>Ga0310697_10000485_pt1 | contig 53683 bp, 46 predicted proteins | sample 172DNAGHGlowgp2_FD_203883 | JGI IMG/M metagenome (GOLD analysis project Ga0310697, IMG submission 203883) | Sheep rumen microbial communities from Palmerston North, Manawatu-Wanganui, New Zealand - 1728 DNA GHGlow gp2 (v2) (version 2) | ecosystem: Host-associated > Mammals > Digestive system >...
CAAATCGACCCTAATGACAGTGAACAGGAGAAAATGCGTAAGATAGCGAGAGCTAGAGTGCAACACCGCTTGGAACAAATGAAGAAGAACGGGGTGAAGGTGCCTTCACAGCCTTAAAAAATGACAAACAAAATTGCCCTGCCTCGAATTTGAAGCAGGGCGATTCGTTATCATTAACGTTATTGCGCCATAAACTCCTCGATATCCTTGGGATGATAGGGAATTCGTTTTTCTCCCAAGAAACGGCAGCCGTCTTTGGTGATGAGCACATCGTCTTCGATGCGGATGCCTCCGAAGTCCTTATAGGTTTCGATTTTGTCGAAACATAACCACTCAGCACAATGTCCGCTCTTACGCCAGTCGTCGATGAGGGCAGGGATGAAGTAGATGCCTGGCTCGTCGGTGACGACAAAGCCTTCCTGCAGGCGGCGCCCCATGCGCAGGCAGTTGGTACCGAACTGTTCAAGATTGGGGCGTGTCTCTTCGTCGAAACCGACGTAGATCTGTCCCAGTCCTTCCATATCGTGAACGTCCATACCCATCATGTGACCCAGTCCATGGGGCAGGAACATGGCATGAGCACCTGCTGCAACAGCCTCGTCAACGTCGCCCTTCATCAGTCCGAGTTCCTTTAGTCGTTCTGTCATCAATCGACAGACGGCAAAGTGAACATCTTTGTATTTCACGCCTGGCTTTGCAACATTAAGCACGTAGTCGTGACATTCTTCTACGATTCGGTATATTTCCAATTGCTTCTGGGTAAACTTACCGCTAACTGGCATGGTGCGGGTGTTATCCGAACAGTAGTCGTCAAGTTCGCATCCAGCATCGCAGAGCGCCAGACGGCCTGATTCAAGAGGTGCGTCAGAGGGATTACCATGCATAATCTCGCCATGTTGACTGAAAATGGTGGCAAACGATACTCCTTGTGCCAGACTACGGGCAATGCCGTCCACTTGTCCGCCGATATATCGCTCAGTGATGCCTGGACGAATCAGACGTTGTGCTGTAGTATGCATCTCATAGCCTACATTACAAGCACGTTCGATTGCTTCTATTTCCTGAAGCTCCTTGGTGGAACGCATCTTTACTATGGCTTTAATCAGTGGCAGCGATGCTTTCTCCTTCTGCGCAGAGGGGTGGATGCCCATCAAATCCATGATTTGGATTTTTGTATCGAAACGATAGGGTGGCAGGAAGTGAACAGTCCTGTTTGCTGCAATAGCATTGCGACATATCAGACTGAGTTTTGAAAGAGGTGCTGTCTTGGTGATGCCCACCTCTGCGGCCAAGTCGGCTACACTGGGGGTGAAACCCATCCATACGATGTCTTCTACTTCAATGTCGTTTCCAAAAAGCCATTCCTCGTCATTGTCGATATCGATTACACCGATGAGTCCTTCACGGTGTTGTCCGAAATAATATAGAAATGATGAGTCTTGGCGCATGGGAGCGTAGGAATTGGCAGGGTAGTTGGCTGGCGCTTCGTTGTTGCCAAAAAGTACAACGACTCCATTGCCTACAAGTATTTTGAGTTCCGCACGGCGACGAATATATGTTTCTTTACTAAACATAATTGATGTGGGTTTATAATAACGTTTGCAAAGTTATAAAAAAACAAGAGAAATGCAAAAGAAAACGAAAAAAAATAGTACCTTTGCAAGCGAAAAAAATGATGGAACGGCTGAACAGAAATACAGGGTTAGTACTTGAAGGAGGCGGCATGCGTGGAGTCTTCACTAGTGGTGTGCTCGATGCTTTTATGAAGCATGAGCAGTGGTTTTCCTATGTGGTAGCCGTCTCTGCAGGAGCTTGTAACGGTATGAGCTATATGAGTCGTCAGCCCCGTCGCGCACGCTATTCTAATATTGATGCACTGCGTATCTATGGATATCTCTCGTTGAAACATCTGTTGATTCACGGTAGTATCTTCGATCCGAATATCCTTTATGAGCGCCTACCGAATGAGATTGCACCATTCGACTATGATGCCTATGGAAATAACCCCGCTACTTTTGAGATGGTTACGACAAATTGTCTTACAGGTCGTGCAGAATATATGACGGAGCGCTTCGACCATCAGCGCATGATGGATATCGTCAGAGCTAGCAGCTCGTTGCCTTATGTCGCAAAGATTGCGATGGTAGATGGAGTGCCTATGCTTGATGGCGGTATCGTAGACTCAATACCTGTCGAGCGTGCTATAGCAACTGGTCACCCATTTAATATTGTTGTGATGACGCGCAATTATGGTTATCGCTCTAATGAACGCGATGTAAAACAACCTCGTTTCATTTATAGCCGCTATCCCCGTCTGCGTGTGGCATTGAGTAGAAGGGTTGAAGAGTATAATCGTCAGTTGGATCTGGTGGAGCGCATGGAGCAGTGGGGCGAGGTAGTAGTCATACGTCCCCAACGTCCGATGGAGGTCGATCGCATATGCCGTGATACAAATAAACTAGAACGTCTCTACCAAGAAGGTTTTGAGGAAGGGGAGAAGTTCTGTGAGAAGTACAAGTTATGAAGAGAGTAATTATAGTCGGATTGGTTGGGCTGATGGGGCTTATCGGATGCAGTCGGCAGCCTAAGACGATTGTCTCATCTGAAAAGCCTGATACTACCGTGCATCATCAGCCTACTATGTCAGAGATGATGTTGCCCGATACCATATATCCTTCTGCTGCATCCATTGACTATCAAATTGCTCAAACTGATTCCGATAGCCATCCAATGAAAGACTTTATTGATCGCTACGACCGTAAAGACCGTGTGATGACCTTCCGTAAGAATCTGCTTCGTGATGCTGATTTCGGTGGAAGAGTACAGGGTACGCCTTCAGAGATTGAGATTGCTTGGGTGTATAAAACGCCCTATGGCCACGACTCTACGAGCTATGGCACTTGGGGCGGAGGTACAGGTTGGACTGGGCAACCACTCTATGCGCATTGGACGGATGAGGAAATGAAGGCTTTCAAAGATAGTTCTGATTCGTTGACAACTGATTTCGGAAGTGAAGAAATCATGGTTGGTTCACTTTATGGACAAGCCTTTTTTATAAACTATCAAACAGGAAAAGCATCTCGCAGACCCCTTGATTTGCATAATGTGGTGAAGGGTACGATGTCGCTTGATCCGGAGTTTATGAATCTCTATTCCGGACAAGGTGTGCCAAAGGGTGAACCTATTGGATGTCAGGCATTTGACCTTCTTACGCACAATCGACACTTTTTCTTCTCAGACAGGGAGGCTTGGCGTGGTTGGAATGCCTTCGACTCATCGCCCATCGTGGCAGGAGGTTATCTGTTTTGGCCTGGCGAGAATGGCAGCTTCTATAAGTATGAACGACAGACTGGAGGACGACTTAAAAGAGTATCAACACTACGCTATCGCATTCATGGAGTAGCACCAGGTATAGAGTCGAGTGTCTGCATCTATCGCAACTATGGTTTCTTCAGCGATAATCATGGTAATATTATTTGTGTGAATCTGAATACGATGACACCAGTATGGCTCTATAATAATCACGATGATAGTGACGGTACGATTGTATGTAGGGTCGAAAAGGATATTCCTTATTTATATACTGCATGTGAAGTGGATAAGCAAGGTGTACATGGAATATGTCATTTTATTAAGCTCAATGCCTTAAATGGACAGTTGGTTTGGGAACGACAGATACCCTGTGAACGTGTGGAACTACCAGGTAAAATCCTTGATGGTGGTATGTATGCTTCACCATTGATAGGCCGGGGTGACTGTGAACAAATGATTTTTGCAAATATCTGTCGCAACGGAGCTTCTGATAGTAGGGGTGAACTGACTGCGCTTTCTACCCTTGACGGCACCATCCTGTATACCGTTCCTTACGGAAATTTCGCATGGTCCTCACCCGTAGGATTTCTCAATGAAAAAGATGAACAGTTTATTTTTACCGGCAATGCTAATGGAACTGCCTACTTGATACGTGGGAAAACCGGTGAAGTGCTTTGCCGTAAGGAGGTAGGCTATAACTTTGAGTCATCACCATGTGTCGTTGGAAATACTGCTATAGTGGGTACCCGAGGCACTAATATCTATAAGTTCGTAATAAAATAATTCATTATGAGAATAGACATTATCACCGTTTTGCCCGAGATGCTTGAGGGTTTTGTACACGAATCGATATTGGCTCGTGCAGAAAAGAAAGGACTGGCTGAGATACGTTTGCACAATTTACGTGACTACACTCTTGACAAATGGCGTCGCGTAGATGATTATCCCTATGGCGGCAGTGCCGGTATGGTGATGCAATGTGAACCGATAGACCGCTGCATCATGGCATTGAAGGCTGAGCGTGACTATGATGAAGTGATTTTTACCTCGCCTGATGGTGAGCGCTTTGATCAGCACATGGCTAACGAACTTTCGTTAAAGGGTAATCTGATAATCCTTGCAGGTCACTATAAGGGTATCGACCAGCGTGTGCGTGACCATCTGATTACCAAGGAGATTTCTATCGGAGACTTTGTGTTGACAGGTGGCGAGTTGGTGGCTGCTATGATTGCTGATGCTATTGTTCGTGTAGTTCCTGGCGTGATTGGTGATGAGCAAAGTGCTTTGAGTGACTGTTTCCAAGATGACCTTTTGGCGGCGCCTATTTATACGCGCCCTGCGGAATACAAAGGATGGAAAGTCCCTGAGATACTGCTTAGCGGAAATGAAGCCAAGATCCGTAATTGGGAATTAGAACAGGCCTTAGAACGTACCCGACGTCTAAGGCCCGATCTGCTGGAATAACCCTGCTATTTGTTATTCGTTATTTATCAAAAGTAGTTGATCTGCATAGCCTGGCGCACCTCGCTGATAGTCTGGGCTGCCACTTCGCGTGCCTGTTCGGTACCATGACGCAGGATGTTGTAGATCTCTGGAATGTCCTTTTCAAACTCAGCTCGGCGTGTGCGCATTGGTTCCAAGAACTGATTGATGACCTGATTAAGGAATTTCTTACATTTCATGTCCCCAAGACCGCCACGACGATAGTGGTCTTTTAACTCGTCAAGATTCTGATATTCAGGCAAGAAGTTCTTGAAATCTTCATCAGTGCAAAAAGCATCAAGATAAGTAAATACAGCATTACCTTCTACATGTCCTGGATCATTGAGATTGATATGTGTGGGATCAGTGTACATAGAACGAACTTTCTGCCATACCTCGTCAGCAGAGTCTGAGAGGTAGATACAGTTGCCCAGTGACTTTGACATCTTCTCTTTGCCGTCAGTACCTGGTAAACGTCGAGCTATCAAGTTCTCAGGTAGCATGATATTGGGCTCAACTAATACCTCAGCGTAGATCTGGTTAAAACGACGAACCAGTTCACGAGTGACTTCCAACATGGGCTCTTGGTCTTCTCCGGCAGGAACAGTAGTAGCTTTGAAAAGTGTAATGTCGGCAGCTTGTGACACTGGATAGCAGAAGAATCCCAACGGAATGTTTGCTTCGAAGTTACGCATCTTAATTTCAGTCTTAACCGTTGGGTTGCGCTGAACACGTGATACGGTGATAAGGTTCATCAGATAGGTGGTTAACTCTGCCAACTCGGGTATTTGACTCTGGATGAACAACGTACTTTTTGCAGGATCAAGACCGGCAGAGAGCCAATCGAGTGCTACTTGAGTGACGCTATTACGTATCTTCTCAGGGTTGTCTGCATTGTCGGTAAGAGCCTGAACGTCTGCCATAAATACAAACATGCGATCATAGTCTCCTGCGTTTTGCAATTCTACACGACGACGAAGTGAGCCAACGTAGTGACCAAGATGGAGTTTACCAGTAGGACGGTCGCCCGTCAGAATAACTTTTCCCATATCTGTTCTATTGTTTTTGTACTTTTTGAGGTGCAAAGGTACAAAAAAGATTACAGATTAAACATTAAAGTATTAAGTTTTTTATATTCTCTCTACTATTTTAACGTTCAATCTGTATAATAGAAATATTATTTTTCAATGTTCTGTTTCCAATTCTTTCTCTAATTGATCTACGCGGTGTTCTATTTCGCGATATACGTGACTTAGGTCGCTCAGAGGAATCTCGATGGTCATTTCTATGGGGCGATCTGCATCACGGGTGGAGTGAGTGAATAGCCATTCGTAGGTTTTGATGCTATAGAAATAGCGTGCTAAGGCACCATGGGAGGCTCCACGCGGATAGTCATAACGCAGACGTGAGTCGTTGCCCGCTTTCTTCATAGCATCTACTACGCGTTGACTCTCGCGTACTGAGACTGCTCTGTCGCCAGTTCCGTGGATGATCCATAGGGGGACATTAGCCAGTTTGGAGAAGTCTTTAAGAGTAGAACCGCCGCAGAGTGCCATACCTGCTGCAATGCGTTCGGGATAAGTACCGCATAGGTCTATCGTACCATATCCTCCTAAGCTCATGCCGAGCACGTAGACCCGGGTGGTGTCGTGTGCATAGTTTTCTTTCATCCAATCGAGGATAGCCACTAGTTTATCTGGATTCCATGGGCCGCCAGGGTTTTGTGGGGCCACGACTAAGGCAGGCAGATCCAATCCCATCTGTACAGCATCTATGGTTCCATAACGTAATACACGGTCAAGATTATGACCACATAAGCTGGCACCATGAAGAAAGAGAATGAGTGGTGTTGCTTCTTGACTGAAATAGTAATCTTCGGGTGTATAGACCCAAAAGTTATATGTACCTTTGACAACCCCTTTCTTGGCCGACAATAAGTCATACTGTGCCTGTGTTGAGACAGCCATGAGTAGGAGTAGGCAGATGATGTGGAGTCGTTTCATAATAGCAATGATTAGTTCACTAGCACATCGGGGATATAGATGTCTTCTTTGTATCGTGAGAAGTGCAGATCATAGACCTTAGGTTCTCTGTTTAGTTGTTGAACAACCACTTTGCAGTCACTAGGCATCGGGCCGGCAGGACTATAGTATCTCACAAAGACACGATAGGAGCCTGATGGCGGATTCTGCCAATAAATGTTTTCAGCAGAGTTAGTGCCGCCGGAAATGTTGTCTATGTCAAGATGTCCTCCTGAAGGTGAATTCTTTTTGGCATGATAGATATGAAACCCGCTAGGTTCGAGAACGTGTAGATCCATGTCAGCTTTATAATCCCAAAGCAATGTAATCTTTAGGTCACCCGTCTCACCGATATCGTTGGCTTCATCGATAATCTCTTGATCTTCTTCATTGATGCTGTCGGTCACCTCAATTGGCTCTTGTTCTTCTATTATAGGTTCCTCCTCTTCTATTTCGGGTTCTTCCTCCTCATCAACTATCGAATCTTCTCTCTCGTCTATGATCTCTGTTTCCTCCTCATCATTTTCCATATCTTTACTATTACCTTTTTGGCAACCTTTACATGAGAATAAGAAAAGCAGTGTTATGAGAATAACATAGACTAAAGCCAATATAATTTTTAATGCTTTCATAGGCTTATGTTTCCTATACGTAGATTCTTAAGAGAATGACTGCAGTTATTTGTAAGACTAGAAGGATGGGGACAAATACGAGATATAGCTTTTTCTTAGACATGTGGTTAAAGAAAATCATCCCACAGAGAGCTCCAAATGCACCCATCAGGATAGTTGGAATCATGAGCAGCACATCCGATATTCTACGACAGCCATAGACTGCTTGGTGTTTGTCAAGACCAAAGAGCAGGAATGCCAGAACGCTAGGAATATATATTATATAGGTAAGATATTCGAAAATAAAGCGTGTATCCATAATCAGAATATATTTTGGTTGATAATATCGGATAGTTCATCAATAGCATAATAGAAAGCGATGGCAATACCTGCCAAAGCAAGTAGCAACAATATACCCATCAGCACTTCCTGCCATGGGTTACGTTTGACTGTCAGATTTTGCTCTTGCAATACATACTCCGTCTCATCCTTTTCCAATATAAACGGAATCTGGTCGGAATCACTCATCTTGGCTAACAGAAGCACATCGTTCACGAAGAAATCGGCTGTGAAGAAACACTGTCCGTTATTATCGAGTTCACAACTCAACTCCTTGTCACCCTGCTTGAATGAGATGGTCTTATGAACGACCGGTTGACCAGATGATGATAACACCGTCACAGTTATTGTGACAGGCTCGACTACAACCCTTGTTTCTCCTTCTTTCTCTCCCTGGTCTTTGCCTTGGTCCTGGTCGTCTTTTTGTAACGTCACATCAAACAAGTATTCAGATTTTATCGCCTCCACTGTGAAAGAGAATGATTTCTCCGTCACGGTGTCGATAATTGTCACAACTTTGCCTAAGTCTAGGTTACCTAAGGATCCGTTACCATCGGCATCTGTGACTAAATTGTTGTTCTTCTTCTCAGCTACAATCTGGAATGGCCTGTATGGAGTCTTTTCGCCATTAATCGTAAATGCAACCGTCACTGGATGTCCACTCTTTTCTGTTTGTCGAGTAATCGGCGTGACACGTTGACGTATGAAGTTTCGGAATCCCCATCCCGTTACGAGTAAGTCGACAGTATTATCCTCCTTACGGCGGTAATAGAGGAACTTCTCGTTAGGTATCCCTAGGATTCGCTCAGCCAAGTCAGACTTTGTAGAGAGTTTTGAGCGTACTTGTTGCTGTATCTCAGCCCATTTGTTACGTGCATCGTCGAGATCTTCTGCGGTTGCTTCCTCTAAAGGCATCCATCTACCTGTAGGTGTGTCCCATATATAGAAACCTGCCCCTACTTTACACTTAGCAAAGAACTTGACAAGTTCGTCACCTAGACACTCTTTGAGACGATAGTTCGCCTGCTCCCCAATGTTCCATTGCTTGAGCGTCCAGTATATTTCGTTAATATTTACTTTCTTTATTTCCATATTATTTTATATTTGCACAGTTCTTATTCTTGTGTTCGTTGTGACACTTTGCGCAGATAGTATGGCCTTACTTGTCTGTCATACCCGTCGTGATTAGTTTGCTTGCATTGCAACTTTCGCTCATTGTCAGGTGTACATTCGTAGGTTGATTTTATATACGATTCTCGAGTAGTGGGGTTGTATGGACCTCTTTGCTGGTGGAAGACGATGCGGTCGTTTTTCCATTCTATGGTGACTGGAGTCGTATAGTCTTTCTTGCCCGATACTTCATAGAGGATGCAGGTAGCATCAGAAGGTGACTTAATGTCGAAATAGACTCGAATGACTTCTCCCGTTGGTTGGAGGCCTATCATCTTATTGAGCAGTTCAGATGACTGCCACAGTCCGTTGAGTTTGCTGTGGTCGCGCATGATGTCATCGAAATTGGCCATCTCGCTTTTTACTCTTAGAAGGGCATCTTTGATTTGAATCAGTTTGCCAATGGTATTATCGCCTTTAATGGGTTTTCCTGTCTCTTGCAAGATCTTGATTATCTCTTCAGTTGACAAACTAGGAGACAGACTTTTCATCAATGCTACAGCACCCGTGACAATAGGAGCTGAGAAACTAGTGCCTGGCCCCATGTTATAATCATTGTTGGGCATTGCTCCGAAGATGTCAACACCTGGCGCTGAAATGGTGGAACCCTCCACATCCTGTTGAGGATAGTTGCCGTAGTTGCTGAAGTCGGCTTTTCTGAGGTTATGGTCGAGTGCCGATACGCGTATTGTCGCATTGCTACGCTTGCTTGGGTCCAGTCCTGAATAAACGTTCTGATTGCCCGCTGCCCATACGATAGTTACATTGCGTTCATTGGCCAATCGGGTGACATATTCCCATACATCCTCTTCTTGTTTGGCTGTATTTTTTCCTATTTGGATCTGGTCGCCAATAGGCAATTGTGCGATAAGTGGATTTACCATAGCACCAGCTGAGACGTTGATGACTTGTGCTCCTTGATAGATGGCGTAAAGAACACCTTGCAGGATGGTCATTGTCGTAAACTGATGTCCCATGCTGATGGGCATAAACTTACATTTAGGTGCGATACCGGCAGCACCACACTTGTTGTTGATATTACCGATAGCCTGTGATGCTACCATGGAACCATGCATAAACGATACTTCATCGCATCCTTGCACTGGTGCTACATTACCCGTTCTACGTGGAATGCTAAATGGCTTTACGATACGGTCGCTGTTCAGTTCGACGTGGTTAAGGTCAAAGTAACTGTCAACGATTGCTACCACGATGTCAGGACTGCCTTGGGTTATCTGCCATGCATCGTAGGCTTGGATAGGTGCGAAGTACCATGAATACTCATTATACTTAAAAACGGGGTCGTTAGGCTTCACTACTGAAAGCCCCTGCAAACCATCTGGAAAAATCTTAAATGATATATCTGTTATCTGGCGAGGCAGGTTACGCATCACGTTGTCACGTTGATCTGCGGGCACTCTAATTTTGAGCATACGTGTCAGCGGGTCGTAGAAGATTACCTCATAACCATCACTGGGGTAGAGCGTTTTGAACTCGTTAGCCCAACGGCGGTAAGTCTCGTCGTTCACACTCTTATCATCTAGTATCACATTAAGTTGATCCGCTACTATCTGTCTGTTCTCATCATCAGTGATGATATCATCCGGATCGATAGGCGGTAGGAAATTGTCATCTGGCGAAGGCAGATTAGGACCTGGGTCGGGTATGTCGTTCCTTATTCCTGATGTTGTATCAATGGGTACGATAGGAACTGTATCGTCTACTGGATTCATAATGTCATCAGGAAACTCAACCACGCGTTCCTGTTGATGTTGGATAGAGTCCTCGTCTTCGTCGTCACTATTCCCACCCGCTGAGCTGCTGCCGCATCCTCTAAAAAGACTCATTAACAAGATAAATCCAAAAAGGAGTAAGAGGAATAGCAACCATCGTCCTATATATCCGCCACCTCCCCAAGGCATCCAAAACGGTTGTCTCCCGTTATTCTGGGTGTATTTGTTTCCATAGATAATTTTTTTCATATCACGATGCTATTGAGTTGATAATAACAGTTAGTTCATCATTAGCCTGGTGGTCATACTCTGGCACATCAAGATGTGCGATAAACGAGACATACATATATTCCAGCCAAGTGTAGTAGTTGTTTTCAAATGCGGTTGTTAATGCCTTCGGATTTGTTGACAAATCATTGAAAAGTGCAGTCAAGTCTTCTTCTTCAAAATGCGACTTTCTCTCTTTGTCGATATAGCTGAAGATATTTAGGTCATATTGTTTTGCGATGCGACGTGCATCTTGTTTTTCGTTATCTTCAAGCATGCTGTATCCCAAATCGATAATAAAACTGTTGATGATACTCGATAGAATATCGGCAACGAGGCTCTCATTGATAGTGTAGACGTTGATGATGTTCACATATTCAGCTATAGATTTTGACATAGCCTCATCGAGCTTGATTGTTTTACTCGTTTCGATGACATTATCGAGCAGTGATGACATGACTAGTGCATCAAAAGTCTGGTTGTCGAGAATCTTATTCATCATCTCCACAGATTTGATGCGATCTTGCCATATCGTGAACACCTTGTCTGCGATAACAACCGAGTTGAGCCTTTTCTTAAAGGTTCCTGAGAACAATATTTTTGGATCGATATGTCGACTAGAGAGATAGGTCTCTGCATCTTCTTTCGTGCGAAGACCATACATGAACATAAGTTTCTTCCAACATTCTTCATTATTATGACATCCATTGAAATTGTTACAACGTTTCAGAATGATGGCGTAGTCAGCAAAGTTATTGTTCTTTTCACCCAGTTCACCGCTCTGAATGACAGTATGAACAATCTGCAGACAGTCCTTTTCTGTGACTTGTAGAGCCTGCAGAAGGTGTCCGAAGAAGTAGTTGTCGTCATTGCAAGTGAAGTCCATCTCACGCATTACGGAGTTTGCTTTGATAATGTTGTCTCTTAGTATCTCGTCAATATCTTCCGATACATGATACTCGTTGAGTATGCTGCGTAGATTGCCTTTGCTGGTGTCAAGCTGTTGTTTGAACTGCATCTCTCTCGTATTACCCAAACGATTGGCTATGGCCGAAAGGTTTTCAATAATACGCAACGAACCATCGTTGTTTCTCGAAGCTGAAACATCCCATGCCAGCTGTGGATCATCAAAAAGCATCTGAGTAGCAGGACTATTACAGAATGATGTGCGCATCTGCTGGTAGTAACTGTCTGTTACATAACCCTCGCTATTGGTTCCATCGGGCATGTTGGGTGATACACGTTCACTCTCTACGCCGTTTTCTTCAAAACCTTTATACAACTTACTGGCCTTTGGACCTGAGTAGCGGAAGTCACGTAGTAAGTAACTGTTTTTGAAACGTGAACCTGGAGCCGTCCAGTTAGTGACCCACTGTGCTGTGTCTGGATGAAAGCACGACTTATAAAGTACCTTGTCGAATCGGTCTTCCCATCGTCCACCGATGGCTGTGGCGCTGTTGGCAGTAGTGCCTGCTCTCATCGCCAAGTCCATGTTGAACTTTGTTCCTACGTAAAAAAGTGGGGCAATACCACCTAAGCTATTCACAATCTCCTGTCGTTTCTGCGGAGTATCTCCCACATAGTTGCGTACCCATTCGTCGATTAGTTTGTATAGGTTGGTTACATCGTTATCTCTCTGATCTTGACAGAAAAGCAGCACGTTGATAGCAGCCCCCTCATTGTACTTGTTAAAGAGGTATGCCACCTTACCACGTAAAAAGACATTAATTAATACTTTATCAGCATCGAGTGATGAGGCTTTCTCCTTCTCGCGTGAACGAGCACCGGGGAAGTCTAATAGGTCATTCTCTTTCAGTACAGACATTTCGATGTCACCCTTTGTAAGTTTTGCTTGTGTGTCATAAGGTATGTCGTCTAGCTTATAGTTTGAAGTACTGGTGAGGAAGTCTTCTTCTATCTTGAAAATAACTTCTGAGCAAACGGCACAAACCTCGCTTTTTGTTAGGTGAGCCACCTTCTTGAAGTTATCACCTTGACGCAGGTATGCATCTGTGAAGTAGCTTGGTGTCTCTACGAACATTTCTCTAAGACAGTCAACACTCATAATGGTGTTGGGCTTGATTTCTTGATGGAGTACAGACTCTACCGGCAGATAGACATTTGACATGAATTCCAACTTCTTCAACGTGACAATCGTCTTGCTGAACATTATGCTCATTCGGGAATTACGATTCCACAAGATCTGAAAGACATCTACCCAGTCAGCGACAGGTATTCTAGTGGCTATCAGTGCAATGCGGTCAAAGAAATAAGATCTGTTGAATGACTGGGCATTGTTAATATGTGACTTGAAATAGTTCTTAATGTTAAGAATGTCATCAGGTAGTAATGGTGTACCAGCCACCTCTGGCATATTTTTATACTTCTCGTAGAAAGTATCGGCAATGCTATTGATAGTTGTGTCGTTATCAGAAGTGTAGTCCTCGATGTCGTTGTAATAACCATCACTGAGTATGGTAATTATATCAGCTGGTGACAGGGTCTTCATAATGATAGGATAGTCTGCGCTGTATCGTTTTGGGTCGCGTGTATATGAAGAGAATCGTGTCACCACACCTGTAGCCTCAGTATTATCAGTAATGGGATTCATCTGGTCGATGAAGTTATAGGTGCGTCCGTTTGCTTTCACCTTGAACGATTGTCCTTTGTTCTGAAGTATACTGCTCATTAGATACGACTTACCAACCTGACTTTTTCCAAAGGCAGCAATGGCGGGGTTCTCTTCTTCAGCTTTCTGAATCTTGTGCATCTTCCTTCGCTCTTCAACGAGCTGCATGAACCTCTGTTCATAATGCTCAGGCTTGTTGCGCTTAATCCAGTCAAGTGTCTGGTTTATATTCTCTATTTGTTGTTTTATTTGTTCTACCATGATTCTGTCCTCCTAAAATTATTTTACAGAAAGTTCAAATTCACCCTTGTCAAGCCAGTAGCGCCCGTCATCTACAATAGACTGTTGAACCAGTTTTGCAGCTTTCAGTGGCAGAGTGTTACCTTGCTCGTCCATGATCTCTTCAATCTTCAAGTCTTCACGGCTTTCATGATAATTGCGTGAGAGAGTGATTCGTAATAAGTGGTGTTGCGTATTGTTATAGATTGCGTACAGTGGACGTGCCTGATAGAGCGGAGAGTCTAGTTGCTTGCAGCCGATAAATGCGGGGAAGTTTACAAACTGTACTGTTGCCGATCCATTGCTTGGCGTGATATATGATGTAGCAATCTGTTGTCGTGCAGCATTATAGTCACCGATATAATGTGCGGTAGACTTCATGTTTTGAATCATTCGGCTAAAGTCGATTGACAGTCCGTTGAAACCAACTGTTGATGCGAGGTAGCCTACCATGCCGCCTACTGCAACCACTGTTTTTTGGTCATAGAAGTAGCCTTGTCCATCGGCGAAAGGATAGAAAGTGCCTACACGGTAGTCGTTCAAACGAATCAGTCTGTCGGGGGATATGGGGATGTACTTAATAAATAATTCAGTGATGGGGTCGAGAGATGAAGGTCGTCCAGCCAGAATCAGTATGTCGCAGTGGTGGGCATAGAGCACCACCGATAATTGGCGCATAAGTGGTTCTAGCGTATGCTTGACAATAGCAGCTACCTCATCTGGTTCGAAGCGCCAATTGAGGTCTTTGAAACTGAATCCAAAGTGTTCCTCAAAATAGTCCAGCAAGTAAGTGGCTGGCTCAAGGTTCTCAAACAAATCCTGATATGTATATACCTTTGACGGACGATGCAGACGCAGACACTCCATAAAATGTTGTGCAATGGGTACCGAAATCTGTGTATTGAAGTCTACTCGACAACGACGGTCTTTGTGACTCATCATCGCACTGTCGAAGCCAAAGAAGTCTCGCAGCAGATTAGAGGCAAAAGCCTTGAGCAGATCTTCACGGCGGTCATCGCGATCTTCGTTAACGATATCGTAGATTTTAGCTTTGTACACACTATTCTCCTTAAGGCAAGAGAGCATTTGCAATTCCTCGTTGGTCATTGTTTTCAACCGGGTGAAAAGGGTGCTGAAGATATTACCCTGATTGGGACTGTCTGACTCTTTACCTTCTATAATGATGTTCTGGATGATATTGTGAAGTATCTCGTCACCTGCCAGATAGAAACTGTCCCAATAGAGTGGGGTGGGCTTCAGAAGACTACTGGCATCGCCTTTGCGTTGGTACGAGCAAATCATGACATCTGTCGTTCCGGCACCTATGTCTATAGAACCGATAGTAAGAGACTTACCCTCATAGCCTTCTGCTTGTTCTTCGGGACGCACATGTCCTTTCAAATCGAAGAATTTCTTGACCTCACCATCATAGCGTTCTGCGATTTCGGCATAGAGATACACTAGTTGGCAACAAGATGCCTCATCGAAGCTCCACATGCGTTTCTTGTTGTCAAGATCATCGTCTTTGACACGCAAGGAGTCTGAGGTAGGAATTACCATGGGATTGCCAAATGATGGCAGGCTGATAGAGAGGGCCTTAATGGCATCTTCTGCACACTGGCGCAGCTTGGTCTGTTCTTTCACCGGCATTGCCGTAGGACAGGTGATGATGATGTTGCGCAGTTGTCGCAGGCAATCTAAATTACCATGTTTAGTACGGAACTTTACCGAATTTATCTGTGCGTTTGCCTGTTGAAGTATTTCGATGAGTACGAAGGTCATTAGCGACGAACGAGAGTAGTTGCTGCCATCAGGATTGTCGTTGACCCCGTCTTTACCAATATAGTTACCATTATGGTCAAAGAGATCAGATAGTCCGTGGATATATATATTGTCGGCCAATTTAATGTTGCAAGGGTCGTCAATGGTGGTTAGGAATTCCCAGCGTCCGTCAAATGGAGACTCATCCCAAAGGTAGCGCTTCGGGCTTGAGTAGTTGGTAGTACGTTCGCTAAGTCCGTCTTCTTCCAGTGAACGATACACCAGTCGCTTGGCTTCATCACCTATACGCACCAAACTATGCCATTGGAAAACGTCGTCATCAAGTACAATGTCATTGCCAAAGTCAGCTTTGCGGAACGCTAGTCGCATATCGAATGACTTTTCATAGGTTATGTAAGGATTGGTGATATCACGTAGTTCAAGCATCATTGCCTTGGTGAAGTCACCCTCTTCGAAGAGCACGCCACAGGTTCGCGAATTACCGATGTCGAGTACCAAATCCACGTTCACCTTGCGTTGGTTATGATGGAGTGTAATCTCAGGAGCTACATCCGTCAGTCGGAGGTAGTTAATAAAATAGATGTAGTATCCAATATATTTATGGTTAGCGTTGCGGTCGTATTGTCCCAAGAGTGAGGAAATATAGTCTGAGAAAGCCGAAAAGAACTCACTCGTTGACATGAAGTCGAAGAGCAAATCAGCACGATTGCAGAGACAGAACTCCTTTGTGTCCCCGTCTTCATCGAAAAAGAATGGTTGTTTGTAGTGTCGCTTATCTGTGTTGATATCATCATCGAAGTAGATAGTGTTATCACTATCTGCTAATGGGTCGATGACACCTAGCGTGGTATCCAATGCCCAAAGGAAGCGATAACGTTCGGTACCTTTTTTGTTGCCAGGTCCTATATGGTCTATCCTAACACGGCACCATGTGAACGGATCGCCTGAGGTTGTGCCATCAATTTCGCGTTCAAACATTGGCATTGGAAGCCATTTGCCCAAAAGTAGGTCAAAAGCATTGGCCATCTGTCCGTCAACAGGTGACTTTACCCGAAAACCGTTTAGAGAGTTGATGTTGAAAATATCTGGATCACCATCGTTGTATGATGAGAATAGAACAGTCGAAGCAGTTGGATCCATCTTTACTATCCCTGCTTCATCAAGGTCTTCGCGTCCGCTGGGATGCCTTAGTATCTTGTTCTCTTTACGTAGCTCGTCAATCGGGATGTAGATACCCTCATTACTGTGGTAGTAGAGCAAGCCGAATATTTGTTCTCCGGTGATGAAGTCAGATGTCTCGCAGAAAGAGTACTTCAACGTCTTACCATTGTTAAAGGCTAGTTGCTCATTGGGATTAAGCTCCTTTTCAGTACATATAAACTGAATGCCACTGTTCGCGATTAAGTGTTCCATATGGTTTTTGTTTTTAGCTTTCGATATATTTTCTTTGCAAAAATAGTAATTATTCTTTGTAAAAAAAAAGATTTTACTTAAAAAATTGAATTTTTATATTCTTTTAGTCTCTCGCTTGGTTTCATCTTTGCATAGAAGCGCCATTCGTTGGCCCCATCTTTGCAGCGTTCTAGGTAACTGTTGTCGTGTTGATGTCGATAGGCTTCCATCTCGAAGGGGTTAATGAGATAGGCTGCATTTTTCATTTTCCGGTTCAGTGGTAATGCTCTGACTATATACCAGAGATAGCGGATGTAGAACAGCATCCATGAGTCGTGAAGCGACTGTGCCTGTTTTAGGTGTATCATCTCATGGTTCTTGAAACTGCTGGGTTTGCTATTGAGTCTTCTCGCCTCTAGTTCTGTCCGTGTGATGATGGTGCCGAAGAAAGTGAGAGCATCATAGCCTTTACGCAACCAAAAACGATTACGCAGTGCCTGCATGTCGGTAATCTTGCTTGGGCGGCGGGCATGCCAGATGATAGAGAGCAGTTTGAATGGATTGTCCATAAATGAATTGTTTTGCAAAAGTAATTAAAATCTTTGATATTTCCAAAAAATATTCTTACTTTTGCAGAAAGAAAAACTTAGAAGAGGCTATGGAAGAGAAAGATAGAATCATTGAGTTGCGACAACAGTTGCATCAGCACAATCATCGCTATTACGTATTAAACCAACCGACTATCAGCGATCAGGAATTCGACTTTCTGATGCACGAGTTGCAGGACTTGGAGGCACATCACCCTGAAATGTACGATGCAAATTCGCCAACGCAGCGAGTAGGCAGTGATATACAATCAGAGTTCCGACAGGTGGAGCACCGCTATCCAATGTTGTCGCTGGCCAATACATATAGTGAAACAGATGTACGCGACTGGTATGATAGCGTAAAACGAGGTTTGGCTGGTGAGGATTTCGAAGTTTGTTGTGAGATGAAATACGATGGACTGAGTATTTCGTTGACCTACGTTGATGGTCGTTTGACTCAGGCTGTTACACGTGGCGATGGTGTACATGGCGATGATGTAACTCGGAATGTTCGTACTATACGTGCCATACCTCTGATACTTCCTGGAAAAGGCTATCCGAATGAGTTTGAAATACGTGGTGAGATACTAATGCCATGGAAGAGTTTTGAGCGGTTGAATGCCGAGCGTGAACTAGCCGAAGAACCGCTCTTTGCCAATCCAAGGAATGCAGCTAGTGGCACATTGAAAAGTCTTGACTCGCGTGTGGTGGCTGCTAGACAGTTAGATGCATATCTTTACTATCTTTTAGGAGAACAACTACCCGCAGACGGACACTATGAGAACCTGCAGGCAGCCCGTTCTTGGGGCTTCAAAATCTCAGAAGGAATGCGCAAGGTAACCACCGTTGACGAGATTCTCGATTTCATTTCCTACTGGGATAAAGAGCGCAAGAACCTGCCCGTTGCCACGGATGGTATCGTCTTGAAAGTCAATTCCTTGCGTCAACAGCGTTCATTAGGATATACAGCCAAGAGTCCTCGCTGGGCCATAGCCTATAAGTTCAAGGCAGAAAGAGCCTGCACGCCACTCCTTGAAGTGACCTATCAGGTAGGGCGAACTGGTGCAGTTACCCCTGTTGCGAATATGGAACCCGTGCAGTTAGCCGGTACTACCGTGAGGCGCGCCACGCTGAATAACGAAGACTTTATCAAGAGCTTCGACCTGCATATTGGCGATTACGTCTATGTAGAAAAGGGTGGTGAGATCATACCAAAGATAGTAGGTGTCGACCTTGACCGACGTCCTATCATCGCCATGCCTGTGCAGTTTATCAAGCGTTGTCCCGAATGCGGCACGCCCCTGGTGCGCTATGAGGGCGAAGCGGCGTGGTATTGTCCGAACGATACCGGCTGTCCGCCTCAGATTAAAGGTCGTATTGAGCACTTCATAGCCCGCAAAGCGATGAATATCGATTCGCTTGGTCCGGAGACCGTAGATGAATACTATCGTCGCGGATTGATACGTAATGTGGCCGATCTCTACGACATTGACGTGCAGCAAATCAATGGCGACGGCTCGCGCACCAAGTCGGCTCAGCGCATCGTCAACGGCATCAAGAAGTCGTGCGAGGTGCCCTTCGAGCGCGTGGTCTTTGCCCTTGGCATCCGTTTTGTAGGCGAAACATCCGCCCGACTGTTGGCCCGCCACTTCAAGACGATGGATGCCCTGATGCAGGCCGGTCTGGAAGAGCTGCAGGAAGTGGAGGGTGTCGGCGAGGTGATGGCCAAGAGTATCATCAGTTACTTCCATAATGACGACAACCGACGCATCATCGAACGACTGCGCGGCTACGGACTTCAGATGCAACTCTCTGAGGCTCAGACGGCAGCAGCCAGCGATAAACTCAGCGGACTCTCTATCGTAATCAGTGGTGTTTTTACCCATCACAGTCGTGATGAGTATAAGTTGATGATTGAACAGAATGGGGGTAAGAATGTCAGTTCTATCAGTAGCAAGACCTCATTTATACTTGCGGGCGAGAATATGGGCCCCTCAAAACTGGAGAAAGCGCAGAAGCTTGGCATCCGCATCGTCAGTGAGGATGAGTTTCTGGCAATGTTGTAGTTTGCAACTGGCAAACTACTACTTTGCAACCGGCAAAGTCATAGCGTGGAATTCGCTGAATGAAACGGGGTGTTCGTTGAAAAACGGGCATCCCGATTTGTTTATTAACGAAATTATTCGTACTTTTGCCAACGAATTCTAAAGACAGTCATTATGAGGAAACTACTTTTTATTCCCTTAGCACTCGCATCGATGCAGACGCTTGCCGACGATTACACATACCCTTATCTGGTGCTTACCGCCAACGACGGCACGCAGACAGCTTTGCCGGTAGACGGATTGCGACTGACGTTCAGCGATGGTCAGCTGGTGGCAACCACCAATGCCGGACAGCAGACCCTTGACCTGAGCACCCTGTTCAGCATGGCTTTCTCTGCCACCACCAGCGTAGAAAGCGCCATCGAGCGCACAGTAGACACCCTGCAACCGGTAGAAGTCTATACCGTTTCGGGCATCTCTCGCGGTTCGTTCGACAGTCTCAGCGAGGCCAAAGCAGCCCTGCCTCATGGCATCTATATCATCAAACAACAGGATAAAACCCTTAAAATCAGTGTAAAATGAAAAGGATAACAACGATCATATCAACGCTTCTGATGGCCGTAGCACTGTCGGCACAGACGCTGAATGTGCAGACGGGCGATGTCATCTATCAGATACCTGCTGCCCAGGCAGGCAATATGCTCTATCAGAACGCCTCGTCGGTCAGTATTCTTAATAAGGAATACACACTCTCTGACGTTGCTCAGATGTATGTCGACAATAGCGTGGTGACCGACAATCTGGTCACCGTCAGTTACAATGGCACATCGGCCAAGGTCTATGTGGCAGGCAATATTGCGCAGTACGTGGCGGTCAGCATCAATGGTGCCCACGTGAGCATCGAGCAAAGCGATGCTGTGGCTGAGGAAATCACCTATACGCTGAGCGGCAACTCTACGGATGGCGAGTTCTATATGACCGGCAGTTATAAGGCTACTGTAGAGCTGGCAGGTCTCACTCTGACCAATCCTTCAGGTGCAGCCATCTGTATTATGAATGGTAAACGCATTGATTTGAGCATCAAGAAAGATACTCAGAACACGATAACCGACTGCGCCAACGGTGAGCAGAAGGCCGCTATCTACTGTAAAGGTCACCTGGAACTGAAGGGCAAAGGTACGCTCAACGTGAGTGGAATGACGGCACACGCCATCAAGAGTGCTGAGTATATGTCGATGAAAAACTGCACCATCAATGTGCTGCAAGCCGTGAAAGACGGTCTTTCATGCGACGAATACTTCCTCATGGAGAGCGGTACACTCACCATATCTGGCGTGGGTGACGATGCCATACAGTGTGACCTCGACGGTACTACCTCTACAGGCGAACTCACTGACCATGAGGATGAGGATACAGGAAATATCTACATTGAAGGCGGTACGCTGACACTTACGACCACGGCTGCAGGTGCTAAGTGCATCAAGAGTGCTGGCACCGTGCGCATCAACGGCGGTGAGCTGACACTTAAAACCTCTGGCAATGTGGATACCACCGATTCTACCGACCCGTCGTATGCTGCTTGCATCAAGGGAACAACGGTTGTCATCAACGGCGGCACTATCGGCATGACCGTTACAGGCAATGCCGGACGAGGCATCTCGGCCGATACGCTGGAGACCAACGGCGGAGAGATGACCATCAACAATAGCGGTGCCACTCAGACAGTGTCGAGCGATGTGAAGTCGGCCAAGGGTTTGAAGGCCACCAATACGGCTCTCAACGCAGGCACTATCACCATCACGATGACTGGTGCCGCAGGTAAGGGCATCGTAGCCGGCGACGGCACAAAGTCAACCAGTGGTTCGTCATCAGGCGGATGGGGTGGCGGCGGTCGCCCCGGCGGTGGTGGCGGTGGCATGGGCAGCAGTTCCAGCTACTCAAACATCACAGGCAGCTTCACCATCGGTCAGAGTGACGGCAGCGGACCCACGCTCTCTGTCACTACAAAGGGCAGTGCCTACAGCTCTTCGTCGGCCAAGGCTATTAAGGCTATCTGCGCAGCCGTTGTCAATGGCGGACAGACTGAAGTCTACACCGCTACCGACGGTGCCGAAGGTTTCGAGTCGAAGACCAGCATCACCATCAAAGGCGGCAACAACTACTTCCAGTGCTATGATGACTGCATCAATTCAGCAGGCAAAATCATTTTCGATGGCGGTGTCAGCGTTTGCTATTCCTATGGTAATGATGCCGTAGACTCGAATGCCGGCACTACAGGCGCTATCACCATTGGCAATGGAGTGTGCTTTGCCTATACCACTAAAGGTGCTCCTGAGGAAGGCTTTGATTGCGACAATAACTCGTATATACAGATCACGGGCACGGGTATCGGCATCAGCGCAGGCGCCGCACAAGGTGGCGGTGGTGGCTGGGGCGGCTCGAGCAGCAGTAGCACCATCTCGAATGCCAAGCAGGGCTATGCCTTCGTCACATCGAGCATCAGTTATACGACCAACCGCTACTATACCTTGGCCGATAACTCTGGCAACAACCTCGTGACCTACAGCTTCCCGGCATCGTGCAGCAGTTCGCTGTCGCTCATCACGGCAACGGGTATGGTGAAGAATTCCACCTATACCATCAAGTATTCCACCACGGCACCCACCGATGCTACCACTGCTTGGCATGGCATCTATCTTGGGAGTTCGCACAAGGGTACAACCAGTGTGACTAGTTTTACAGCTAAATAACAATGAAATGAGAGGGCACCCACAGTAGATTGCGGATGCCCTCTCATTGGCTAAAAAGAAAAACTATAATTTATTCGTCTTCCTCTTCTTCCTTTTCTTTCTGCTTGCGAATCTTCTTTTCTATCTTATTTATCTTTTTCTGAGCTGCTTCAACTTTCTTGTTTAACTCTTTGTCCTTGTCAAGTGCTTTGGAAGCTTTGTTAAACATACGTTCGGCTTTACCATCAAGGTCCCTTACAGCACTGTAAAAGTCTTTTACGGCTTCTTCGAAATCCTCATATTCTTCTTCAGAAGGATCTGACTCTGAAAAATCAATCATTGCGTCAGCGAAGTCTCTCAATACGCTTTCCCATTTATCCTGGTCTTTCCAGTCATCACCGTTGTCTTCAATTTGTTCTGCCAGTTTAGCAATCTTATCTGTTGGATTGCCACATGATGACATAAAGAACATCATCATTAACGCTGCTAAGCCAAATAATACTCTCTTCATAATGGTTGTGATTTTTAGTTGTTGATTAATAATGGTTTTCTTTTGTTGGCAAAGGTAAGGTATTTATATGAGATATGCAAATAATTTGACGTTTTTTTATTCGTCATTGTTCTCATTATTTTCTCCATCATAGTTCTCGTAATCGTTACTTCAAAAAAAATCCGAGAATTGCTTCTCGGATTCTGTGTGATTGAAGAAATAATGAAGATTACTCCTTATCTTCTTTCTCATCCTTTTGGGCTTTCTTCCACTCGCTTTCAGCTTTATCAGCTTCCTTAGACAGTTTCTGGAAATCTTCGTCAGCCATTAACTTCATCATAGCCTCGCCAAGAGCCTTTTGTTGGTCACCACTGAGATTCTTAATTGCTTTCTGAATATCTTTGCCAGCCTCGCTAAAAGCCTTCTCCTCTTCTGCTGTGGGATTACTCTTGTAGAAATCTACAGTCAGCTGACCAGCATCCTTCATGATTTCAACGAAGTCCTCAGCCTTTTCTGCCTTAGAAATCTTTTCTGCAATACCAGCAGCCTTAGATGCATAGTCAGTACTACAAGATGCAAAAACGAAGCATGCAACCAGAGCGCAAAGGCCCAAAATCATTTTTTTCATAATTGTAAGTTTTAATGGTTTATAAAATGTTATTAATAAAATATTATTATCTTTTTTGCAAAGATAGGTTTTTTTTCCCGCTATATTGACATTTTGTGTGACAAAATGTTAAATATTAAGAATTTTTAAGGAATTTGGATAGTTGCTATTTTATCACGATTTTCTTTCCACCTATTATATATATACCAACAGGCAGTCGATCTATGTCAGAACGATGTCCCACCTTCTGGCCATTGAGGTTGTAAATCTCCTGTTCACGATATGACTTTTCTGGAGTATGTATGTCGCTGGGCAGTGAGGCGATATCGAAGCGTTGCGTGTCCAGATAATTCATACGACGGGTAAACCAGTCGGTGATATAGTCCATCTCTGTGTCGAAGTCGAGGTTTAGACGTGAGATATCGGTATTACCATTCCAGCGTTCGTATTCTCTCTGAGCCGCACCACAAGCCTTGAACTCGTCGAGATAAGTGCGGAAACGTTGTAGGATACTCTCAGTTGCCAAATAGTTGCTTCGCAGGTCGCGATACCGTAGGCGTACTTTCTCATTGAAGTCGTCGGCATTGGTATCACGCAGACGTTTGAAGAGATTGTAGTCACCATGCTCATAGTTGGTAATAAACTGTGCATAGTCTTGTTCAGGTCCTAAGAATGAGGCGTGATAGTAATCGTCGCTCCAGCGCTGTCCAGAGGTGGCATCCATATCCCATACACCAAAGGTCAGTTTCTGTGACTGTGCCTTGTCGTAGATGGCAAAGTACATATTTTTCCCATGATTGTCGGTAGAGAGAATGGTCTCCATGAGAATATAGTAGTCGATGAGCAACGGCAAGTCGTATACTTCACTAGCTCTGCTTTTGAACTCATCATCGCTTGCATAACAAGCGAAATTTACAGCATCGTACAATGGCTGCCAGTCAGTGGGAGAAACATCTTCTATATCAGGATATTTGACATTGTATTTATCCCACATGTCGCTCCATGCATTTGGTGTTGAGAGGTAATCCCTGGGAGAGTAGTTCCCATTAGGACGTGTACCCATCATCACAGCGAAACTCCAGTCTTTCGACTTCCACAGCATGCCGTGATTCTCGCCTGTTGTTTCGTCGTATTTCATCAGTTTCATCTGTTTACGATCCATATTCTCCGTCATGCAGTAGATGCCACGGTACTCATCGTTGAGCACCAGTTCTACGAAATGTCCACGCGACCCTGTCTTGGCTTTCGGCTCTTGGTCAATGTAGTAGGGCGGAGTAGAGTAGTCATTCCACAGATCAGTGAGCACACGGTTGCGTATACGGCTCATGTCTACCTGGCACGATTCGAGTATCCATGAGTTGTCATTGCGAAGCCCGAAGAATTTCCGTTCCAACTTATTGCCCTCGGCATCTTGTAGTTTCACGTGGTAGTTGCGTTTGTTTTTGCCTGCACTATTAGTGATACCTCCACGCCATTTGGCTTTCATGTTCATGAGTTCGGTGATGGGCTGGTCATTTTCCTGTACGACGATGGAGCCTTGTGAATAGTCATTGTTGAACGTGCCGTAGATTTTTACCACTGGTAGAGATGTGAACGTGACATTTTTCTTCACTGTTGTACCGTCGGATTTCCTTATGCTAAAGGCAAAGTTCTTTCCTGCACTGACTTTGAAATTATGTAGGGATCCGCTGGGCGTACCGATGTTGTCGATATACAAAATCCCTGCGCCATCCTTTTGGGTGTAGTTGACTGTGGCGGTATAGGTCGTACCGAAGAGTTCATAGGGAATGGAACAAAGATAGAGGTCGAGTGATTCCACATAGCTCAGTGCATGGCCGTCAATGTTCAGTTGGCTGATGACACGGCTAAGAGGGTCGATGGCAGGAAGGTTGGCAACCGACTTTCTCAGTTCTTCCAATGCGCTGAAGTTATTGCCTGCCTGCGTGATGAGAGTGTTGATTTCCTCATTGCTATAGTAGTCTGCCAGTTCTGCACGCACCTTAGCCAGTTCGCCTTCCAGCAGTTCATCTGCCGTACCGTGATAATAGAGTCTTACATTGTCAATGGCTATCCAGTTGGCAGTGGTGCTGACCGACTTCAGTCCCAGTGTGATATAGCCGGCCTTAGCAAGTGAGCATGTCACGCTATATCGCACAGGACGCTCACTGGCAGTACTGGTTGCCATCTGTTGTCCGTTAATAAATAAATAGACACCTTCAGCGGGTGTGCCATAATTACTGGAGTTGTTCCCCTGACGCACGGCGATGACGTCGGCCTGAAGGGTATAGTTGCCTTGTGGCATGTTACGCAGTGTTTGGGTCAACTGACAGTCAGATAGTCCACCATAATTATTCTGGCTCTGCCAACGCTCCAGGAATGGCGATACTATAGATGCATTCTCATTATAATAACTACCAAAGCCAGGGTCGCTCCAGTCAGCTCCTTCGTGATTCCATCCACTTGGACTGTCTGTAGTAGCTTCCAACCAAGAAGACACATCGAAACCATCTTGTATTGGCGTTTCTTCTGTCACTTTTTCGGTGACTATGTTGTTGTCTTCATCGTAGAAGTAGAACCGCTCAATATTACTGAAATTCTCACTCCGGCTATATGTTCCAACCATGTAGGAGTCGGTACGAACATCCCATACTTGATTGGGTTGTGCGGCATTGCGGATGACATAAATGCCATTGGACATCATGACGAAACTCCAAAGTGAATTGTCACCATTGGGTGCTGCTGTCATACTGACATAGCGTCGGTAGGTGTCGCGTACGCCATCATATGTGACGTACTGTCCAGTCTTGGCATTACGAATGTAGAATACGCCGTCCTCAGCTTCGGTAAATGTCCAGTACGTCTCGGCATTGGCGGTGGCCGTTGTCAGATAGTACACTGGTGTGGGTTGTCCTGCCGTGGCTCCATCGGTAACGCATCCCTGCGTAAACTGCTGGCAGACGATATGATACCGTTTGCCAGCAGAGAAATCGGGAGCTGCCCATAAGGTAAGGGCAGCGAGGAATAAGCTTATAGTAGTTAGTAGTCGTTTCATAAATGAGGGTTTAGTAAGCGAAGAGCGGGTAGTCCTTCATCGTGTCGTTGACACGCTTACGTACGCTGGCTATCACTTCCTCGTTGGTGGGATCATTGAGAACTTCTTCAATCAGTTCAGCAATCAGAACCATCAGGTCTTCCTTAGCACCGCGGGTAGTAATGGCTGGTGTACCAAGGCGCAGGCCACTGGTCTGGAATGCCGAGCGTGAGTCGAAGGGAACCATGTTTTTATTGACTGTGATATCGGCAGCTACAAGTGCATTCTCAGCAACCTTACCTGTCAAATCGGGATACTTGGAACGCAGGTCAACGAGCATAGAGTGGTTGTCGGTGCCTCCGCTGACGATGTGGAAGCCACGCTTGATAAGCTCCTCGGCAAGCACAGCAGCGTTTTTCTTCACCTGTTTAGCCCACTCCTTGAATTCGGGCTGAAGGGCTTCTCCGAAAGCGACGGCCTTGGCTGCAATGACGTGCTCCAAAGGACCACCTTGCTGACCAGGGAAAACGGCTGAGTTGAGCAGGGCGGACATCTTCTTGACTTCGCCCTTCGGTGTGGTGTATCCCCAAGGATTGTCGAAGTCCTTGCCCATCAGGATGATACCGCCACGGGGACCGCGGAGGGTCTTATGGGTTGTAGAGGTGACGATGTGGGCGTACTTCACGGGGTTGTCGAGCAGACCGGCAGCTATAAGACCTGCCGGGTGTGCCATGTCGATCATCAGAAGGGCTCCTACCTTGTCGGCTATCTCACGCATACGCTTGTAATCCCACTCGCGACTGTAGGCCGAGCCACCGCCGATAATCAGTTTGGGCTTGTGTTCCAGAGCCAACTGCTCCATCTCGTCATAGTCTACGCGACCCGTCTCCTTTGAGAGGTTATAGCCGATGGGGTTGTAGAGGATACCGCTGGTATTGACGTGAGAACCGTGGCTGAGGTGGCCGCCGTGGTCTAGGTTCATACCCATGAATGTGTCTCCGGGCTTCAGCACTGCCAGCAACACAGCGGCATTGGCTTGTGCACCAGAGTGGGGTTGCACGTTGGCATACTCGGCATCAAACAATTTGCATACGCGCTCAATAGCTAGCTTCTCTACTTCGTCAACCACTTGGCAACCGCCATAGTAACGCTTACCAGGATAGCCCTCGGCGTATTTGTTTGTCAGGTATGAGCCCATGGCTTCCATAACCTGGTCACTGACGAAATTCTCACTGGCAATGAGCTCCATGCCTTTCAGCTGACGCTGGTGCTCACGCTCAATCAGTTCAAACACTGTGTTGTCTCTCTGCATGTTGTTATAACGTTTAAAGGGTTTATAGTCTTTATGTCTAATTCGTAATTGTGGGTACAATATATTATTGTAACCTTAATGAGTGCAAAGGTAATAAAAAGATTTGGAACGACCAAGCAAAAAAGAAAAATAACTCGCAAGGTAGCAAAGAAAAGCAAGGTCACCAACAGGAAGGATAGGGGAAACCTACCGAAAGAGGTAGGATGGTCAGTCTGTTGACTTAAGTCGTCGATGTCGTTGACTATAGTCGCCAAGTTCGTTGACTTAAGTCAACGCTGTTGACGACTTAAGTCGACAGACTGATCAGAAGGTGCTTTGCTGTTGGCTAGCCACGTTTGTAGATGTGGATTCGCGATTCCTTTGTGTCGATAATGTGGCAGTCGGGGTCTTCCAATATGGCTTTCAGATAAGTCTTTGCCATATAGGTAGTTAGGCCGAACATGCGGGCAAATTCGGTACGAGTAATGTAGCCGTGCTCATTGAGATAGGCGTCAAGTTGCTGTTTGATGTCGTCGAGTTCATAGCGATTCGACTTTCCCACGGAGCCTTTCTTCTGTACGTTCTGGAAGTAGTAGCCGACGCTGGCCAGCCTGTTGAGCAGTTCATGGTCGGGCGTAAAGCCAATTCCCTGTACCTCGACTGCATCGCCCGTTATCTGTGCGGGGTCTGTGAACTGTGGACGCTTCTCGTTGCCTTCATCATCTGTGCGTTCGCGGAACCCTATCTTTAGGAAGAACGTGCCGATGCCGTTCAGGTGCAGTCGGTAGTTGTCGGTGATGTTTTCCACTATCTCTTCGCTCAGCAGGTCGAGCACAGGCTCCACCATCTTTGCGAGCATATTGTTATGGTTCTTCAGATGGACTACAAGTGCTTTGGTATCAAGTGTTAGCCAGTTTTCGTGCCTCACTTGATACGTTGTATTCCCCTCGTTGTCTTTCAGCGGGTTTTCGTGTACGCTAAACCTTATTGTCTTAGCCATGATGAAATGGTTTTGCTATTCACAGATTCCTTCATTCTACGGGAAACACTATAAATGGTATTATATCAGACAGAAGTCGAGCTGGCGGGTGATATAGTCCTTGTCGAGATGCTGGCCGATGAAAACGAGTTTCTGCATGCGGTCGCCATACTGCGGATCCCAGTCACGGCGCACGCCAGGGTTGCGTTCCATGAAATCTTCCAACTCACCTTTGGGCATAGTGGCATACCACTGTCCGGCATTGCGGATACTGACTTGTTTGCCTGCTTGTTCAAAGACATAGCATGTATCGCGTTCATCGTCAAAGTAGCAGATACCCTTTGCACGAATGACGCCCTTTGGCCACTTGCGTGCTACAAATTCATCGAAGAGTCCCAAACTGAATGGGCGACGGGCATAGTAAACAAAAGTTCCGATACCATACTCCTCAGCTTCACCTTCATCGTGATGGTGGTGGTGATGGTGGTGATGATGTTCGTCTTCTTCATGATGGTGGTGGTGATGCTCATGTGCTTCGTGTTCGTCGTCATCATCATCGTCATCGTCGTCATCGTCGTCATCTTCATCTTCATCGTGTCCTTCCACTGCTTGAATCCAAGCTGCACTGGTAGCAACGCGCTCAAAATCGAACAGACCGGTGTTGAGAATACGGTCGAAATCGACGTCGCCATAGTTGCATTCTATGATTTCTGCCTTCGGTTGAAGGGTTCTGACTATTTCCCGCAGACGTCCCAATTCTTCTGCGCTCACCTCAGAAGCTTTGTTCAGGAGTACGATATTACAGAATTCCAGTTGCTGGATAACCAGATTCTCGATGTCTTCTTCGGCAATGTTCTGTTTTGTCAGAGATAGGCCGCCTTCAAATTCGTCTCGCATACGAAGGGCATCCACTACGGTAACGATACAATCCAGAACGGGATAGCCTTTTGCAGTTACTTCGGGAGCCATTTGTGGTATAGAGCAGATGGTCTGTGCGATAGGAGCCGGTTCGCAGATGCCGCTGGCCTCAATGACAATATAGTCAAACCGCTGAAGGGAGATAATGTCCTGTAGCTGTTGTACTAAATCCATTTTCAGCGTACAACAGATGCAGCCATTCTGTAGGGCAACGAGTGAGTCGTCTTGCTGGTTCACTACACCGCCTTGCTGTATAAGGTCGGCATCGATATTTACCTCGCCGATATCGTTGACGATTACGGCAAACTTAATGCCGCGCTTGTTGCTTAGTATTCTATTTAATAAGGTGGTTTTTCCGCTGCCCAGGTAACCTGTAAGCAGCAATACTGGTGTCGTTTTCATAATGATTAATATTCAGAGTTCATTGTTCAACAAAGCTCTACTTTGTTAATGTCTTGTTCTTTCTCGCAGTAATGACATGTCAGTACACCCTCGTGAACATGGAATAGTGTAGGCATTGGCTCATTGTTGGTGATACACTTGGGATTGTTGCATTTCACGATGCCACGTATCTCGTCGGGCGTTTCCACTGTTTTTTTCTCTACCACTTCGTAGTCGCGGATGATATTGAGAATTACATTGGGTGCCACTACCGATAACCGCGAAATCTCATCGTCAGTGAAGAACTTGTCGCTGACCTTGATGATACCTTTATTGCCTACCTTCAACGAGGGGTAATTGATACCGATGGTCACAGGGGTCTTCAGGTCGAAGAGTCCAAGAAGCTGGGCTACCTGATATGTCTTGTCTGCGGGGATATGGTCAATAACGGTACCGTCTTCAATGGCGGCCACTAAGCGTTCTTTCTTGTTCATAGAATGATGGTTTTGTCGTTTTTAACTTCATCTAATGAGATGCCCAGCACATTGCAGTAAATCGCTTCACGGGCAAAAAGGCCATTGCCTGCCTGTTGTATGTAGTATGCGTGCGGGTTGTCATCGACATCCTGGGCTATCTCGTTTACTCTTGGCAGGGGATGCAAAATCTTCATGTTTGGCTTAGCCAGACGCAACATGTCGTTGTTGAGAATATAAACATTCTTCACACGCTCGTATTCCATCAGATCCGAGAAACGCTCTTTCTGTACGCGCGTCATATAGAGAATATCTGCATCTGAAATGATCTTCTCATTGAAAGCTGTGTGCTCTTGATAACGGATGCCGTGCTCATCACAGTAGAGTTTATATTCCTTAGGCATTTGCAACTCCTTGGGTGCTACGAAATGAAATGTGGGGTTAAAGTGGCGCATAGCCATCAGCAGCGAATGTACGGTGCGTCCGTATTTCAGGTCGCCCACCATATATATATTAAGGCTATCGAGAGTGCCTTGTGTCTTATAGATAGAATAGAGGTCAAGCATACACTGCGAAGGATGCTGATGGGCACCGTCACCTGCATTGACGATAGGCACTGGCGATACTTCGGAAGCATATTGGGCTGCTCCTTCAATATAATGACGCATCACAATAACGTCGGCGTAGTTGGCTACCATCAAGATGGTATCTTTCAAGGTCTCTCCTTTGGTTCCACTTGTCACCTTGGGATCAGCAAATCCTATGACACGGGCTCCTAGGCGATTGGCTGCGGTTTCAAAAGAAAGACGGGTTCTAGTACTAGGCTCAAAGAACAGGGTGGCTACGACTTTGCCTTTAAGCAATTCGCGGTTAGGGTGCTTTTCAAACTCTTGAGCCATCTCAATCATATAGAGAATGTCCTCTTTGGTGAGATTGGCTATAGTTACGAAATTATGCTTGTCCATTATTGACTTATGTTAGTTCCGACTGCAAAGGTACGAAAATTATTTTGATTTATAAATTATAATTCATAATTATTTTGTACCTTTGCAGCCGCAAAAGTTAAATATATAAAACTGAAAAAGAAATGAAAGCATTTGTTTTCCCCGGACAAGGGGCACAGTTTGTTGGTATGGGCAAGGATCTCTATGACAACAATTCCAAGGCAAAGGAACTTTTTGAAAAGGCTAATGATATTCTGGGCTACAGAATTACGGATATTATGTTTGAGGGTACCGACGAGGATTTGAAGCAGACCAAGGTCACTCAGCCTGCTGTCTTCCTGCATTCAGTCATCTCGGCTATCTGTATGGGTGACGCTTTCCAGCCAGCCATGACTGCTGGCCACTCACTGGGTGAGTTCTCGGCTCTTGTTGCTGCCGGTGCTTTGTCGTTTGAGGATGGCTTGAAGTTGGTTTACGCTCGTGCGATGGCTATGCAGAAAGCATGTGAAGCCCAACCTTCTACGATGGCTGCCATCATCGGCCTGGCTGATGATAAGGTGGAGGAAATCTGCGCAGAGGTCTCAAAGATGGGTAAAGGCGTAGTCGTTCCCGCAAACTATAACAATCCTGGACAGTTGGTTATTAGTGGTAATATAGATGCTATCAACGAGGCTTGTGAGCAGTTGAAGGCTGCTGGAGCTAAGCGCGCACTGCCCTTGAAGGTGGGAGGCGCTTTCCACTCACCTCTGATGCAACCTGCTAAGGATGAGTTGCAGGCTGCTATCGAAAAGACGGAGTTTAAGACGCCTCAGTGTCCCGTTTATCAGAATGTAGATGGTAAACCTCATACAGAACCTGCTGAGATTAAGGCAAACCTGATTGCTCAACTTACCAGTTCGGTACGATGGACACAGTGTGTGCAATCAATGATTCAAGACGGTGCCGATGATTTCACAGAGTGCGGTCCTGGCAAAGCCCTGCAGGGAATGATTGCTAAAATCAACAAGGAAGTAAGTGCTCATGGCATCGAATAAAATCATTCTATATCAAATCTTTACGCGTCTGTATGGCAATAGCTGTCAGACGCGTAAACCTTTTGGTACCATAGAAGAGAACGGGTGTGGAAAATTCAATGACTTCACTCAAACAGTACTGAAGCATATCCGTGAGATGGGCATCAGTCATGTATGGTACACAGGTGTGATACGTCATGCCACTCAGACTGACTATACCGCCTATGGCATACCCAAGCAGCATCCGGCAGTGGTAAAGGGTAGGGCGGGGTCACCCTATGCTATCACTGACTATTATGATGTTGATCCCGACTTAGCTGTCAACGTTGAAAAGCGTATGGAGGAGTTCGAGAAACTTGTCAGTCGTACACATCGCGCAGGGCTGAAGATGATTATCGACTTTGTTCCCAATCATGTGGCAAGGCAATATAAAAGCGTTGCAAAGCCAGAAGGCGTGAAAGACCTCGGCGAGGACGATGATACAACCAAAGGCTTTGATCCTGTTCATAATAATTTCTACTATTGTCCCGGGCAAAGTTTTATGCCATACTTTGACCTCTATCATGGTGAAACAGAACCATATACGGAGTGTCCTGCGAAGGCAACGGGTAATGATCATTTTGATAATGCACCCGGGCGGAATGACTGGTATGAAACAGTGAAGTTGAACTATGGCGTTGATTATTATGCTGGTGGCGTAGGCCATTTTGACCCTATGCCCAACACGTGGACAAAGATGCTGAATATACTGCTTTACTGGGCTGGTAAGGGCGTAGATGGATTCCGTTGCGATATGGCAGAAATGGTGCCTTCAGAATTCTGGCGTTGGGCTATAGCAAAGGTTCGTGAGCAATATCCTACTATATTATTTATCGGCGAAGTGTATAATCCCTCACTTTACCGTCAATTTATTGCCTCTGGTTTCGATTATCTCTATGATAAAGTGGGTATGTACGACGCGATGTGTGATGTTATCTGCCATCGTAGAACTACTGAAGCTATAACCTGGGCATGGCAACAGGCGGATGACATTAAAGACAACATGCTCTACTTCCTAGAGAATCATGATGAGTTACGTCTGGCAAGTAATTTCTTGGCAGCCTCTGGTGAGAAGGCAAAACCTGCGTTGGTGGTGAATGCATTGATGCATCGCAATCCTTTTATGCTCTATTTCGGTCAGGAATGGGGCGAACGAGGTATGGATAGCGAAGGATTTAGTGGACTTGACGGTAGAACAACCATCTTTGATTACTGGTCACTTGAGCGTCCTAAGCATTCAGAATTAACTGACTATTACAAGAAAGTACTGAATATAGCTCGCTCAGAAAAGGCTGTTTCTGATGGACAGATGTTTGATCTGATGTATGTTAATCAGCAATACACACATCAGTATGCCTTTATTCGTAAAGCCGGAAAAGAAATCCTTCTGGTAATAGCAAACTTTGATGATTATCCTCAGAAGATACAACTGTCAATTCCTGATCACGCGTATAACTATTTAGAGATTCAGGAACGAGTATATGATGCTACAGAACTACTGACGGGTGCAGAACGAAAGATGGTTCTCATTAAAGATGAATTGTTGGATGTAGAATTGCCAAGCCGGGGCGCTGTAGTGTATAAGTTGAAATAATCTACCCTTCAATTGAATATGGAAGACTATATCTTGAATGAGCATAATAAAGAAGAGTTTCCGCCTGCTCACACAGCAGAACATCTGCTTAATCAAACGATGATTAGGATGTTTGGCTGTGATCGTTCATACAATGCTCATGTTGAACGAAAGAAGAGTAAGATGAGCTTTCATCTTGACCACAAACCTTCTCGACAAGAAGAGAAGGAGATAGAACAGCAAATGAATTCTTTGATAGCTGAAGACTTACCTGTATCGTTTGAGTTCGTCACGCGTGATGAGTTGCCAGAAGGTGTTGAACTCAGCCGTCTTCCTGAAGATGCAAGTGACACTATACGCTTAGTCCGTATAGGTGACTACGATGTTTGTCCCTGTATAGGCAAACATGTACGCTCTACAAAACAAATCGGCCGCTTCGAAATGCTCGGCACCAATTGGGACGAGCATGAGCGGTCGTTTCGGGTAAGGTTCAAAATAGTTTGATCAGTCTTCATCGTCTACCTCTTCCTCGGTTTCTATGAGACGTAAACCCTTCTTTGTCAGGTAGGGTTTTATCTCTTTGAAGGTAAAGGTAGCACAGGGAGCACCAGCAGCATAATATGAAATCTCATACGGCTGATACTGGAATATGACTTTGTCTTCGGTGAAGTAGACATTGGATGGCTTCAGATCGTCGATGTCAATAAGCAGATAGTCTGATAGCGACTCACCGGGCTGCATTTCGAAATACTTACCTAAAGAAGTATGAAACATCTCTTTGAATGATGGAGTATCGGTATGCGTGAGTACCGAAGCATCTATACGCTGACCAGTCTTCTTGTCGAACGTAGTACCATAACTCCAGTGGTAGGGATGTGCTCCGCCACGGTAGTCATAGCCATTCTCCACGTAAGTGATATAGCGGTCGGTATTGGCAATCACGCTGATGTCCTTACTGTCTTCCCATTTGAATGTCCATTCCATTTCTTCGGTGATGGTGTCAAACTCGGCTCTCGTTTCATTAATTTCTTTCTGAAGAGAATCAAGTCTGGCTTCACCGGCTTTTTGCAAGGCTGTTTTTGCATTGTCTTCATAGAACTCAGCAAAACCAAAAGCCAGCGTTTCATCCAGATAGTGGATGATAGAATCGGCAAGAGGTGACCCGCCATTGACGGGTACCTCTGCCTTTAACACTACCATACTGCTGTCTGGAGATGTGTAGGCGAACTGCTTGAATTGCAGTTCAACCTCATCTTCATCTTCATCTGAGTCGGATGTATGTCGTTTGTCGCCACACGACACAATCATCAGAAGGCCCAGCAGATATAGGGATAGTTGTTTCATACTTTATTCGCCTTTAATAGCTGCAACACCTGGCAGAACCTTGCCCTCGATAGCTTCGAGCAGAGCGCCACCACCGGTAGAGATGTAGCTCACCTTGTCGGCAAGACCGAACTTATTAACGCAAGCTACAGAGTCGCCACCACCAATTAGTGAGAAGGCACCCTCAGCAGTAGCCTGTGCAATAGCCTCACCGATAGCACGGCTACCGGCAGTAAAGTCATCGCACTCGAATACTCCGGCAGGACCATTCCAAAGGATAGTCTTAGCTCCCTTGATGGCTTCCTGGAATGCCTTCTGACTATCAGGACCAGCGTCTACACCCTCATATCCGGCAGGAATCTTGTTGGCGGGACATGTGATAATCTCAGCACCGGGCTTGACTGTCATGGTACCGAAGTCGAGACCATTGGTAGCTGTGCAGTCGGTTCCGAGTACGAGTTGAACACCGTTCTTCTTAGCCAGTTCCTCAACACCAAGAGCCACATCCAGCTTGTCGAGCTCAACGATTGACTCACCGATCTCACCACCGTGAGCCTTAGCGAAAGTATAGGTCATGCCACCACAGAGGATGAGTTTGTCGACTTTACCGAGCAGGTTCTCGATGATACCAATCTTAGAAGATACCTTTGAACCACCCATGATGGCAACGAAGGGACGCTTGATGTTGCTGAGCACATTGTCAACAGCGGTCACTTCCTTCTCCATCAGCAGGCCCAGCATCTTGTTGTCGGCATCGAAGTAATCGGCGATAACGGCAGTAGAAGCGTGCTTGCGGTGAGCAGTACCAAAGGCATCCATCACGTAGCAGTCAGCATAGCTGGCGAGAGTCTTGGCGAAATCCTTCTGACGAGCCTTCATCTCCTTCTTGGCTGCCTCGTAAGCGGGATCTTCCTTGTCGATACCTACGGGCTTGCCTTCCTCTTCGGGATAGTAGCGCAGATTCTCCAACAGGAGTGCTTCACCCATCTTCAAGGCTTTGGCTGCATCAGCTGCTTTAGCACAGTCGGGAGCAAAAGCTACGGGTACGCCGAGAGCTTTCTCTACAGCCTCGCGAATCTGACCCAGAGACATTTTGGGGTTCACCTTTCCTTTGGGCTTACCCATGTGTGACATGATGATACAAGCACCGCCATCGGCCAGAATCTTCTTCAGTGTGGGCAGAGCACCGCGGATACGGGTGTCGTCAGTGATTTTACCATTCTCATCGAGGGGCACGTTGAAGTCAACGCGCACGATTGCCTTCTTGCCGGCAAAGTTAAATTCGTTGATTTTCATAATTGTATAAAAATTAAATAAAAATATTCTATTTACTTTAATCTGTTGCAAAAGTACTAAAAAATTAGATAATAAGAAAAGGACAGGACACATTTTATACTTTTTTTGCGTCCCGTCCTTATATCTGCTAATTGAAGTTTACAAATTGATATTTATTTTAGTTCCTGCTACAAACCAGATACCAGGTTGGGGTACATTGCCGTAATCCACATAATCACGGTTGTCCAACAGGTTGTTCACCTCGGCATAGATACTGTATTTCCTCTCGTTCCATGATAGTCGTCCGTCAAGGAGTGAGAATGGCTTATAGTCACACACGTCGCCTGAGAAGGTGGTATATTGTCCCACGCGGTCCTGCCATCGATAGTGCAAATCAATACTGAGTTGTCGCCAAATGCTGGTATGCACTGAGGCAGTCAACTTATGTCGCAGATACTCCAGGGCATACTGCGATACGTAATTAGGTTCAAGATCTTTATCCTGATCAATATAGCTATAGGATATCTGCAGCGTAGATTGCTTAGTGGGCAGTGAGAGCAAGCGTTTCAGGTCGGTTGTCGTCGATATTTCAAAGCCTGTGCTATTCACTTTGGTGTGTTTCACACTCTGCCATTCTGCCTGCTGTCCCATGGATGTGTCCATAATCCAGTCGATCATGTTCTTGCCGTGATGGTGCCACAAGGTGGCTTTTGCTTGCAGAGTAGGCGAGAGGTACTGCACACCACCCTCAATGGCATTCATCTCTTCGGGTTTCAGATGTGGATCGGCAGCATACCCTTGCAGTTTATAGTACATCTCTGTGAATGACGGTAAACGCAAAGAAGAGTTATAACTTGCAAACAATTTCCAGTTAGTACCTATCTTGTAACTGATGTCAACGCCCGGATAGATCTGCCAGTTCATTGCACTCTGACTGCTTTTTATAGCCACGAAGCCAGCTGAAAGAGTAAGGTTCTTCAGCAGGATATTGTGTTCCAGATGTGCCGATGCATTTGTGCGGTTGATGCCTAAGGTGTAGTCTCTGTCAGTACCGCTGATATGTTGCGTTTTGAACAGTGGTTCTCCCAGGTTGCCGCTCACCAGGTCTTCGTTGCGAAGTTCTGCTCCGAATGCAGTGCGACCGATGGCCCAGTCGAAATACGCATTAAGATTTACGCCATAGACGTTGCAGCGATTGTAATTGAACTTCATCACATCGGGCTTTCCGCGATAGCCTTCATAGCGGTCGCGGTTCTGGTTCCAATACATAGAAGGTCGGAAATGAATGAAGCCTTTCTTCGTCTCTGCCTGAATGGCGGTGTATATTTTAGTGGTGTGTTCATACTGATCATCAGCCTGCCAACGGGGAGTGGCATAGAATGTACCTGAGCCCCATCCCTTGTCTGCGATACCAAGATGCCAGTTCATGTTCACGTTCTCATCTTCATACTTACCTTGATAGAATGCTTTGCTACCACTGTAGTCGGTGTTTAGACCGCCAGCCTTAGAACGGCTGAATCCGTCGCTACGCTGATAACTGGCTGAAAGGGAATTGAACAATGCTGTTTCCAGCCCTTTCTTCTCTTTTACAAAAGGTCGGAACTTGTAAACTGCGGCAGCCTTTCCATAACCGAAGGAACCGCCTTCCAGCTTGATTTGTGCTTCTCCGGTATCGGTGGCTTCTGCTCCCGACGATAGAGTAGGAGAGGTGATAATATTGATTGCACCTACCAACGACGATGTGCCATAGGTTCGTCCGGCAGGTCCTTCGAGCACCTCTATACGTACTATCTCACTCAATTGCACAGGAAGGTCCAATGCGTTATGCCCTGTCTGAGGGTCACAGATATTGATGCCATTGAGTAAAATCATGATTTGCTCCTGAGTACCACCGCGGATGGAGATGTCGGTTTGGGAGCCCATTGCTCCTCGTTGGCGTACATCCACGCCCACGGCATACTTCAACAAATCATTAACACTTTGCACTGGCGCCTGCGCAATCTCCTCGCGGCTCAGTACAGTTACCATTCTCGCTGCCTGACTCGTGGTCAGGGGGGCACGCGATCCTGTGACGCCTATGTCATCGAGTGTCACTTCGCGCATTACTTGGGCGGTATCAATACGCCATACCTCGTCGCTGATACTTGCTGCCTTTGCTGATGTCAGGGTAGCAACGCTCAGTACTGAGATGATGACCTCACGTCCCAAGCAAGCAAAGAGGGCATAGCCTTTCCTCTTAAACTGTCGGAAGACAATGACCTCGCGCTTTTTGAAAATTGGTTTGTACATAAAGATTAAATAAAAAATGTGTGTTTATAAAAACAGTTGCAAAGATACGAAATTATCCTGAAAACAAAGAGGCACAGAGCTGTTTTTGCACTGTGCCTCTCAGAAATATACAAAATATTGACTTTAATCCAAACCGAATAATGTCTTCAGACCTCCGTCAACACCAGAAAATCCCATAAATGCAAGGCTAAGCAGACCGGCTGAAACCAGCACGATAGCCATACCACGCATGCCCTTAGGAAGGTTTGTCAGTTCCAGTTGCTCACGCATACCAGCAAATACTGTCAGGGCGAGTCCAAAACCTATTGCAGTAGAGAATGCATACATGATAGATTCTGCGAGATTGTAATCCTTTTGAATCACTAGGATAGCCACACCGAGCACTGCACAGTTGGTGGTTATTAGTGGCAGGAAGATTCCCAATGCCTGATAGAGTGCGGGTGAGACCTTCTTTAGGATAATCTCCACCATCTGTACAAGTGAGGCAATCACCAGAATGAATGCGATGGTCTGTAGATACTCTAACTGGAATGGCACCAGCACATACATCTGCACCAGCCACGTAACGACGGTGGCCAGGGTGAGCACGAATGCGACTGCGGCCGACATACCAAGTGAAGTGTCTATTTTCTTCGACACACCCAGGAACGGGCAGATGCCGAGAAACTGTGACAACACGATGTTGTTCACAAAGATAGCTGAGATAAATATCAATAGATATGCCATGATTTTACGACTTCTTTAGTTTGTTGACAATAGCGATAAGATAGCCCAGAGTGATAAAAGCACCCGGGGGTAGGATGAAGAGAAGTATGTTGTAGGTCTCAGGAAGCAGGACGAAACCAAAGATGGAACCTGCGCCCAACAGCTCACGTACGATACCCAGCATCGTGAGAGCCATTGTGAAACCTAAGCCAATACCTATTCCGTCGAAGAGTGATGCCATAGGACTGTTCTTGCAGGCAAAAGCCTCTGCACGTCCAAGGATGATACAGTTCACCACAATCAGGGGAATAAAGAGTCCCAGCGACTTGTCTACATCGGGAAGGAATGCCTTGATGACCATCTGCAATATGGTCACAAAAGCAGCGATAACCACGATAAACACAGGTATGCGCACTTTGTCGGGCGTGATACTCTTCATTGACGAGATAACTACGTTAGTACAGATGAGTACGGCCATTGTTGCCAGTCCCATTGAAAGACCGTTGATGGCTGAGGTGGTGGTTGCCAGCGTCGGACACATACCGAGCATTAGGACGAACGTAGGGTTCTCCTTGACAATACCGTTCTTAATGATGCTGATAAAATTACTCATTGCTCTGTTCCTCCTTCTCTTGACTGGTAGCAGCGGGTGCTGAATCCACTGAATTCTTCATGTAAGCGTTATAAGCGTTGTTTACTGCGTTCAGGAAAGCACGGCTAGTGATAGTAGAAGCAGTGATAGCATCCACCTGTTCCTCTTCAGTATTCTTGTCTTTGCTGACTCCCAGCGGTTTCAGTCCGGGATTTTTACCAATGATACTGCCTTTACCGTCTTTCTGGAACCATTTGTCTGCCTTTGCACCCAATCCTGGCGTCTCAGCATGTTCCAACAACGTATATCCTAAGATATTACCTTCAGGATCGAAACCCACCAATACTTTAAGGTTGCCTCCAAATCCCATGGTTGTGCTCTCAATGGCTGCGCCCAATGGCTTGTTGTTGGCATCAGTAACTTTGTAGATAATAAAGGCTTGATCCTTGCCTTTTTTGTCTTTTAGTTTCAATGTGTCTGCAGGAGCTGTTTTCAAGTTGTCTACACACATAACCTCCTTGATGCCTTCAGCCAACGCCTTATCTTTCTGTTCCTGAATAGGACCACTTGTCAGGTGGTTCATGTAAGCCAGGATACAACCCATAATTACTGCCACTCCTACGAGTACCAGCACCATGTTTGTCAGTGATGATTCAAGCTTTTTCATTTCTTTACCTCCTCTCCGAAGCGACGTGGCTTCACATAGTTATTGATAAGCGGTGTGAAAGCATTCATAATCAGAATAGCAAATGACATGCCTTCGGGATAACTACCCCAGTTGCGGATGATAATCGTCAGCAGACCTATACATACGCCATAGATGAGTTGGCCTTTAGCTGTCATTGGCGATGTGACATAGTCTGTAGCCATGAAGATAGCTCCTAACATCAGACCGCCACTCAGGATAACTGATACCGGATCTGCGTAGATGGGGTTAGCCAGGTGCATCAGACCGCTGAATACGAATACTGTGCCAATGATAGACACGGGTATGTGCCATGTGATAATCTTCTTCCATAGCATGTATGCCAGTCCGATCAGCAGTGCCAGTGCACATACCTCACCGATGGTACCGGCTCCACCGAATCCTTCTATTGTACTGGTGTGGTTGCCAAGTAACAGACTGAGTGAATCGGGCAACTTTTCCAGTTCTGAGACGTCACCGGTCTTGATGGCGTTCTTCATGATAGAGAGTGGTGTGGCACCAGTTGTAACATCAGTATATGCCATGTGTTGTCCTGCTACTGGCCATGTGGTCATCTGTGCGGGGAATGCCACCAGCAATGCACAACGTCCTACAAGTGCAGGGTTGAAAATGTTCTGCCCAAGTCCTCCGAAGGTCATTTTACCAACACCGATAGCAAATAGTGCACCGATTATAATAATCCAGATGGGAAGGTTTGAGGGTAAATTCATACCCAAAAGCAGACCTGTCAGCGCTGCCGACCCATCGAGTATTGTGCATTTTTCGTTACGAAGAACGAATTTGTTGATAGCCCATTCCAAGCATACGCATGCAGCTACACTTGTCAGGCAGACAATCGCCGAGCCGATGCCGAAGTAGTAGAATGACACGAGCAGTGCAGGCAGTAGTGCGATGATGACGCCATACATGTTCCGTTCCACCGTATCAGTTCCGTGGGCATGTGGAGATAGTGAAACAATCAGTTTACTCATTGTATTGTTGTTTTTTATTCCTTATACTGTTTACGAATTATTTTTTTGCTGCACGTGAGCGAATGATGCCCATCACTGTGCCTTTTCCTTGACGGATATTGTCGAGAAGTGGACGGTGTGCTGGACATGTGAACTGGCATGAGCCACATTCTATGCATGAGACGATGTCCTCCTTCTCTGCACGTTCCCACTGTTTGAAAGCACTCAACTTTGCCAGCAGATAGGGTTCCAGCCCCATTGGACATGCCCCTACGCATTTGGCGCACCGGATACAGGGCTGTGCTTCTTTACGACGGGCTTCATCTCCTGATAGGATGGTTACTGAGTTCGTTCCCTTACAGATGGGTACCTCTGTTGATGTCAGTGCCTTACCCATCATTGGTCCACCAGCTAAAAGTTTGTTGTCACCTTCTGGCATACCACCGCAAGCATCGATCAACTGCTGCATCGGTGTACCCATACGTACCAAGAAATTACCTGGATTTTTCAGTTCTTTACCCGTCACAGTAGTATATCTCTCAAAGAGAGGCTTGTGCTTCATAACAGCCTGATATACAGCAAAAGCAGTACCAACGTTCTGAACAATTGCTCCAACGTTGACTGGGATAGCGGGAGGTGCGGGCACCTGTCGGTTGATGACAGCGTCAACCAACTGCTTTTCGCCACCTTGTGGATAGCGCTGGGCCAATGGTACTACTTCGACTTGATACTCTGAAGTGCTAAACACTTCAGCACATTTACGGGTGAGAAGCTCGATGGCTGCGGGTTTATTGGTCTCAATGCCAATGTAGCCTTTATTTACCTTTGCACCCTTCATCAGTAGTTCCAGTCCCACAAGAATTTCGTCAGCGTGCTCTATCATCAGACGATAGTCGGCGGTGATATACGGTTCACACTCAACTGCGTTGATGATAACACACTCTGCTTTTGCGGTTGGTGGGGGAGTCAGTTTGATGAAAGTGGGGAAACAGGCACCGCCCATGCCAACGACGCCAGCATCTTTGATACGTGTAACGATTTCCTCTGGCGTCAGTTCTGGGTGGTCTTTTACCAGTTCTAGTTTGTCGGAACGATCGATAGACTCTTCCCATTCATCACCGTCTACGTTGATGATGATGGCTGGTTTACGGTAGCCTGTGGCATCAATCACTTCGTCAATTTTGAATACTGTACCGCTTACAGACGAGAAGATGGGAGCAGAGACGAAACCTCCTGCTTCTGCAATCATTGTACCCACCTTTACTGCATCGCCTTTTTGTACAACAGGTTTAGCAGGAGCGCCGATGTGTTGTGATAGGGGGAAGATGGCCTGTTTAGGCAGTTCTGCCACCTTTGTTGCCACCTCATGTGTGAGTTTGTTCTCTTCGGGGTGTACTCCGCCGATACTAAAAGTCTTTATTTTCATGCTTCGTCCTCCTTCTTTACTGGTTCTACTACAACTTCAGGCTTTGGCTTCGGCGCAGGGAAGTTCACAGCATGAATGGCCTTTGTAGGACATGCCTCTACGCACTTCTTGCACAGACGGCATTTGTTTGGGTCGATATAAGATACGTTTCCTTCAAGTGTGATAGCCTCAAACTGGCATTCCTTCACACACTTACCACAACCGATACATGCAGCTTTGCATGCCTTCATGGCTGCAGCACCTTTGTCTTTGTTGACACAAGAGACATAGACGCGACGGCCTTTCGGTCCCTTCTTGCGGAGTTCGATGATGTGACGTGGGCAAGCTTTTACACAGGCTCCGCATGAAGTACATTTTTCTTCGTCTACTTCTGCGAGTCCTGTTTCCGGGTTGATATGGATGGCATCAAACTGACATGCCTCTACACAGTCGCCACATCCCAGACATCCATAGCCACAGGCTGTTTCTCCAGCACCGCAAGCGTGCATTGCTGAACATGTGCGCAGGCCGGCATATTCAGCAATTTTCGGTCTAAGTGCACAAGTACCGTTACAACGTACGACAGCTACTTTGGCATCCCCGTTGGCAATGGCCATACCCAGTAAGTCGGCCACTTGTGACATTACTTCCGAACCGCCCACCGGACAATTCAGACCTTCCAGACTGCCTGCATCCGCTCCTTTGACGAGCGCATCGGCCATACCGCTACATCCAGCGAATCCACATCCGCCACAGTTAGCACCAGGTAGAATGGCGCTCACTTGACCTATACGTGGATCCTCATAGACGGCAAATTTCTTGGAACAGGCATAGAGTACCAATGCGGCAATCAGGCCTATACCTCCAAGAACTGCTACTGCAATCAAGATAAAATCCATAGATGTTGTTTTACGTTTTATAGTTTGTTTTACTCTATACAGAATGCTATCTTCTCAGCAATGTGCCTACGCATGAACCATAATATTATATAATAAGGTACAAGTGCTCCAAGCATCATTAAGGCTGCTATTCCTTGTGAGCATCCTAATGCTGTCGCTGTGAAGAATACTACGAACATAATCACCAGTGGTAGCCCGAAACTGAGTAGGAGCGCTTTTCCCGCAGCAGTGCCTGAAGTTGTCACTGTCACCACATCGCCTATTTGACGCTGTTGTGCCATGGTGTCATTGTATACGTCAATGAGTTTGTCCTTTGCCTCCGTCGATGTGCAATGGCTGGAAATTTTACAGCCAGCACATGCCGCAGTCTGTGTTACTCTGACTCGGACGTGCTGCTCTTCAATTGACTCTACAATACCTTGGTGTTGTATGTTAGTACTCATTTTTGGGTACAAAGATACTATTTTTTTATGAATTATAATCAAGTTTTTGTTTTTTTATTGAAAAAAACTATTAATCGTTTGATAATAGAAATCTTTTTTATACTTTTGCATCAAAATATAGAGAAAGCATGAAAGCAACAGAACAAACGCTACAGCAAATTGAGCGGGCTATCCGCAAGACCCTCGACAAGTTTCCGGCTCAGGATGAAGTAGGTCGGTTGACCGACATCCATGTTCGTGTGACCCAGGAATCAGGAGAGTTGATGACTTTCGATGATGATGATTGTGAGTTGACCCGTTGTGTTATTGAGCAGTGGATAGACAACAAGGATGATGACTTCTACGATGTTGTAGCCCGTGACATTCGCAGTTGTCTGGAAAAGCACAAGTCTCAGCTGGAGCAGATCTCTATCTTGAAGCCCTATTCTTTCGTATTGGAAGACGATGATAAGGAAACCTTGTCCGAGCTTTACGTGGTCGATGATGATATTGTGATGATTAATCCTGATTTGATGGAGCATCTTGACGAAGATCTCGACAGCTTCTTTGATCAGTTGATGAAATCATAAAAAAGAGCTATTGTAAGGGACGTGACATCAAGCTCCAAATACCAAGCCATTTATTCTCGACACTTGCGCATCAATGAGTGGCGTAAAAATCATGTCAGCGATCGCATGTTTGTGTTGTTGCTGGCACTGCTTGTTGGCTTGTTGTCGGCAGTAGCGGCCTTCCTTCTGCATTGGCTCATCAATACTATCGCAACGTTTCTCACCAGCACCTCGTCGGCCGAAAGTGCTAACTGGGAGTATCTTGTATATCCCGTTGTTGGTATCTTCCTCACGATGTTGTTTGTTCGCTATGTGGTGAAGGACAATATCTCCCATGGTATTACACGCATTCTGTATGCCATCAGTTCCAACCGATCTCGTCTGAAGCCCCACAATACCTGGACATCCGTTGTAGCCTCTGCTATTACCATTGGTTTTGGTGGTTCTGTAGGTGCTGAGGCGCCTATTGTTTTGACAGGTTCTGCAATCGGCAGTAACCTGGGGCGTCTCTTTAATCTCGACAGTAAGACGTTGATGCTTCTTATCGGTTGTGGTGCTGCCGGTGCTATTGCAGGCATCTTTAAGGCTCCTATTGCCGGTCTGGTTTTTACTGTTGAGGTGCTGATGATTGACTTGACGATGGCATCCTTGTTGCCTATTTTGATATCCTGTGTGACTGCCACCTGTTTCACTTATATTTTCAGTGGTGATGCTTCGCTGTTCTCTTTCCATCTCGATGATATGTGGACGGTTCGTCGTGCTCCAGCCTGTGTGTTGCTTGGCGTTTTCTGTGGCTTGGTCAGCCTGTATTTCGTCCGGATGATGGGTGCCTGTGAGAATTTCTTTGCTCGTTTCAAAAACCGCACCTATGTCCGTCTGATAGTTGGTGGCGCGATGCTCAGTATGCTCATTTTCCTTTTCCCGTCACTCTTTGGTGAAGGCTATGGTGCCATCAATCTTCTGTTGAATGGTAGCAATGAGTCTGACTGGGAGCATATTCTCGACAATTCTCTTTTTTCTGGTCGTGTTGAACTTCTTTTGGTTTATATAGCCTTAGTCATTCTAACAAAGGTAGTTGCGACCTCAGCTACAAATGGTGCTGGTGGTTGTGGCGGAACCTTTGCGCCCAGTTTGTTCGTAGGTTGTTTTGCCGGTTTTTTCTTCTCCCGTTTTTGGAACCAGTATGCATTAGGCATCCATTTGCCTGAGAAGAATTTCGCGCTGATGGGTATGGCTGGTTTGATGTCGGGTGTGATGCATGCGCCCCTAACAGGCATTTTCCTGATAGCTGAGTTGACGGGCGGCTATGACTTGTTTCTTCCTCTGATGATTGTCTCTGTCACGTCGTATCTCGTCATCAATATTTTCGAGCCCCATAGTATCTATGGTGCCCGTTTAGCCCGTGAAGGTAAGTTGATAACCCACAATACCGACCATGCAGTATTGACACTGATGCAGTTGGACAGTGTTATTGAGCGTGACTATCTTGCTGTCTCTCCCGATACTGAGTTGGGTGATATTGTCCGTAAGATTAGCCGTTCGAGTAGCAGTATTATTCCTGTTCTTGACCCCGCCGGTTCTTTGTTGGGTGAGATAGACCTCGCAAGTATCCGCCATATTGTGTTCCGTATTGAACTATATCATCATTTTGATGCCTGTCAACTGATGCAAGAGCCCAAGGCGGTATTGACCGATGGCGAGTCGATGTCGGAGGTAATGAAAGCTTTTGAGACTACTCAGGCCGACTGGTTGCCTGTATTAGATAGTGAGAATCATCTGAAAGGTTATATCTCTCGTCGTCGCATGTTCAATCATTATCGACATATGGTAGCCGATTTGAGTGAGGATTGATGAGTTAGTTAAAGATTAAAGAGTAAATGAGGAAAGAAGATTTGCGCATTGTGTTTATGGGTACGCCAGAGTTTGCCGTTGAGACTTTGCGTGCGCTGGTAGATAACGGTTATCAGGTTGTTGCTGTAGTGACTCAGCCCGACAAGCCCGTTGGTCGTCATGGCTCTGTGCTTCAACCCTCGGCAGTGAAGGTGTATGCTCAGGAGCATGGACTGCCCGTTCTTCAACCCGAGAAGATGAAGGATGAGTCATTTGTGGCGACCCTTCGTGCTTACAATGCAAATCTTCAGGTTGTTGTTGCCTTTCGCATGTTGCCCGAGGTGGTATGGGGTATGCCCGAGTACGGCACCTTTAATGTACATGCTGCCCTTTTGCCACAGTATCGTGGTGCTGCTCCCATCAACTGGGCAGTTATCAACGGTGAGACCCAGACAGGTGTTACAACTTTCTTTCTAGACCACGACATTGATACCGGACGTATCATCGATGCCATGCCTTTTGATATTCCCGATGATGCCGATGTGGAGTATGTCTATGACGGACTGATGCGTCTGGGTGCAAAGCTCTGTCTGCGCACGCTCGACAAGATTATTGCTGCCGACGGACACCCCGAGAGCAAAGAGCAATGTTCAATGATTAATGTTCAATGTTCAACGGACCTCAAGCCTGCTCCCAAGATATTCAAGGAAACCTGCAAGATAGAGTGGGGGCAGAGCGCTAAGAAAGTGTACGACTTTGTTCGTGGTCTCTCTCCCTCTCCTGGTGCATGGACAATCCTCCGTGATGCAGATGGCAGAGATACTGTTCTTAAGATTTTCAAAACCACTAAGACGACTCATTCTGCAACTGTTGCCCCCGGCCGTATATTAGTCGACAAGAAGCGTCTGTTGATAGCTTGTAGCGATACCTTCTTGCAGATTGATGAGTTGCAGTTGTCGGGCAAGAAACGTATGGATGCGCAGTCGTTTCTCAACGGTATGAAAAATTTAGAAAATTATTTTGCTGTTTGATATAATAATCTAATTGTTTGCACGTTCTTTTTATGTAACCTCATAAAAATGTCGTGCCTATGCAATTATTTACTCATGAAGAAATGACCCCAAGTGAAAAGACGATTAGAATAATCAAGCAGATTGCGTACACCTATCGAGTAATCAATCAGCAGGCTTGTTGCCTGAATTAAATAATCGAAAACGTATGACAATTGTTTCACCGTCATTGCTTGCTGCCGATTTTCTACATCTGGACCGTGATATTCAGATGATAAACCGTTCAGAAGCCGAGTGGCTCCATCTGGACGTGATGGATGGTTCTTTTGTACCCAACATCTCTTTTGGTTTCCCCGTGTTAGAGGCAGTGGCCAAGGTATGCACCAAGAAACTCGATGTGCACTATATGATTGAGCGTCCTGAGCGTTACATTCAGCAGACCGCCCGTCTGGGTGCGATGATGATGAATGTTCACTTTGAGGCGTGTCAGCATCTTCACCGTACTGTTGAGGAGATTCACACAGCGGGTATGAAGGCTGGTGTGACGTTGAACCCCTCTACACCAGTCTGTATGCTTGAAGATATCATTGGCGACGTCGATATGGTGCTTCTGATGAGCGTTAATCCGGGGTTTGGTGGTCAGCGTTTCATCGAGAACACTATCTCGAAAGTGCATCGTCTGCGTCGGCTGATAGACGAGAAACAGAGTAGGGCTCTCATTGAGGTTGACGGTGGTGTGCAGGCCGAAACAGCTCCACGTCTTGTTGCTGCAGGTGTCGATGTGCTGGTGAGTGGCAGTTACGTGTTTAAGGCAGATGATCCCGAAGCTATTATCAGCCAATTGAAACGATTAAGTCGCTAAAATTTTATCCTTCGAGTGCCAGTTCTATCTGATACTCTTTAGCCATTCGGCGCATATTGATGAGTGCATAGCGCATGCGTCCGAGCGATGTGTTGATGCTGACTCCTGTGAGTTCGGCAATCTCCTTGAACGAGAGCTGCTGGAAGTAGCGCATGTAGACCACCTCGCGCTGAGGGGCGGGTAGGGCTTCCATCAGACGCTTCACGTCCATCAGCACTTGTTCGTTGACAATCTCTGATTCACGAAACGTATCCATCACCGATGCGCCTTTTAGATTCTCTAGGTCGTTTTCCTCGTTTGGTTCTACGATGTGTCGTGTCTGTTGATGCCTGTACCAGTCCATAATCACGTTATGGGCAATGCGGGTGAGCCAGAACTGGAACTTACCAGTGTCTGTGTACTGTCTTTGTTGCAGTTTGGTTATGACCTTTACGAATGTCTCCTGGAAGATATCATCCGCCACGTCATGATCGCGTACCACGAACATGATGTAAGTGAACAACTTTGTCTGAGTGCGTTCTAATAACTCATCAAAAGCTCTATTGTCTCCATCGACGTAGAGTAGTGCCAACGCTTCGTCGGACACCTCATTGTAATTCCTCATATAAAAATATCTTTTTTATGAAGTAAAAAATACGTCGATAGGCAATAAATTTTAGTATTTTGAGTTATTATTGTTGAATTATCGGATGCAAAAGTATGGAAATAATTTTGAACGACCAAATTATTTTTACTTTTTTTTGCGTTTTAGCGTAATTGTAGCAGGTATTTTCTGCCATTTAGTGCCCTTTGGCACCTTTATGGTGCTCCCTCGTCCCTGTCTTAGAACGTAAGTGGAATCGTTTTTGCAGGTGAGCGTAGCCTCCAGATCTTCGCTTCCCGCTTCGTTGACCATGATGAGTTCGGCTTGTGTGGGGGGCTTGATTTCCGCATCGGTGATTATCCAACTGTAGTGTGATGCCTTCTCTCTGAACAAGCATCCAGGCTGTCCGCCTAGCATGTCGAGTTTTGGCACTATGACATCGTTGTCGTAGAGGTTGATGTTCATAGTTACGTCATATTCCGCGTTGTAGAGCTGTGCCTTAAACGTGATGGAGTCCTGTTGTGCTTGTAGCGAGGTAGTCCTTAAAAGGATGGATAACAACAATACTATTTTCTTCATTCTTATTAAAATTTGCGGCAAAATTACCAATTCTTAGTCAATTAATACCATAATTAAATATAAAATATTGGATAAAGATGCTTTTTTTAGAGAAAATTTAGTTAACTTTGCAGCCGTTTATAAACATTTAGAATGAGTAAAAGGTTATTAGCTCCAGATTATGTCTTTGAGTCGAGCTGGGAAGTGTGTAATAAAGTAGGAGGTATTTACACTGTATTATCCACAAGAGCCAAGACGTTGCAAAGTAAGTTTCAGGATAAAATCTTCTTTATAGGTCCTGATTGTTGGAAAGAACAGGAATCCCCTTATTTCCGTGAAGACAAGTCACTCTATGCCGAGTGGCAGTGGTTGGCCAGCGAACAAGGTATCAAGGTTCGTGTAGGACGTTGGACTGTACCTGGTGAGCCAATAGCCATTCTCGTTGACTTCACTCCGTTCTTTGCGAAGAAAGATGAGATCTACGGTTGGCTGTGGGAGCACTATGAGGTAGACTCCCTCCATGCCTATGGTGACTATGATGAGGCCTCTATGTTCTCTTATGCTGCAGGACTAGTAGTAGAAAGTTTTTATAACTACAGTGTCAAGAAGCAGACTATCAGCAAGCAGACCAGCGTGGTCTACCATGCTAACGAATGGATGTGTGGCCTAGGTGCACTCTATCTCAACAATAAACTCCCTCAGATAGGTACCATCTTTACCACCCACGCCACCAGTATCGGGCGTTCTATAGCTGGTAACCAGAAACCCCTCTACGACTACCTCTTTGCCTATAATGGTGACCAGATGGCATGGGAGTTGAACATGCAGTCGAAGCATAGTATTGAGAAGCAGACCGCCCATCACGTAGACTGTTTCACAACTGTGAGCGAGATTACCGCCCACGAGTGTGTGGAACTGCTTGACAAACCTGTCGATGTGGTGCTGCCCAATGGTTTCGACAATAGTTTCGTGCCTAAGGGAGCCGCTTTCACGAAGAAGCGTAAGGCTGCGCGTGAAAAGATGCTCCGTGTGGCCAATGCGTTGCTGGGCGAACAACTAGGCGACGAGACGCTGATCGTGTCGACCTCGGGCCGCTATGAGTTCCGCAATAAGGGTATCGACGTCTTTGTAGAAGCCATGAACCGTCTGTTGCGCGACCGCCAGTTGAAGAAGAGTGTGCTGGCATTCATCGTGGTTCCCGGTTGGGTAGGAGAGCCTCGCAAAGATCTTCAGGAGCGTCTTAGCAGCAATGAGCAGTATACCACTCCCCTTGAGGTGCCCCAGGTGACTCACTGGCTTCACAATATGGGTCACGACAACGTGCTCAACATGATGAAGTTCTACGACATGCACAACCGTCATGAAGACAAGGTGAAAGTGGTCTTCCTGCCTTGCTATCTTGACGGTCACGACGGCATCATGGATCTCACTTACTATGACGTGGTTTTGGGCAATGATCTTTGTATCTATCCCTCATACTATGAGCCCTGGGGATACACCCCGCTGGAGGCAGTAGCATTCCGGGTGCCTTGCATTACTACAGACTTGGCTGGCTTTGGACTTTGGGCTAACAAGGAGTTTGGGCATCAGGGGGAGATTACCGATGGTGTCAAAGTCATCCACCGTACTGACTACAACTATTCCGAGGTGGCCGACATCATCAAGGACACCGTCTCGTGCTATTCCAACATGTCGGCTGATGAAGTCGAACTCTGTCGTAAGAACGCCGAATCGCTCTCCAAGAAAGCCCTTTGGAAAGAGTTTATCAAGTACTACTACGAGGCTTACGACATTGCTTTGCGTCGCGCTCAGGAGCGCATGAGTCACGTTTGAACACACGTTATATAGTCACGTTGCTGGTCTTGCTCATGTCGCTCACGGCGTGGGGCCAGCATACGTGGAAGAAGGGCGACTGCTTTCGTGCGTATGTCTACTGCAATGGCAAGAAAGTGGATGCTGACTATCGGGTGAGGTCTTGTCAGACCGAAGTGTTCTTGGGTTATGAAAGCTATTCTAAGACCGCTATTGACACTACACTTGCCGGCTGTCTTGTGGTGCCCGACAAAGTGATATCACCTGACGGACAGGTATTCCTCGTCACTGGTATCTCGCGCCACGCTCTAGCCGACTGTCGTCATCTGACCGATGTCGTTTTGCCTGATTGTATTAATGATATAGGTGACCAGTCGTTTATGAACTGCACATCACTGCGTTCAGTCGTGGTGCCCGTCGGAACGAGACAAATCTGGCCCTATGCCTTCCGCGGATGTACAAACCTACAACGTATTGAAGTAAAAGCTGTTGTCCCTCCTGATTCCTATAATGACGTGTTTGATGACCATACCCTCCGCTTTGCCACGCTTGTAGTACCGGCAGCCAGCATTGATGCCTATCGGAATGCATTTGTATGGAACATGTTCCGCTATTCCATACCCGACTTTACCCGATGAACCTTTCTCCTTTTTGCAGCTACTTCTGCAGTGCTTAGGGCACAGATACGCTGCTGCCATGACTGCCACTCGTTAAGCATCGCCTCACGTATGCGGTCGCGGTCGTTGTCAGAGAAGCGTTCGTCAAGTCGTTCTGTGTAATCATAACAAAACTTATTGACAGCCATTACCCGTTGCATGAAATCGTTCCAACGGTATTCCCATCTTGTCAGCGTGTCGGTGTGTTGTGCCAGTTGCGTCCGCTGCATCTCGTCATGTAGTGCCTTGACGGCTTCCACTTTAGCATATGCAACTCTGTTAAGTTCATTATCAAGAGAATGAACATGCCACAGTAGTTGTCCTACTATGATTAGTAACACACCTATTGCTATAGCCACTCCCCATCTTATCATCCTTTTGGTATGTGTGCTATGACGGACAATGTCCTTCATTATTTCTTCCACGCTCTGATAGCGTTCGTCGATAGGTAGCAGACAGCGTCTCCATATATTCTTGAAATAGTCGGGTAGAGGCATCTGCCTTATCACCACACCTATCGAGTAGATATCATTACGAATGTCGGGTATCTGTGCCCCCATCTGTTCGGGCGACATATACCTGACGGTGCCGGCAGGCTGTTTCAGTACCGCATAGTCATCGGTATCTGCCAGCCCGAAGTCAATGAGTTTCACATGAAGCCCCTGGCGGGTGAGAAGGATATTCTGAGGTTTCAGGTCGCGATGGGCAATTCCGAGCGAGTGGATGTAAGCCACTGCCTGCAACAGTTCATCCATGATGCGTATGGCATCAGGATTCTTCGTCCCTCTGTCATTTTGTGTTTGCAGCCACTCATTCAATGTGATTCCATCGACATACTCCATTACGATGCAGGTGCCCAGCCCTTCCACTTGCTCCAGTCCTATGGTCTGAATAACATGAGGATGCTGCAAACGTATAAGTATCTCAAACTCCTTGTATAGTATCTGACGGGCTATAGCTTTGTCTCTGTTTCCTTCGTTCAGTCCTTTCAGCATGTACCAACGGCCGTAGCGCTGAGCTCGTGCTATGACGTTGCAGCTCGTCGTGTGTTCGATGGTCAAGTCGGAGAACTGCTCGCTGACCGTCTCAGGTGCCGTCTCAGTAATATAACCGCTGTACG
>Ga0310697_10000491_pt1 | contig 53498 bp, 51 predicted proteins | sample 172DNAGHGlowgp2_FD_203883 | JGI IMG/M metagenome (GOLD analysis project Ga0310697, IMG submission 203883) | Sheep rumen microbial communities from Palmerston North, Manawatu-Wanganui, New Zealand - 1728 DNA GHGlow gp2 (v2) (version 2) | ecosystem: Host-associated > Mammals > Digestive system >...
TTCATAAGCATAGACCCCCTGAGGCCGTCCGCACCTGACACCTACCGCGCACCATCCTCGTCATGCAGGACACCTACTTCGTCACCCTCCGCACCCCCGACGCCGCCTCCACCCAGCGTTTGGTCGTCAAGTAATGCAAGGCACAACAACAACGCGACAGCAAAACAGACACCCGGATTAAAGCCGATTGCCTGAATAACCAACACCGCCCTTTCTCCGTTTCTTTGCCCTCATTTCGTCCACACTTCTTCGACATTTCGTCGTACAAGCTGGTAGAACAGCAAAAGAACTATGGGTTAGCGACAGACGAAGGAGCGGGGGAAGGGCGGTGACGGGTCAATGCAGGTTTTTTTGCGCAGCGAAAAAACAAGCTAATAGGACCCACCTATAGCCAGTCCCACAGATAGAAAAGCTACCTCCTGCAGGTGGTGTGCCTTTTTTGGTAATGGGGATGCCGTTGCTTTATTGCCTCACGTGCCATGCTGATTCTACAAAAAGTTTTTTTTCGGTTGTATATAATAAAAGGAGCGAAGTGGAGTTATATATTCCCATAGAGTTAGGTATTGCTGTTTTAGGATAACTCTATGATATGGTTTGTTGAAAAGTAAATGCTCTTAATGAAAAAGATACTCTTTTTGCTGCCGTTGCTCGTTGTGCTCGGCCTGTGTACTCCCGGCTACGCCCAGGTTGTTGTGGGCAACCAGGAGTACGATATTGACTACCTTACGCCCAAGACTTATGAGATTGGCGGCATCACGTTTCAGGGTGCCGAGAATTATGACACCCGAATGATACTGCTTATCGCTGGCCTACAGGTGGGCGACCGCATCCGTGTGCCGGGTGACAAACTGGCCACGGCGGTGGACCGCCTGTGGAAACAGGGGCTTTTCGAGGATGTGCAAATTTACGTTACCCGTATACAGGGCGACAAGATTTTCTTCGAGATAGAATTGCGCAGCCGCCCAAAGCTCAGCATGTTCAAAATATACGGGGTGAAACGCAGCGAGGAGAAGAAGCTGCGAGAGGAAATGAAGATTGCGTCGGGCGACGTGGTGACGGAGAACCTGCTCACCACCTGCCGCAATAAGATTCGCGCCTATTACCTGGAGAAAGGCTATACCAATGTCTCCGTTGCTGCCCGGACCGAGGAGGACACTATCGTTGCCAAGGATGGGGACCACCGTGTGAACATCATTTTCGACATCAATACCGGCAAGCGTGTCAAGATTGACTCGATTGTTTTTGAGGGCAACCACGACATCAGCTCCAACAAGTTGATGCAGGTGATGAAAAACACCCACGACGTGAACTATTTCAAGAAGTTGTATTTCTGGACATCGGGTTTTTGGAAAAGTTCCAAATACCAAGAGGCCAAGTATCGCGAGGACTTGGAAAGCATTATCACCTACTATAACGAGAAGGGCTATCGCGACGCACGCATTCTGTGGGATTCGGTCTATCTCGTAAGCCGTGAGACAGGGAAAGGCAATACGGCACAGGACAGGCTGATGGTGCGAATCAAGATTTACGAGGGACACAAGTTTGTCTTCCGCAACATCACTTTCTCGGGCAACACGATATATCCTTCCGACTTGCTGTCGAAACACTTGCGCATAGCCAAGGGTGACCCCTACAACCGCACGCTCCTTGAGACAAACTTGAAATACAATCCCTCCGGCACCGACATCAGTTCCATGTATATGGACAATGGCTACCTTTTCTTCAACGCTACTCCGGTGGAGGTGGGCGTGGAGAACGACTCGATCGACATTGAAATCCGCATTGTGGAGGGCAAGCAGGCCCGCATACGTAACGTCATTGTGGAGGGCAACACGCTCACCAATGACCGTGTCATCATGCGCGAGTTGCATACACGACCGGGCGACCTCTTCAACCGTGCCGCCATTATGCGCAGCCACCGCGAGCTGGCCACTTTGGGCTATTTTAAGCAGGAGACCATCACGCCCGATGCCAAACCCAATCCGCAGGATGGCACAGTGGATGTCGTCTACAAGGTAGAGGAGGGCAACACCAGCCAGATACAGCTTTCCGGAGGCTATGGCAGTGGCATGATTATAGGGCAGGTAAGCCTCACGCTCAACAATTTCTCGGCACGCAACCTGTTTAACAAGAAAGCCTGGCAGCCCTTGCCCACCGGCGACGGCCAGAAACTATCAATCAGCGCCGTCACCAACGGCACCTACTATTACTCGTTCAGCGGCTCGTTCACCGAACCCTGGCTGGGCGGACGGCGGCCCCAGTCGCTCAGTATCTCGGCTTACCACCACTATATGAGTACCGGCTATTTCTATCAAAAGACCGACAGCCGCTATGGTTCGATGAGCATTACCGGTGCGGGTATATCGCTAACCCGCCGCCTCAAATGGCCCGACGACTATTTTATCCTTTCGCACGCACTCACCTACAAGTTCTATAACCTGAACAATTATAATATCTTCGGTACCAGTTTCACCGACGGTGTTTCCAACGACCTTTCCTATGGCATTACGCTTAGCCGCAATTCATTGGATTCGCCTATCTATGCCCGCAGCGGTTCGGAGGTATCGGTTTCGGGCTATATTACACCGCCTTATTCCGTTTTCAACGGCCGCGACTACAGTGAGGTGACCGAGCAGGACCGTTACCGTTGGACTGAATACTATAAGATTAACCTGCGCGGCTCGTGGATGCTCAACCTTGTGGGCGATGTGGTGCTTAACGCCAAGGTGCGCATGGGATGGATGGGCTATTTCAACAATAATATCGGTCTCTCTCCCTTTGGCCGCTACCATGTGGGTGGCGATGGCCTGCAGGCTTATGCCTACGACGGTCGTGAAATCATCCCCCTGCGCGGTTATGACAACAGCTCGCTTAGCCCCAAGGAAGGCGCCTCCATTTTCGACCGCTATACTATCGAGGTGCGCCAGCCCATTATTGAGAGTTCCAGTGCCACCGTTTGGGTGCTGGGATTCCTGGAAGGCGGCAACAGCTGGTATAGTATCAAAGACTTCCAGCCATTCAATATGTACAACTCAGCCGGTTTGGGTGTGCGGGTTTACATGCCTATGCTCGGACTATTCGGTGTGGACTGGGGCTATGGTTTCGACGGCGGAACCTATGGCGGCTCCCATTTCCACTTCAGCATTGGGCAGAGCCTTGATTAAAACGCCAAAGCACTATCCTGACTGCAACAAAACACCAATATAACAGATAACAACACAATGCACAGACTAATTCCCTTGTTGTTGCTTATGGCGCTCGCCTTGCCGGCGGGAGCACAAAAGTATGCCTGTGTCAACACCGAGTACATTCTCGGCAGTGTACCCGAGTATAACCAGGCTTTGAACAAGCTGAACAAGTATATTGAGGAATGGCGCAAGGAATTGGAGTCCAAGCAGGCCGAGGTGGACGAGTTGCGCCAGCAGTACCAACAGGAGGCCTATCTCTTGCCCGAGAACCTCAAGCAGCGTCGGCAGGACGAGATGCGAAACAAGGAGGCGGAACTGCGTGCCCTGCAACAGCAGCGGTTTGCCCCCGGGGGCGACCTGGACCAAAAGCGTGCCGAGCTGATGAAGCCGGTGCAGGACCGCATATACAACGCCATTGAGCGTGTGGCCCGTGAGAAGAACTATGCCTTTGTGTTTGACAAATCCTCCTCAGCCACCGTGATATATGTGGCTGAAAAATACGATATCAGCAACCAGGTTTTGGAAATGCTGGGCGTCAAACCCGGCTCCACACCCCCAAGCGGTGTCAACGCAGCGTCGGCTCCCCCACCTGCCGTCAAATCCGGCACTTCGTCGCGCAGCGACCAGCAGGTATCCCGGCAAAACAGTGCCCGCAAAGAGGTGAGATAAAGTCTGTCACAATCCTTTCAAACTTCCGCACAGCAATCAATAACAATACAATATTACAGAAAACACAATGAAAAAAAGTCTTATCGTAGCAGTAGTGGCCATGCTCGCCTTTGGAGGCAGCGCTATGGCACAGAAGAACATCAAACTCGGACACATCAACTCCAACGACCTTATGCAGATTATGCCCGGCCGCGACTCGGCCCAGGCAGCCCTGCAAAAAGAGGTGGAAGACCTGCAGGCCGAGTTTGCCGCCATGCAGAAAGAGTACGAGAACAAGTTGAACGACTACATGGCCAAACGCGACCAGCTTTCGGAACTTATCCGCAAAACCAAGGAGAGCGACCTTCAGGCCATGGGCACCCGTTTAGAAGAGAACCGTCAGAATGCTGAGAAGCGTCTCGAAGCCCGTCAGGAAGAATTACTCAAACCCATCGTCGACCGTGCCAAGAAAGCCATTGAAGAGGTCGGCAAGGAAAACGGCTACACCTACATCTTTGACGCCGGTGTCGGGGCAGTGCTTTATTCCTCCGACAGCGACGACATCATGCCTCTCGTCAAGAAGAAACTCGGCCTGAAGTAATCGGCCTTTTCTATCGCATGCAATATAGCCGACACCTGATGCAGATGTCGGCTTTCATAAAATACAAGCACCAATCATGTTAGTCAAGACATTCGGCAGTGCAATCTGTGGTGTGCATGCACTCATGGTGACGGTGGAGGTGAGCGTGGATGTTGGGGTTAATTTTCTCCTTGTCGGCTTGCCCGACAGCGCGGTGAAGGAGAGCCAACAACGCATCGCCACTGCTATCAGCCAGTATGGATACCACATACCCGGCAAAAAGGTGGTGGTGAATATGGCTCCCGCCGACTTGAAAAAGGAGGGGGCTGCATACGACCTCACCATTGCCATTGGCATCCTGGCGGCGGCCGGCAATATGCGTGCCGACGACCTGGACAAGTATGTCATTATGGGTGAGCTTTCGCTCGACGGCAGCCTGCGGCCCATCAAGGGTGCCTTGCCTATTGCCATCGAGGCGCGCAAGCAGAGGTTCAAGGGCATCATCCTTCCTAAGGAGAATGCCCGCGAAGCCGCCATTGTCAACAACCTGGAAGTCTATGGAGCCGACAATGTAAAGCAGGTAATCGATCACCTGAACGGTGACAGTTTGCTGGAGCCAACCATTGTGGACACCCGCGCGGAGTTTGCCAGGCACCTCAACCATTATGAGTATGATTTTGCTGATGTCAAAGGGCAGGACGGCATCAAGCGTGCATTGGAGATTGCCGCTGCCGGAGGACATAATGTCATTATGATTGGCCCGCCCGGCAGTGGCAAGACCATGCTGGCCAAGCGCATGCCCTCCATTTTGCCCCCGCTCAGTCTCGAGGAGTCACTCGAAACCACGCAGATCCACAGTGTGGCCGGCAAAATGAAGAAAGAGGACTCGCTTATCGCCATCCGTCCATTCCGTGCTCCACACCATACCATTTCGGACGTGGCATTGGTGGGTGGCGGCACCAATCCCCAGCCGGGCGAGATTTCCCTTGCCCACAACGGTGTGCTTTTTCTTGATGAGCTGCCCGAATTTAAGCGCACTGTCCTCGAGGTACTGCGGCAGCCTATGGAGGAACGGCGCGTCACCATCAGCCGTGCCAAGATGACAATAGACTATCCCGCCGCCTTCATGCTCATCGCCGCTATGAACCCATGCCCTTGTGGCTACTACAACCATCCCACCATTCCCTGCTCCTGCCCTCCGGGTGCGGTGAAAAAATACCTCAACAAGGTCAGCGGCCCGCTACTGGACAGGATAGACCTCCACATCGAAGTCACGCCGGTACCTGTCAGCCAGCTCAACAGCATGAATCAAGGGGAGAGCAGTGCCGCAATCCGCGCCCGTGTCATTGCTGCACGCACCATACAGACCACACGCTTTGCAGGCCATCCGGGAGTTCACTGCAACGCACAGATGACCAGCAAGCTTACCCGCCAGCACTGCCAGTTGAGCGACGAGTGCCGCACCATTATCGAAACCGCCATGAACCGCCTGGGGCTTTCCGCCCGTGCCTACGACCGCATACTGCGCGTCAGCCGCACCATAGCCGACCTTGAGGGCAGCCCCGCCATCCAGCCCCACCACCTGCAAGAGGCCATTACCTACCGTAGCCTCGACCGCGACAGCTGGGGCAAGTAACAAATCGATAATACACAATGAATACACTAAAGGTTAAATGGTTCCTCCTTATGGTTGCAGCCCTGTGCATTGCAGCCTGCCAAGGGAAACCCACCCCGGCAACCGAAGAGCCGGTCGACACCACCGAAGAAGAATATGAATATGAAGAAATAGAGGTGCCCGATACCACACCGGCCGAGGTGGCTGCATGGCTGAAGACTGTCAGCATGGACTCGATAGAGCGGCTTCTGTGCCGTCACGGTGGAAAGGTTGTGACCCCTGAGGGGAAAACCCTGCATGTTTTTATAACCGATGTGCTGAGTTCCCGCCCCGAGGATGCCATGAACTACCCGTTCAAGGCGGCGGCGGACAGTCTTTATATAGGAGACCACACTTCTGCCGATGGCCGTGTGCGCATTATCGATTGGAACACGGGCATGGGTGGCACTATGCCCGATAATGCCCGCTACACACTCCTGCGCGGCGACGACGGCCGGATACACAGTCATGGGAAAAACCACGATGCTGCCGTGGTAATACAGCTCTACCAACTGCAAGACACTAAAGGCCGTACCCTCTACCTTACGCACGACTACTTCCGCGAGTGTAGCACGTTGGGAGCGGCGTGGGTCACAGCCTGGTGCATACAAGGCGACACACTTGCCCAAGCGCCGGTATTCCCCAAAAACGAGACCCAAGTGGGCTTAGAATATGGAATCCCCGACTGGTACTTCAAAGCCAATATGGGAGAGGGTTGGGATTGGCTCTTCGAACTTGAGGGCCGCAACCTATACGTCCCTGTCGCCGATACAAACTTTAGCATTACCGACCGCTACAACCTCTACCGCTGGACTGGCGACCGCTTCCTTATGATGGGCGAAGTCGGCAACCGCCGCCTCCACATCAGCCTGAAGGACTATGTCGCCTTGCAGGACTATTTCGTCACAAAAGACTATCGTGTGCGCATAGACCTCCTGGCCGACAAGTCCTACCGCTATGCCTCATGGCGCATTGACAAGCAAACCGACACACAACCCGACCTCGTCATTAAAGGCGGCTACTTCGACCCCGAGTTATCCGAGTACCGGTTTGAAAACAATGGCTACATCTACCACATCCAATACAAGGATAGTGAAACACAGCTCCTTGTGAAAAAAGACGGCCGCACGGTGCTCAGTCAACAACAAGTCGTAGCACAATGACACCACATACACGGTAAAAACATGGTACATATGAAAAAACTTGCTTTTTCAAGCATCATGCTGGTGGCGTCTCTCCTAATAGCCTGTACATTTGGTGGAGAGCCCAAACCCTCAGAAACCGACGGTTCCACCATGGACATACATCGCCTTGTAATCGATGTGGAAAGTCTTAAAGCACCCGACAAAGCCCTGCCAACCGTCGGCTACGACAAGATTATCTTCGAGAGGATGTGCCACATGGGCGAGGAGAACGCGCAAACCGTGGCGCACAACCGCTGCGGTCAGGAGCTAGTGCAGCTGCCCCATCCCTTCTTCGACGGTATGCACCATGCCTATGCCGACCACCGCCCCTTCGTCCTCTCGCCCGACGCTGTCTGGCTGCTCATCTGTCAGGGTTTCTCCTATCATGTCAACTTCAATGCCGAGGCACTGCGTCACCTGTTCGTGGACTTCGACAGCAAGAAAACACTCATCGTCGTCAGCAACGGCATCAGCCTCGACAACCCCAACAGCCCATGGGAACACTACTTCCCTGAGTTTACCAAGCAGATAGCACAGTATGTGGGCGACAGCCTTGTGGATGCCCTCACCTGCAACTTCTCCACCTCCACCGTCGTCACCCGCACCGCCTCTCAGATAACCCTCATGTCCTCCATGCAGGAATATTTCATATACAAGTTGTATGTAATCTGCGGCATCCCACAGGTCATCCTCGAAGGCACTCCGGAGGACTGGCACACCATCGTCGAGCGCACCGAGGCACTCCGCAAATACCAGCTCGACTGGTGGGTGGACGAGCTTCTGCCCATCCTTCGCAAGATAGAGAAGGCTGCCAACGGCGAGGTGGACACCAAGTTTTGGCGCGGCATGTATAAGCAACACGACCTCAAGCACGAGATGTGTGGCGACCCTTATTACCTTGCCGACGGCTGGATAGTCAAGTTCTATCCCTACGACGACGACAAGCATCGCAGCGACTTCAAAGGTATCGCCGACGCTGCATCCAACATCCCAGCCGAAATTGTCTCTGTCCCCTTGGAGTTCACCGACATCAATAGAAAAAAACACGACCTCACCCTTTGGACAGGCTTCGTAGGCCTCACTCAAGATACCACCACCTTCGCCCTCCGTCCCGAGATAGGGTGGTTTATCACCAAAAAACAGAATTAAAATATCATATAGATGAAGTTCCTCACCGTTTTATTTTCCATCACCTTTTGCCTTTTGGCAACGCTAACCTCCCATGCACAGCAGGTGCTGCGCGACAATTGGCACAGCCTGCAGGTTGAATTCGATACCCCGAACCCCCGGTTTGGCGAAATCACAATCGACGGGCAACAGTTTACCTCAATCGCACTCGATGGCTACATGCCCTCGGCAGCCGTGGGAGCCCCCTCACTGCCCACCTTCTCACATCTGATTGAGGTGCCGCTTTGCAAGGGCTTTGAAGTAACAGTGACCAATGCCACCTACGACACCATTCAGCTGCATGGGGCTGTCCTTATGCCCACCCAGCCTTCGCGCAGCAAGTCGGACACCACCCCGGCACGTATAGTCATCGATTCCAAGATATATGCCACCGATGCCCTCTATGGGCAGGTTGAAGCCACCGTAGAAGCGGTAGGCATAGCCCGCAACCGCAGGTTGGCACGCATCCAGTTCTCGCCCGTAAGGTATAACCCGGTGCGTGGCCAACTCATAGTCTGCCGCCATGCGGTGGTGGCTGTCCGCTATGTAGGGGCAGACAAGGAGGCTTCAATCACCCTCTTCAACCGTCATTACTCCCCTGCTTTTTCTATCGATAATGGAGTGTTAAACAGCATTTATCCTAAGTCGGTTAGAACAACAGCACCTATCCGCTATTTAATTGTAGCACATGGATCGTTCCGAGGACAGCTGGAGAGCTTTGTTCAATGGAAGCGCCGCAAGGGATACCTCACCGACATAGTTTATACCGACTCTGCTGCGGTCGGCACAACAGCCACGTCCATTGCCGCCTACGTCCAAAGCCAGTATACCAATGCCACTGCGGCCAATCCTGCCCCCACCTTCCTGCTCCTTGTCGGCGACCACGAGCAGGTACCCGCTTTTACGGGCACCACTTCGTCCGAACATATTACCGACCTGTACTACATCAGCTGGACTGCGGGTGACAATATTCCCGACTGCTACTGCGGCCGTTTCTCGGCACAGAATGCCGGCCAGCTCACCCCTCAGATTGAGAAGACCCTCATGTACGAGCAGTACACCTTTGCCGACCCCTCCTTTCTCGACCGCGCCGTGCTTGTCGCTGGTGTGGACGGGGGCAATTCGGGCGACTATGGCTATAGCCACGCCGACCCGGCCATGGACTATGCCGCTACCCATTACGTCAATACCACACAGGGGTTTTCGCAAGTGCACTATTTTAAGAACAACACCTCGATTGTCCCAACCGCCCCGGGGGTTGTCATTGGCAGCAGTGCCTCGTCCAATTCAGCCACAGTACGCAACTACTATAACCAAGGGGCAGGCTGGATAAACTATTCCGCCCACGGCAGCGCCACCAGTTGGGGTACGCCCAATTTCACCACTTCGCATATCAACACTATGACCAATACCCAGAAGTTTGGCCTTATGATAGGCAATTGCTGCCTGACCAACAAGTTCGAGAATACTACCTGCTTTGGCGAGGCCCTTTTGCGCAAGAACAACTACTGCGGTGCCGTGGGCTACATAGGTGGCAGCAACAGCACCTATTGGTATGAGGATTTCTATTGGGCGGTTGGCCTGCGCAGCAGCATCGGCCCCTCCATGTCGATGGCGTATAATGCTGCCAACCTCGGTGCCTACGACCGCCTGTGCCACACCCATGGCGAAGCCTACAGCAACTGGGTGCTTACGCAGGGCGGTGTGATGATGGCGGGCAATATGGCTGTCGAGGGTTCCACTTCTTCGCGCAAACTCTATTATTGGGAGATATATCACCTGATGGGCGACCCTTCGGTGATGCCCTACCTTACCCAAGCCTCGCTGATGGCTGTCACAGCCCCTTCATTTCTTGTCAGGGGTGCAACGACCCTCTCTGTTTCGGCAGTGCCATATGCCTACGTGGCACTTACCGATACCCTTTCCCACACGCTGATAGCCTCGGCCTATGCCGACAATGCGGGAGTGGCGGTACTCGCACTTCCCCCAAGCCTGCCTGTGGGTGGTTACGAGCTGGCTGCCTCGGCCCAACAGTACCGCACTTCCTTTACCCCTCTGTCGGTCGTCAGCCCGAGCGGTGCCTACCCTGTGGTGGCAGAAACCAATGCGTTGATGCCCCTCGATGCCGGTGACACGGTGCCAGTGGCATTTACGCTGGTCAATCTGGGTGACAGCACGGCTTACAATGTTTCATTCACTGCTGTTGCATCCGACACCACTGCCCTTGCTTTCTATCCTGCAGGTGTCCCGGTCGACAGTCTGCAGCCGGGCGACTCTGTTTCGGTTGTATGGCATGCCATTGTGGGGCAATCCGTTGAGGACGGAACGGTACTGCCTGTTACCTTTTCGACTGTTTGGTCGGGGAGCAGTGTACCCAATACTGCTGTCTATAGCTGGGTTTTAAATGCCCCCAACATCTCGTTCGACATCGCGGTTGGCGACGGCAATATCCTTCCGGGCCAGGGCGACACGCTCATCGCCCTTCTTGTAAACAATGGCCATGCTACACTTGATTCTTGCAGCCTGATGCTTTCCTCGCCTACACGCCTTCTTTCCGTTGGCACAGGCGAGGCCGACAGCTCGTCCCTTTTTTCACTTATGCCCGGCGATGCCATTCTTTTCACTTTCCCCATCCATGCCGACAGCCTGTTGCCGTCAGGTATCGAAGTGCCTCTCATGCTCTCATTGACACAGTCGCACACCGGCACCACGTTCCCTTTGTATATAGGAGCTAATTTCGTGGAGACCTTCGAGGGTGGTGTGTTCCATACCGGTGGGTGGACACAGGGTTACTACCCATGGACAATTGTCAGTTCAGGAGCCTATGCCGGCAATTATTGTTTGCGTTCCTCTGCCATAGGCCACCTTCAGACGGCTGAAATCAGCGTTCCTGTAGCCCTTACCACTGCCGACAGCATCAGTTTCTATTACAAGGTGTCGTCTGAGGAAAATTACGACAAGTTCCATTTCTATATCGACAATACCGACCTCGTTACAGAGTCGGGCGAGGTGGGGTGGACCCGCGCCGCATTCCTTGTCCCTGCCGGAAGCCATACCCTTAGGTTTACTTATGCCAAGGACGTTAGCGTAATCCGCAACAGCGACTGTGCATGGATTGACAATATTTCATTTCCCCACGAAATCCGCCCGGCGGTGTTCCGTAGCGACCATTTGTGTGTGGGCAGCTCTTACATCATTGCGGGCGATACGGTTAATACCAGTGAGGCTGCCTCGGGTGCGTATGTCGACTCTTCGGATGCCGATACCATGGTATTTGTAAACTACACCGTTCACCCCACATACTCCTTTGCCGACAGTCTGGTGGTATGCGACAGCATTACTTGGAACGACAGCACCTATTTCTCTTCCACCCAGGGAGAATTATCCTTACAGAGTGCTTTTGGTTGTGATTCCCTTGTGTTGCTCCATCTCACGGTGTACCGGTCGTCTTTTATGGAGGATTCCATTGTGGGCTGCGACTCCGTATCATGGCTCGGCACAACGTATACCGCTACAGCTGACTTTTCCGAGACGCTTGCCACCGTTAATGGATGCGACTCCATGACTGTGCACCACTTGATAGTCAACCATTCGGTTGTTGATACAATCTACGATTCCATTTCGGCCGACAGTTACCTTTGGAACGATTCTACATATGCACTTCCGGGTACTTATGTGCAGTATTTCTCCACCGCCCAGGGGTGCGACAGCACTGTAGTGCTTGTCCTCACCTTTGAGAATGGGCACCAGTCTATCCCCACTCAGGCGTTTGCGGGTGCGGTAGGCGTATTTCCCAACCCCACATCCGGGCAGTTTACTATCGATGCCGACAGGGTGCTGGGTATAGGTGTGTACGACAATATGGGGCGTCATGTTGCAACCCTTCAAGGGTCATCACAACTCGATATCTCACATTTGCCAGCGGGTACTTACCTGTTGCAAATCAGGCTGCCTAATGCAGTTTGTCTTACTAAGATAGTCAAGAAGTGATTGGATAATTGCGAGAATGCGTGAATGTGTTAACTAACCGGTTAACACATTCACGCATTCTCACATTCCATTATGCAGGCAAGTTATCGTTCAATTTCCACAGCGGGCCAGCCGTAGTCTTGATAGTAGCGGTAGGGGAGGTTGTGGCGTTTGACATAGTAGCTGAGTTGCCCTTGGCGGACAGCTTCGCGGAGTCGCTCGTTGGAGCGGATATTCTGGTATATGTCGTAGTAGTCGCCGAAGATGCGTCGGGCGCTGGCGTCGTTGCCTGCACCGTCTACAGTCTGGTTGAACGAGGTTACCCGATACTTGCCGCCATCCTTGCTCAGGGTCATACAGCCAGAGTGGTTGCCGCCTGAGACACACTTCAGTGTGTCGCCGCTTGGTGTATACCAGAATACCCAGAAGTCGCCCATAAAGAGTCCGTCCTCTTCATGCACCATTATCTGCATGGGGATGCAGATTTCGCCTTTCAGGTAGTGTTCGCCTATCTCGGTAACGAGGTAGTCGCTGATGGCGTCGCGCACAGCCTCTTCGCGGTGGTTGATGGCAATATGGCGGATGCAGTCGGCCTTGTGGCCATCGAAGTCGGACATCAGCCATTGGCCCTCCACCCGTTCCATATAGAGCTTGTGCTCTTCGATGTCGGTGGTAGAGTCGAAGGAACCGTCCTCCCACTTTTGCCGGACGCAGATGGTGGCCACAGCGTGGTCTTCGTCGGTTGGTTCAACAGATGTGACTGTGTAGTCGGCCATCGTGCCACCGTTGCCGGTGACGAAGTAGTATAGCCATTCGTGGTCCATGGCCTCGAATTCGGGCAGGTGGTTGAACATGGTGTCCAATACGGCATAGAAGTCTGCCGTCATGTAGTCGCGCGCCTCTTCCCGAAGCTCGTGGTCAGGGATGTGGCGGCACAGCTCTTCGGCACGCTGTTTTAGTTTCTCTTCGTTGTTTGCACATGCTGTCAGCAAAAGGGCGGCGAGCGCAATGGTGAGTGTTTTTTTCATTATTCTTATTTTTTATCGGTGAGTTTTTACTTCAAATAACTTTGCAAAGATACAATCTTTTGCCGATACCGACAAGAATAATATTGTTTGATTTGTGTAACTGCTGCTTAGGTTACAAGAAAAGGCGCGGCAGAGTGCGTTTGCATCTCCGTCACGCCCTGAGGCTAAGGGTGAAGCCGTGGCTTTAGATCAGTTCATCAGGCGGCTCTCGCCCCATGTGTACTGGGGGTAGGCTTTCTGCAGATCTTTGGCCGAGCCTTTAACCCCGCTGCCACCGCTGGTTGCAAACACGCAGAGTACCTTGCCGCTCAGGTTGTGGGCCTCGATAAAGGTGTTGATGATGGTCGGTGCGGTGTACCACCAAATGGGGAAGCCAATCCATACGGTGTCGTATTCGGCTATGTTATTACAGGTGTTTTTGATGGCTGGACGCGATGCCTTGTCCTGCATCTCCTTGGTCGAGCGGGACTGCTTGTCGCGCCAGTCGAGGTCGGCCGAGGTGTAGGGTACTGCGGGAGTGATCTCGAATAGGTCGGCACCTTTCTCTTTTGCCAGTTTTTGGGCTGCGGCCTTGGTGGTTCCAGTGGCCGAGAAGTAGGCCACAAGCGTACGTTTCATTTCCTTTTTCTCCTTTCCGTTTTGTGCATAGGCGGTGCTGCCCATCAGCACTGCCACCATGCATACTATTGTTGCTATGCGTTTCATTGTTATGTTGATATTAAAAGGTGATGTTGCATTCAATCAATTTTGACAAGAGTATACTGGCGTGTGCCAAGTCCAATCTGTTCGGCATACTCCACTGTGTGCGTGCCATGCAGTTGGTTGATGCGGTCGACAAGTGGTTGGGCGTTGTCCGATGGGGTGTCCTCGTGGTTGAAAACAAGATCCAGGCAGGCTTGGTCCAAAATCTATAGCCTTCACACTATAGTGTGCCGAATGTACGCTCAGCAGCAGTTTGGAGTGGCTTACTATGCCCACATGGGCCACCAGCATCCAGTTCACTTTTCCGTCTTCGCCCATGGTACCCACCACTGTGGCCGGTGTGGGGTAGAGTGCCAATTTGTTTCCTATATTCTTCTTCATCTGACTGATGTATTTTTATTCCATTAATTCTCCATCGTGTGTTCCCAGTCCCCACGGGTGTCGATGCCGGTGGCATCGGCGAGGGATTCAAGGTGTTGCACCTCTTCGGTGGTCAGCACTATTTTGGCAGCTTCAGCAGCCTCGGTCACGTGGTGTTCCTTTGTGGCTCCAACAATGGGCATCGTGCCTTTGGCCACAGCCCAGGCAATGCCTACCTGCGAGCATGAGGCATTGTGCCTCTGCCCGATAGCGCTCATCTCGTTAGTCAATGCCTTCAGCTGTGGCAGCACCGGATTGTATTTGCGTCCGCGATCGCTCTCGGCCGGCATGGGGTTCTCCGGCGAGAACTTGCCCGTCAGGGCACCCTGCTCCAGCACCATGTACGACCAGAACTCGATGCCGTTCCGGTGGCAGTAGTCCAGCACTCCCCCGCGCTCGCTCGAGCGGTAAAGCAGCGAATAGTGGTTCTGCACCGCACTCACCTTGAATCCGGCTTCGCCCAATATCTCGTTGGCGCGCCTAATCTCATTGATGTCGTGGTTTGATACGCCCACACGCTTCACCTTGCCCGACTGCAGCAGCGGTATCAGCCCCGGGGTCCAGCGTTCCACATCCATCGGGTTGTGAATCCAGTACACGTCGATATAGTCTATCCCCATACGTTTCATCGAGGCCTCGGCCATACGCTCCACACTGTTGTCATACATCTCGGCCAGCTGCGGTGTGAACTTGGTCGACACCAGCACCTCCTCGCGCGGAACGCGGCGCATCAGTGTGCCAAGGATACGCTCAGACTCACCCATTCCATACACCGTTGCGGTGTCCCACAGGCGCAGTCCGCTGCGCACCGCGGCATCAAACACCGGCTGCAGATTCTCCTCGTTGGTGCTGACGCCATATACCGTGTCGCCCCCAAAAGCTCCCGAACCCCATGCCCAGGTGCCCAATGCAATCTTCTCTTCGTTCATAATATTTTGATATTTAATGTTATTATTAATTCCCAATCTTTCAAATTTCCAAATGCAAAAATACAACCATAATTTCATTCCCCACCTACCCGAACTGCTGAGATTAGTACCCAGTTTACAGATTCAGCGCCAGTGGTGCATCATAGCGTCTTGTTGGCACAATGCCGACTCGTTCGCGCCAAGGGTCATTCACAGTCATGGCAAAACCGTTGCCATCTGACAGTGACAGCCCCCTTTTTTGCAAAAAAAGTCGTATCTTTGCAGCAAAGAGTAGGATATGAACCAAGTGCTTAACGTACATACAGTCAACGATTACGCCCGCTATCAGGGGGCTGAGGTGCTGCATCGGCATGTGAGTGTGATACACTACGACGAGCTGGAGCATTTCCGCCACAGCCTCAACCGATACGATGTCTACGGCATATTCCTGGCCGACGAGGTGACCGAAGGGCTGACCTACGGTATGATCAACTACGACCTTGCCCACCATGCGCTTATGTGCGTTGCCCCCGGACAGATAGGCGGCAAGACCGACGACGGCCTCCCGCACAGCTCCAAGGGGTGGGCCTTCCTCTTCGACCCCGCCTTGCTGGCGGGTCGCGAGCTGGGCCGCCGCATGCACCGCTACACCTACTTCGCTTACAGCACCAGTGAGGCTCTCCTGTTGACCGATGCCGAGCGCGACACCGTGGCCGGCCTCTTCAAGGCCATACGTGCCGAACTGCGCCTCCCCGCCGACGACCACACCGACAACATCATCGCCGCCCACATAGCCCTTCTTCTTGAGCTCATCGGTCGCTATTATTCGCGCCAGTTGGCCACCGCCCTCCCCTCGCAGTCGGGTCTGCTCAGCCGTCTCGAAAGGCTGCTCCATCGCTATTATGCCGACGAGCGCTATCGCGAGCAGGGCCTCCCTTCGGTCAAATACTGCGCACAGGAGCTGTGCTTCTCGCCCAACTACTTTGGCGACCTGATACGCCAACTGACGGGTGAAAGCGCCACAAAGGCCATCCGCCGCTTCGTGATGCAGCGTGCGCAGACTCTGCTCATCGGGGGTCACACCGTGGCCGAAACCGCCGAACTACTCGGCTATGAGCATCCGCAGCATTTCACCCGTCAGTTCAAAAATCATTTCGGCATTACGCCCTCAGCCTTCCAGCAGGGCTAACGGCTCTGGAGGTTCTGCTTGAAGAACTGTTCCAGCTTGTCGTAGGGGATGACTCCCGCCACGTCGTCGTAAAGGTCCACGTGCGATGCTCCAGGTATGATCATCAATTCCTTGTTGCCCACCGTGGCGCTCTGGCCCTCCACATGCTTGCCGGTCATCTTTTCGAAAGCATACTCGCTGAAATAACGGCTGTGTGCCTTCTCTCCATGCACGAGCAGCACAGGGCTCTTAATCTCGGCGGCCATGTCCAGCAGGGGCTGGTTCAGGAACGACATCGTGCCCGTCACATTCCAGCCGTCGGTGCTGTTGCCGCTGCGTTCGTGGTATCCCCGCGGGCATTTGTAGTAGGCGTGATAGTCCTTCACAAACCAAGGGGCATCCTCAGGCAGGGGGTCCACCACTCCGCCGCCGCGCTTATAGGTGCCGGTGCGGTAATCTTCCGTGCGCTGTTCGGCCCAGGCTTGGCGCTGCGCGTCGCGTGCTTCGGGGTTGTCGGTGCTGCCGAAATAGCCCTCGCGTGCCACCTTGCTCATGTCATACATCGTCATAGCCACCGTGGCGCGGATGCGCGGGTCGAGGGCAGCAGCGTTGACTGCCATGCCGCCGAAACCGCAGATGCCCAAGATGCCGATGCGATTGGGGTCCACATTCTCCTGCACCGACAGAAAATCAACCGCGGCCAGAAAATCCTCAGTGTTGATGTCGGGGCTGGCCATGCGACGGGGCTCGCCGCCGCTCTCGCCCGTGAACGAGGGGTCGAAAGCCAGGGCGATGAACCCGCGTTCGGCCATGTGCTGGGCATAGAGGCCGCTGCTCTGCTCCTTCACGGCGCCAAAGGGGCCGCTCACGGCTATGGCCGCCAGCTTCCCTTCAAGGCCCTTGGGGGTGTACATGTCTGCCGCCAGTTCTATGCCATAGCGGTTGTGGAACGTCACTTTGCGGTGCTCCACCTTGTCGCTGAGCGGGAAAGTCTTGTCCCACTCCTGTGTCAATTCCAATTTTGCCATATCCTTTTCGTTTACTTGTTTCGGTTCGTTCGCGGTGCATGCCGCCATCATTCCGGCAACGAGGCATGCCATTATCATTTTTCCTTTCATTTAGTATTGTTGATTGATTGATTTCAGCTGTTATTTTGTGAAAGTGACGGTCGCGCCGCCCTCCCCGAGGGCCTCTGTCAGTGCCGCCGTGCACTCCGTGTGGCCGATGGGCGAGTAGGCATATCGGGTGGCGAAAGTTTTGTAGAACACCACAATGCAGTCGTCGCCATAAAGCATGATGTCGCCAGCATGGATGGTGTCGGGCCGTGTGCTGTTGGTGGGCAGCGGGCTGGAGAGATAGTGGTACTTCTCGTTGCCGTTCAGCTCGTTCATCTCGATGGTCAGCGGTAGCAGCTTGCAGAACGCTTCGGCCGTGGTGTTGTCGTGCAGGGCGACGGGAAACGACTGCCCCGCCACCACCATGCTGACCGCAGGCAGCTCACTGCCGGCCGGCGTGGGAGGGCGGTCTTCGCGTCCGCAGCCCACGGCCAGCAGTGTCGCCAGAATCCCTGTTGCCCAGATTGTCATCATTTGTATGTTCATTATTAATTTGTTGAAACGAAGTTGACCGTTTCTTTACACTTTGCAAAGATACGAATATTATCTCACCCGTGACTACCTCTTTTACTGAACCATCTACCCCAATTACAGAAATCCGCTGGCCTGCCCCTCCGTGCGACTGTCTGCTCAGTTTCGTTGCCGGCCATAGGTATTGGGGGTCAGCATGCCGGGCTGCTGCACGTTGCCGTAGCTCTCAGCGGCATCGGCCAAAGCCTTGTCTGTGGTGTAGAGATTATACAACTGGCAGGTGGTGACCACCTGCTGAGTCGACGCGCTCTGCTCCCGCTCGCCGAAAAGCACTACTGCCCAGCCCGTACTCTCGTCGTCGGCGCCGCCTATGGCCAGCCGCCCCTCGTGCGTGAGGAACTGCCAGCCCCTCAACCCTGGGATGTGCCGCGGGTCGTTGTCTAACGTCATTTCGCAGCAGGTCATCTTCACCGTCGGACAGTCGCCCTCCATCCGTTGCTCAAAGCGGTAGAACCGCACCCTGTCGCCGGGCATCAGCTGCGGGTTGCGGCTGCTGCTGCACAGCAGTTGTCGCAAATCATCGTTGCACCCGATGGTCAACTCCTGTGTCCCGGCCGCGTCGATGCCTGTCAGCAGGTTGGTCAGCACCACCCGCTCGCCGCCTGCCAGCACCGCAAAGTCATACTCCACCTTTGGCAGCCGCCCCTCCGACACCACCATCCCTGGCATCAGCAACGCCGCCCCCTGCCGCGCCTGCTGCTTGGTCAAATACACTGTCGGCAACGACGAGTTCGCCCGTAGGAAGGCGTTGTAGGCCGTCGTGGTTCCCGTTGTCGCCATCAACGGTTCGTACGGGGTATTAAAACTTTTCCACAATGCAATGCTGTGCCGCATCCTCTCGCGCACCTTGAATTGCCCGAGCGACTGTTTGTTCGACGTTGAGCGTGTGCTGATGCGGGCAAACGTCTTCCCCCCACGCCGATAGAACGTTATCCCCAAACCCCTGATGCGTCCATTGAATCCAAAATTTTTGTTTTTGCTTTCTGCCATCTTTCGACTACTTTTTATTTTACTTAGATAAATAATAACTAAAGAATAGGTAAAATAAAGGTAAAATATATGTAAAGTAAAAGTCTAATTCACAATGTATTTGACAATACTTTACCCCATCCTATCTGTATGCAAATATACAATTGATTTTCAATATACAAAGAAAAAACTTCCAAAATGTATAAAAACAAGAATGATGCCCTGTCGTCCCTTTTGCGATTTGTCGGGTTATACCCTGATAAACGAGAGTAATAATGCAACTTTTTCGGTTATATCCGAAAATATTTGTATATTTGCATCGTAATACGGGTTATATTCTATGATAGTAAGAGAGCAGTATATTAAGAAAATCCAGCCGTTTATGGATAAGCCTGTGGTGAAGGTCATCACGGGAATCAGGCGCAGTGGCAAGTCGGAATTGATGAAAATGCTGCAAGGCGTGCTGACAGAAAGAGGGGTGCGGCAGGAGCAGATTGTGTATATCAATTATGAGAGCTTGCGATGGGAGCAGTACCGCGACTATCGGTCGTTGTATAACTATGTGGATGAGGTGCGTTCCAAACTGAATGGGCAACGTATTTATGTGTTCGTTGACGAGATTCAAGAGGTGGAGGAGTGGGAACGTGCCGTGAACTCGATGTTGGCGGACTGGGATGCTGACATCTACATTACAGGTTCCAACTCGCGGCTGTTGTCGTCGGAGTTGGCATCCTATTTAGCGGGACGCTATATGGAGTGTGTAGTGTACCCCTTGTCGTATGGTGAGTTTCTGAAATTCCACAACTATAGTATAGAGAGCCCGGAAAGTAGGTTGGTATACTTCGATCAGTATTTGCGACAGGGTGGTTTCCCTGCCTTCCATGTTGCACCGTTTGAGACGGACACGATATATCAGATGGTGCAGGATATCTATGCATCGGTGCTGCTGCGTGATACGGTGCAACGGTTTCGCATTCGGAATATCAATATGCTGGACAGACTGGTGCAATTCCTTTTCGACAATATTGGCAATACGTTCAGTGCCAAAAGTATCTCGGCCTATTTGAAAAATCAAAAGCGGGCAATTGATGCTGAGACGCTGTACAATTATCTGCAGGCGTTGGAATCGTCTTTTATTATCAGCAAGGTGCAGCGGTACGATACCAAAGGGAAGGAGTTGTTGCAGACGGGCGAAAAGTATTATGTGGCCGACCTGTCGCTTATCTATGCCCGACGGGGATATTCGCCAGAGTTGATAGCGGGGATGCTGGAGAACTTGGTATATGTAGAGTTGCTGAGACGGGGTTATCGTGTTTTTGTCGGGAAACAGGGGAAGGCCGAGGTAGACTTTATCGGCGTGAGACAAGAAGAGACTGTCTATGTGCAGGTGTGCGAGAGTATGGACTCCGACGCCACCCGTGAGAGGGAGCTGAGACCCCTGCGCGAAATCAAGGACAACTATCCCAAATACATCGTCCTCGGCACCCCAAGCGGCGCTGGGAACATCGATGGCATCCAATGCCGCTACATCGGCGACTTCCTGCTGGAGCAGTAAGGTGCACATCCAAGATTTCCAGAACGTAGTAAGGAGCAGGTAAAACAAAAACCAGATGCCCATAGCACCGCAATATAGTGTTTTTTGTTTGGCGAGAGGGCAATAAAAAAGGAATTATAGCGTTATGATGACATAAAACAATAAAGAAAAATAGCAGTATGGCAACAATGACAATATCCTATGATGGGCGCAACCGAGCCGCACGTGCAGTTGTCGAAATGTTGCGGTCGCTCGACTTTATACACATCACGGAGCCGAAGAGTGAGACTCTCTCCTCTGTTGACCGCTCGTTGGCTGAGTTCGAGCGTGGCGAGACCACTGTATGCGACACTTTTGAGGACTACCTGAAAAGTATTGAGGCATGAAATACCGCATTGAATACTCCACCACTTTCAAGCGGTCGTACAAGTTGGCGAAGAAGCGCGGGCTGCCGATGGACGAACTGAACGACGTGGTGCGGATGCTGGCCGAAGGACGAAAACTTGCTACCAAGTTCCATGACCATCAGCTTGTGGGGCGTTACAAAGGCTGCCGCGAGTGCCACATCCAGTCGGACTGGCTGCTCATATACCGCATAAAGGAAAGACTCGAAATCCTCAATCTCATCGATACTGGCACTCACGCTGACTTGTTCGGTATGTAATGGCATAAGAGGGATCAGAAAACCTTAACTCCAAATCTATAATGACCGATTGGTGTTAAAAACAATTTTCCTCCTTTAAGGCATGAGGTTTTCTATCTGATTTCTTTCAATGTCTGGTTTCTCCAAGCGGATAAAAATAATTTTGGTCATTCTGAAAATCGTTTGTATCTTTGCAAATTGAAACGCTCAAAAGAGTATGGCAAATAAAATAATTGTACAGGACACGCCGGTTACTGTAATCAAACAGGGAACAGAGGACTATATCTGTCTCACGGATATGCTGCAAGCAAAAGACGGTGATTTCTTTGTCACTGACTGGCTGCGCAACCGCAATACGCTGGAGTATATCGGCATTTGGGAGAAAGTATACAACCCCGATTTTAATTATGGCGAATTCGCCACAATTAGAAAACAACTGAGCACAGCGTGTCATTGACAAACTCGTGAGAATATGAACGTTTCGCGGGTGGAATTCCAAAGCACGAAAGAGGACATCGTTAAGGACATGATTTCCCGATTGATGGAGGAACGTGGTCTATCCATGCAGGGTACACGGGAAAAGAAAAAAAACGTTTTTGAGATATGAAGTTGAAAATTATTCTCACTTTTTTGCTGGCATTTGAGGGTGTCACCTTGTTTGCACAGCAAAATACCAATACTATCAAAGGTCGGGTAACAGATAACAATGAAAAGCCGGTGATGTTTGCAACCGTCTGTTTGCTAAATAACGAGAAGATTGTGGCGGGAGGTTTGTCAGACACTACGGGCTTTTTTTCCATAAGAGGACAATTCATCGGAGAATACCGTTTAAGAGTCAGCTCGGTGGGTTATGAAGACACAGCTATTACTATAAACTTGAAAAAAGGCCAGATTTTGGATTTGGGCCATATCGTACTTCCCTACAAGGCGATGCAGTTGAATGAAGTTGTGGTTACGGCTGAGGCAATGACCAAGACTGTGACTGCGGAACGGACAAGTATCAACCCAGCCGCCACGATGGCGGCGGCCACCGGTTCGGTGCTCGAAGTGCTAAGAGGCTCATCTGCGGTTACCATTGACGGAGACGGACAGGTCTCTATCCGAGGTAATAGCAATGTGCTGATACTAGTGGATGGTGTACCTACAGCACTTGACGGGCTTGGGGGCATTCCTGCCGCCAATGTGCAGAGCATTGACATTGTGACAAGCCCCGATGCAAGATACGACTCGGAAGGTTCGGGTGGTGTTATCAACATCATATCGAAGAAGCAGATGCCGGAGGCTTTTACGGCAATGGCTTCTGCCAATTATGGCTTCACGCACTTCATGAATGGCAATGTGGCCATGAGCTACAACACTGGACGTTGGGGCTTCCGCATGAACTATAATGGCAAGATGGAGAACGATTTGATAGAAAGTGAACTGCACCGCCAACTCAAACAGACGGGCAGCATCCTTGACCAGTTCATTGAGGCCGAAAAGAGAACCACTGGACAAAATCTGGGATTGAATGTCAGCTACAAGGCGACGAAGAAGGATGTGCTGACAGTTGATGTAAAGGCGGGACTGCCAAGAATGAACAACCTACAAACGATGCACAACCTCTACACAAACGCAGGAGTGGAAAGTGACAAGCTCCGCCAGACCGACATCACTTTCAACCGAGAGATGATAGAAAGCTCATTGGGATACCGCCATATTTTCGAGCCTAATCGAAGAACATTGAGTATGTTGGCATCGTTTTCGGCTATCCGAGGCCACCGTCCCTCATATTATTACGAGCAAATAGCCAACTATGACACGCTTCTCATGGTGCAACGGTCTGAGTCGGGCGGACACCCTCGTATTGCCGCCTTTCAAATGGACTACATGACTCCTTGGGGCAAGGGTAATTTGGAAACAGGTTTGAAGATGACATACCGCCAAAATAACATCGACCATAAGATGTATAAACTTGACATGGCTACAGATACATGGCATCTATCCATTCCTTTGAGCAATGACTTGCGCCATCGTGAGTACATCCCTGCCGCTTACGCTATGTGGTCAGCGAAGTTTCAGGAGCGTCTATCGATGAAGGTTGGTTTGCGCATGGAGTATAGCCATGTGACTTTGCAAAATGACAAGGATCATCTTGACGAATTCTCCGATTATTGTTTTGTGGCACCTAACCTGATGCTGAGCTATAAGATTAGTGAACCGTGGCAGTTGTCGTTTGGACTTTCGCGTAGAATTACACGGCCTACCTATCCTCAGCTCAACCCTTATATCAATCTCATTGACAATCAAACATACGAAACAGGAAATGTGCGTCTTAATCCTGAGAAGGTGAATAAGATTGACCTCGGTTATTCGTTCACTGGCCAGTCGCTGAAGGTGAATGGGAATGCATATTTCAACTACACGCAGGACTACATTAACCAGATTGCTTATCTTGACAGCGTTACACTTGTCATGACTTACATCAACAGTGACCACGACTTGAAGACTGGCATTGAGCACAACATCTACTGGAGTGTGGCTCGCTGGGTGGAAATCGACATGGGTGCAAATGTCTATTATTCTAATTCTCTTGCCGAATGGCAAGGCACTGCTATCAGCAACCAGGGATGGACGGCCAATGGAAATGCCTCAGTTAAGGTGATGCCGATGCGAGGTATGTCCATACAGGCACAATATTTTGTCACCACGCCACAATACTTCCCGCAGTTTACCACAAAGACCATCCACTATTGCAATCTGGGTATCCGCCAGCAATTGCCGAAAAGAGGCCTGACTTTTTCGGTTCTTGTCACGGACGTGTTCAACACACGACGTTGGGACATTTCGTCCGACAACCCTGTTTATTCGCTAGTCAACATGAGCATTAATCGCAGTCGCGTCTTCTGGTTGGGCATCAGTTGGAACTTCCATTCATATAAGCCTCTTGGAGGTCAGAAGAAGCAGGAAGAGGACAGAAGTGTCATTCGTATTGGAGAATAGAACGATATTCACTACCGCAAAGGATTTCGGCCTTTACAGAGGCATCGTTTTTGATGGATTACCGAGAAGGCGTTATGGAAATGAAATTCGATAGAACATTCCGTTGTTGTCTTAATGATAATTTGGGACGTTCTTGTGTGAAGAGTCGTAGAATTCGACGACGTAATAGAAACGTTTCAAGGAAGAACACATCCTACTTTTGAGTTTTTTTTCGGTTTCAGATAATAGTTGTATCTTTGCACTTTGAAAACAAACAATGATTGTTATGAAATAGACAATCTGGTAGTGTAGAATAAGGACATATTTGCTGAAAATATAATTTGAGAATCATGAAGCATATTACCTTTTTAATCGTATTGGCAGTGTTGTTTTTATGCTCATGCGGCACCAACACCACAAAAGGTGAAATAACCGCAGAGATGGCATACGAGGTCGTAAGCAATTATTGCCATAGCGCGTATGATTGGAGCATGGCGGAGGATAATCCTTCCATGATGTATGTAGAGATGGGGGAAGAGACAGAGACGGAGTATCAAGTGGTGTTCCGCAGTTATACGGGCGCATTTGTGTATTTCTATGTCGAAAAAACAAGTGGCACTACAAGAATGGTAGAATATGTCCCAGCCCTTGATATCAGAGAAGAAGCAGGAGTCATAGATATTTTCGATTATGTAGAAAAGGAATAGTTGTTGCACCACGAAAAGTCGCTGGAAATATTACGGTAAAATCGCTAAACCTGATAGGTCCCAATAAGAAACGCCTCAAGGAGTTGTATCTGTACGGCGGTTTTTGTTTGGCGTGAAGCGATAATTTTAGGGGAGTAGCGTTAATAATTGTGGAAGATCTAAAAATGTTGGCAAACTAAAGATAAAGATATGGCAACAACGTCTATACAGCAGACTCAATTTATTACGCTGGCTATTGGAGCAACTGCACAGCGTATGGGCATTACAGCTACCGAGTTGCACAATCGACTTAGGCAACATGGTCTGGTGCGTCGTTTGCTGATAGATTGCTACGATACGCTGCATGCCGAGAGCATTGACGGCGTAGTGTGGAATGTGCAGGAGGCTCTTAAGAACTGGGAAGCACGCGAAGAGACTCAACAATGAGAGACCAAGTCCTTTGGCGCAAAGAAGGTCGAATTGTCGCTTTGCTTACTGACCGCCTCGGTATTGACATTGAGCGTGCTCTAGACATCCTTTACAATTCACATACTTACGCCCTGCTTATCAATCCCGACAGTGGACTCCAGCTACAAAGTGACGAGTATATTCTGAACGACCTGTTACGCGAGTTAGAAGCGTAGACTGAATAGTAAAAGAAAAGACATTTGAAGGCCTATCTTGCCAAGGTTAAAGTAATTGGTGGGGTTGGGCGGTATTGAGGCAGCTCAAAGAAATCCTTCGCTTGCGCAATAAAACAGATTCTGATTCGATATAATAGCAAAATGTTGAACACATAAACAATCACGCACTATGGAAGCAACAGCAACAGGGGCAACGCAATTAAATCCTGCATAGCTGAACATCTTGAGACTCATGTCGTATATCGACACAGAACAAAAGCAGAATGAATTGCAAGATATTCTGCTCCAGTTCTATCGGCAGAAGACCGACTGTCTGCTGCTGCAATTCCAAAAGGAGAACAATATCACACAACAGACATTGGATGATTGGTCGAACCAGCATGAGAGAACACCGTACAACAGATGAAAGTAGTTCTCGATACAAATTGTCTTGTCAATAATGCTGTAATTCTCATTTTTATCATGTGTTTGCCTTGCGGCTCTCGTGGGGTTGCTTGCCATATCAATATTTTTGTGTACCTTTGCATCTCCACCCAGACGACGGGCGGGAAACACTTAATATCAATAACACAATGAGATACAGGATTATTTTTATACTTATGGCAGCTCTGGGGGTTATTTGTGGTGCGGCAGTTGTGGTTGGCTGCGGTGGGAATGCGGGCGGAGAAAAGCCTGCCCCATTTGATTGGGCTGGCAGTGACAGCATTACGTATTGCATTGATTATGAAATCTGCTTCGCCTCCGACCACGATAGTGCTATGCAGCTATCAGTTCATACCAACCACGGTCATGTAGCGGTTATCCGCAGGGAATCGGAAAACCTGTTCGATGCAGACGGGAATAGGGTGTGGAATACCTTTATCGTACTGGAGGACAGCCTCCCCGATGGCAAGTGCATCACGCTGATCCGTGGCAGCCTATCCTACACCGGAGGAAAACCCGAATATCTGCATGTGCAGACTGTTGGGAGCGACGATTTGGCCGAGTTAAGAGTTGCGGGCAGCGATAAATATACGTTCTATTCCATCCGTGACAATCTGTTCTATGGTCCGGACGAACAGCAGTCCTTCACAATTCCAGGAGGCCGGAAATTCTCAGTTGTTCTGCCTGTCATGACTGAGGAGAGATTTCCCCGCCAGAATGAAATCCACCACATTCAGATAGCCTTTTCTATCGCCACCGATAGCATGAAATAGCCTTTACGATTCTCTGGACATATCTGGATTTCGGTGTTTCCATAAGAATTATTTTTATCATCAAAAGCTGTTGAATAAAGTGGGTAATACATTGGGGGCTAACATGAAGAATGACGCATGGACGATTAACAGGGACTTAACCGGATTGACAGGAGTGTACCACTCTCCGTTGGGTGACCTCGTACTGATTAGCAACGGCACAATGTTGACGGAGCTACGGTTTGCTGAATTTCCAAATGGGCTGCTTGCACAGGATATCCCGCCTTTGGCCAAAGCTTGCCATTGGCTCGACCTTTATTTTAGGGGCTGCAAACCCGATTTTACTCCTCCTCTCGCCCCCCGTGGGTCATCTTTTCAGCTCTCAGTATGGCGGGAGTTACTCACCATTCCTTATGGGTGTACCGTGTCATATGGTTTCATTGCCAACCAAATAGGTTGTCGCTCGGCACAAGCAGTTGGGGGTGCAATAGGGCGTAACCCTATAGCATTGATTATTCCATGCCACCGTGTTGTCGGTTTCAATGGCCATCTGACGGGTTATGCCTACGGCCTCTACCGTAAGCAGTGGTTACTGTCGCACGAATCAGCTCAACAGGCAGATAATAGTCAATTATGAGGGTGGTTATGAATATGGTGATTATGGCATAGATTGCCTTTTGGCTCACCATGGTCATGTAACGACGCCCTACTGGGTTAGCCCAACAGTGCCTCTATCTGCACGCTGCTGTCCATCAATCCTATGCGGGTGTCCCCTGCATGGCGGTTCACCCCAGTATAAGCCAGTGAGGCATCTTCGTAGCGACGGAATTTCAGGATGGCATCGTTCATCTGGGCGCGGTTGAAGACTCCCACGTGCAGCAACAGGTCGAAGTCGTCGATGGTCAGGCCGGTGACACGTTCAAAAAGATTTGGCTCCAGCTTGCGGATGACGTCCTCAAGGCTCTCCTCGCGGTAGTCGGTGAGGTACATGAAGATGGGGATGCGGGTGGCGAATTTCATCAGTTTCTCCTGCACCTCGCGCCGTTTGCTGCGGTATTCTTTTTCTTCGGCCGTGAGTTCCTTTTTCTTCTTTGGGTCTTTGTCCTCGCCAGCCTCGCGTTTCAGTTTCTTTATCCTCTCGGCGCGGTTGACGATGTTCTCAATGATGTCGCTGCCCAAGGCGCGGAAGCCTTCAATCTTCATGATGGTGGCTAAGGCCTGCGGGTTGTCTAACACCCGTTGCAGGGTGGCGTTGTCCACATTGACCAGCAGGGCACTGTTCCAACGGCGTGCCAGCAGGGTGCCGCTGGTGCCATTGTCCACAAAGTCGAGTATCTCGGTGGCGTTCACACGCTTCATCGAGCTGCCATCGAATTGGAGGATGGGGAGGAAGTTAATGAAGGCATCCACCTTGTCGGTGATGCGTTTATTGCTTTCTACGTCTAATTGGTTGGCGTAAGTCACCACCTCGCGCAGGGCGCGGTTGGGGGCAAAGTCGAATACGTAGCAGGTGGGTTTCAGAATGGTGCGGTTCGTGGGGTCGTCCTTGTCGGTGGCAGTCCAGGGACTCTGCACACGGAAAGCCGTCTGGAAATAGGTCTCGGGGCTGGAGCAGTTCCTTAGCATCAGCAGTCCGCCCAAGGGCCGGAGGGTTACGCCGGTGGTCAGCTTGCCGCAGGTGAGGGTGATGGTGCGTGTGGTCAGCGGGTTGTCGCCCATGGCCTTGCGCACCGGCTCAAGGGCATCTACGCCAATGCCTGCCTTTGCACCGCTGCAGTTGATGATGGTGTAGTTCTGATAGAAACCGTTGGCAGGGCGGCGCAATAGTGCCTCCATCGCATCGCAGGAGGCCACGTTGGGCAGGAACCACATGGTGTGGGCGCAGAGGTCCAGCAGGCGCATGTCCTCGAAGGGTAGGGGCACTGGGCGGTTGAGCGGTGAACTGTTGTCGCCGAAGATAGGTGCCTTGCCGCGGATGATGTCGAGCCACTTCTGCACAGCTCTTTCGTGGACGAAGGTGGCTGGCTTCTTGCCTTTGGCAGGCTCGGCACGGAAGAATTCGTTGAGGTCGAAGCCGTCCATGTCCCACTGCTCTATCATGGCTCCGAGGTCCTGCGGCATCTGGTAGGTCATCATCACCATGGTGGGCATTTCCTGATAGGGACCGCCGACGGTCTCTTTCCGTTCCTGCTCGTCCTGATAGGTCCAGTTGAAAATCTGGTTCTCAATAAACTCGCCCGTGGCAAGGGCGCGGAAGGGGGTGCCGCTGAGGTAGAGGAAATGTTTCCCGGTGATGGGCACGTTGTCGTCATCCCACGCGCGACCGCTCTCCACGTCGATGCCGCTTTCGCGCATCACCTCGTCCTCTTCTGTCTGCCGCCGCTTGGCTTCGCTGTCGCCCAGATCTAACAGGCTCTTGGCGTTGTCGTTCCATGCCCCGAAGTGGTATTCGTCCAGCACTATCAGATCCCAATCGATGCTGTGCACCCACTCGTTCTTGGATTTGATGTTGCCGTAGCGGTCGCGACCCAAGTAGTCTTGAAAGGAGCCAAACACCACCAACGGGAATGCGTTAGTACGTGAATGTGTTAATGCGTTAGTGCTTTCTGCCTCGCGGCTGCTGTAGTATCGCCACCCCTCGAAGTCGCGATGCCGCAGCAGGTCTTCGCGCCAGGAGTCTTCCACCGCGGGCTTGAAGGTGAGTACCAGCACCCGCTTGGCCTTCATCCGCTTGGCCAACTGATAGGTGGCAAAGGTCTTGCCAAACCGCATCTTGGCGTTCCACAGGTAGTGGCTGGGGCGGTCGGGCTCCTCCTTGTCCATGTGGGCAAAGTAGTCGGCAGTGTCTTTTACCGCTTTTTCCTGCTCTGGTCGCATCATGTAGTCGAGGTCGCGGGTGGGCTCTATATGGGAGTCGCGATGCCGCACTGCCACGTATGCCGCCTGTGCCTCGCGCAGCGAGCAGCGGCACCACTCGCCGATGAGTTCCTTGCCCATGCGGCGCAGCACCAGGTGCAGGTCGTGGTCGGAAAAACTCTCGCCGCTGCCGTCGGCATAGAAAGCACCCGCGTGCCACAGCAGGTGGTAGGTTTTGTGCGGTTCGGTGATGGGGTGCTGCTCGTCGATGCGCTGCCGCACATCGCTGCGTGTCGTCTGCCCTATCTTAATCCAACCGGGAAACGACGTGTCGTCGTACATGTAAATCTGCGGCACCGCACGCCGCATGGAGGGTAGTATCTGTTCGTTGGTCTGCATATTCTTATTGTATCACCACACTTTGTATGGTGTTAATTGCACTTTGTACATCGCACCTCTCCGAGGTGCCAGTTTCATAATCTCATGCCGGAGACATAACACATGCTTTTTGGCGCAATTAGCACCTATTGGACACCGTTTCTTTGCCGTTCTTACATGCCGAAGGCATGACACGCGCCCATGGACGCAATTAACACCACACAAGCCGATAGGCGCAGTGTGGTGATGTTGGTAGCACCCCCTATGGCATCTCGTAGAGATGCGACATAGCTGCTCTACACAATACAACCTCAAGTTGTACGTTATTTTTGCATGAGTTACACCCAGACTTCTTACCATATCGTCCTCCGCACACATCAAAGTGTACCTTCGATTGCAGAGGAACACGAGCGAGATCTGTATTCCTAAATCCTTGTTTTTATAAATAATGTTGGCGGTAAGCTCTACCGTATCGGCGGGATGCCAGACCATGTGCATCTTTTTGTTTCCTTGCCAGCCACATTGGCCATGTCCAAGTTTGTACAGGAACTCAAGATTTCCACCAGCAAATGGCTCAAGGCGAACCCAGCCTTCCCATTGTTCAATGGATGGTCCAAATAGTATGCTGGGTTTTCCTATAGTATGCGGGACAAGGATATGATAGTCGGGTATATCGCCAAACAGAAGGAACATCATCGCCATCGCTCTTTTGCTGAAGAATACAGAACCTTTCTTGAGGAGAATGGTATGACCATACGAGAGGAATATTTTTTGAGAGACTGAATGTCGCATCTCTCCGAGACGCAGGTCGTCGTACGGGTCTGCCACCACACTGCGCCTTACGGCTTGTATGGTGTTATCTGCACTGTGTGCGTCACGCCCCTCCGGGGCTATTATTGTCGTGTCCTTATGGTACATTTTACTTGTCTTCTCTCTTCAATTCTTCTTCGGTCTCTCGGGGGTGTCGGCCTACTCCATCGGGCGTATCATGCTCTCGATAAAGGCAATCTCGTCCTCCGTCAGGCCGTATTTCTTGTACAGCATCTCGTCCGTCCACGGGTGGGAGAAGTCTTGGAGAGGGACGAATTTATAGACTTCTCTTGTTGTTGATTGTGTTACCTTCCTCAGCATGATTAGAAATCTCATAAATTGAGTCTTTATGTAACTAATCACGTTTTCACATGTTACTTTTGAATCAAAAGGCCCAATATAAATATACGTTTCTGAACTTACAGTATTAGGTTCTCCAACAAAGGGTATACCTAATATTGGATGAGGAAAACTATCACTTCCACTTCCAGCCCTTGAAATAAACACCTTATATGATCCAATGTCCTGTTTGTTTTTTGTTATAAGGTCTTCACTAACATATGATTCTCCTTGGTTTTCATACAGTTTCAAGTATCCCTTTTGAAATTGTTCTTCACCATGAAAATTTGTGCTCAAGCCAAAAGGTTGTCGAGAACTTACTATGTCTGCCATAGATGGCTCTTTCAGTGAAGCAACCTTATGTAAAATGCTTATTGCCTCATTGTACCGAATAAACACATCGCTACCATTTTCGAGTAAAGGTCTTGTCACAGGATCTCCTACCTCTCCATTTTGATGTGTAATAACTGTACAATTTCCCCGATTGTCTCTATCCCATAGGAAATAGCATACTCCACCTTTTATCTGTACACCAGGGAAACACTCATATGCCTGTGGATAGTCATGAATCATACGCAATCTGTTATCGTGTAACATTTCGTCTCTAAAATCATCCAATCCTTTTCCACCAGCATACCAACGAGCTGGAACAATCATTACTAGGTATCGTGGTTTTATTCTTTTTGCCTGTGTAATAAATCTGTCATATATTGGCAAAGCACTAATTCCGAAACCTCCGTCACTCATCTGGTACGGTGGATTACCTATAATTACGTCGAATTGCATATCTTTATGGAATATTTCTTTGATTGATTTATGGATAAAGGGATAGGCGTAAGTCTCGCGGCTGTCGGTGCGGGCGTACTCTCCTTTGCTGGCACCGCAGTGTTCGCAGCGGCCTTGCTCGTTCCAAGTGTGCTGGCAGCGGTCGTATCGGAGATTGCCTTGCTGGTCGCGGAAGGCGGTGCTGACGCTGTACTCGCCATTGGCATGTTTGGAGCAATAGAGCGTCCGACGGCTCATCTCGGCGGTGAGGTCGGTACAGGCAATGCCGAAGACCTGCTTGGTCATAATATGGTCAATGCGCTCTTGTAAGTCGGGTATCTGCCCCTCAAGCCCAATGAGTAGTCGTTTGGTTATTTCGCGCAGAAAGACTCCACTCTTGCTGCAAGGGTCTAAGAATCGCGTCTTCGGACTCTGGAATAACTCCTGTGGCAACAGGTCAAGCATCCGGTTGGCCAACTCCGGCGAGGTGAAGACCTCGTCGCTACTGAGGTTAGCCAAGCAGTTCAGAATGTCCGGTGAATATTTTTGTTTCATAAGGATGTATTATTATTGTTGAGGGAAACGTCCCGAAAGGGACGAGACCATGCATAACACGGTACAAGCCGAAGGCGCAGTGCCGTGCTGATACTGCCATAGTGTACAGCGTCCCGATAGGGACGCGACAGTCTTGTCTTCGTTGTCGCATCCAAAGCGTATTGTTGCAGCCAGTCTCTCATAGACCACACCGCGCGGTATAGTAGCTTATATGGAGTGTGTATCTTGTTCTTCATAGCGGTAGAGTTGTGTGTAATGCAATGGTGGATAGGAACGCACAGGTTCGTCGAAGCTCTGTGCTTCGCCCTGCTCGTCGAAGAGGGAATACTGGTGTGTCTGGTTGACAAGGAAATCAAACTGAAAGTCTCGCCGTGAGAACAGCATGCTCCCTGCAATAGGTGTCCACTCGCAGAAGGTGATGGGCTTGCCGTCGGCAGTGCGATAGGTGAGGGCATCCCCGCAGACGATATTCTTCTGCAGCATATAGAGGAGGGAAATCGTGTATTGGTTTTGAGGTCGCGTTTCTTCGAGACGCATTACTTCGGACGATGACACCCCCACACTGCACTCCTTCGTCGTTTGTATGGGGTTATTGAGATTCAACCTCTCCAAGGTTGTTTTTTCAGGATGGCTCTGCTTCAAGTCTGGATGCTGAGAAAGGACGTAATCGAACAGCCGCTGGCGACAAGCCTCGGCATTGTCCTCCAATAGCTCAATGCCATAGCAAGACCCCACGGCAATAAGGCTTTTAAATTCCCATTCCGTTTGAGACTTAATGTTTTCAATTTTAGAAAGCTTACGGCGCAGAATCTCGATAAGGAAATTCCCGTCGCCACAGGCGGGCTCGAGGAAGCGGCTGTCGAGCCGGAACGACTCATCCCGCACCAAGTCGAGCATAGCGTTCACCTCGCGCGGATTGGTGAACACCTCGCCGTGTTGAGCCACCCGCTGGCGGCTCTTGATCTGTGATTTTGTGTTTTCGTTGCTGGGCATAAGAAAATCGTGGAACTTTGCTTATGCCCTCTTAGGTGTTCCACGACCTGCCAGCAACTAAGTAAAGCCCACGATATTCTCGTGAGCGTTTACCGCTTTACTGTTGCTGACCTTGATTTGTGGAACTTCAGAGGGCAGGTTAGAGCGAAAACGCTTTATAATATGTTATTTATTCTACTTTATTTCAATATTCAATGATTTAGTTTCTATTCATTTCACGCTGCAAAAATACAGATTCTTTTTTAATTAAAAAACTTATTGTAAAAGAATATAATTCGAACTGGCAAATTTTTAATTCAACAGTTTTTCCACTCTTTCTGCACAGCAATAATTCAGCATCGCTTGTCCCACTCTAACCCACTCGTCAAACTGATATCTCATTAGTTGGGGGGCAGGAAGGTCCTCAATTCGCATAACATCTAAAGTAAAACTCAATATTCTTTTTGCAACTCCAGGATAAAGAGTCTCTTTAATTTTCTTTTCATTATAATAATCATCAAAAGATTCCCCATTAAGGAATTCTGGATTGGCTTCACATACAGTTCTTGCATATTTTATAAAATCAGCGCAATCAAAATAATTCTCAAGTTTCAACAATCCATTTTTTAAATCAAAATATCTCAATATGGATTCCGCGGCCAATTCATCCTCATACAATTTCCGAAATGAATTCTTTTTCTGAATTGGAAGCAAATTATTTGGAACCATGTCAATATAATTTATGGGGAGCAGATTTTCAGCTTCATGAACATTTAACACTAGTAGCTCTTCTAACTTCCCTCTCTTAATGCCCATACATTCATGGGCGGTACTATGACTCGACATGGTCTGTCCTGGAAAACTCATATCTGAATCAACAATACATAAGCACACAAGTCCTTTCTTAACACAATCTTTTAGGATATTCCCAATCCGATCTCCTCCACCATGGCTGTCATTCAAATTCGTATTAATATTTCTTTGGATATTTTTTACAAACCATTTCATAATGAATTTGTAAAGCTGACAATCATATTCGACATCTTCACATAAAAGAGTTGTAGCTTGAATACATGCTGTATCCAAAAAATGAGAATAATCCAATTGCTTTATTTCGCAACGATCACTTATTATTTCCTGTTCAATACCATTTACTACTTCCACATACATTGTTATTTCACTGGGAATTGTGGCGAACGCGAAATTCTGGTTTAATCTATTGAAAAATCTAGATACATCATCATCGTTATTAAAAAAAATATCGGAGAAATAAGCAACAGACTCAATATCCCCGAGTACCATATGCTTTCCTTCAGTTGCTGCAACTGCCAAATTCCGAACAGCCCGCTTTATTTTCTGGAACGACGGATCTGTTTTATCAACTATTAATGTATTGGTTAGAAAAAACAACATAGTTTAGTCTGTTGGGTCTAAGAAGCCCCAGGGCCAATCCACAAGTTGCCCTTTATTATTATAGTTTATACTCTTTACATGAGTGTTAGGGGCGTCTGGGCTTTTTTCGAAAAGAATAACATTAATATCTTCTGGTTTTGCAACTCCTTCTCGGATTCTCAACCCGAGACGATTGATTATAGTTGGACTATGTGTTTCCACAATTAACCGTATAACACAATCATTTTTTCTTGCTTCATCTATAGCTTTAATCAATACATCAGCAATCTTTGCTTGTAATGCTGGATGAAGATGCAATTCTGGCTGCTCAAATAGAAGGATTGTACTGAATGTTTCTGGACTATAATAATATTTCCTTTTTTTGGGATTCTTCATCAAGTATAATGAATGCCAAATCTTGGTCAAAATAGGCAAAATTTGAGCATAACCAGAACCAACATCTGCAAGATTAAAGTCGCCATTAGTAGAATGCAAAGATATGCTTTGGTGCCCCAGAGAACTTGACACATGTGTCGAAACCGATAGCACCTCACTAATAAAAGCATCATAATCTCTTTTGTCGGCTTTACTAAGTGAAGAAATAAACTCCTGAAGATTCCGACCATAGGCATCTACGTCATTGACCTGCAATTCTTGATTTCTATAATATCTGCTGGCTTCGGCCCTCAATGGTGCAATATATCCACAATTATTATAAAATTCCCTGATTTCATCATTACCTATCAAAATAAAGGAATCTATTTTGGAGAGCATGAGCAAGTCATATAATTCAATAAAGTCTGACGTTGACTCACTCCATTGAATTGCCCTTTTTTTCAAGGAGACGATGCCATTTTCTTTTTTTAATTGTTTTAAAAAACCTGCTTTGTCCGTCCCATTATAATGAATAATTGGATTCAACCTCTCATAATTTTTTAGTCTGGAGTCACACAACTTAGTAAGTCGATTCGCCAACATATCTTGTGCCCAGCGACCAAATCGTTGTGGTTCTTCATTAGTCTGATTTACCACATAGGGCAATGGGAGAATGCCCATATTATTGTTTCTCATGAACCTCACTTCTTTTGGAATATCAATAGACTTACCGTTTACCATGATTTTCACCGCAGAATCCCTTGATTCAATGGCTAAACTACAAGAAAAATCCGTTGACTTTATTTCAATCATTTTGACAAATGTACCGTTTGTGTCCCCATCCAATCCAAATGTGATGGAATCCAAAGAGATTCCATCTGAAGCAGAAACTATATGATACATTTCTTCTCGATAGAAAAAGATATGACGATATACAGGAGTGCTATCAAAAATGTATGAGAAACAGATACAATCATCTTGGCTAGAAAACTTGTTTTTCGCTGTTTTGTAATCTCCAAAATCAACCAAAGAGGAGTCAAACCAAGATATTGGTCCTCGCAAACTCTTGTTCACTGACTGTGTGATTAGTGGGAAACTTCGTAAAAAAGTACTCTTTCCCGAACTGTTAGGGCCAAGAAGTATATTTATTGGTTTGATATCTATCAAACCTGAATCCTGAATACTTCTTAGATTTTTAATACGAATTTTTTCAATCATAATAAAAAAGGCAGGCCAAATTTAAATTCTTTAATTAAGCATTGTCATATCTATAGTTTGATTGTGACCTTTTTTTGTATCATAATCGCAACTATTTTTCTTATTCCATATCATTATAAACCACATTACTTTGCCCATTTTCACGCTGCAAAGATACGAATCTTTTCTTATTTGGCAAAATAATCTTTAGCGGTTAGTCCTCTGGGCAATTCTCCCAACGTTGCTTGGCGGCTTCCAGGCCTTTGTGCAGCTGTCGTTGCAACAACTCTTTGGAGGGGAGTTCGGTCATGTATTGAGCCACTTTGATGCCGGATTTGTCGAGTTGCAGCAGTTCTATCTGCTCGTCGCCACCTTCTGTGCAGAGCAATAGGCCGAGGGGTTGTTCCTCTCCAGCCTCCATTTCGTGGGCTTCGAGCCAGCGCAAGTACAGTTCCATCTGGCCTTTGTACTGCGCCTTGAATTTGCCGAGTTTCAAGTCGATGGCTATCAGCCGGTGCAACTTACGATGATAGAAAAGCAAGTCGAGATAGAAGTCCTCGCCGTCGATAATCATCCGCTTCTGCCGCTCGACGAAGGTGAAGCCATTGCCCAACTCCAGTATAAATTGCTCCAGATGCGCCACAAGACTGTCCTCAAGACTCTTTTCGCTATACATCCCCTTCAGTCCTGTAAATTCCAAGAAATAAGGGCTTTTGAAAACCAGCTCAGGGGTGAGGACATTGTTTTCCCGCAGTTCCGATAGCTCCTGTTTGATCAGTTCGTCGGGTTTCGTCGCAATGGCGGTACGCTCATAGAGCATACCGTCAATCTTGGCTTCAAGGGTGCGCTTGCTCCAATGCTCGGCGGCTGCCATTGTCAGATAGAATTCACGTGCCAGTGGATCCTTAATGGGCATAACCATCAGGAAGTGAGACCACGACAATTGTGTCACCAGTGGTGTCACAATCTTTATATCAGGAAACATCGAGGCGAATTGCATCATTCTGTGGATAGTTCTGGGTTCAAATCCCTTGCTGCCAAATTCCAACTGCAATTGTGTCGACACTGCCGACACAATCCTTTTCCCGTATTCGGCGCGCTCGTTCCCAAGCACTTCTCTATTGATGCGTTCGCCAATATGCCAATACATCAGGGTGAGTTCGGCATTGACATTGACGGCGACGCGGTTGCGCGCTTGATTGATTATCTGCCGCAAGTCGTCAACCAACGGCATAATGTTGTTGTTCTGTATAGTTATGCTGTCAGCCATTAGATAGTTGTTAGCTATTTTTTTGTTTGCAAAGATACGAATAGTATTTGAATCACCCAAAACTTATTCTGAAATTAACCGTAAGAGTGATTTCCCCAGCGTTGGCGGGCGGCATCAAGGTCTTTGTGCAGCTGGCGTTGCAGACGTTCTTTTGAGGGGAGTTCGGTCATATATTGCGCTACTTTGTTTGCTGTCTGCCATTTTCATCTTTTTGAGTACCACTTGTTTGTAATTTGGCGGTTGGCATCCGCCAAATTGATGATGATTCAGAATCCAACAGCATCGGCTGAAAGGATTTGATATATTTTACAATTTCTACACCAAGCAACGGATACACAACCTATAATGCGTGAGTTCGGGATAACTCTGTTTTACTTCTTTTCTTTGCTACACTTTTGTTGCCCCAAAGCAGTCTCGTTGTTGCCCCAATGCAGACCCGCTGTTGCCCCAATGTTGGTCCACTACCGTTCCTAATTGTATGGCGGGAGATCAGCGAGGGAAGAGCGAAGGAAGAGCGAGGGAAGAGCGAGGGTACAACGGGGTTACCCTAGAGGTTCGCTATAGCTACAGAAACGGTAGATTGAAATCATCACTTTGAAGAGGCAGGGCGGGTTCTGTTTATTCTGGATTAAACATCAGCCTGAAACAGAAATATTTAAGTCGGAGTGTCTGCTCTGCCTCTTTGGCTGTGCAAAATTACAAAATAATCTTGACGTGGACATGGCCTTATGTCATTTTTTTGATATTTTTTATCGGGGAGGGGCGGTAGCAGACTCGGCGGATGCTCGGCGGGCGGGATGATGACAATGAGTGTAGGCGGCGGTGGATTGCAAATTAGAATCTTAGCGGTGGCCTTGACTGTGAGGGATTGCAGGTTCGCGACAGCTGGTGGCTTCCATGTCGCCGATACTTCTTGCTATTGCCGGCACGCTGTGCCTCTTCCTTATCCCGAACTCACGCTATAATTGTCTGAATTCACGCAGTCGCCGTGGTTCGAATCCTTTCCGGTTGATTCTTTCAGACAACCGATTTAGCAGCTTTTCACCATATTTGGCGCGGTCTTCTCCGTGCTGTTCAAACTCAACGATATAATATCCCACCAGTCAGTTGCGGGCTGTAAGCGCAAGATTGATGGCGTGGGCCGCCTGAGACTGGAGCACATTCTGCACCTGGTTGATATGTCCGACGAGTGATTCGAAGTTAATGTTTTTCTTTATTTCACGCTGCAAAGATACGAATTAAAATCGAATCACCCATATCTTATTCCGAAATGGCAGTTTTCAATCGATTCTATCCTCGGCACTCAGACATCATCTTTTGGGGTTACCTCTCATTTCCACTCAATAGTGCATAGGAAACAATGATTCCTGCCTACCATTTGTTATTCACCTCATCGATGTTGACCACCCTTATTCATTAGCATAGTGCTCGGCCACGCGGTCGAGGATGGGGAGGATTTGGTCGAGGGAGGTGGTGTTGACCATGGGGATGCGGAATTGCTTGAAGTCGCGAAGGCCTTTGAAGTAGCCGCCGTAGTGTTTGCGCATTTCGAACATGGCTGTATGCTCGCCTTTGAACTCGACAGCGGCAAGCAGGTGGCGGCGACACACTTCTACACGCTCGGCAACGGTGACGGGCCGTTCCTCTTCGCCACGAAGAAGGCGCTGAGTCTGCTCGAATATCCAGGGGTTGCCGATAGCTCCACGCCCTATCAGGATGCCGTCGACCCCATAGCGGTGGCGAGCTTCTATAGCCTGGGCGGGGGTGGTGATGTCGCCGTTGCCGAAAATGGGGATGTGCATGCGGGGATTATTCTTCACCTCGCCAATCAGTGTCCAGTCGGCCGAGCCTTGATACATCTGGGTTTTGGTGCGGCCATGGATGCTGAGGGCGGCAATGCCTACGTCCTGCAACCGCTCGGCCAGCTCGACAATGGGTTTGTCGCTATCGTCGTAGCCCAGACGGGTTTTGACAGTGACCGGTAGCCGCGACCGTTTGACCAACGCTTCCGTGATGTGCAGCATCTTGGGAATATCCTTCAAAATGCCGCTGCCAGCTCCTTTGCCGGCAACTTTGCGCACAGGACAGCCCCAATTGATGTCGACAAAGTCGGGCTCTTGCGCCTCGACGATGTCGAGACAGCGGAGCAGCTCATCCTCATCGGCACCGAAAATCTGGATGCCAATGGGGTGCTGGGCCGGGGTGAAACGCATCTTGCGGTAGCTCTTCTCGGCCTCGCGGTTAAGCGCCTCGGAGGCGATGAACTCGGTGATGAGGAGGTCGGCACCAAACTCCTTGCAGAGTTGGCGGAAAGGGAGGTCGGTGATGTCGTCCATTGGAGAAAGACCAAGGACACAATAATTTCCAAATTCCAGCGTTTTCATAACTTCAATGCAAAGATACGAATATATATTTGAATAGAAAACTAACAACCTATAGTTTTATAATCTATGGAGAAAAACCAGCTTATAATTGACTACTGCGAATATGACTCGGTGGAACAGATGCCTGCCGACATGCGCGAACTGATGCATCAAGCCATGTTAGCCGCCCAGGCGGCCTATGCCCCCTATTCCCATTTCCATGTGGGTGCCGCTGTACGGCTGGCCGATGGCACAATAGTAACTGGCAGCAACCAGGAAAACATCGCCTATCCCTCAGGACTGTGTGCCGAGCGGGTTGCTCTCTTCAGCGCATCAGCCCAAAAACCCAACCAGGCGGTAATGATGCTTGCCGTTGTAGGTCTCAACGGGGGCAACTATTGCGAAGCGTCGCCTTGCGGTGCTTGCCGCCAGGTGATGGCAGAATACGAAAACCGATATGGCAACCAACTCACCATTCTCTGCTATCTCCAGGATGGTCGAGTTCGGTGCATTTCAGGCTTGAAAAACCTGCTTCCTTTCGGTTTTGAAGCATCGTTGTGATGTTTTTTCCAAAGGTGCAAAACGTTGATAACGAAAACTATATTAAAATAGACGAAAGTTTTTTTCTACAAAAAGTTTTATACACTAAAATTTCTTTGTACCTTTGCACGCTTAAAATAGTTGAAAAATCAATAGGATAATATAATAAAAATACTCACAAATGGGAATTATAGGAAGTATTAGAAAACACTCGTGGATAGCAGTCGTCGTGGTCGGCGGTGCTATCATTGCATTCATCATCGGTGACGTGTGGAAAAACAACCGCGCAATCCCCGATATGGGCAAAATCAACAGCTCAACTATCACTTACCAGCGCTTCAATGAACTGACAGAGGAGATGGAAAATAACTATAAGCGCCAGCAAGGTGTCAACCAGATACCTGCCGACGTGGAGTATCAGCTGCGCGACCAGGTGTGGCAAACCCTTGTGGGCGAAACCCTCACCGACGAGCAGTTTGAGAAACTGGGTCTCACCGTCTCTCCGGCCGAGTTGAGCGATATGTATGTCGGTACCTTTGTGCACCCCTATCTGCGCCAAAGCTTCACCGATCCCAAGACCGGACAGTACCAAACCGAAGCCATCCAGTACTATGTAGACAACTTCGACAACCTCGATACTGCCCAGCGTCTACAGTGGATGGAACTGGAGAAAGCTGTAAAAGCAGACCGCAAACAGCAGAAATACAGCACGCTCATTTCGCGTGGCATGTATACGCCCACTAACATCGCCAAGCAAATCGCTGCCATGAACAGTCAGGTGAGCAATGCTTATGCCGTGAACCTCTCCTACCAATCGGTGAACGACGATGAAATCACCCTCACCGACGAGGACTACCAGAAATACTATAACAAGCACAAAGCCGAGTTCCGTCTGCGCGAAGAAATGCGCGAACTCGACTACATCGTCTATCCCATCGTACCCACTCAGCAGGACATTGCCGACATCCAAGCCAGTGTAGAGAAGACCTGGAGTGAGTTCCAGACTGTGGAACCCGATGAACTTATTTTCTTTGTTAATTCCGAGTCCAACCACAGCTACGACTCCTCCTACCGTAAAGCCAGCGAGTTTGCATCGCCCATGGACTCTGCCATCACGGCTTCCGGCGAAGGTGCCTTTATCAGCCCCCGTGTCGTAGGCAACGAATGGATGATGGCCAAAGTGCTGAAAGTGGCCAACCGTCCCGACAGTCTTCGTGCCAGTGCCATCTACATCTTCAACGACAAAGTAGGCGGCAACATCACCCGTAGCGATGACCAAGCCAAACTGCTTGCCGATAGTGTACTCAACATAGTCCGCAGCGGTGCCATGACCTTTGAGGAGGCTGTCAACCAATACTCCGACGACCCGCAGAAGGCTGACAACAATGGCGACATGGAGTGGCAGCTCGATGGCAACTACGGCTTCATAAACGAAGATATTATCAACACCCCCGAAGGCGGTGCATTTGTTGTCAAACACCCCAACGAGGTTGGTTACTTCGTAGTCAAAGTGACCGGCAAGACTACCCCTCACAGAAAATACCGTGTGGCCACTATCTCCCGCGCCATTGCTGCATCAGAGACCACCACGCGCAACATCTACAACGAAGCCAACCGCTTTGCCGGCAACAACCGCACCTATGCCGAGATGACCGCCACTGCCCAAGCCGAGAACCTGCAAGTACGTAATGGAATGATCAATGCCATGTCCTACTCCATGGCTGGTATCAACAATGCCCGCAGCATCGTCCAGTGGGCCTTTAACGAGAAAACCGAGAAAGGCACAGTGGCCGACCAGATATTCGAAGCCGACGACATGTATATTGTAGCTGCTCTGAAAGACATCTACAAGGTGGGCTACGCCTCCCTCGACCAAGTACGCAACATGATTGAGAACCAAGTACGCATCGAAAAGAAAGCTGAACTGCTCAAAGCTCGGCTCGAAGAGGCCAAGCAGACCGGTGCAAACCTCAACTCCATCGCTGCCAAGATGAAAGTGTCCATTGACACCCTCGACAGTGTCTCATTCAACAGCTACTATCTGGGCCAGTATGGCATGGAACCCAAGGTGCAGGCCGCCATCGCAGCCGCACAGCCCAACACACTCGTAGGTCCTATCCAGGGTGCCAACGGTGTATACATGTTTACCGTCTATGCTAAAATGGAAAACCCTGCCGCACCTGAAATCGAAAGCATCCGCACCCAGCGTCAGCAAAACACCATGCAAGGATTGCGCAATGTGCAACAGGTGCTCAAAGACCACGCCAAGATTGTTGACCAGCGCAACAAATTCTTCTAATGGATGAACCCAAACTACAGGTGATAAAAGAGAAAGGCGCGGCCCTGCGGCTGCGCCTTTCTAACAAATGGGCCGACTTCCGTGAACGGATGCACCACAAACACCGCTTTGTGGTGATGGACACCGACACCTTCAAGGAGACCTTCTCCATCGAACTTACCGGCACCAACGTCTTTACCTATGTCGGCATCAGCATCATTGTGCTCCTAATTCTCGCCTCCCTTATTATTGCGTTTACACCCTTGCGTGGCCTCATACCCGGATACATAAAACCCGAACTTCGCGAAGAGGTCGTCCGCAATGCACAGGTAATCGACTCGCTTGAGGTGGTCATTGCCCAACACGAGCAGCACATCGCCATCATACAGGATGTCATCAACGGCAAAACCATTGCCACCGTTGAGTCTCCTGCCACCGATGCCATTGACGAAAGCACTATTGTCTACCGCCACACTCGTGCCGACTCCCTGTTGCGCAAGGAGGTCGAAAAGCGCATCGCCAATAAAAATAAGCAAGATAAAACTACCAAAAAGAAAAACCGCAACAAATGAAACGCATAGCCATCCTGGGTTCTACCGGCTCTATCGGCACCCAAACCCTCAATGTCATACGTCGCCATCGCGACCTTTTTGCTGTCGAAGTGTTGTGTGCCGGTAGCAATGCCGATCTACTCATTCAGCAAGCGCTCGAATTTGACCCAAACGCGGTTGCCATTGCTGACGAGTCTAAATACAACCAAGTGCAGGAAGCCCTTTCCTCACATGATATTAAAGTCTTTGCCGGCATGGACTCCATCGCCGACCTTATGGAGATGGATACTATCGACATGGTGCTGGCCGCCATCGTGGGCTTTGCCGGCCTCCGTCCCACGTTGCGAGCCATCGAACATCACAAAGCCATCGCATTGGCCAACAAAGAGACGATGGTGGTAGCCGGAAAGATAGTCACTGAGGCTGCATCCCGCAACCATGCACCCATCCTCCCCGTCGACTCCGAGCACTCGGCCATCTTTCAAAGCCTTGTGGGCGAGATGGGCAGTGTGGACCGTATCCTCCTCACTGCATCGGGCGGTCCTTTCCGGGGCTACACACGTCAGCAATTGGAGCACGTCACTCTGGATGATGCCCTCCACCACCCCAACTGGAACATGGGACGTAAAGTGACTATCGACTCTGCATCTCTCATGAATAAAGGTCTCGAGGTCATCGAAGCCCGCTGGCTTTTCGATATCCCAGCCGAACACATTCAGGTGTTGGTCCACCCTCAGTCCGTTGTCCACTCCATGGTGCAATACATTGATGGCAGTATCAAAGCTCAACTCGGCATCCCTACCATGGAAACACCCATACAGTATGCTCTCAGTTTCCCCACACGCATTGAGAGCCACCTCCCACGGCTCGACTGGACTCGATACTCACAACTCACTTTTGAAGAACCTGACATTCGTACCTTCCGCTGTCTCCAGCTGGCCTACGACGCCATCGCCCGCGGGGGCAACATGCCCTGCATTATGAACGCCGCCAACGAGGTGGCCGTGCAACGCTTCATCGAAGGCAAAATCACATTCCTTCAGATAGCTGACTTCGTCGAAGAGCAGATGCAGCGGGCACACTTCATCGCCAACCCCACCCTCGACGACCTTTTCGCCACCGATGCCGCCGTACGGGCTCTATAGCAGCCTCCTGCTACCCATCGCTCCACTCTCGACAGGGGACATCAAACATCAAAACAGATACACATGTACCAACACAGCCTTGTACTTTCAAGGCTGTTCTGCTATAATATACCCCTTATAATCGGCAGCCACTGGCGGCTGCCAGCCCGTTATCGCTCCACGGATAGATTCGTACTCCTCCCGCGTGGTCGCCACGATCCCCACCGTCAGATTGTCCGGCTCTGCCATCAGGTCTCGCCCCATCACAATCTCATTTTGCGGGAAACACACCTCTGCCCGTTTCCTTGCCTCCACCAACCACCGCTCAATCGCCATCACCCTCTTGCCCACAGGGGAAGCAAGCCACCTCACATCATCCCTCACCTCCCTCAGCTCAGCCACACAGTCCGCATACAACGCCGCATCCATCCTCTCCTTGTTGGTCTCAATCACCCGTGCCACCTCGTCGCAATCCTTTTTAGTTTTCAACTCCCTGTCCAATGTCTTAATCCCCAACGCTGCCAATGCCTCCACCACCCCGTCCGACAGCCGGAAGTGGAACATCTGCTCCACTTCCCACAAAACAAGACCACTCCTCAACTGTTTGGCAAACATCATCCTGTCCATGCCCTTACTCCTCAGTTTCTCCCCTGCTCGCGGCATATCGCCAGGTACTTCTCCGCCAATGCGCGAGTGCTGTCGTCGGGGTCTCTCTCTAACACATCTTGCAAGTCCTCCTCCGCCTCATGGAAGCGATCCATATTCATATAATAGGCGGCGCGGTTGACGTAAGCCAGCTGGAAGTCGGGGTCAATCTCAATGGCCTTCTCTATGTCCGCCATCGCCTGCTCGTGCCGGCCCAGCATCCCGTAGGCGCTGCCCCGGCTGCAATAAGCCTGGGCATACTCCGGGTCAAGCTCAACCGCCTTGGTGAAGTCGGGAATCGCCTGCTCATACTTCCCCTGCTTATAGCGCAAATAGCCGCGGTTGTTATACGCCTCTGCCTGCTTGGGACACAGTCGTATCGCTTGCTCAAAATCTGCCAGCGCCCGCTCCATATTCCCGAGGGCATCATAGGCAATGCCACGGTTCAGGTACACGATTCCGTCACGAGGATTCAACGCCAACGACCGGCTGAACAGCTCCACCTGCCGCTCCGGATGCTCATCATCCCAATACGCCTCATAAAAAAGCCCTTCCGCCTCTTCTTCCGCCCGTTTCTTTGCCCCATACCGCACTCCCCGCGTCTCAAACAGCAATGACCCGATAGTGACAACCCACCGCTGTATGGTCCAACGTTTTTTCTGATAGTGCCTCATAAACAACCTCTTCTATAGTATTACTATTTATTAGCATCAATTATTTTCAATCTGCAAATTTATAAACTTTTTCCGATTCGAGGGAAATATCTGCCGAAGCATTGGCAAATAGATATAGATTTTGTATCTGCAACTCGTCACCGTTCAACCACAATAATTCTCTCAATCATAACCCATTACTTTTTACACTGCAAAGATACAACTTTTTGGGGAATTGATTCCGAAAAAGTAAAGAATATTCGCTTTTGCAAAAGTGAATTTTATACTATTATAAAACACTGTATCAGTTTTCTTATATGCCATTTTGATGCGTTACAACAGCAGAGTGGTCTTGCCCACACCCCTTGCACCCTTAATGCCGATAAGCCGGACATCTTAGTTAATGGCCTTATACAGGTATCTTACAAACCTTGTATCAACCTTATTAATCTTTGCAAGATACATGTTTTCAAACAACTGATAGTCTTCCTGTGTCAAAATCATTCTCTTTATCAAAATGCAAAATAATTCACTTTTGCAAAAGAGAATTTTGCCTTCTATTTCACTTTTCTATAGGAGGATACTATTTGTTGGTAAAATGAACCGTGTCTCAGTCACCGCCTTAATACGCAATGATTCCACGTCCCTATCAGGACGCGACCCTGCATAACACAACACAAGATAATTGGCATCCCGGTCATAAAAAAGATGTATCTCTGCATTTTTATTGCTATTTACCATTTTTTTTGTACTTTTGCATCGTGAATTTACGGAGTATAACTCCTGATTTCATATGAAAATACGGAGTATAACTCCACATATTTAAAGAATATAATTCATGACAATATGATAGATAGAATACTTAAAATCAAAGATGTAGAAGAAGAAAGTGTATTCCTTTTTGGCGCTCGTCAAACGGGAAAGACAACCTTACTGCTTAAACTCTTTCCGAACAATAAATTCTACGACCTGCTTGAAACCGATACCTACGAACGTCTAAGTAGAAAACCCTCCTTACTGCGTCAGGAACTGGCCACCGCTCCAAGTGGCGACATAGTCATCATTGACGAAATACAGTTAATACCCGAGCTGCTGAATGAAGTACATTGGCTTATCACACGACAAAACATCCACTTCATCTTGAGCGGCTCCAGTGCTCGGAAACTAAAACGCAGAGGTGTCAATACCCTTGGAGGCCGTGCCGTTAGGAATGTGTTGTACCCACTCGTCAGTGCAGAAGTGGACAATTTCGATGTATTGAAGGCTGCCAACAGCGGCATGCTGCCCACCCACTATCTGAGCACCAGCGGCCGCCAGTTAGAGAAACGTATGCAGGCCTACATCTCCGTCTATCTGAAAGAGGAAATTGCAGCCGAAGCATTAGTGCGCAAACTTGCATCCTTCAACCGCTTTATGGAAGTTGCAGCTCTCACCGATGGCGAAATAGTCAATTACAACAACATCGCCCAAGACTGCGGCATTGACGCAAAAACTGTCAAAGAGTACTTTGCCATACTGGAGGAAACGCTCATTGGATACATGATTCCAGCCTTTTCCCGTGTAGTGAAACGCCGACTCAATCAGGCTCCCAAATTCTACTACTTCGATGTTTCAATACCCAACTATCTCTTACACCGCCGAAACATGCAGCCGGGAAGCGATGATTTCGGTCATGCTTTTGAGCATCTGATAATTCAGGAAATCATCGCCTACCTCGGCTATCACGACTACGAAAATGCCCTCTCCTACTGGCACACCCATACAGGATACGAAGTCGATGCCGTCCTCGGCGATGCCGATGTAGCCATCGAAATCAAATCCTGCCAAGAAGTACAATCCCGCCACCTACGTGGCCTAAAGGCATTTGGCGAGGAACACCCCAATGCCCGCCTCATCATCGTATCCCTAGATGTCGCACCTCGCACCTTCAACAATGTCGAAGTCATGCCTGCAACCCATTTCCTGCAGGAACTGTGGAACCATAAAATCTATTAACCGTAGAGGCAATAACGAATGAAAAATAGCAATTCGTCCCGACAGGGACGCGACACAAAACGAATAAACCCACCTAAAGAGTGCGTGATGGTTCTTCGACCCTTCTTCGGCCTCTCAGCGAGGTCGGCCTATCCCGTCGGGTGGATTATGCCTGATATGACCCCAATGGATATGCAGAAAAAAGGAAGTGCCACTTCGGGTTTTCAACGAAAAGCCGAAGTAGTACTTCAAGATATAGTCGTTTTCAGGAATGGCATTCTTTAGTGCGTGTACCATGTGATTATGCTATTATCGAGGCCTGTTCCACTTTGCAATTCGGTCTGTATAACTGTATGACAAGTGATAGCGCAGGCACCAGAGATAGAAGCGAGACCTGAACACATTTGGTATTTCCCAGTTTGCCCATTATGATTAGAAAGAGCATTCATGTCAAAGTCATTAAGATTGAGACTTGTTAGTCTGCTACAATTACAGAACATGTACCGCATATCATTCACATTGGATGTGTTGAAGTTGGAGAGATTGAGGCTTGTTAGACCACTGCAACCAATGAACATATTTGACATATTCGTGACACTGGATGTGTTAAAGTTGGAGAGGTTGAGACTGGTTAGGCTGCTGCAACCAACGAACATCCCATTCATATTTGTAACATTGGAAGTGTTGAGGTTAGAGAGATTGAGGCTGGTTAGGCTTCTACAATTAAAGAACATTGATCTCATATCCGTGACATTGAAAGTGTTGAAATTGGAGATATTGAGGCTGGTCAGGCTGCTGCAACCAACGAACATATTTGACATATCCGTGACATTGGAAGTGTTGAAGTTGGAGAGGTTGAGGCTGGTCAGATCTCTGCACTCCCAGAACATCCCAGACATATTAGTGACATTAGAGGTGTTGAAGTTGTTCCCAAAATCAATACTGCTGAGTGCTTGGCCGTCAAACATGTTGCCACTGTTAGTATTGGCGTTAATTCTATTGGATGAAGTAGAAATCACCCAGGTGGTGCCGTTCATATTGCCATAAATTGGATATTGAGATGTGGCTATGGAAAGGGTTGTACCCGATGTAACATAGGCATTATTGTATTCAAAACGTATCGCTGTGGCATTCTGGGGAATGGCTGCATTGAATGTTGGTCCATCAACAAGTTCAGCAGCGATGATTTGAGCCAATTCATCCACATTGACGGTAACGGTAGTAATAGTGTTATGAGCTAGAGTGGCATCCTCGATGGGAATAGACTTATAACCCGTGGGAGTCGTGACAGTAACGGTTACGTCGTTTTGAGTAGAGAATTCGGGCACTATCACATCAAAGTATTCTGTTACTAAAGGCTCTACGGTTTTCATCGGGGTGTTGTCTGTTCTGCAAAGGCTAACCGAATGAGAGCCTGTTGCAGAAGGGATGACAATAGCATCTGCGCTGTTACCCGTGATAGTGGCAGTACCCGTACCGCTGAGGTAGGCATTTTCGGCAGTAATGGTAATGCCTGTAATGGGTAGTTGGGCATTGATGGCGTTGCTGACATACACCCTCACCACCGAGCAAAGGTTGTGAAACTGAAGGGTGCTGCCCCTATCTATAAAGGCACCCATGGGGACATCCACCCGCTGATGGCTGCCCACCATTTCAAACACCTGTGTTGCGGGCAGGGTTACAGCCACAGTGCTGCTGCTATTGATATTGGCATCGCTATTGGTGAGAATGCCAGCAGGAAAGATAGCCCGGTAGCCCGAGGTGCTGTTTGCCACATTGGGTATCTGTGCGGAATTCTCCATTGCTGTCTGTAACGTGTAATCGACATCGTTAATCCTTATCTGGTCACCATTATGCCAATAGGGAGTGTGGTCGTTGATATAGACCTTTGAGTCGTTGCTGACTTTCTGGATAACCGCATTGAGAGTGACTACATCCTGGTCCTTTTTGCAGCTGACGGCACTAATGGCCAACAGGGCTGCAATGAAAGATAAAATTATATATTGCTTCTTCATAGTGTGTGATTTTAATGATTTGATAAAGGCTCTTATGCCATATTTGAGTAATTTTTCAACAGCATCGAAGATGCTGAATCTCAATAACCCCATACAAGAAACCGTCAGGTTACGCAGTGTGGGGTCAGGGATAACCTTACTACTCAGCGTCCAGAATGGACGCGACAATGAGACAGTTTTGCAAAAATCAGTCATACGTTGCATAAGAGCGTAATTTGTTTTATTGGCAATTGTACTTGTACAATAATTCGAGAATTCAATTCGTCAGATTCGTGTAATTCGTGTTCGAAATAAATGGTTAGAGGTTACTATGATAAATTGTTTAATTCCATGCACCAGTGCCGAAGACATCGGTACCCGGAGAGGAACCGTTGTTCCATCCAGCATCACCGAAGCGATTGGCTTCAGTATTTGATGTCGTGCCATCCCATGTGTCACTATCAAAGAGGGGCAGTTCAAAGCCAGAAGTACGAACCGACATCTGCAATCCCTCCTCCACCACAAAGGACACCATTGTAACCCTAGGCGAGTCATAATTGAGTTTGTATTTCTTTTCCATAGGCATGATTTGTGTATTATTGTTCTGTTTAGTACTTTTGAATTGAAAGGGCATAAAAAATCGTGGAACTTTGCCTATGACTCCTTGGGTGTTCCACGACCCGCACATCATTTAGGTAAAGCCCACGAATCCTCGTGAGCGTTTACCGCTTTACCTGATGTGCTTGATTTGTGGAACTTCAAGGGGTCAGTAGTAGCGAAAACGCTTTATAATATGTTATTTATCTTCTATTTTCTTCTTCCGATATGTTGTGTTTTTAGTTGTTATTTCGCTTGCAAAGATACAGATTATTATTAGAATATTAAACCTTTTTTCTCTCAATTCAAAGAAAAACCGTATTTTTGCAAAAAAAATAGAATCAGTCATGAGAATAATATCATTATTTAACAACAAGGGAGGTGTTGGGAAAACCACATTGGCATTTCATCTTTCGTGTGCATTAGCAGAAATGGGGAAAAGAGTGCTAATAATGGATATGGATCCTCAATGTAATCTAACATTATATTGTTTGACCCAGGAACGACTTCAAAGTATCTGGGAAAAAGAAGATGTCTTTATTGATGATTTTCAAAATGCGTATTCTTCATTGAATGATATCAAGAAAGAAGAATTATTTAATGAAACAAGGAGTGTTCATTTCCTACTTAAGCCAACAGAAGATGGTGTTAGTAATGTGGACAACCTCCCTCCATTAATAAATGTGAGAAGTAATTTAATGCTTCTTCCTGGAAGAATCACTCTAAATCAATATGAATCAAAGATATCAGAGCGCTGGAGCAGTGTATATATGTCAGATCCTTTAGGAATAAGGACGGTGACTAATATTAGGCAAATTGCACAAAAATATGCACAAAGAAATCAAATCGACTATGTGATAATGGATACATCTCCGAGTCTCGGAATATTAAATAAGGTTGTAATATCCACAGTAGATGGTTTTGTGATTCCAGCTTTCCCAGACATGTTTTCGCTTTATGGTATTAGAAATATAGGTAATTCATTAAGGCATTGGAAAAAGGAGTTTGATACAATTTACCGACTTATTTCTGAAGAAAAAAGAAGTTTATTCCCGGAACATTTTGTAAGATTTTTAGGGTATACTATTTACAACGCAAAAAAGTATTCAGGACATCCTCCATATGATCTAGCGATTGCTCATCAAAATTATGTAGACAGAATTCCGGAAACAATCACCAACTTTATTAGTAAAGAAGTTAGATCTCATTTAACTCCTGAAATGGTGCAAATGCCCATAGGTGGAGATGCGGTTATGCATACTCATAATACTTTTCCTTCAATGGCACAGAAATATAAAGTACCAATGTGGGCTGTGCCCTCAAGCAGTAATCTTGAACCACAAGATAGACAAACAATTACAGGAAATAGAAGTGGATATGAAGCAACACGACTTGCTTATATGCAGTTCGCAAAGAATCTATTGGAAAGAATCGACACTTTAGATTAATAATATGGAAGATATTGATAAGATAGTTGAGGCATATATTAGCAGAAGAGTTGAGGCAGAAATGTTGATGGCTCAAGTAAAAACATTCTTTGAAAAGAATAATCGATTGTATCCAGAGAATCAGTTACCAATTGTACATTCTATTAAAGCAAGAACTAAAGATCCAGAACATTTGCGAGAGAAGGTCTTAAGAAAAAATGAAGAAGAACCCGACAATCCAATTACTATTGATAATTTATTTAATCGGGTGACAGATTTAGCCGGAGTAAGAATACTGCATCTTTATAATGATCAGTTCAAATTAATACATAATGAAATAATGGGAAATGTTCATAGTGGACAATGGGTGTTATCTGAAGATCCTGTTGCAAATACATGGGATCCTGAAACTAAAAACTATTATGAAAAACTAGGTCTTAAAACGGAAGTAAGAGAGACATATTACACGAGTATACATTATGTCATTAAACCAAATCATTATCCAAATTGTATGTGTTGTGAAATACAGGTCAGAACTCTGTTTGAAGAAATATGGGGAGAAATTAGTCACGCAATCAATTATCCAAAGGCTACAGAAAGCGTAGCATGCAGAGAACAATTACGAGTTTTGGCAAAACTTGCATCAACAGGATCCCGTTTAGCAGATTCAATATTCCGTTCGTATGGCGAATACACGAGTGAGAATAAAACAAGGTGAATAATTCTTTAATGTTCTACCTAAACTATATTTCGAACACTCTTTATATTTGAATTCACACTTCAAAGATACGAACTATCATCGAATCACCCCTTCGTGCAGTTGCTCAATGGGGAATATCCTTTCACAGTTATGGCCCCAGACGATGTTGCCACCTTCGAGAGTGAATGTGCGGAACTTTTTAGGGTCTTGTTGTACTGCGGATGCGGATGACAGCGGATTTAGTCGCCGACATCCACCGTGCTGTCAATGCCGTCGCTGAAAACTAGCCACACTCTCAACCGGTTCCGTTATGTGTAATCTGCTGCTCATATTTCATAACGGCTTGCCAGTTCTTGTTTGTAGTCGAAGTCCTCAGGTGCAGTCGCTATGCCGCGGAGTCGTTGCCAACGACCTTTCATTAACTCATACAAATATGCCGGGCTTTGTACGTATAATTCGTTTTCTTCATCTTGCAGGGCTTCCATCAGCGGGGATGTATAGACTTTCTCCATTGCCTGCTCGATGCCGCAACCGGTGTCCTCCATTACATATTTCACCAGCTCGCTCAAGACATAATTTGTCAAGTACGTTGCTATCTGTTGGTGTGTTGGCTGGTTCATGCGAGCGTACCTCCATTCTTTTGACAATAAACAATCAGGTCGTCGACGGTCTCGTCCATCGACTGCAAGTGTTCCACATCGTAGAACTCTATCAGGAAGGCCAGCCCCTTATGCTCGTGCAAATAATTGAACGCCGCCTGTCGCGTCATCGCGAAGCGTTCGCCAAAAGCATGCACCGCAGCTGTAAGGAATGGTATCTCATACTTGCTCATATCTTAACCTTTTTCAATTTGCAAAAATACAACATTT
>Ga0310697_10000493_pt1 | contig 53395 bp, 35 predicted proteins | sample 172DNAGHGlowgp2_FD_203883 | JGI IMG/M metagenome (GOLD analysis project Ga0310697, IMG submission 203883) | Sheep rumen microbial communities from Palmerston North, Manawatu-Wanganui, New Zealand - 1728 DNA GHGlow gp2 (v2) (version 2) | ecosystem: Host-associated > Mammals > Digestive system >...
ATCTGGTCAACCTCAAGGAAGGCAACCATGCCGTCCGCCTAACCAACACTCCCGAAAGCGAATTCAACCCCGCATGGCTCGACGACAACACCCTTCTCTTTGCACGGGGCAACAACATTGTGTCCATGAAAGTCAACAACCAGTCCGAAACAGTGCTGGCCACAGTCGAGAGCGGCCTCGAAGGTTTCAAAATATCGCCCAAGGGCGACCAAATCCTCTACATAAGCGACCTCCCCGTCCAGCGGCCCGACAACATCGACAAACTCTATTCCGGCCTTGACAAAACCACGGGCCGTATTAACGAAGACCTCATGTACCGCCACTGGGACAGCTGGGTAGACGAATACCCACACATCTTCCTCGCTCCGCTCACCCCCAAGGCAGTCAACATCGACGCCGCCGTCGATGTCATTGGCGACAAACCCTACGAATGCCCCATGCGTCCCTGGGGCGGCATCGAGCAGTTCAACTTCTCGCCCGACGGCAGCCGCATCGCCTACACCTGCCGTCCCAAGACTGGCAAGGACTATGCCCTCAGCACCAACAGCGACATCTACATCTACACCATTGCCGACGGCTCCACTGTCAACATCAGCGAAGGCATCATGGGCTACGACCAGAACCCAGTCTTCAGCCACGACGGCAAGAAGATTGCATGGGAAAGCATGGAACACGACGGCTATGAGAGCGACAAGCTCCGTCTCATGGTCCTCGACTTCGCCACCAACCAGCGCACCGACTACACCGCCGACTTCGACTACGGTGTCAGCGGAATCAGTTGGAGCAACGACGACAGCCAGCTGGTCGCTGTGGTCATGTACCGTGGCATGAATGAAATATTTGCCTTCGACCTCAACTCCAAGTCCATCCGTCAAGTCACCAAAGGGTGCCACGACATCAACGGCTTCGTCCTTCAGGGCAACGACATCTATGCCAACGAGGTGAGCATGCAACACCCCTCAGAGGTATTCCACTACACACTCGACAAAACCGAGCAGCAGGGCAGCCAAATCACCTCCATCAACACCGAAGTCCTCTCCCAGGTCCGCATGGGCCGCACCGAAGAGTGCTGGATTCCCACCTCCGACGGCAAAGAGATGCTCGTATGGCTCATCTATCCCTACGACTACGACAGCACTAAGACCTATCCCGCGCTTCTCTTCTGCGAAGGCGGCCCCCAGAGCATGGTCTCCCAGTTCTGGAGCACACGCTGGAACTTCGAAGTCATGAGCGGAGCAGGCTACTTCGTCATCGCCCCCAACCGCCGCGGATGCCCCGGCTTCGGCACCGCCTGGTGTGAGGAAATCAGCGGCGACTATGGCGGACTCTGCATGAAGGACTACATGACCGCCACCGACTACTTCGCCAAGAACAAGCCCCAAATCGACCCCGAGCGCATAGGTGCTTGTGGTGCCTCCTTCGGTGCCTACAGCATCTACTGGCTGGCTGGCCACAACGAGAACCACCGCTTCAAAGCCTTCCTCGCCCACAATGGCATGTTCAACTTCGAGCAGCAGTGCCTCGAAACCGAGGAGTACTGGTTCACCAACTGGGACCTCGGCGGCCCCTACTGGGTCAAGAACGCCAAGACCGCCCACTCCTATGCCAACTCCCCCCACCTCTTTGTCGACAAGTGGAACACCCCCATCTGTGTTGTCCACAGCGAGTTCGACTTCCGCATCGTGGCCTCCCAGGGCATGGCCGCCTACAACGCCGCCAAACTCCGTGGCCTCGAAGCCCGCTACCTCTACTTCCCCGACGAGACCCACTGGGTGCTCCGTCCCCAGAACAGTCTCCTCTGGCATCGCAACTTCATCGACTGGTTCGACAAATACCTCAAGAAATAACCCCACGCCTCAGTGGCAGATACCAAAAGCGGTGTCCCTTCCGGGCACCGTTTTTTTTATGGTTCCCTTTCAACAGGGTGGTGCAATGTGTTATCGTGTTAGTCGATTTTCGAATTAACGAAATAACGAATTCAAATAATTATCTTGAATGCCCCTATTCAGGGCAATAATTAGAGGTTGCCAAAAGTACACAGGTCTCAGCCGCCTTACTTGGATGTAGGCCTCACCCAAGTGAACGTGACCCCTTCCTCGGGTGTGGGCAGTTCGGTGCCGTTCTGCAATGCCGTCTGCACTGCATCTGTACAGGTGATTGTACAATGTTTGGAAATAGTGGAGAGCCCATAACACATAAAATCTTTATTCACTCCTCTGCTCATATCAAAGTGCGAAAGGTCAAGGCTTGTAAGGCGGTTGCACACCGCAAACATATTGTTCATATTCGTCACTTTCTCGGTGTTGAAATGGGAGAGGTCAAGGCTTGTCAAGTTCTGACACATAAAAAACATATTGTTCATATCCGTCACTTTCTCGGTGTTGAAATGGGAAAGGTCAAGGCTTGTCAAGTTCTGACACACAGCAAACATACTGGCCATATTCGTCACATTCTCGGTGTTGAAGTTGGAGAGGTCGAGGTTTTTCAGGCTGTGACACACAGCAAACATAGAGTTCATATCCGCCACATTCTCTGTGTTGAAATGGGAGATGTCAAGGCTTGTCAGGGCGTAACACCCACAAAACATTCTTCTCATATTCGTCACTTTCTTGGTGTTGAAGTTGGAAAGGTCAAGCCTTTTCAGATAGTCGCAATACCCAAACATCCTACTCATGCTCGTCACATTATCAGTGTAGAATCCTTTACCGAAGTCAACCTGTTCTAATGGAGGTATAACACGGGCGCGGCCAGGAGAATCGTAGTGGATACATTTAAACATCAAAGCGCAGTCGAGATTGGCATTTATCATGTCGGCACTAGTGGAGACTTTCCATGTGGTGCCCTCCAGGTTGCCAAAGATTGGGACGGGAGAATCGGTTGTGGAAAGCTCTTTGCCGGAATGAACTGAACTATTGTACTCAAATACCACTGCTGTGGCATTTCGGGGGATGAGGGCATTGAATGTTTGGCCATCCACCAGTTCGGCGGCGACGTAGTCTTTCTGGCAGCCCGAGGCCAATAGCAGGGCGGCGATGGCAGCCGCAATGAAATAACGTGTTTTCATAATATCTGTTTTTGGGATTGTTGTCGTTTTAAGGTATCAAGGTATCATTGCAATAGTTTGTTTACATTCATATTCGGATGCAAAAATACACAATTTTTTTAAGATGAATAGAAAATCATGAAAAACACACATCCAGAAGAGCCTGACATTTATCACCTCTATGCCCCGGTCTTATTATGGGAGCCAACTATTTTTCGGGTGAGGGAGGATGGTATTCCTGTTTTTGCGGGCAATGCATTGGTGGGTGGTGGTCGGCTGGCCCCTCGTACGTACAAGCTGGTGGGAAGGCTGTGCCGAGGGTCGGACAGGCCTGCATGTGGGGCGGCAAACGCCGGTAAGGTCGGGCGCAAAACAGGCTCATTAAAGGGTGTGCAACTTTTTTTTCCATAAAAAATCCCCAATTCAAAAAATATTCGTATTTTTGCCTGTCGAATATTGTTTTCAAACATTAATGTAACAACAGTAAAATGAAACGTTTTCTGATAGCTCTACTCGCTTGTACTCTGATATTTGGATACGTCGATGTCCAAGCTCAGAACAAAACGAAAAGTGGCACCAAAACTTCTAAATCTGCCAAAGATAAGAAGTCGAAGAAGAACAAAAAAGGCAAAAAAGGCAAGGATGCCGCCCCGGAGGTCCCCCTCTTTCAGCTGCCCTACAACAGCAACGACTGCCTCTTTGCCATACCGCTCAACGTAGACCAAACCCTCGGCCCAACCACCGCCCCCCAGGGCGCAGGCCGGGTAATGGAGGTGATGGCCGACAAGCGCCACCCCAACCTGCCCGAGTTTGAACACAACTCGGTATGGTACAAATTCACCGTCCCCTACAACGGCAAGCTCGACATAGCCGTTACCCAGCAAAACCTGGCCGACGACTACGACATGGTGGTCTACAGGTATACCGACGTGTACTTCAGCAACCACATACAGTGCAACAAAGTGCTGCCCGTGGCCGTCAACCTCTCCTCGGTCGACAGCTCACTCCTCGCCAAGCCCAAACGCCCCAAGGCACCCGCCTCCACCGGCGACGCCAAGGCCGACCTCAAAGCCAAGACCGAAGCCGCCAAACTGGCGCGCCAGGAAGCCGAGAAAGCAGCCGCCATGGGCACCATCGGCATGTACCATGAGGCCGAGGACATCCTCCTCACCAAAGCCTCTACCAAGCGCCACATCCGCTCCATCGACGTCCGCAAAGGCGAAGTGTACTATATCATGCTCGACAACGTAAACCCCGGCGGCAGCGGCCACAGCATCAAAGTGTCCATCTTTGTCGAAGCCTTCGAGGTGCCCGTCTCCTTCTACGACCCCAAAATCCGCAAGAACGTCGACGTGAACCTCACCATCCTTGAAAAGAACACCAACAACCGCGTCATAGTCCACAACGAGAAATTCCGCGGCGGACGGGTCAAATTCGTCCCCGGATTCAACTACACCATGTACGCCAAACGCGACGGCTACTTCTCAATATTCTACGACTTCAACGCCGACCGCTTCAAAGAGGACACCATGATGCGCATGAAACTCTACCGCGCCGAGCGGGGCACCGTCTACCCAATATCCGACGTATACTTCGGCAACGAGTACGAGCTGCTCCCCGAGTCCGACTCCATACTGATGAACTACGTCCAGATGTTCAAAAACCACCCCGATGTGGCCTTCACCATCAAAGGCTGGGTGCAGACCTATGGCGTTGACCCCGAGCACGACCAGCTCGTGTCGCTCGAACGCGCCAAAGCCGTCAAGGAGTTCTTTGTCAAAAACGGCATCCCCGAAGGCAACATCAAAACCTCGGGCATGACACCCACCGACATCAAGCGCGCCGCCACTGCCGCCTTCGACAACAAAAAGAAGGACGACAACGAGTTCGTGAAAATACAACTCATCATCACAGGCGTCACACCCAAGGAAAATCCCTGATTATAGAAGAAATCCGTCAACCAGGGCCCCTCTTCAGGAGGGGCCCTGGCCGTTTTCGGACCCTCCCTGCACCGCCCCTTCGCCATCTGTCCCCCTGCAGTTCTACCCCTGTTTTTCTCCCAACTGTCGAACAACTGTCGACCAACTGCCGACCAACTGCCGAAGAACAAACGGCCCCGCAGCGGGTCAGCAACGCGCCAGCAAATGCTGGTCGGCGGTGCCGGAAGGGGAGGGGATGTGTTAAAAATAGAAAGAGAATCATTCAATAATTCTGTAATATAAGATTTTTTTGTATATTTGCATCCTCAATACTATGTTGAAATAATTAAATATATACTAATAAACAAATACTTATCCAACATGACGAAATACGTTTACACGTTTGGCGGCAAGACTGCCGAGGGTAAAGCCGACATGAAAAACCTGCTCGGCGGTAAAGGTGCCAATTTGGCTGAAATGTGCTTGCTGGGGCTTCCGGTTCCTGCTGGCTTGACTATCACAACCGAGTGCTGCACTGCATATTATGAAAACAATTGCCAGCTGCCCGCCGGTTTGATGGACGAGGTGTGGAAAGGCATGGCCAACGTGGAGAAACTGATGGGAATGAAATACGACGATGCCGAGAACCCGCTGCTGGTCAGCTGCCGTTCGGGCGCCCGCAGCTCCATGCCCGGCATGATGGACACGGTGCTGAATATTGGTCTTTCGTCCAAGACCATTCCCGGCATGTTGAAAAAGACCAACAACCCCCGCTTTGTCTACGATTCCTACCGCCGTCTGATTATGATGTATGCCGATGTGGTGATGGAGAAGAGCGAGGGCATCGAACCCGCCGACGGCAAGGGTATCCGCAAGCAGCTTGATGATATGCTCGACGAGTATAAGAGCCAGCACAATTACAAGAGCGACACCGACTTGACGGCCGAGGACCTGATGAAACTGTCCGAAGCTTTCAAGGTGAAGGTGAAAGAGGTGCTCGGTGTGGAGTTTCCCGATGATGCCAAGGCCCAGATGGAGGGCGGCATTAAGGCCGTGTTTAAGAGCTGGAACGGCAAGAAGGCTGTGAGCTACCGTAAAATCGAGGGTATACCCGACGACTGGGGTACCGCCGTCAATGTGCAGGCCATGGTGTTTGGCAACATGGGCGACAACAGCGCCACCGGTGTGGCTTTCACCCGCAACCCCGCCACCGGCGACAACCAGTTCTATGGCGAGTGGCTCATCAATGCCCAGGGCGAGGACGTTGTTGCCGGTATCCGTACCCCCAACCCCCTCAATGACGATACCAAGAACGAGCAGAACAAGCATATGCACTCCATGCAGGAGCTTATGCCCGAGACCTATAAGGAACTGTGCGACATTCGCGCCACATTAGAGAAGAATTTCCACGACATGCTCGATATCGAGTTCACCATTCAGGACGGCAAGCTGTATATGTTGCAGTGCCGTGTCGGAAAACGCACGGGTGTGGCTGCCCTCACTATGGCTATGGACATGCTGAAGGAGGGTCTGATTGACGACAGCGAGGTGGTGATGCGCATAAGCCCTGCCCAGCTCGACGAGTTGTTGCACCCCATCCTTGACTCTACCGACGAGAAGAAGCACGAGGTTATCGCCAAGGGACTTCCTGCAGGCCCCGGCGGTGCAGTGGGTGTTATCGCCCTCAGCAGCGAGAAAGCCAAGGAGTATCAGGCAGCCGGTGTCAAGAATATCCTTGTGCGCGAGGAAACCAACCCCGAGGATGTGGAGGGTATGCGTGCCGCCGACGGTATTTTGACCGCCCGCGGAGGCATGACTTCCCACGCCGCACTGGTGGCCCGCGGTTGGGGCAAGTGCTGCATTGTCGGCTGCGATGCTGTGAAGATTGATATGGACAACAGCGTTGTCACGATTGCCGGTAAGTCCTTTAAGGAGGGCGACCTGCTTTCGCTCAACGGTTCAAAAGGCTGGGTTTATGACCAGGAGGTGAAGATGATCAACGCCACCGAGAACCCCCTGTTCCAGGAGTTGATGAAGATTGTTGACAAGTATCGTAAGATGGGTGTCCGCACCAATGCCGACAATCCTGTCGACGCACAGAAGGCTATTGATTTCGGAGCTGAAGGCATTGGCCTTTTCCGTATTGAGCATATGTTCTATGGCGAGAACAGCGAGGTGCCTTTGGAGAAGCTGCGCAACATGATTCTGGCCGATACGCTTGAGGCCCGTGTGGCTGCACTTGCCGAGCTGGAGCCTTACATCAAGGAGAGCGCCAAGGGTACGCTCAAGGTGATGGACGGCAAGCCCCTCACTTTCCGCCTTATGGACCCCCCGCTGCACGAGTTTGTCCCCCAGACCGAGGAGAAGCAGCGCGAGGTGGCCAAGGCCCGCGGCATTGATTACGAGGTGCTGCATGCCCGCATCGAGAACATGCACGAGGTGAACCCGATGATGGGTCTGCGTGGTGTCCGTCTGGGTATTATCTATCCTGAAATCACCGAGTGCCAGTTCCGTGCACTTTTCAGCGCTACGGTTGAGCTGATGAAAGAGGGTTGCAACCCCATGCTCGAGATCATGGTGCCCCTCACCATCAACGCAGCTGAGCTGCACAACCAGAAACGTATTGCCGACCGTGTGAAGAAGGAAGTGGAGGCCAAATATGGCATGGAGTTTACCTATAAGTTCGGCACTATGATTGAGATTCCGCGTGCCGCTTTGGTGGCTAACCAGATAGCCGAGGTGGCCGAGTTCTTCAGCTTCGGTACCAACGACCTCACACAGATGACCTTCGGTTTCAGCCGTGACGATGTCAATGCAATTGTGAAGACTTACGTCGACGAGAAAATCATTCCCGCTGACCCCTTCAACAATTTCGACAGCGAGTGTGTGGGCGAGCTGGTGAAGATTGGTATAGAGCGTGGACGCGGCACACGTCCCAACCTCAAGTGCGGTGTGTGCGGTGAACACGGCGGCGACCCCACGGCAGCCGAGTTTTTCTACAAGGCAGGCATGAACTACGTTAGTTGCAGCCCGTTCCGTGTCCCGGTGGCGCGTCTTGCCGCTGCCCAGGCCGCTATTAAGGAAGCCAGAAACAAGTAAGTCAAACAGTAAAGGATTCCTGATATCTTCTGCCAACGCAGAGATGTCAGGAATCCCTATCTAATAAATTTACCATTATGACAAACAACATTATTAAAGACCTTGAACGCCTGGGTATCACTGGCGTAAAGACAATTCACTATAACCCCTCGTACGAGGAGCTGTTCAAGATGGAAATGGATCCCTCTTTGACGGGCTATGACAAGGGGCAGTTGACCGAATTGAATGCCATCAATGTGATGACAGGCATTTATACCGGCCGTTCGCCTAAGGACAAGTATATTGTCATGGATGCGCAGTCAAAGGACACTGTTTGGTGGACCACCGATGCTTACAAGAATGATAACCACCCTATGAGCGAAGAGGTGTGGGGCCAGATGAAAGAGCTTGCTGTCAAAGAGCTTTCCAATAAGGAACTCTATGTGGTGGATGCTTTCTGCGGTGCCAATAAGGATACCCGAATTGCCGTGCGCTTTATTATGGAGGTGGCATGGCAGGCTCATTTTGTGACCAATATGTTTATCCGTCCCTCGGCCGAGGACTTGAAGAACTTTACTCCCAGTTTTACGGTCTATACAGCCAGCAAGGCCAAAGTTGAGAACTACAAAGAATTGGGACTCAACAGCGAGACGTGTGTGGCGTTTAATGTCACCAGTCGCGAGCAGGTTATCCTCAACACTTGGTATGGCGGAGAGATGAAAAAAGGCATGTTCAGCATGATGAACTATTACCTCCCGCTGCAGGGTATTGCTTCTATGCACTGTTCGGCCAACACCGATATGCAGGGTAAGAATACTGCCATTTTCTTCGGATTGAGCGGTACGGGCAAAACCACCCTGTCCACCGACCCCAAACGCTTGCTTATCGGTGACGACGAGCATGGCTGGGATGACGAGGGAGTGTTTAACTTTGAGGGTGGTTGCTATGCCAAAGTCATTAATCTGGACAAGGAAAGCGAGCCCGACATCTATAACGCCATCCGTCGCGATGCACTGCTTGAGAATGTCACGGTGGACGCAAACGGCAAGATTGATTTTGCTGACAAGAGCGTTACCGAGAACACCCGCGTCAGCTATCCTATAGACCATATTGAGAAGATAGTGCGCCCGGTTTCCGCCGCTCCGGCTGCCAAGAATGTCATTTTCCTCAGTGCCGATGCATTCGGGGTACTTCCTCCGGTCAGTATCCTCACTCCTGAGCAGTGCAAGTACTATTTCCTCAGTGGCTTTACTGCCAAGTTAGCGGGTACAGAAAGAGGCATCACCGAGCCTACTCCTACTTTCAGCGCTTGTTTTGGCCAGGCTTTCCTTGAGCTTCACCCCACAAAGTATGCCGAGGAGCTGGTGAAACGTATGGAGAAGAGCGGTGCCAAGGCTTACCTTGTCAATACCGGTTGGAACGGTACTGGTAAGCGCATTTCTATTAAAGATACGCGCGGCATTATCGATGCCATCCTTGACGGTGCCATCGAGAAGGCTCCCACCAAGAAGATTCCTTACTTTGACTTAGAGGTGCCGACCGCATTGACTGGTGTCGATTCCAAGATTCTTGATCCCCGCGACACCTATGCTTCAGCTGCTGAATGGGATGCCAAAGCCAAAGATTTGGCCAACCGTTTCATCGCTAATTTTGAGAAGTTCACTCAGAACGAGGCTGGCAAGGCTCTCGTGGCCGCCGGTCCCAAGTTGTAATTGACAGAAGCACAGATTGTGAATTGCGAAATGTGAGGGGAATGACTCAAGCATTTCCCAATTCACAATCTGTTTTTAACAATTAACTCCCACCTTCATGAAAAGAATTATTGTATTTGTACTAACTATGGCAACCCTTTGTGGTGCAGTTTCAGCACAGACAAAGAAAATCACACTCGAAGACATTTGGTCGCGTGCTACATTCCGCCCCAATGGCATTTCCACTATCCGCTCAATGAACGACGGTGAACACTATTGTGTCCTTACCCGCACGGGTATAGAGAAATACAGCTACAAGACCGGAGAAAAAGTCGGGGTGGTATGCGCTTTCAGCGACCCTATGCGAAAGAAGGTGAAACCTTTGCCGCCAATTGAATCCTATGAGTTTTCGCCCGATGAGCAAAAGATATTGCTTAGTGCACAGTTTGAGCCTATTTACCGCCACAGCGGCGTCAGCACTTATTATCTCTATAATGTTGCCGATGGCAGCATGCAGTGTCTTACACAAGAGGGCAAGCAGCGTCTCACTACATTCTCGCCCGACGGTAAGATGGTGGCATATGTGCGGGACAACAACCTCTTTATTATGGCGCTTAATTCGCTCAAGGAGACTCCAGTCACCAACGATGGCAAGTTCAATGAAATAATCAATGGCACCACCGACTGGGTATACGAAGAGGAGTTTGGCATCACTCAAGGTTTTTACTGGTCGCCCGACAGCAAGAAGATTGCCTTCTACCGTTTTGATGAGAGCCATGTGAAACAATACACCATGCAGATGTGGGGAGAACTTTACCCCGAGAACTACACCTATAAATACCCCAAGGCCGGTGAAGACAACTCGGTGGTGGACGTGCTTATCTACGACGTACAATCGGGTAAGACGCTTAAACTTGACGTTGGCAGTCAGAATGACCAGTATATGCCGCGTATCCAGTGGACACAGAACCCCAACACCCTTGCCCTTATGCGGATGAATCGTTTGCAGGACAAGATGGAACTTTTGTTGGCTGATGCCACCACAGGATCCATACGCAATCTTTATACCGAGGAGGACGAGGCCTATGTGGAGGTTCCCGAGACCTGGATGTTTCTTAAGGACGGGAAGCATATGTTGCTCACCAGTGAGAAGGATGGCTACAACCATATTTATTTGTATGACCTCAATGGACGTTTGGTCAATCAGGTAACCAAGGGTTTCTATGATGTGGTTTCGGTTTGTTCTGTTGACGAGAAGGCTGGTTTGGTTTACTATCTTTCACACGAGTCTTCACCTATAAACAAAGAACTGTATTGCATTGACTTCAAGGGAAAGAAGAAAAAGAAACTTAGTGAACAACCTGGTTGGTACAGCGCCAGTTTCAGTGCTACAAGTAAATATTACATCAGCACATTTACTGATGCCAATACGCCCCCGGTCTACACGCTCCACACCTCCAATGGAAAGCTTCTCAAAACGTTGCAGGACAACTCCGACCTTCGTTTGCGCATGCAAGAATACGGTGTTGGCCACAAGACCTTTGGGACGCTCACTACAGAGCTTGGTTCGGAGTTGAATTATTACATTATCTTGCCTCCCGACTTCGACTCGACCAAGAAATACCCTCTTTTCTTCTATGTCTATGGTGGCCCGGGGAATCAGCAGGTCACCAACAGCTACGGTTATAGCGACTATTATTGGTTTCACATGCTGGCGCAGCATGGCTATGTTGTAGCTTGTTTCGATGGGCGTGGGACAGGAGGTCGCGGCGCCCGTTTCAAGAAGATGACATATAAAAACCTTGGTAAGATGGAATGTGAAGATGCTGTGGGAGCAGCCCGCTGGTTTGGTAAGAAACCGTGGATTGACGAGACTCGTATAGGCATTTTCGGCTGGAGTTTTGGCGGCTATCTTTCAACTCTGTCAATTCTCAAGGGACATGATGTGTTCAAGTCTGCCATAGCAGTTGCACCTGTTATCACGTGGCGGTATTACGACAATATCTATACCGAGCGTTTCCTCCAGCGTCCTCAGGACAACCCTCGTGGCTATGATGATAATTCGCCACTGAATTTTGCCAACCTGCTTGAGGGCAACTATCTGCTCGTCCACGGTACTGGAGACGATAATGTTCACTTCCAAAATGCTGTTGATATGGTCAATGCTCTCGAGGCGGCAGACAAACAGTTCGAGTTTCGCATATATCCTAACAAGAACCACAGTATTTATGGAGGAAACACACGTCTAAACCTTTACAAGTTGATGACAGACTTCATTTATCGTAAACTGTAAGTAACAAAAACACGATATGTCAAAAAAAAGTCGTATTTTTGCACGTTTTTATTTTGGTTAATATGAAGAAAATACTGGTGTTTTTTACCCTTGCTGTCTCGTTGTCAGTGGTCTCACATGCACAGTTTTTGAACTATGGTGTGCGTGCAGGTGCCGGTTTTGGCACTCATGTCGACGATTTGGCAGTCAATACTCCGATTTTGGCCGCTAATATAGGAGGCTTTGTCTCATTCGGCTTTACACAATCGCAATCCCTATTGGCTGAGAATTTTTACCTGCAGACGGGTTTGAATCTTATTCGTCGAGGCTCAAACTTTAGGGAGGTACTTGAGATGGCCATGTCCATACGTGAGGGTTACTATGATGCATGGTATGCCCAAATTCCAATCCTGGCCACGTTCCACTATGAACTTCCCATTCGCCAACCCGGCCACTTTGCTCTTTTGTCAGTGGGTCCTGCTGTTAGCTATGGGCTGTTAGGCAAGTACTACGACCGCAAGTTCACCCGAGGCCTACCTCAGGAAGCATGGAACTATGAGATTACTGAACCTGTTTTCAATGTGGCCAATCGTCTGGATGTGGATTTCCTACTTGGTGTTGGCTATGAGTATCAGGATCTCTCTGTTATGCTGCAGCTTGACTATGGTTTTTTGGCTGTTGCCGAAGTGCCTGATGCTCTTAAACGCATAACTGGACTTGACGAGAAGGCAACTGTGCCTATGGGCAATAATATTGCCCTGCTACTCACTATCGGCTATCAGTTCCCCATTCGCTAATAATCGGAATGGGATTATTCTGAGCTGATGGTTTTGTAGAAAATGGGCTATTCTATATCCCCATATATGACTCTTTCATAGGTTATATGGGGATTTTTTATTTGCTTTTGTTTTGTATATCTGTTGTATAAATACTTCAGGATTCTTGCCTACTGCCTATCCATCCAGTCGGCTGGATACGTGAGATAAGGTCTTCCAATAGACCTTTTGAGCAATTGATACCTGTTTGCTTACACACATCTCCATATTGCTTTACACACCATATTAGTAAAGAGTCTTTTTCCGCCAGTTTTGGAGTGTATATTATGATGTACTACTGGCATATAAGTCCGAGGTAAATAAAAAAATGTGTCAAATATGATGATTAGTTGAAAATATTTCGTATATTTGCAGAATGTGCAAAGTGTGGTATTGTTTGGTGAATACCTTGCAATACAATATGTAACATTTAAATTGTATATATGATAGATAGTACTGATACGAATAAAACCACGGTGAATGTTTCGAGCGAGTATGGCCGATTGAATGCTGTGCTGCTTCACCGGCCAGGGATAGAGATTGAGAGAATGACCCCCTACAATGCTGCTGAGGCTCTGTATAGCGATATTCTCAGCAAGCATATAGTTGACAAGGAATACAATGCTTTTTGCGGAGTATTCGAGAAATGGACGAAAGTCTACTATGTTGAGGATATATTAGCGGACTTGATGGATAATGATGATGTTCGTCAGCATTTGGTGACCCAGAGCTGTATGATAGACGGGTGCCAACATTTGGTCGACGAGCTGATGACACACGATAGCCTTCATCTTGCTCACGAGTTGATAGAGGGAGTTCCCTATCACGACGACACTGACCCGGATCATTTCCGCAGCGAACGCTATACGCTTAAGCCTCTTTATAATCTTTTTTTCACCCGCGATGCCTCTTCATCCGTATATGATAAGGTTCTTATCAATACTATGTCATTCCGAGTGCGAGAACGCGAGACGCTAATCTATAAGGCAATATTTGAAGACTATTTTCGTGCCGACACCTTCTGCGCTAAGGATGCCAACCCCAGTGCCAGGACAGAAGGCGGTGATGTACAGGTTGCGTCGCCAAACATGCTTTGTCTTGGTATGGGTATCCGTACAAACTACAAAGGTGTTAGGTTCTTGGCCGACCGTTTTGCAAACGAACGCCCATCATTTAGAATTCTGGTTCAGGAATTACCTCATAAGCCCGACTCATTTATCCATCTCGACATGGTCCACACCTTTTTGAGTGATCGCCAATGCATGGTATACCAGCCTATGGTGGACAAAACCGGCATCTTTTCCAGTATGTCTACGACCCTTATAGAGTGCGACAATGGCAAAATCCATACACGCGAATGTGCCAATTTACTCGAAGGACTAAAAATCTGTGGCATGGACATGGAACCTGTGTTCTGTGGGGGCTCCGACAGTTGGTATCAGGACCGCGAGCAGTGGCATAGCGGTGCCAATTTCTTCGCATTGGGTAAGGGAAAAATAATAGGCTATGAGCGCAATGTGCATATTATCGAAGCATTGGACAAGGCTGGTTTCTCCGTTTTGGATGCCGACGATGTATGCAGTGGCAAGGTCAATATGAACGACTACGAACGCTTTGTGGTAACCTTTAAAGCCAGCGAACTGCCAAGGGCAGGTGGTGGTGCACGGTGTATGACCATGCCCATCAACCGCGACTGATGCTCATGTATACATTTATATTTTAACGAAATAAACATTCTACTTCTAAATACCTATGAAAAAATACCATTTGATAAACAACATCTTGGGCTGGGTAGTTTGCCTTGTAGCCTGTGTTGTTTACATCCTCACAGCCGAGGCCACTGCATCGTGGTGGGATTGTGGCGAGTACATTGCCACTGCAACAAAACTTCAAGTGGGGCACCCTCCTGGAGCACCTTCGTTTCAACTGATTGGTCGCATTTTCTCGATGTTCTCTTCACCCGAAAATGTGGCACATGCAGTCAATGTGATGTCTGCCATCTGTAGTGGATTCACCATTTTGTTCCTTTTTTGGAGCATAACACTTTTGGCCAAACATTTGCTGCCTGACCCCAAGAATCCTGATGTGAAGGATATTCGCACCTGGGGTGTTTTTGCCGCTGGCATTGTTGGCGCATTGGCCTATACTTTCAGCGACACATTCTGGTTCTCAGCCGTGGAAGGTGAGGTCTACGCCATGTCTTCTTTCTTCACCTCCGTCGTGTTCTGGGCTATCCTAAAGTGGGAGGAACAAGCAGACGACGCTCGTTCTCTTCGCTGGCTTGTGCTGATATGCCTGCTGGTGGGTATTGCCATTGGTGTGCACTTGCTTAACCTGCTTACTGTTCCGGCCATTGTGTATGTGGTCTATTTCCGCAAGTGGCCACAAACCACACTCAAAGGTTTTATAGTAAGTGGTGTGATATCAGTAGTCCTTTTGGCTTTGATATTGTGGGGCATCATTCCTGGCATAGTGAATGTGGACTCTGCTTTCGATGTATTCTTTGTCAACAGCCTTCACTTGCCTTTCAACAGCGGAACCATTTTCTTCTTTGTGTTATTGGCAGCACTCGTAGTGTGGGGACTTTGGTACACCTCCTCCAGAAAGAAAAACAAACCCATCATCAACGCCTCTATTTTGGGATTTCTGATGTTAGTGTTGGGCTACTCCACATTCTTCCTGCTGGTAATCCGTGCCAACACCAACACCCCCCTCAACGAAAATGCACCCAAGGATGCCGTAGCCATGCGTGCATACCTTGGGCGTGAACAGTATGGAGACACTCCGCTTTTCACCGGACAATTTTACACTGCCGGCGATCCCATTGATGCAAAAAAGGGATATACCAAATATGTGCGTGGCAAGGATGAGCAGGGACGCGACCGCTATATTGCTGCATCCTATCAACAGAAGTTCATCTATCGTCAAAACCACACCGGGGTCTTCCCCCGCATGTATAGCAACGACAAAGACCGTCGCCACCCCCAGTTCTATGAGTACTGGGCTGGCAAGACACGAGGGGACCACAAGCCCACTGCTGCCCAAAACTTGAAGTATTTCCACGGCTATCAGATGGGCTTTATGTATTGGCGCTATTTCATGTGGAATTTTGCCGGACGGCAAAACGACATCCAGGGACACTACTTCAACGATGACGGTAGCCGTGACTACCTCAATGGTAACTGGATATGCGGTGTCAAGGCCATAGACGAAGCTCGCCTTGGACCTCAAGACAACTTGCCTGATCACATGAAGGACAACAAAGCTCGTAACGTCTATTACCTCTTGCCCTTGTTGCTTGGTCTCTGTGGCTTGGTCTACCATGTTATGCGCCACAAGAAAGATGCATTCATCGTCTTCATCATGTTCTTTATGACAGGTATTGCTATCGGTATCTATCTGAACATGCCTCCCCGTCAGCCACGTGAAAGGGACTATGCCTTTGTGGGTTCCTTCAGTTTCTTTGCCATTTGGATTGGCTTAGGTGTGATGGCACTTGCCGATTGGATTACCAAGTTGGTGAAAAAGGAAAAACTCTACAAGTATATCATGCCTGTAGTGTTTGTTGCCTGCATGTTGTGTGTGCCGGTACTGATGGCCTCCGAAAACTGGGACGACCACGACCGTTCGGAGAAATATGCTGCCCGCGACTTTGCCAAGAACTATTTGGCTTCGGTCGACGAAAACGGCATCCTCATCACCTTTGGCGACAACGACACATTCCCACTCTGGTACGCCCAGGAAGTCGAGGGCTTCCGCACCGATGTGCGCATCCTCAACTACACGCTGTCGGGCATGCACTGGTACGTCGAACAGCTGTACAACAAACTGTACGAGTCCGACCCGGTGGCTTTTACCCTGCCTAAGGAGTACTATGGTTTGGGACAGGATGTGGTTTATCTCCAAGACCGCTCGAGCGACTACTTCGAGGTGTCGGATGTCTTGGGCCTGCTGCGCGACCATCCCGATAAATTCCGTCTCCGCGATGCTCGTGGCGAGGAGGCCATCGTTTTGCCCACCAACCGCTTCAAGATTACACTTGATATACCGTTGCTTGTAAGCAAAGGCATCATTCCTGCTGCCATAGCCGACAAGGTTGACCCTGTCATCACCTGGCAGATCAAGAAAGGTAGCCTTTTCCGTCATGAGCTAATGATACTTGACATCATAGGAACCAACAAGTTCCAACGTGATATCAATATCATGAACCCCTCCTATATCCAACGTGTATTCACTCCGGTTCGTGACTTCTGTGTGCAGGATGGCATGAACTTCAAGCTCATCCCGTACAAGGCCTCTATCGGACAGCCCGTACTCTTCGACAAGCGCGAGAACAAGTACACCTATCAATCTTTTACCGAGGAGTCCTACGACTACTTCCTCAACGGCTACAAAGATAGCGATGGACAGATGCACCCGCTGGAATGGGGTAACCTCAACTCTGACATCTATGTGGATCCGGTCAGTGTCAACATGGGTACCGTTCAGCGGCAAACTTTCTGCATCGCTGCAAGGGAATTGCTCATGAAGGGCGACACTGTCCGTGCACGCAAGATGCTTGAAAACTGCGACTATTTCTTCCCGCCTAAGAACTTCCCCTACGACAAGTACAGCATCATCATGGTTGACCTCTACTATGATGTATTCGGTCAGGAGAAAGCCACAGCCGTATGGGATGGCATCTTCCACTACTACAGTCAGGACCTCACCTACTTGTCGCAGTACAGTGCCACACCCAAGGCCAATGGCGTGAAGAATGCCCTGCAGGAGTCCTATCAAATTCTCTATACCCTCAACCAGCTTGCCCAACGTGTGCTGGGCGACAACGACCGGGCCGAACAGGCCAAGGCCCTATTGTCGCAGCAGGGTATTTCCATCTAATCCCTCCACTATGAGTGCGAACACGAAAAGAAGGAAAAACGGAGCCAAGAAGGCCATGCAAATCAGCTTCACCCTCCCGGCAAGGGAGGGTGAGATGCTGAAACGCTTTGCACGTGAAAACGGCACCACCAAACCTGCCGCTGTCCGGCGTATGGTTCTTTCTGCACTCCGCCAATATAAGGCAACGGCATCCAAGTCCCAGCCCGAAAACCAACTCGAACTGTTCGACACCCTTCAGGTGGACATATTTAACAACACTTCAAAATTAAGTGATTAGAAACATCTAAATACTATAAAGATGAAAAAGACATTTGCTTTCCTTTTTTCTTTAATGCTCCTTGCCTTTGTGCCTGTCCATGCACAGGAGTTTATTGAGTTGGCATCCGACGACGAATTCTCTGCCGATATGTTGGCCGCTGACGATTTCGAGAGCGAGGATATTTTTGCCGTCGACGAGTCGACCTCCGAGGAACCTGCCGAAGCCGAAGAGGCGTTCAACCCTGGTTCCACCATCATCGGTCATGTCACCGACGCGCATTCATGGCACATGTTCGACTACTTCGACAAAGAAGGTAACGAGCATGCAGTCGCCATCCCCCTGCCGGTCATCCTTATCCATGATGGGCATTGGGACATCTTCATGTCCTCCAAGTTTCACCATGGACATGCCGACTACAAAGGCTACCGACTCGTTGGTGGCGGCATCGAGAAAGAGGAAATCATTTGTGTGGACGAGGCTGGTCAGCCCTTGCTCGACGAGGCTGGCAAGGTTGTCAAACCGCTCGATTTCTCCATCACCAAGGTTCCCGCTGCCATCATGATTATTGTTGTCTTGCTTATCGTTATCGTCATGATAGCAAAGAATGGATACAAGAAGCGTGAAAACCAGGCTCCCAAGGGACTTCAGTCGTTAGTGGAAATGCTCGTGGTCTTCGTGCGCGACAGTATCGTGCGGCCCATGATAGGGGAGAAGCACTACGAAAAATACCTGCCCTACATGCTCACCCTTTTCTTCTTCATCTTCTTCACCAACTGCATGGGATTGATACCCTTCTTCCCTGCCGGTGCCAATGTAACGGGCAATCTTGCTGTCACAGCAACCCTTGCTGTCATCACCTTCCTTATCACCAATCTCAGTGGCAACAAGCACTACTGGGTCGACATCTTCAATACTCCGGGTGTCCCCGCATGGCTCAAGATTTTCCCCCTTATGCCGGTTGTCGAACTGGTGGGTGTTTTCACCAAACCCATCGTCCTCATGATCCGTCTCTTTGCCAACATGACGGCTGGACATATCGTCATACTTGGCTTTGTAGTCATCATCTTCATTATCAGCAATACCATCTCTATGGGTGTGGGTGCTGGCGTGTCTGTCATCTCGGTCGTCTTCAGTGTCTTTATCAGTGTGCTGGAGTGTCTGGTTGCCTACATCCAGGCATTTGTCTTCACAATGCTCTCTGCGCTCTACATCGGTATGGCAGTCCAAGAACCCCATCATGCCGAGGCTTAATCTGCATTTTACAAACATCCTAAAATAAATTACACAATATGAAATCAATCAAAGATATCAGCTTCAAAGGCCGTAAGGTCCTCCTGCGTGTCGACTTTAATGTTCCTGTCGACGACAACAAGCACATCACCGACGATACCCGTATGGTGGAATCTCTCCCCACCATCAAAAAGCTTATAAACGATGGTGCGGCCATCATTATTATGGCCCACTTCGGCCGTCCCAAAAAAGGTGGCTTCGAACCCGAGTTCACGCTCCAGCCCGTCGCCATGCATCTCGAAAAACTGATTGGGCGCCCGGTCAAGTTCACCCAGGAACTCCTCGGAAGTGGTGTACCCGAAAAAATGGCAGCCGAACTAACCGATGGCGAAGTCATGCTGCTCGAAAACATCCGTTTCTATCCAGAGGAAACCAAGGGAGGTGAAGACCTCGCTCGCCAGCTGGCCGCCTTGGGCGACTGCTATATCAACGACGCCTTTGGCGCAGCCCATCGCGAGCACAGCTCCACCGCTGTTATTGCCAAGTTCTTCCCTGCAGACAAGTACTTTGGCTTCTTGATGGAAAACGAGGTGCGCAACCTCGAAAAACTGATGCAAAATCCCCAGCGTCCTTTCACTGCTATCATCGGTGGCAGCAAGGTAAGCAGCAAGATTGGCATCCTTGAGAACATGCTCGACAAAGTCGACAACATGGTTATCATTGGTGGCATGCGTTACACCTTCACCAAGGCCTTGGGCGGCAAGATAGGCAACAGCATCTGCGAAGACGACAAACTCGACCTTGCTCGCGAACTCATGCACCGCATGGACGAAAAAGGAGTCAAATACTATCTTCCTGTCGACAGCGTCATAGGCGACAAGTTTGGCAACGATGCCAACACCCAGATTGTCCCCAGCGGCGAGGTACCCGACGGTTGGGAAAGTATGGACTGTGGCCCCGAAAGCTGCAAAGCCATTCGCGACATCGTCATGAACAGCAAGACCATCCTCTGGAATGGCCCCGCTGGTGTCTTTGAACTCTCCACCTTTGCCAAAGGCACCCGCGAGATTGCCACCTATGTGGCTGAGGCCTGCAAACAGGGCGCCTTCGCCGCCGTGGGTGGTGGCGACAGCGTCGCTGCCGTCAAGCAAATGGGCCTTGCCGACCAGATGAGCTACGTCTCCACCGGTGGCGGTGCCATGCTCGAATACCTCGAGGGCAAAACCCTTCCCGGCATCAAAGCCATCCAGGGCTAATCCCCTTTTCATTATAGTGAGGAATGCGAAATGTGGAAATGCTTCCACACTTCGCATTCCTCTTTTCAACTTTAAAACCACCAACAGCGATCCTATAAAAGCCACATCCTCAAATTACCCCAAAGTAGTAAAACCTCCAACGCTACCGGCATAGTGCAAGGTCGTCATGTGGCAGACTGATGTGTCCCGACAGGGATGCAACCATCCATACCGATTAACAAAACACTTACCATATGAAACGATTAGCATTACTCATCTTCCTCTGCTTCTTGCAGGGTGAGGCCATTGCCCAGTGGGCAGTCTCCTTCAACGGGGGTGCAACTTCCACAACTATTACCCGCTCTACCGCCGGCCGCATCGACGAGACCTACTCTACCCTTTGGGGCTACGACTTTGGGATTGGCGGCCGCTACACGCTCAACCCATGGCTGGCCATCCGTGCCGACCTCAACCTCATGCAACGCAACCATCGCATGCAACGCCGTCTCAACTACATCTCACCCGTCTACACCGACCACCTTAACACCTACCTGTCGCTCCCACTCATGGCCGACTTCTCCTTTGGCCTGAAAAAACTACGCGGCCATCTCCTCCTTGGCGGCTACTGTGGCTTTTGGCTCACCCACCGTGTCAAAGGGGTCACCTATGGAATGACCGACTACGATGTCTTCTTCAACACCTTTAACCAGTCCAACCCCTTCACTCGCGAAGACCGTCGTCTCAACGCCGGGATACTTTGCGGCATCGGCCTAAGCCACTGCCTCTCCAGGCACATCGACCTCAACCTCGAAGCGCTCTACCACTACGACCTCGTCAGCCACCACATCGGCTATGCATTCCTCCACGACTACCGATACCTCAACACCCTCTCACTCACCCTTGGCATCATTTATCATTTTTCCAACAACCAACAGCAATGAAAAAGACCCTCCTCCTCATCCTCCTCTCGGTTCTTCTTCTCAGTGCCTGCCGCAAAGAGTCCGACTATGTCCCCTACATAGGCGAAAGCCACAAGCTGGCCTATGGAACCTATGCAGAGCAGTTCACCTTCCTTTGGAAAAGCGTCAGCACTGGCTACGTGTTTTGGGATGTCGACTCCACCGATTGGGATGCCGTCTACACCAACTACCTGCCCCGTTTCCAGGAGTTCGACCGCCGCTATGCCTCCGGCGACTATGTCACGGTCGACGACCTCACCAACATCTACAGCGAAATCTTTGGCCCCATGAAAGACCATCACATGTCGGTGGTAGTACAGAACATCCATCCTGCACCTACCGATGGCAACCGGGTCGCCGTGGTTCGACCGGGACGTATCGAAATATCCCAGCGCGACTACTTCATCGAACTCCACACCACCGAAAAAACTGCCATCAATGCATTCCTCGACAGCATCGAATACCATGGCTATACAGTACTCACACACGAATCCGGCACCTTCCCCTTCTCCGAAGAGGCCATCTCCTCTCAAGTCACCTACCACTACATCCTCTTCCAACTGCCCGACGGGCGTCGTGTGCCCTACCTCTGGCAGTCCATGGCCGCTTTCACCCCCGTCATACGCAGCTTGGGCGACACCACCGCCACTGCCGACGGTGCCACCCTGCTCGACCACTGGCTACGTGCCATCACCGATACCCCGCGCAGCCAGCTTGCCGGCATCATCCTCGACAACCGTGCCAACACCGGTGGCTTCCAGGACGACCTCGACTACCTCATAGGCCCCTTCCTCAACCAACCCGCCGAAGTGATGAAAACACGCTACAAGGAAGGCCCCGGACGCCTCGAACACTCGGTGTGGACCCCCTATACCATTCAACCCAATCGCACCTATCATCGCGACATCACTGCCGAGCAAATCCCCTTTGTCATCCTCTGCGACCTCAACTCCATCAGCATGGGCGAAATAGAACCCATGTGTGCCAAAGTCGTCCTGCCTACCGTCCACACCATCGGCGAGCGTACCTATGGAGCCAACGGCCCCCTGCAGCCCTACACCGACATCAACCTCAACTACGGAGGCCCCTTTGGCGACGGCCAACAATACCGTGGCCACTACATATACACCTCCACTTTCGAAGCCCTCATTGGGGGGCGTGTCACCGAGGGCATTGGCCATACACCCGACCAACTTCTTCTCCGCAAAGACCACGACGGCAGCTTTGCACCCCAGCTCGATGCGGCCCTCGACTACATCGCCCGCCACTGACAACCATCATGCTGGCAGTGCACCTTCAACCTTGCCCCGGCCTCGGCACCAGTCCGTCGCCGGGGCGAACCATATCACATCATGTCAAAGACCGCTCCTCCTCCCCATTCCGGCTGCAAAGATACTCCATTCCTCCCGACCTCATCCAACATACTGTGCCACCATTCCGATAGCAGCAACCCCTTGCTGACAAATACCACACAATACCCTCAAGTGTAGCATCCTTCCCATCACAAAAACTTAATCCGTCAAGAAATTCTCCCTTCAAACACCCAAATCCAATAAAAAGTCGTATCTTTGCAGCGTCAAACAACAGGTTTGACAGGACATAATAAAAGACGTGAGTTGGCGTCTTATCCGTTGGCAACTCAAATCTGGATATTTTGCCAGTCAGTCTTATTGCTTTCAAGGCGTTTATCCTGGCCTGTATTGCGCTATCTGCATTTTTTTTTGAAAAAAGTCTCTATCTCTGAGAAAAAATTCGTATTTTTGCATCGTGAAATAGCGGTGTTTTTTTTGTTTTACACCGCAAAATTACTAAAAATTAGTGATTTGCACAAGCCGTTATGTCACATTTTATTAACAAAATAACTTGTCAAACTTTAGTAATAAACAATACAACAGTGAGTAATATAGTCCTAAAAGCCAAACTTGTAGGTAAAATATCTGGTGATTTTATCATTCCAGCGTATCAAAGAGGATACAGATGGCAAGAAGAGGTGGATATGCTTCTCAACGACCTCCATCAAATACCCGCAAACGAAAACTATTGTCTTCAACCAATTGTGGTAAAAAAACTTGGAGACAACAAATATGAGCTAATTGACGGGCAACAACGCCTTACGACTTTATTCTTATTATTGAGTTATATCAAAACATATAGACCAAAATTGGTAGTAAATTATACTATAGACTATATTATAAGAGAGAGGAGCCGTGAATTCCTTAACAATATAGACTTTGACAATATTGATGACCAAGCTTCCAATATTGACGAATATTTTATTAAACAAGCGTCAATCCGGATACGTGATTGGTTTGCAAAGACAGGAGATGAGGACAATATTGCAAGTCAGATTGCGGACAAACTAAACAACCATGTGAGTGTTATCTGGTATGAAATTGACAACACCGATGATGCGGTGTCGCTTTTCACCAGATTAAACATCGGCAAAATCCCACTTACAAACGCAGAACTGGTACGAGCGCTCTTTTTAAGCAAAAACAACGGAATTGACGAGAGGTATCAACTTGAAATATCAACTCAATGGGACGCAATTGAGAAAGAGCTGCACAATAATCGCTTGTGGTATTTCATAACAAACAAGAAGGCAGAAAACTACCCCACTCGCATCGAGTTGTTGTTTGACATAATGGCAGACAAAAAAGAAAGCGATAGAGAAAGATTACTTACATTCTTTTGGTTTTTTGACAAGACAAACCTTTTTTCCGGTAATAAAATAGAGCTATGGAAAGATGTTATTGCGAATTTCCAGCGCTTAAAAGAATGGTATAGCGACTCCGAACTATATCATAAAATTGGTTATCTAATTGCGGTTGGTGAAACATCTTTACAGGACTTAATAAAAGATTCTGCAGCCATAACAAAAGACGCTTTCTTCGCATCTCTCGACAAAAAAATTGCCAATAGTATTAATTATAGGGAAGACTATGACGAATTGTCCTATGATAAACATTACTGGCAGATTGAGCGGTTATTATTACTCTTTAATGTTGAAAGTGTACGACAGAATGGAGACAAGACCATGCGATTCCCATTTGACAAACACAAAAACAAAAAAGACGGATGGTCTCTCGAACATATCCATGCGCAGCAATCGCAAGGACTTAACACACAATTGCAATGGAACGAATGGCTTGATTTGCATGTCAAATCATTAAAAAATATTTTAGGAAATAGCCAAGCAATCCTTATCAATGAAATTGAGTTGCGAGACAGAAACAACGTGACAAAAGAGCAATTTGAAGATTTATTTGAAAAAGTAATCACGGCATTTGGATTTGAAACTAATCTTGAATACCTTAATACAATCGGGAACATGGCTTTGCTAGGGAAAACCAACAATTCAGCCTTGAACAATTCCACTTTCGATGTAAAACGTGATAAGATAATTGAAATGGATCGCACCGGTGACTATATTCCTATTTGTACCAGACGTGTCTTCCTTAAATATTATTCATCATCCGAGAACAATCAACTTCATTTCTGGAGTACAGAAGACCGTAAAGCCTACCTCAAAGCAATGAACAACACATTAGGTCAATACCTTTCAATAATCAACAAGGAGATAAAATAATGGACATCAACGAATATACTTTCAGCAACTTATTTGGCAAGCATACTTCCGAGGATGGTTCAGAATTTGAAATCAGCTGCGTTGAGATTCCGATCATACAACGTGACTATGCGCAAGGACGAACCTCGGATAAAGTCAATCGTGTCAGGGGGCGCTTCCTGGACACAATCTATAATGCACTGACAAACCATAAGAAACTGACCCTCGACTTTGTATACGGAGAAATCACAGAGGGAAAGCTAATTCCACTTGATGGACAACAGCGACTCACAACACTATTCTTGTTGCATTGGTACGCAGCCCAAAAAGAAGGAATTGACCCATCGGATTATCAATTTCTCAAAGGTTTCTCCTACTATACCCGGCCAAGTTCACGCGATTTTTGCAAGGAATTAGTGGAATTCACTTCTGATGACAGCAAACCTTCCTTGTCAGAAATAATAATAAACCAACCTTGGTTTCAATACCACTGGTTGAGCGACCCAACAATCAACAGTATGTTGGTAATGTTGGATGCCATAAGCAAAAGTTTTTCCACTCTGGAAAATATATGGGGCGCATTAGTAAACGAACAACTCATAACCTTCTACTTCTTACCGATAGATAAGATGGGAATGAGCGACGAACTTTATATCAAAATGAACTCCCGTGGCAAACCATTAACAGAGTTTGAACACTTCAAGGCTGAATTTGAGACTTTAGTGGCACAGCAAGATGAAAAGATGTCAAACAGCTTTAACAAAAAGTTTGACCTCGACTGGACAGATATGCTTTTTCCCTATCGTGGAGGAAACAAAATCATCGATGACGAGTTTATGCGATATTTCTTTTTTATTAGTGATATTCTTTGTTACAGGCAAGGAATCCCACTTGAAAAAGACGAGTTCAGGCTGGCTGAGAAACTCTATGGAAAAGGGAACTCACGCTCAAAAGAAAATCTCTCGTTTCTTGAAAGTTCATTTGACTGTTGGTGTCATCTCGATATTGATGCTTTCTTTGAAAAGCATTTCTCTCTCATGCAATATGAAAGTGGAAAAACAAAGATTTTCCAAGATGACAGGAATCTGTTCAAACAATGCTGTGATAACTATGGCGAATACGAAGGCCGTAATCGCAAATTCCCTTTGAATGTCATATTGTTGCTATTTGCAATTTTGATTTACCGGCAGAATATTGATTCAATCTCCGAAGAGGATTTCCAGAAACGTGTACGCATTGTTAGGAATCTCATCTGGAACTCCCAATATGAAATACGCGCTGACGGTCAACGAAACAATATGCCTAAATTGCTTGAAGAAACGGAAACAATTATGCTCTCTGGGGAAATTCCGATGACAGAAACATCCGGTAGCTATGGTTATAACAAATTGCAGAAAGAAGAGGAAGTATTAAAGATTGAATGGCTTAAAAAGAATGAAGAATATCGAGACGAACTCTATCATCTGGAAGACCATGATTTACTCTTCGGGTGTATATCTATCGTTGGCTTGGATAATCCGGAACTATTCGGAAGATTTAGAGAATTGTTTAATAACTGTGATAAAATACTGATTTCAAAAGCCTTGCTATGTATTGGTGATTATTCCCAAACAACATCTAAAAACTGGCAAGGTGTAAACTGGCAGCTTGGAACCGAAAATAAATCAACGTGGCGTGAATTATTCCATCCTACAAATCGGCGGAATGGATTCGACAATACAAAGAAAACGCTTAATACGCTACTTTCAACAAGCAACAGTTTTGACAATACTCTCCTAAATAATATTATCAACGGTTATTTAACCAATCCTGATACGAAGAAAACATGGAGATATTATTTCGTCAAATATCCTCAGATGCTTTCTGAATCATACGGTATGTATTTCACTTACAACGATGGTGATTATCATACATTGAAGATGAATGCACTACAGAAAAATGGCAAGACGTGGAATGTGTTTTTGATTGCTCTCTATTATGTGTTGAATGAGAAATATGAGCTGGGAGATTACGCTTATCAAGGTGACAAGATGTACATAACCGATAATTTGCAATTGGATTGCGACCAAAATGAATATATAGTGTACCATAAGGATGATGATACTAGTGAATGTTTTCCTATACCACAAGACGGTGAAAGAATCGATGAGGAAGACAGAGTCGAGATGGGAGTTGAGATTGTCAACAAGCTAACTGAATAGGATACATTACAAACTCAAGAAAAGACAACGGGCCCCCGAAAGGTTGCCCGTTATCTTTTATCACAAATTAAATCAAATTCCGCACCCTCGACATTGTGGACAACCTTCCCAAGATGACTTTTTGAGCGGCTGTTGCCATGTTTCGGGGCCATGTGCGGCACGGGTTTGGCTGACGGTGCTGGGGGCGTGGGTCGCTGCCGGAACGATGTCGGCCCGTTGGTTCTGCAGTTGTTTGTCTACAGTTGTTCTACAGTTTATCTATCGGTTACCGAAGAACTGTCGGCCAACAGCCGGTTATATGCAGAGGATTTGTCGGCCGAAGGATGGTGGAAGAAGGGCAGTGGAGGGGTGTGGCGGCAGCGAAGGGTGGGGGCGGGGCATAATAAACAGCGGGGTTTTGCGTTATTTGTACAAAATCTGGATGCTTATGAATGCCAAAGTTGTTCTAAGGGTCGTGGTGGCGGCACTGGTGGCGGGTACGGCGACGGGGTGCGTGGCCTACCGTCCCCACAATGCCGACATCCCGCTGCTGCACGAGCGGGGGCAGCTGCAGGCCGACGCCTCGCTGTCGCTCACGGCTCCGCTGTTGGCCGCGCCGGCGGTGAATGCCTCGGTGGCCTATGCTCCCCTCAAGGTGCTGGGCCTGCAGGGGGCTTTCAGTTTCACCGACCCTGCAAATCTCTACGCCCAGGCGGCGGCCGGGGCCTACGCGCCTTGGGACCACATGGTGACGGAGTGCTATTTGGGCTACGGCCACGGCATTTCGGGCTATACGTTGAGCAACAAGCAGCACCATGTGGGCGGCCTGTATGACCTCTTTTTCGGTCAGGTCAATGTGGGCTGGGCGGAGTTGGCCGGAGGCGACATCGACATTGGTTTTGGACTGAAAGGGGGGATGCTTGACGGGCAGTGGGAGAAGGTTCGCCTCGATGCCGAGGGTGCCGGCCTGACCGAGGAGCGGCTGGACGGGATGCGGCTGTTGGTTGAGCCACAGGTGGTGGTGCGTGTGGGGTGGAAACGGATAAAGCTGTCGTTCAATGTGTCGTATGCCCACCTGAACGACTGGCCCACGGACAACGGCTATTTCAACTACGAACGGCTGAGCGCCGCCGTGGGGCTGCACTTCCGGTTTTGAGCGGCTGTGGCGGCAGGGCCGGTGCTGTGGCACAAATTGTGGTGCTGACGCAATAATCCCTTGCCGGTTCCGTTAATTGGTACATTATGGCGCATTTCTTGCCTATAACATTGGACGAGGTGAAACGGCTGGGTTGGGACTCGGTCGACGTGGTGCTGGTGACGGGCGATGCCTATATCGACCACCCGGCTTTTGGCACGGCGGTGATTGGGCGCACGCTCGAGGCGGCCGGTTTCCGCGTGGCCGTCATTCCGCAGCCCAACTGGAGGGACGACCTGCGCGACTTTCGCAAGTTTGGGCGCCCGCGTCTCTTTTTCGGGGTGACCAGCGGGGCTATGGACAGCATGGTGAACCACTATACCGCTGCCCGGCGGCTGCGGCACGACGATGCCTACACCCCCGGTGGCCAGGCGGGTTTCCGTCCGGACCGCGCCACGTATGTCTACACCCGCATACTGAAGCAGATTTATCCCGATGTGCCGGTGATAATGGCCGGCATTGAGGCCTCTATGCGCCGGCTGGCGCACTACGACTATTGGGACGACCGCCTGTTTCCCAGCATTCTGGCCGACACCCCCGCCGACCTGCTGAACTATGGCATGGGCGAGCGCACCACGCTGAAGATGGCGCGCTTGCTGGCCGACGGGCAGCCGGTGGAGGCGCTGCGCAGCCTGCCCCAGGTGGCCTATGTGACGGATGATTGTCAGGGTGTTCTGAGTTCTCGGAGTATTCGGAGTATTCGGAGTTCTCAGAGTGCTCAGAGTCCTCAGGTTATTGAGTTGCATAGTTTTGAGGAGTGCCTGCGCTCTAAGCGGGCCGAGGCCGAGAACTACCGTATCATAGTGCGCGAGAGCAACAAGATGGAGTGTGCCACCTTAGTGCAGCGGCATGGCGACAGGGTAGTGGTGGTGAATCCGCCGGAGCCGCCCATGACGACCGAGGAGATTGACGCCAGTTTTGACCTGCCCTATATGCGCCTTCCCCATCCCAAATACAGGAAACGCGGCCCCATTCCGGCCTACGAGATGATAAAGAACTCGGTCAATACCCACCGCGGATGCTTTGGCGGCTGCTCGTTCTGCACCATATCGGCCCATCAGGGCAAGCAGATAGCCAGCCGCTCGGAGGGTTCGATACTCCGCGAGGTGAAAGCCTTGGTGCAGAGCGAGGGTTTTAACGGTGTCATCACCGATTTGGGTGGACCTTCGGCCAACATGTACGGCATGGCCGGACGCAACCGTGAGCAGTGCCGCCGCTGCGCGCGCTACAGCTGCATTCAGCCCGCCATTTGCCCCAACCTGCAGTGCGACCACCGCCCGTTGGTGTCGCTCTACAAGAAGGTGGCTGCCCTGCCGGGGGTGAAACATGTGTACATAGGCAGCGGCATACGCTGCGACCTCTTTACCGAGCACAACGGGGGCTGGGATTATTTCCGCCATGTGGTGCTGAACCATGTGAGTGGCCGACTTAAAGTGGCGCCTGAGCATACGAGCGATAAAGTGCTGTCGCTTATGCGTAAACCGTCGTTCGAGATGTTTCTCGAAACCAAGCATCGGTTTGATGCTGTGTGTCGGCAGGCGGGTTTGCGCTACCAGCTAATACCTTACTTTATCAGCTCGCACCCGGGCTGTGGCCTGCGCGAGATGGCCGACCTGGCTGTTGAGATGAAGCGCCTGGGCTACAGATTGGAGCAGATACAGGATTTTACGCCCACACCTATGACCCTCAGCACTGAGATGTACTATACCGGCATCGACCCCACTACCATGAAGCCGGTTTATGTGGCCACCGACCCGGCTGCAAAGAAGGAGCAGAACATGATGTTCTTCTATTACAAGAAGGAGTGTCAAGGTGCTATAAGACAGGCGTTGCACCGTAATCACCTCGACGAATACATTCATAAATTAGGCATACGTTTTTGAGACTTTCGGGCCCCGTTGGCCGCCGGATGGCTTGGGTGGTGTGCTGCCCAGCGTTGGGCGGGTGAGGCGTTGGGCATAGGGGGCGTGGCGTAGTGGCCATTGGGCGGCGGCGTTGCGGGGCGGTGTGAGTAAGATTGTTTATAATTTGTGGGGCATGAAGTGGAGCCATGTCAGAAATAATTTGTATCTTTGCATTTTAAACGATAGATATGGACGAAGAGTATACAACTTCCACAGAACAGGGAAAGGACAACGAAACCAGTGAGCCACAGGAGACTGGGTTGGGCGACACGGTGCAGGCACCCCCTCCGGCCGAGAGTGAACCGGCAGGCGAGGGCACTACGCTTTCGCTTAACGGTATGTTCCGTGAATACTGGATTGACTATGCGTCGGACGTAATCCTCGACCGCTCGGTGCCCGATATCGACGACGGACTGAAACCAGTGCAGCGGCGCATACTCCACGCCATGAAGGAGACGGATGACGGGCGTTTTACCAAGGTGGCCAACATAGTGGGAACGACGATGCTGTATCATCCCCACGGCGATGCATCGATCAATGATGCGCTGGTCAACATGGGACAGAAGAACCAGCTTATCGACTGCCAGGGTAACTGGGGCAACATACTGACGGGCGACGGTGCGGCCGCCGGCCGTTATATTGAGGCGCGCCTCTCCAAGTTTGCCAAGGAGGTGGTGTTCAACCCCAAGACCACCCAGTGGAAACCCAGTTACGACGGCCGCAAGCAGGAGCCGGTGACACTGCCCATCAAGTTCCCGCTGTTGCTGGCACAGGGCACGAAGGGCATTGCCGTTACGCTGACATCCAATATCCTGCCCTATAATTTCTGCGAGTTGATTGAGGCTTCGGTTTGTGTGCTGCGTGACGAGCCGTTTGAGATTTATCCCGATTTTCCCACCGGCGGGCAGATAGATGTGAGCCGTTATAACGACGGCGCATTGGGCGGCAGGCTGCGCATACGCGCCAAGATGCACTATGACGAGAAACGCAAGGCCATCGTCATAACGGAGATACCCTATGGGGTCACCACCGATGTGCTGATAGAGAGTATACTGAAAGCCAACGAGAAGGGCAAGATAAAGATAAAGAAGGTGGACGACAACACGGCTGCCGAGGTGGAGATAGTGTGCTATCTGCCGTCGGGCATATCGCCGGATCAGATGATTGACGCCCTCTATGCCTTTACGAACTGCCAGATTAGTTTCTCGCCACAGACGTGCGTGATTGTGGACAACAAGCCGGAGTTTATGACCGCCAGTGAGATACTGAAGCATTCTACCTTCCGCACCCGAGACCTCCTGAGGCAGGAGCTGGAGATATTGCTGGCTGAGCTGGAGGAGCGGTGGCACTGGGTGTCGCTGGAGAAGATATTCTTTGAGAAGGGGATATACAAGGTGTTGGAGCGGCGCGACTTTGCCACATGGGATGACCAGGTTACCGGCATAGAGCGCGGATTTGACCCCTACCGCCACCTGTTCCGCAAGGAGATTACACGTGAGCAGGTGCTGAAACTGTGTGAGCGTCCGGTGCGCAAGATTTCAAAGTTCGACATAAAGAAAGCCGAGCAGGAGATTGCCAGTATCGATATGGACATCGAGGAGACCAAGAACCACCTGGCCCACCTGACGGAATATGCCATCAACTATTTCCAACATATACTGGAGGCCTATGGAAAGGGCCGCGAGCGGAAGACGGAGATACGCAATTTTGAGGACATACAGGCCGCCAACGTGGCGGTGGCCAACGAGAAGCTGTATGTCAACATGCTGACCGGCTTTGCCGGTACCGGCATGAAAAAGGACGAGGGGGCGGAATATGCCTTTGACTGCTCGAAGATGGACGACATTATTGTGTTCCGCACGGACGGCACGATGATTGTGACCAAGGTGCAGGACAAGGCGTTTGTGGGGTCGGCACAGTGCAAGGAGTTGCTGTATATCGGCCTTTTCCGCAAGCGTGACGACCGGACGGTCTATAACATGGTTTACCGCGACGGGGCCATGGGATATGCCTTTGTGAAGCGTTTTTCGGTGGTGGGCATCACCCGCGACACGGAGTATAACCTGACACAGGGCACCAAGGGCACCAAGATACTATATTTCACCGCCAACCCCAACGGCGAGGCGGAGGTGATTACCGTGCACCACGCCACCAAGGCCAAGCTGAAGAAGGTGAGCTTTGACTTTGACTTTGCCAAGCTGGCCATCAAGGGGCGCAAGGCTATGGGCAATATCCTTACGCGTAACGCTGTCCGCAACATTACCAAGAAAGGGGAGGGGGTTTCCACCCTCGAGGCACGCGAGATATGGTTTGACCCCACGGTGAAGCGGCTGAATGTGAACGGTGCTGGCGAGCTGCTGGGGCGTTTCTCGGGCAGGGACAAGGTGTTTACCATTACGCAGTCGGGCTATATGAGACTGAGCGGGCATGATTTGGGTACCCATTTCGACGACGACCTGGTGGAGATACGCAAGTATAACCCCCGCACGATTGTTACCGCCCTGTATCGCGACGGCGAGACGGGCAGCTATTACCTGAAACGTTTCCAGGCCGAGGACAGCGACAAGAAGCTGGCATTTATCGACGAAGGGGACGAGTTGGTGACATACAGCATGGACACATATCCCATGCTGCATGTGCGCTACGACGAGACTTCGGGCAAGAAAATATTGGAAGAGGACATCGACGTGGATGAGTTTATCGCGGTGAAAGGCTATAAGGCCAAGGGCAAGCGAGTGACCACCAGCCAGGTGAAGGAGTTCCAATGGCTGGAATCCCGTCCTGAGCCAGAGCCCGAACCCGAGGAGGAACCTCCGGCCGAAACCATGAACGAGGTGGAGGAGGAGCGCGAAGGCTTTGCCGAAGGCATGCAGACGTCGCTGTTCTGAAACCCGATACTTTGAAAGAACAAACAGTCACACAATAACGTAATAATAATTTGAAAAGATGAAGGTACTGGTTGTATTACCGCGGTTTCCCTATCCGCTTGAGAAAGGCGACAAGTTGCGCGCCTATAATCAGATAAGGGAGCTCTCAAAGCGCAATGAGGTTTACCTTTTCGCGGTGTCGCACACCAAGGTCCACCCCGGCGATGTGGAGCAACTGCGTCCTTATTGCAAGGATATCCGTGTGGTGCAGTCGCCCCATTGGGTCAACTATAAGAACGTGTTGAGAAACTACCTGCATACCAAGTCGCTGCAAATTGGCTATTGGGATTCGCTGAAGGCACGCCGGGCTTACCGCCGATTTGAACAGGAGGTGAAGCCGGATGTGATTTACAGCCAGATGGTACGTACCATGCCATTGGTGAGCCGGTCATTGGTGCCGAAGGTGATGGATTTTCAGGATGCCCTGTCGATGAACATGGAGCGCCGTATGGACACGGCCCATGGGCTGTGGCGGTATATTCTCCACTATGAGTTTAAGATGCTCCGCTCGTCGGAGTATAATGCGTTTAAGATATTTGATGCCCTCACCATTATATCGGAGGCCGACAGCGAGGCCATCCCCTGCCGCAAGAACAGTAGCATGCAAATCATCCCCAACGGGGTGGACTTTGACTTTTTTCACCACATCCAGCGGGAGCAACGCTATGACGTAGTGTTCTGTGGCAATATGCGCTATGAGCCTAATGTGAGGGCGGCACGCTATTTGGTGGGGCAAGTGATGCCCTTGGTGTGGAAAGAGTTGCCCGGTGCCACGCTGCTTTTGTCCGGTGCCACCCCTAAGCGCAAGGTGAGTCAGCTGGCTGACGAACGGGTGACGGTGTCGGGCTCGGTGGACGATATACGCGAGAGTTATGCCTCGGCACGCGTATTTGCAGCCCCTATGCTGACGGGTTCGGGGTTGCAGAACAAGCTGTTGGAGGCTATGGCTATGCAGTTGCCCTGTGTCACCACCTCCATTGCCAATGCATCGCTCAGTGCCAAGGAGGGCAGCGAGGTGTTGGTGGGAGATTCACCACAGGCTTTTGCCGACCACTTGATAGCCCTGCTGCGCGACGAGGCCAAACGGCAGGCGCTTGCCCAAGCCGGGTATGCCTTTGTGCACAGCCATTACAGCTGGGAGACTTCAGGACGCCAACTGGAGCAGGTGTTGAGGTCGGTGGCAGAGGCCGGTACCAGCAAGGTGGCGATTGAGGGCTTGAAAAGCATCAGAAACAAAAGGAATTGAATGAGAATGAGCTAATTCGTTAATTTGTTTATTTGTTAATCATCATTCCCACATTCCCACATTCCCACATTCCCACATTCCCACATTAACACATTCCCACATTAACACATTCCCATATTAACACATTCAAAATGGCATGGAAACCCAATAACCACGGCAAATGGAAGAGCCCCATAGGGGAGTGGGAGGCCGAAGGGCTGCCCAAGAAACGTCTTACGCCCCAGGAACGGAACACGTTCAGCACCGAGGTGGTGCCCGAGAAGGCGATATTGGTGAGCGTGTGTAGCGGTGGCACGACGATGGAACGGACACAGGAGTGCCTCAACGAGTTGGCTTTCCTGCTGGATACCGCCGGGGGCATACCGGTGAAGCAGGTGATTCAGAAACTCGAACGCCCTGATACACGCACTTATGTGGGCAGCGGCAAGCTGGAGGAGATTAAGGAGTATAAGAATGCGCTGGACGTTGATTTCCTGGTGTTTGACGACGAGTTGTCGCCTGCACAGTTGCGCAATTTGGAGCGGGAGTTTGGATGCCGGATACTCGACCGCACTACGTTGATATTGGATATTTTTGCCAAGCGTGCCCGCACCAGCATCGCCAAGACACAGGTGGAGCTGGCACAGTTGCAGTATATGCTGCCCCGACTGACCCGCATGTGGACGCACCTGGAGCGGCAGCGCGGCGGCATAGGCATGCGCGGACCCGGTGAGACACAGATTGAGACTGACCGGCGACTGATTACTGAGAAGATTGCCCTGCTGAAGGAGAAGTTGCGCGACATTGACAAGCAGAAGGTGCAGCAGCGGAAGAACCGCGAGGCACTGGTGCGTGTGGCATTAGTGGGGTATACGAATGTGGGGAAGTCGACACTGATGAACTTGCTGAGCAAGAGCGATGTGTTTGCTGAGAACAAGTTGTTTGCCACGCTGGACACTACGGTGCGCAAGGTGGTGCTGGGCAATCTGCCTTTCCTGCTCACGGACACGGTGGGCTTTATCCGCAAGCTGCCTCATGGGTTGGTGGAGTCGTTCAAGTCCACGCTTGATGAGGTATGCGAGGCTGACTTGCTTATGCACGTGGTGGATATTTCGCATCCTGACTACGAGGAACAAATCAACGCGGTGAACCGCACATTAGAGGAGATAGGTGCCAACAACAAGCCTACAATTCTGGTGTTCAATAAGATTGACGCTTATACCTATATCGAGAAAGAGGAGGACGACCTAACGCCCATGACTAAGGCAAACTGGACGCTGGACATGCTGAAGGACAGTTGGATGGCGCGGCAGGCTGAAGGTGGCGACCACCTGCATACCCTGTTCATCAGTGCCGCCAACAAAGAGAATATCGACGAGCTGCGCAACGTGATGTACGAAGAAGTGAAGAAAATCCACGCCGTAAGGTACCCGTATAACAACTTCTTGTACTAAAAAAACCATTATGAAGAGGATAAATGCAATATTGATGGTCGCTGTTGTGTCTGTATTCACAATGGCTTTGGCTGGATGCCAGAAAGACGAACTGCCTAAAGGTGCATTGCCTGGACTGTTTTCTGTGAGCGCCAACCAACAGGTACGATTTTCGAAGGGCAACATGCAGTACAATGAAACTGCCCACATCTGGCGTTTTGCAGAACACCAGTATGACTATTTGGGCAAAGCCAACGATATAGAAGATATAAGCCACAGCGGATGGACAGACTTTTTGGAATATTGGAAAAACATTAGCTGGCCTATCAGCAATGGCGGTGGAAAAGATTATAGGTGGCGTATGCTTACTGCAGACGAGTGGGATTATCTCCTCAACACTCGTCCCAATGCCACGTCCTATGTTGGCATCGGCAATATCAATGGAGTGGGTGGATTGATACTCCTGCCCGACAGTATGATGTTGCCCCCTGGGTTTACCTTTGTGGCCGGATTTGCTTCAGATGACGAGGGATGGACACGCAACAATTATACTCTTGCCGAATGGGCGATACTGGAAGCGGCAGGGGCTGTGTTCCTGCCGGCGGCGGGCGATAAAGTAGGCACGTATCTTAATGGCATAGGCACCCAAGGTGCCTATTGGACATCGACATGTGAGCTTAGTGTCCGTTTACAAGAACCCTATATTGCACACTACTTGTACTTTTACAGCGGTTCTGCCAGCGTTGATCGCGCCCTCGTTTATACTGTCAGAAGTTCTGTACGTGCTGTGCTGGATAATTAAAAATCCGTCAGTCGAGATGTTCTCGTTGTTGATGTGGCGGATTTGCAATCCGCCACAGTTTAGAAATGGATTTGCAATCCATATATAATTATTAAAGACTGATTGGGATTGAATGTTGGTGATATCCATAAACTGCCACCCATAAAATAATGAATACTCTTCCACGCATAAAAAGCATAGAGGCTTTGCCGAATTATCTCCTCTCCGTTGTGTTTGACGATGGGAAGGCGGTGGTGTATGATGTTGGTGAGGATATTGAACAGGTTGAAGAGTTCCGCTTGCTGAAACAGGTACCTCACCTATGGAAGCAGGTGCAGGTGGATAGGAGCCGTACATGTGTGTATTGGAATGACAGAATTGACCTGCCTTCAGACACCTTGTATGAGTATGGCGTGCCTCAATATAATACCGGTGAAGAGAACTTGCCCTACGTAGCTGATGATTGACTGCTACAGCAGTAAAAAGAGAATACTTATTGCTTTTGGGCGATAAAGAAGGCGTAGCCGTAGTGGCGGTGGTAGCGGTGGTAGAGTTCGGCCTCTCGGCGCTGGTTGACCACAAGGTTTATAGCCGTTGGGTTGTCTATATGGCGGGAGAGGAAGGCCTCTTGTGCCTTGACGGCAGGGGTGTAGAAGTGGTCTGTCCAGCAGTCTTCGGGTAGGACGAACATAGCCACGGGGCGGTACCCTTCATCCTGTAGGGTAGAGAGTTTGGCACTGATGGTATCGATTTCGGGGTAGGCATCGAGCCAGAACTCTTCTATTACAGCCGGGCGTTCAGGGGTGAGCCATACGGCATCGGAGACGGCTATATAGCCATTGGGACGCAGGTATTGCCGCCACTCATGCAGTCCCTGCTTGAAACCTATATTGTAGATGGCACCTTCACACCATATAAGGTCAATAGACTCAGGGCTGAATGGCAGCTGGCACATATCGCCGACCACAGGATTGACGCGGTGTTGCATCCCTTCTTGTTGACATCGGGACTGTAGTTTGTCGATAAAAGAGGGGAATAGGTCGAGGGCCGTGATGCGGCAGGGGGTATGGTGGGCAAGGGTGAGCGTTGGCGTGCCAGTGCCACAGCCGAGGTCGGCGATGGAGGACTGCTCTGTCAGTCCATCGACAAAGGAAAGCGCGCGGAGGGTGGAGGAATCACTTCCAGGCCCTTGACGATCCATGCTGGAGAAATATTCACATATCAGATTGAAGTCGAAATCATGGATAGAATTGTTGTCGTTGTTCATAGTTGTGGGGAATGTGTTAATGTGGGAATGTGTTAATGTGGGAATGCGTTAATGTGGAATAATAATTAACAAATAAACGAATTCAAACAATCACGCATTCTTATTGTTTATCGGAGGCGAAATGAATATAAGTGTAGTTGGTGTTCGAGGCAGCTGCTTGGTGCGTAGCGGTGAAGTTGCGGGGGCTTTGAGAGGTTTGCCGTTTGAACCAGGTGCCGAATGTGGACTGGTTGGGGAAGCCCAGTTCGGAGGCGATTTCTTTGATGGTCTGGTTGCCGCTGTGCAGCAGTTGGACGGCTTGGTGCAGCCGGTGGCGGTCAATCCATTCGGTGGGGGTATGACCAGAGGTCTGTTTTACACAGATGGAGAGTCTTTTCGAAGTGATGTTCAACTGGGAGGCATACCAGTCGAGTGAAGTGTGTTGGCGGAAGTGTTGCTCCACCAGACGCAGGAATTGCTCGGTGTGCAGTTCGGCCGCTGTGACTATGAGCTGAGTGGCAGAGCTGTGGAGGTAGGGGCCGAAGCCATAGAACCAAGCCTCGAAGAGAAGGGGTAGCACGCGGTCGAGGTTGGGGTGGGAGGGCTGGTTGATCAATCCTCGCACCATCCCGATGAAATTCAAGAGAGCGTCTTCCATTCCCTCGGCCAGTGTGGTGACGGGTTGCCGTTGGACGGAGAGCAGAGTGCGGTAAGGGCTGCCGAGGTTAAGGCTGTTGGTGAAACGTTCGGAAAGGAGCATGGTGATGGCCCGGAAGTCGGGGCTTGCCTCGCGGGTGTCGATAATCATTCCGGGCAGTGCTATGAGAACCTGTCCGGCAGTGAGCAACAGGTGGTGATAGTTGAGATGTAAATCAAGTGTCCCGCTTTGGCACAAAAGGCAGACAATCTTGTCGGTCATAATCTCCCGTCCTGCCACGAGTGGCATTACAGAGTCCATCGACAGGCCTTCGTCGAGAAGGTATATGTCGTCACCATAGTGACACATTGTCACTCTTTGCTCGAATTGTTCATGCAGGTTGTTCATGGTAACATAACGTGAAATTGTTTTGTATAGTATATTCTCTGTTTAGTTTTGCTGTATTTTCGATTATTATGTGTTGAAAGTAGTACTTTTGCACAAAATTTTAAATAGCAAGATATGTATATGAAACGTTCATTTAAATCTGTAGTTATGCTCATGGTGACGGTCACTATATGTGGCATGGCTGGAGCGCAAAACAACAACGCAATGGAACAGAACCGTAAAAACAACAATGCAATGGAACAGAACCGTAAAAACAACAACGCAATGGAACAGAACCGTAAAAACCGTGTGGCCGACACTGTGAAAAGCGGCTATCAGAAGATTGAGGACGGTGTGGTCAAGGGTTATAAGGCAATAGAGGGTGGTGTGGTAAGTGGTTATACTGCCATCCAAGACGGAGTAGTAGAAGGCTTCACACGTATCAGCGATGCCTTCGTCAAGAAATTCCTCATGCGGGAGGGTGAAACATTTGAAGAGACCAAGGCTCGTATTGCCCGGGAGGAGGAAGAGTTGCGTCGCCAGAACGGGGAGTGAGCAGCTCAAAGCGGTGAACGATCCAACATTGTTCATAAAAAAAATAGTATCAAGAAATAACCGTCAAAATTTTGTTCTAAAATGAAGAAAAACATTTTTATCATCACAGCAATGCTTGCCGTTATGGGTACAGCAATGGCTCAGGAGACAGAGACAACGACCAACCGTATGTTCCGTACAAGCTATCGTGCCGACATCCAGCTGGAAGCTAACACTTACAAGCAGTCGTTTATTAGCACTTCGCATGGCTACAGCTTTGGCAGCGGACTTTATATCGGAGGAGGTGCTGCGTTTGGAGTGGAGTATCAGCCCGGTTTCGAGTCAGATCCAGCCTATTTGTCGTCGCTGTTTGTAGACGGGAAGTATACATTGACACAATGGAGAGTGGCCCCCTTCGTCGCATTGCGCACTGGCTCCATCATCACGATTGAGGAGAACCCTGCCGGTCGATTCTTTGTCAATCCTGCCGTTGGTGTAGACTGGGGTCGCATCTCAATCAAGGTTGGGTATGAATTCCAGACATCGGCCGGTAGCATGGCCACCTTTGGTTTAGGTTTCAACTTCTGATGTTGAAGGATTATTCTAAAGCCCTGCCTTGTTGGTGGGGCTTTTTTATTCTGTATGGTATACCAATTGTCCTGTTTGGTACGGAGGGTGCCGTATTTCTATTATAATGTGTATCTTCGCAGGCGTTTCTGAAATACCCGGGCGATGCCAACGGGTTGGCTCGTTTTCATCCGTCAGTATTTTTACTGGCAAAGTAGGCGATGATGGCTTTGGCTTTGGCGGGGCCTACCACTTTGGCGAGGTCGGTTTCGGTCTGGAGGCGGACCTCTTTGAGGCTGCCGAATTTGAGCAGGAGGTCGCGGGCGGTCTTCTCGCCGATGCTGGGGATGTCGGTGAGGGCGGTGCGGAAGGTGCCTTTGCTGCGTTTGTCTTTATGAAATGTGATGGCGAAGCGGTGCACCTCGTTCTGCAGGTTCTCCAGCATGTGGAAGAGTGGGTCGGTAGGTTTGAGTCCCACCACCTGCGGGGGGAATCCGTAGAGGAGTTCGGAGGTGTGGTGGCGGTCGTCCTTGGCCAGGCCGGCTATGGGGATTTCGAGATGGAGCTGGTCTTGTATCACTTGCCGCGCCACTTCCATCTGCCCTTGTCCGCCGTCCACCACCAGCAGTTGTGGTAGCCCGGTGCCCGGGTTGTCATTATTTTGCCCCTCGTCCGACAGGCGTTTGTAACGGCGGTAAATCACCTCGGCCATCGAGGCGTAGTCGTCGGGTCCCTCGACGGTCTTGATATTATATTTACGGTACTCCTTGCGGTTGGGCTTGCCGTTGGTGAAACGCACCATGGCGGCCACGGGGTAGGCTCCCTGAATGTTTGAGTTGTCGAAGCACTCGATGTTGACAGGCAGCATGGGGAGGTTCAGCGCCTTTTGGATGCGCTCTAACAGGTGCTGGTTGCGGCGTGAGGGGTCGGCCTCGTCGGGGTTGACCAGGGCGCGCTGGTGGCGACATTGGAGTTGGTATGCTTTCACATTGCGCATGGAGAGTTCGAGCAACTGGAGCCGGTCGCCGCGTGTGGGGACCGTCTGTTTGAGGTATTCCTCCGGCAGGTCGGCGACGGGGATGGGCAGCACGGCCTCGCAGGCGGTACTCTCCGTGCGCTCGTGGAGGGTAGGGATAGCGGTGGAGAGAATCTCCTCATCGGTCTCGTCGAGCTGCTTCTTCACCTCGTGCGAGAAACTGTAGATAATGCTGCCATTCTTGATGCGCATCATATTGACATAGGCATACCTCTCGTCGGACACAATGCCGAACACATCCACGTCCTTCACGCTGGTGTTGACCACCGTGGAGCGGCTTTGGTACTCCTCTAAGCGGCGGATGCGTCGCTTCATCACCTCGGCCTCTTCAAAGCGCAGCTGGTCGGCCAGCGACAGCATTTCGCGCTTCATCTCCTCTACAATGTCGGCAAAATTGCCCCTCAGAATATTGCGTATGTTATCGATGTCGGCCATATACTCCTCATGGCTTTGCAGACCGGCGCAGGGGGCTTTACATAGGCCTATCTGATGTTTCATGCAGGGACGTTTCTGCATGGTGTTGCATTTGCGGTAGGAAAAAAGCTGGTCGATAATGTCCTGCAGCTCGCGCAGGATGCGCTGGTTGGGATAGGGGCCGAAGTATTGCCCTTTGATATTTCGGTTGCGGGTGAAAAGCAGGCGGGGATACTCCTCGTCGGTGATGCAGAGGTAGGGGTAGGACTTGTCGTCCTTGAGCATGCTGTTATAGCGTGGTTGATAGCGCTTGATGAGGTTGTTCTCCAACAGCAGGGCATCGACCTCAGTGGCTACTACGGTGACGCGGATGTCGTAGATATGGCGGACAAGCATCTTGATTTTGGCGCTCTTGTCCTCATAGTGTGAGAAATAGGAGCTGACGCGCCGCTGCAGGTTACGCGCCTTGCCCACATAGATGACTGTCCCTGCCTCGTCAAGGTGTTGGTAGACGCCGGGGTTTTCAGGAATGGTTTTCAACCGCATGGCTATGCGGTCGATGTTCTTGTTGATTGAGGAGTCAATCATTCTGGGTATTCCAGCTTGGCTTTGACGATAGAAAAGTGCAGGTTTTTGATGCCGCGGATCTCGTAGCGGTGGGTGCGCTGGCTGAGATTGACAGAGTGAGTGCCTGTGGTATTGAAGAAATAGAATTGCCGCACAGTCTGAGTGATGGTGAAGAGGCCATCGTCGCCAAAGTGGCCAAGCCAGCTCCCTTCATGGTTGCGGAGTAGAATGGTGCTGAAAAGGGTACGTTTCTCGTTGTCCGGACTTTCAATTTCCATCATGATAGGAAGAGCAGTTTCGTGGTAGATGGCAGTGTCGATGACGAGGGTGACATTGAAATTGTAGCAGTCCTCGGTATTGCTTACCGGCACATCAAAGTGTTCGGGAGTGAATCGCATCCAAGTGTCGTTGGCAAAGGTGCGGTTTTCGTCGAGAAGGGTCTTGTTGCCGCAGGCGCAGAGCAAAAAGGCAAAGAGGGCAATGCTAAGGATTCTTTTCATGAGTATGGGTTGGTTTGGATTTATCTTTGGGTTAATGACTGGAGAATTTGTATTGCATTGGTGGCTGCCCCCTTGCGCAGATTGTCAGCCACCACCCACAGGTTGAGGGTGCAGGGCTGTGAGGGGTCGCGCCGAACGCGTCCCACAAACACCTCGTCTCGGTTGTGGCTCATGACTGGGGTAGGGTAGAGGTTGGCTGAGGGGTCGTCGCAAAGGGTTATGCCGGGTGTGTCGGCAAGAAGCTGTCGAGCCTCGTCTATATCGTATTCGTTGTGGAACTCCACATTCACCGACTCGCTGTGGCCGCCCACTACGGGGACACGTACTACGGTGGCACTTACCACGATGTCGGGAGCGTCGAGAATCTTGCGCGTCTCGTTCACCAGCTTCACCTCCTCGGTGGTGTAGCCGTCGGGCAGGAAATCGCCCCCGTGGGGAAAGAGGTTGCGGAAAATCTGGTTGGGATAGGCCGGTTGGTAGCGTTCGCCAAGTGCCTTTTCCATCTCGGGGCGCAGGCGGGAGCTGGCCACCGTGTGGGTGGAAAAATAGTGTTCCTCCTCCTCGAGTTGACGCACGGCCTTGATGCCGGTGCCGGTGATGCTTTGGTAAGTGGATACCACCAGGCGGCGTATGCGGTAGCGCCAGTGCAGGCGCGAAAGGGCCAGCACCATCTGAATGGTGGAGCAGTTGGGATTGGCTATGATACGTGTGTCGGGCTTGACGGTGTCGATATTGATTTCCGGCACCACTAACGGCACGTCGTTGTGCATACGCCAGCACGACGAATTGTCAATCACGATGCAGCCCTCGGCTGCAAACAAGGGGGCATATTGGCGCGAGGCGGAGGCTCCGGCCGAGAAGACGGCAAACTGCGGTTGTTGTGCTATGGCATCTTCCACACGCATGACCTTCAGTTTGCGTCCGGCAAAATCAATCTCTTTCCCCACCGACTTGGGCGAGGCGGCAGCCAGCACTTCGCTATTGGCAAGGCCGCGTTCCTGCAATACCTGCAGCATGACGCTACCTACCAATCCTGTGGCCCCTACTACTGCGATTTTCATGTTTTTTACTGTTATCTTAGAAGTGTGATTGTCCCTTTCAGCTGTTGAGTCATAGTGGGCTCGAGCGAGTTGCGGTAGCGAATGATATAGGTGTACGCTCCTTGCGTGCAGGGGCGACCCTGAAGATCGGTGCCGTCCCAGTATCCTCCGGGGCAGATGAAGTGGCTCACCAACTCGCCGCGGCGGTTGTACACCCACACATATACATCGGTCACATTGCCCTGTATCATTGGGGCAAAGCGGTTGTTCTCGCTCTTGTCAGGAGTGAAGACATTGGGGATAAACTCCGAGATGCGGTGGAGCGCTATGGTAGCGGTGGCCGTGTCGTCGCAGCCGTAGTCGTTGTGGACAGCCAGGCGCACGTCCATGGTATCCACCCCGTTGAGGGGGAATGTTACGCTGGTCTCGGCCGAGGTATTGGTTTGGCCGTTGGGTAGGAGCCAGCAGCGCGAATCGTGGCCATAACTATGGTCGTAGAGGTCGATAGTGAGTTCGTCGATCGTGGCCACTTCGGGGTCGTGGCTGATGATGGCTTTCATGGGGATGAAAGTGAAATCGAGGGTGACGATGCTGTCGCAGCCCCATTCGTTTTTCAGCGTTATAGTGTCTTGGTCGCGGGTGTCGTCGTTGTCGCGGCTGTAGGTCTTGCCGTTAATCCAGGTATGGGGTTTGCAGTCCAGCACATAGTCGGTGTTGTAGCTCAGGTCTGAAACCACCAGATGCAGGTGGCGTGTGCTGTCGCACTCTGTCTGCGAGTAGTAGTGTTTGCTTGTGTCGCAGGGATTGCGGAATGTCATGCCGCACCAAGTGTAGCTCTCGCCCTTGCAAATGCCCACGGTATCGTAGTAATTATAATTGGGGTAAGTGCGGATAAGTATACTGTCGTTGTTGTTGCAGCCATTAAGGAAGGTGGCCGTGCAGACAATCCAGGTGGAGTCAATATGGTTTTGGGTCAAATGTCCTGTCTGGTCGTTTAGTTGGGTGATGGTATAGCTTGAGGTAAGGGCGCTGGCAGGCATCAGTGTCTTCACTCCGTTGAACTCTTTGAGGGCACTCCATCCGCACGAGTCCAGCTCTTGGATATCGCTTGGGTATTGCAGTGATATGTTGGCACGCTCGCCCTCACACAGGATGGTGTCTTCTGCAACCAATGTCATGCTGCGCATGGTGTCCATGCCCACTGTTATTGTGTCGCGCATGCTTCGGCCGTCAAGGCCATACCAGTAGCCGTTGGCTCCCTGGTACACACATTTTACCATATAGCGTGTAGTGCGGGTGGGCGTTACCCTCACTGTTGTGTGTTCGTTGTTTAGGTAGCTGCCGTTGGTGTCGTTGGGATTGGTCGTGAACTCTACCGAGTCTATCACATTCCCGTTGGCATCCTCAAACAGCCTCCACCAAGTGATGTTCTTTGCCGTTTCGCCCTGAGGAGTGAAACGCCAGGCCTCGTAGGTCACCTCACCCAACCATGGAGAAGAGCTGTCGCCGCGACCGGGAGCCACAAAAGCACCCGGCGAGTTGGATTGAATATAATAGGTGGGGTCACCCAGGTAGTTGATGTCGTGATAGTGCGACACCTGGTTGAGGCCCGTCGCATTCTGTATGCCAATCAACCCCTCGCCCTGGTTGGCCGTGGCGCAACAACTGCGCTCCTTTACATGCACTTCAATAATATTTGTGCCCTCGTAGCAGACTATCTGGTATGTGGACCGGTTGTTGAGGTTGTTGCTATAGGGAAAGATTGGCACGTTGTTCACACTGGCGCACAGATACCGGCAAGGATATGTGCCGCCTACCTGGCGGAACATCCCCTCTGTTGAGCTCAATCCTCCGCCCGGGTCTATGTCCTCATATATACCGTAAATGGCGTTCTTTACAGGAAAGTTGGGGTTTGGAATAGGCAAGCTGCCGAAAAAACTGTAGGGGCAACCCTGCCCTGCTTTTGTCAAGTCAAAAGTCACCAATCCGTTCGACCCTACCACGGCCGCAGTGTGGGGATATCCAAAATACATAAATGTGAACGGAAATGAAATGGTACCGTTCTCCCAAGCATCGTCGGTACTAATGTTCAAGCGTGTACCGGCATGGAATGTGGAGTCGACCGGGTTGTAGGGTATCGACTCTACAAGATACGTCCCGTTGAAATGCTGTGTGGTGATAAATGGTGTGGCGTTCAGCACCAGCGTACCGTTTTTACAGTTTACAAGGGTATCCCAGTTGTTGGCTCTGCAATGGGCAGAGACGACGTGGTCATACTTTTGGTCGACCGTAATCTGAGGACACTGTGCAAATGCATATGATGCAAGTACACACAATCCTATTGTTATCAGTTCTCTCTTCATAATGGTTTACAGATTATTCTCTGTATCGAAACTAAGGTGGTAATACATCTTTTTCCTAAAATCTCTATTATTGGCATTAGCAGTATGCTTGGGTTGGAATGCTCAAATCCAAATATTGCTAATATTGTCTGTTCTCATGTTCAAATAACTATTCAATCGGTGTTGCCTCGTGAAGGTTACACGAAACAGCGGACCAACTGTAGTGGCCTGCCGCCCAAGATTATTTTATACGCATTTTGTAAAACGAGCGGTAGGCAAAAAAGACCGCCACCGCCAAAAACACCAGGCCAAACCATGGGGCCAAATGGCGGAACCCCTCGCTTATGGCAATCTCCATGGCCAGTACACCGAAAAGGGTGGTGAATTTGATGATGGGGTTGAGGGCCACGGACGAGGTGTCCTTGAACGGGTCGCCCACCGTGTCGCCCACCACGCTGGCGTCGTGCAGCGGTGTGCCTTTGGCTCCCATGTCCACCTCCACCACCTTCTTGCCGTTGTCCCATGCGCCGCCTGCATTGGCCATATACACTGCCTGAAACAGTCCGAATACCGCTATGCTAATAAGGTAGCTGATAAAGAGACACACTGCGTTCTGGCCGCCTATACTCTCGGGCGAAGAGAAGCATGCAAAGGCCAGCGCAAAGCAAAAGATGGCGATAAATATGTTTATCATACCCTTCTGGGCATAGTTTGTACAAATCTTCACCACCTCCTGGCTCTTGGCGGCGTCTGCCTTCTTGGGTGCGTCGGCATCGAGCTTGATGTTATTCTCAATATACTCCACTGCGCGGTTGGCACCGGTGGTGACAGCCTGCATCGAAGCCCCGGTAAACCAATATATAACGCATCCGCCAAGTATAAACCCGATGATGCTGTAGGGGTTGAGCAGGTTGAGGATAGAGGCGGGCTCAATGCCCAGGGTTTTCTGAATAAGCAGTATGAGCGAGAAAATCATGGTAGTGGCCCCCACCACGGCGGTGCCAATCAGCACCGGCTTGGCGGTAGCCTTGAAGGTATTGCCTGCGCCATCGTTGGCCTCGAGGTAGTACTTGGCTTTTTCAAAGTCGGGCGTAAAGCCAAACTCCTCCTTAATCTCGCGGGTAGCTTTCTCACGGTCGTCCTCGATGAGCGAAAGCTCATACACACTCTGTGCATTGTCCGTAACGGGGCCGTAGCTGTCCACGGCAATGGTCACCGGACCCATGCCCAGCATGCCAAAAGCCACCAGGCCGAAAGCAAAAATCGAGTAGTATTCGCCAAAAATAGGGGCAAGGTTAAATGCGGACGAAGTCATGTAGGCGATAATCATTAGCACCACAAACACCAACCCGGTCCAAAAAGCGCCCATATTACCGGCCACTATGCCCGACAGGATATTGAGCGAGGCACCCCCTTTCTCCGATGCGCGTACCACCTCCTTCACATGTCTGGAAGTGGGGGAGGTGAAGAACTTGGTAAACTCCGGTATAAGCGCCGCACCGAGCGTGCCGCAACTAATAATGATGGCCAGCGCAAACCAGTAGCCGCCACCCAAGGGCGATAGGATATAATAGCTGGCCAGAATAGTGCCGGCAATGCTCAGCAACGAGGTTATCCATACCAGGCTGGTAAGCGGTTTCTCAAAATTGATGTCGTCCGAGTTGCGGTACCGGGCCGTGGCAATGGCTCCGTTGATGTAATAAGCCAACACCGAGGCCACAATGCCCAAAATGCGCATGGCAAAAATCCACACCAGCAGACGCACCTGATACTCGGGCGGCACAGCCAGCAATATAAAACTCACCAACGCCACCCCGGTAACGCCGTAGGTCTCAAAACCGTCGGCTGTGGGGCCGATGCTGTCGCCCGCGTTGTCGCCCGTGCAGTCGGCTATCACACCCGGATTGCGTGGGTCGTCCTCGCCGATTTTGAAAACCACCTTCATCAGGTCGCTTCCAATGTCGGCAATCTTGGTAAAAATGCCGCCGGCAATACGCAGTGCACTGGCACCCAAACTCTCGCCGATGGCAAACCCTATAAAGCAGCTCCCGGCCAGATGCTCAGGCATAAAAAGCAATATTACCAGCATCAGCACAAGCTCAATGCAAATCAGCACGATGCCGATGCTCATCCCGGCACGCAGGGGGATATTGAGCAGGTCGAGCGGCTTGCGACGCAGCGACGCAAACGCCATGCGTGAGTTGGCATAGGTGTTCATCCGCACTCCGAACCATGCCACACCATACGAACCCAATATGCCAATCACCGTCCAGGCCAGAACCAAACACACCGAACCCGCCGGCATGTGCGAAAGCACACCGAAATAAAGCGCTATGGCGGCGCCGATAAAGAGAAAAAGCAGCACCAGAAAGCGCCCCTGCTGCTTCAGGTAGGTAGAGCAGGTCTTGAAAATCACATCCCCTATCTCCAGCATCGAGCGGTGGGCTTTCAGTTTGCGCACCTTGCTAAACTGCCAAAATCCAAACAGCAATCCCAGCACCACAATCAGGAAACCCCAATACAGAATCCGGGTGTCGGGATGTGAGGCAAAACCTGTGGGCATTTCTAAATCCGCCTCGCTGGCAAATGCCAAAACGGGCAGGGCAATGGAAGCCAATGAAGTCGCTAATCTTTTCATAGCCAATGAAATTAGAATAATGTTACGCTTATAAACAAAATACAAATATACCAAAAATCCCACAGATACAAAAAAAAATCGTACTTTTGCATTCTGTTTTGTACACTGAAACAACAAACAATTATGATAGAAACATATCTTCAGCAGGCTGTATCCACCGCACTCAAGAGCCTGTACGGCATAGAGGCCGCACCCGACACGGTGGTCCTTCAGGCCACCAAGAAAGAATTCGACGGCGACTACACCGTGGTCGTCTTCCCCTATGTAAAACAGGCACACAAATCGCCCGAGCAGCTGGCCGGTGAACTGGGGGCAGCTGTGAGCCAGGCCGTGCCGCAGTTATCGGCCTACAACGTAATAAAAGGCTTCCTCAACTTCTCCGTGGCCGACAGCTACTGGGCCGCCTTTGTCAACCGCGAGTGCACCAACCCCACTTTCGCGCTACGTTCCCCCCAGCCCGGCGCCAAGCCCGTGGTGGTGGAATACTCCTCGCCCAACACCAACAAACCCCTCCACCTGGGCCATATCCGCAACAACCTGCTCGGCTGGTCGGTCAGCCGTCTGCTCGAAGCCAACGGCTCACTTGTCAAAAAAGTGAACCTGGTGAACGACCGCGGCATCCACATTTGCAAATCCATGCTCGCCTGGCTGCGCTATGGCAACGGCGAAACACCCGAAAGCAGCGGCATGAAAGGCGACCACCTTGTGGGCAAATACTACGTGGAGTTCGACAAACACTATAAAGAGGAAGTCGCCCAGCTCGTTGCCCAGGGCATCGACGAGGAAGAGGCAAAAAAGCAAGCTCCCCTCATGGTCGAAGCCCAGCAAATGCTCAAACGCTGGGAGGAAGGCGACAAAGACATCCGCGCCCTGTGGGAAAAGATGAACAACTGGGTCTACGCCGGCTTCGACGAGACCTACCGCAAAATGGGTGTCGGCTTCGACAAGATATACTATGAATCCAACACCTACCTGCTGGGCAAGGAACTGGTGCAAAAAGGCCTCGACATGGGCGTCCTTTTCCGCAAGGACGACGGCTCTGTGTGGTGCGACCTCACCGCCGACGGCCTCGACCAGAAACTGCTCCTGCGCCGCGACGGCACCTCTGTCTACATGACCCAGGACCTCGGCACCGCCCTGCTGCGCCACAACGAGTTCGACGCCGACAAGCTCATCTATGTGGTCGGCAACGAACAGGACTACCACTTCAAAGTCCTCAAGCTCGTGCTGGCCAAACTGGGTTTCGACTGGGCCGACAAGGTCTATCACCTCTCCTACGGCATGGTCGAGCTGCCCAACGGCAAGATGAAATCGCGCGAAGGCACCGTTGTCGATGCCGACGACCTCATAGCCGAAATGGAAGTCACCGCCGAAGAGATGTGCCGCGACCACGGCAAAAACGACGACATGACACCCCAGCAACTCAAAGACCTCTACCATACCCTTGCCCTTGGGGCGCTCAAATACTTTATCCTCAAAGTGGACCCCACCAAAAACATGCTCTTCAACCCCGCCGAGAGCATCGACTTCAATGGCAACACAGGCCCCTTCATCCAGTACACCTACGCCCGCATACGCAGCATAGTGCGCAAATCGGGCGAGGAGAGCGGCCTTGACACTCCCACCGCCAACACCACACCCACCCTCAACCCCAAGGAGCGCGCCGTGGCCAAATGCCTGCACGACCTGCCCGCCACCGTGGCCGCTGCCGCCGACAGCTACAGCCCGGCCATGATAGCCAACTATGCCTACGACCTGGCCAAAAACTTCAACAGCTTCTACCAGGACACCCCCATACTGCGCGAAACCGACGCCGACACCCGCCACTTCCGCGTAAAACTCTGCGCCCTTGTAGCCATTGCACTCAAAAACACCATGAACATCCTTGGCATCGACGTGCCCGAAAGAATGTAACGCCCATGTACTACACCGATACCGTCACCATACCCAACTACATCTGCGACCAATACGACCACATTGCCCTATGGGGGCTTGCACGCCTGTTCCAGGAATCGGCCGGCCACCACGCCAAAACAGCCGGCATGGGCTTCCGCCAGCTCATCGAGCGGGGCAAGGCCTGGGTGCTGAGCCGCATGTACTACGTCATAGACCGCATGCCCTGCGAGGGCGAAACCGTCACCGTCCGCACCTGGTCGCGCGGCACCGACGGCCTCTTTGCCTTCCGCGATTTCCAGCTTATCGACTCGCAGGGCGTGGCCGCCACCTGCTCCACCTACTGGGTCATCATTGACTTCGACACCCGCCGCGCCGTGCGCATCCGCGACTACTGGGCTGCCATTGCCACCCACCCCGACTGCGCCACCGACCGCCAGCAGCTCGACCGGCTACGCCTGCCCAAGGACGCACAGCCCGAAACCGTGGCCCACTTCCCCGTCAAACCCTCCATGCTCGACCACACCTTCCATGTCAACAACGCCGAGTACATAAAATGGATTATGGACGACCTGCCTCCCCAGGCCCCAGCCCAGGCTCCCTATCGCTTCTCCATCGAATTCCTCAACGAAACCCAGCCCCACGAGTCGGTATCGGTCATCGTGTGCCCCACACAGCCCCACGACGGCGCAGCCACCTATTTCAAAGTGACCAACGACCGCGCCACCGCCGTCGTGGCCGCAATCGAACCTGTCATGAATGTGTGAATGCATGACTATCACATTCCCACACTAACGCATCAACACATCCCCACAATCGTTAAAAAAAGATGAAACGTCTCGCACTGCTCACGCTCATACTGGCCCTGGCCGCCCATCCCGTCCACGCCCAACTATTTAAAAAAGGCCTGTTCAAAAAACACCAAACCGTCGACACCGTCCCCGGCATGAAAAGGATAACCGAGGTGATGAACCTGCTCAACACCCAGTACGTCACCGACCCCAACACCGACAAACTGAGCCAGGACGCCATACGGGCCATGCTCAAAACCCTCGACCCCCACAGTGTCTACATCCCCGCCAGCGAGGTGCAGCGGCAAAACGAAGCCCTGCAGGGCAACTTTGAGGGGGTGGGCATCACCTTTGCCGTCATCAACGACACCGTCTGTGTGCAGGAAGTGCTGGCTGGCGGCCCCGCCGAGAAAGTGGGCATGCTGCCCGGCGACAAGTTCCTGCGCATAGGGGGCGACCCCGCCACCGGCGACAGCGCCACCAATGCCTACATCTTCCGCCATCTGCGCGGCAAAAAGGGAACCGAAGTCGTGGCCAACATGTTGCGCGGTCGCGACACCATCACCTTCCACATCATCCGCGACAAAATCCCCATCCATTCCATCGAGGTCTACTTTATGGAGGACGACTCCATAGGCTACATCAGCCTCATGCGCTTTGCACGCACCTCGGTCAGCGAGTTCCGACACGCACTCGGCGAACTCCGCAAACAAGGCATGAAATCCCTCATCCTCGACCTCCGGGGCAACAGCGGCGGATACCTCAACATAGCCTGCGGCCTTGCCAACGAGTTCCTGCCCTACCGGCGCATGATTGTGTACCAGGAAGGGCGCAACCGCCCCCGGCAGGAATTCCGCTCCACTTTCAATGGCCAATTCCGTTCGGGCAACCTCGTGGTGCTTATCGACGAGGGTAGCGCCTCCGCCTCCGAGATTGTAAGCGGCGCCGTCCAGGATTGGGACCGAGGCCTTGTCATAGGTCGCCGCAGCTTTGGCAAAGGCTTGGTGCAGACCATGTACAACCTCTCCGACGGCTCGCAGGTGCGCATCACCACCGCCCGCTACTACACCCCCTCGGGACGCTGCATCCAGCGCCCCTACGACAAAGGCACCGACGACTACAACCAGGAGTTTGTCAAACGGTTCAAACACGGCGAAATGTTCTCCGTCGACTCCATTCAGCTTCCCGACTCGCTCAAGTACAAAACCTTCGGCGGCCGCACCGTTTATGGCGGCGGCGGCATCATGCCCGACATCTTCGTGCCCATGGACACCACCCCGGCATCGCCTTTCTACCGCCTCTGCCGCCGCAAAGGCCTCATCAACCAGTTCGCCAACCATTGGGCCGACCAGCACCGTGCCGACACGCTCCTGCCCGACTTCGATAGTTTCCTGGTCCATTACGACAGCCTGTCTGTCGACTCGGCCTTCGTTGCCTATGCCGCCGACAAAGGCGTGTCGCTCGACAGCGTGCTGCTTGCCGACAGCACCAACCGGCAAAACTACGCCTTCGCCACCGCCGAGCGGTTCCTGCGCCTGCAGATTAAGGGACTCATAGCCGACGCCCTCTACGGCCGCGGACACTACTACCGGTTTATGAAAGAGGAAGACCCCGTCTACCGCACCGCCGTCTCCACCCTTCGCCGCCACAAAGAAAAGTAGAGCATGTGTGAATGTGTTAATGTGTGAATGTGTTAATGTGTGAATGTGTTAATGTGTAAATCGATTAACAAATTAAAAGGGCTTCAATAAATCACCTCGGAGAGGTGTGACCATCCATAACACCGTACAAGCCGTAAGGCGCAGTGCGGTGATCGCCCTGCGCCCAATGCATAAGCGCCTATGGGCCGTATCTTCCTCGTCACTTGGTCGGCAATTGTTCGACAGTTATTCCACATATCGTGGTATAACTGTCGAATAACTGTAGAAGAAGACTGGGTGAACGAGTGGTGCAAGTGCGGAGTGTGGATTATTGGGCTGCCGACAATGGACTGAGGCATGCCGGTAGGTGGTGTTGCAGTGTGCACATAATATTTGGGGGTACATAAACCATCCTTCGCCTATTCACGCATTTTTTATATTTTTTTTTTTTTTTTTGTATATTTTTTTTGTATTTTATTTTTTATTATTATATTTGCATTGTGATATTAAAGGCTATAACAATATGAAAAGGTTGTTATGTGTTTTGTTTTCAGTTGTTTGTCCTTTG
>Ga0310697_10000495_pt1 | contig 53344 bp, 71 predicted proteins | sample 172DNAGHGlowgp2_FD_203883 | JGI IMG/M metagenome (GOLD analysis project Ga0310697, IMG submission 203883) | Sheep rumen microbial communities from Palmerston North, Manawatu-Wanganui, New Zealand - 1728 DNA GHGlow gp2 (v2) (version 2) | ecosystem: Host-associated > Mammals > Digestive system >...
ACGTTATTTTAACCATTAATATGGGAATGCCGCACTGATGTTGTACTGCACCATCGACTTCGTTTTGTCTCGGCCGTTGTTGCCTTGACCCTTCAGTCTGATGGCGTCACCGAAGTATTTCCGCATGAGAAGGATAGAGCGTTGCTCTTCCTCCTGGTTGCGGATTGCCGACAAGCCTCCAGCGTTCACGAAGGTGGATTTCTGCTCGAAGTTATACCTGAGGTCGGTCAGCACCTTCCTCTCGGTGTACTTGATGTAGCAGCTAATCCAAAAGTCCTCCTTGAGTTTGAGCTCGTCATTCCACCAAGTGTTCTTGTTGTAGCGCACTCCGTAGGAGCATCCCGTTATCATCTTGTCGAGGGCGAGGTATTCCGTCTCGTCGTACATCACTGGGGAGATGCGAGAGGTGAACCCGAACAGGTGCACGTCAAGCATGCATGCCATCTCGTAGAGGTCGGTGATGATGGACGTGATTTTCTTCCTGTCCTTGATGCGTGCTGCCTCTCCCTTCTCGACGTAGAGCTTCTTGCAGGCGTGCACATCGTCATCCAGCATGAACAGGTCACGGAAGTGCTTCGCCATCCAGTTTCGTTTCGGTATCAGTCCCACGATGTCGTCGGGGTGCGTCACTATCTCACAGTCGGGGTTGAACTCCTTGTAGAGGTCAGCCTGCGACTTCGCCACGCAGATGATGGGGTCTTCCACCAGGTACTTGGCGAACACTCTGTCATGGCGCTTGTGGCTCGGGATTACTATACGCAGTGATCGCATCGCGGAAATCTTTAATGGAAATCACATTACTCTTGCTCACCTTGCCCGTCTTGTACGAGCGCATGTGCTGCATGTCGAGTATCTCCCTCAGCCAGTTGGAGTCAACTTCGTTAGAGCTCTGAATGATGAACAACTCGTGCTTCTCGTCGTACTTCGGTATCAGCGGATACACTGCGGAGTCGTTGTCCATCGCGTCAAAGCGCTCACGGAACTTGTCCTTGACCTTCGGCGGCTCGAACTCCATGCCCCAGTCGGCGAGTTCGCTCTGGAACTCTGCCCACTCGTTGGCGATGATGTCCTTGTCGTCCTCGCCGTAGTTGATGTTGTCCTTGGCGGCATACTCACGGAGTTTCTTCGGGGGAGTGTCGCCCGGCAGCACCTTGCACGGCACGGTCTTGTATCCAAGTTCCTTACATGCGCGAAGCCTGAGGTTTCCGCACACGGCGACATACTTGCCCTCCATGTACTCCACCACGATCACTTCGCGGAGTTCCAGCATCTCGGGACATTCCTCTATGGAGCGTCGGGTCGCGTCATAGCGTTCCTTCTTCACCAGTCGGGGGTTGCGTGGGAGTCCCGGGACTTGTCCCTTGTTCGATGTGATAAGGGACACATCAATCTCTTTTCTTACCATTGCTTTTTGAGTTCAACAAATTAATAAAACAACAAAACTTCTCTCAAGCAACTCATCCACCATGCCGCATCCGCCACGAGAGCCTGTCCTTGACCAGCTGCTCGATGTTCTTGCACCCTTGCTGTTCAAGGGCGAGTGCGGTGTCGATGATGATGTCGGCGGCTCGTTCCTCCCTCTCGCTGAACTCATGCTCCCAGTTGGTGCATGGGTCACCATTGTGCTCCTTCTCCACGAAGCCTTTCGTGAGGTGGAGTGGAGGCCTTCGCCAGTCACAAGCGTCAAATCTCCTCCATCGTGTGCTTATACGGATGCTCATAGCCCGTGGAGAGGTGTGCCGGTTGATTTCCTGCCGACGCATCAGGTCTTGATGCAGCGATTTGATCAACTTGTTCAATGTAATCATTTAATCGGTTTTTTAAGAGTTGCGGTTAGGGGTTGTGCCAACTAAGGCGGTCTTATGATAGTCATAGTGGTGGTCATTTCTGCACTTCGACGAGGGCCTCGATGATTTTGTCCATGTCGGGCTGCGTAATCACAACCTTATGGCGTGTCCCTCTCTTGTGCTCGGTGAGTACATAGAAGTCGGGCTGTCCCTGAGTCCCTGGCTTGCGGTCTACGGAGTACTGGCGTATGCCGGCTTTCACCCAGACCGTCTTCTTGATTTCGAGTCTTGTGTCCTGTTGTTCCATGTGCTGTCGGAATTTTAGTCATGCCTTCAATTTCAAGTCCATCTTCTCTAACATCTGCTCCAGCTCGTCAACGTTGCGCTCACCGAGGAACTTTATCTTCAGCAGTTCCTTCCGTGAGAGTGCCGTGAGGTCTCGCAGAGTCTCTATACCCCGTCCCTTGAGTATGCGTAGAGTGTGCGCCTCCATGCCGAGGTCTGCGAGTGGTGCCTTCAGCAGCTGCTCCATGTGGAGTTCGTTGCCGTTGAGCAGGTCTTCTATCGTCAGTTCCATTTTGACACTTGCATCAGTTTGATGGCATCGGTCATTTTCTGCTGGTACGAGGGGTTCTGCTGAAGGAAGAAGCAGACAGATGCGAGCATCAGGTTCCTCACCTGCTCGTTGACTTGCATCATTGCTGCGATGCAGGTGGAGAGGTCTTCCTCTCTCTGCTGGTCGCCCTCCTCTTTGGAGTTCATCATCATCATTCCGTCGCCCTCGGCTGTCCTGCCGATGCAGACGATAGTCGGCACCACGGTAGTGATGTCCTTGAAAGTCTTGTTTAAATCTTCAAGTTCCATATCTCAATTTTATTTTCGTCTTGGGCGCGAGTCCCCATTTCATGCGGATCTTGTCGCGCTTTATCGACTCGTTACGTTTCTCGGTTATCTTTCTCCACATTTCCGCCTTCTCCTCGTCGGAGAGCTTGTTGAAGTTCTCCCTCATCTGCTTGTTGCGAGTGATGAGGTATAGGTTCTCAAGCACGCAGTTGGTGGTGTCGCCGTCCTTGAACTGGACATTGTAGCCTTTAGGTATCTCGCCGTAGGCTTGTTCCCACAGCCATCTATGCTTGGGCATCATCCTGCGTCCGTCATCGGGTTTTATCCACCAGTATCTGCGTCCTTGCTTGTCCGCAGTCCTCAGCATCTCGTAACCAGGGGGACGTGTGTTGTGTGGTGTTCCGTCGAACTGGTTCTTCGCTGCGTTGCGCATACCTTCCTCGCTCATGAAGTGCGCCCATTTCTTGCCCTTGTTGAATGGCGTGTGGCCTTTCTTGAACTGGTTCTTCTCTTTCTGTGTCTTGGCGAACTCGGGAGTCTTGGAGATGCGGAGTTTCATGGCCTTCATCTGGCATGCCCTTCTGGACCTGTGCAGGAACTCTGCACAGTAGGCATTGGAGTGGTCGGGGTAGATCTTCCGTAGGAGGTCAATCTCCTGTTGCGTCCATCTGGGCATATTTCTTGTGCAGTTTAGCGATTATACCGAGTTCTCTGCCGTACATCTTCGGCATCGATGACCAGTCATCGACCTTCTTGATGGCGACTATCACTGTTGAGTGGTCTCTGTTCAGTGCCTCGCCAGCCTCTGTCGTGCTCATGTGGAGGGTGTAGCACAGCAGCCAGCAGGCAATTGACCTCGCGTCGGGCAGAGGTCTTGCCCTTTTCGTGGAGAGCAGAGCCTCGACGGTCACACCGTAGCTCTCTGCCACGTCATTGATTATGCTTGTTGCGTCTGTCATATCTCGTTTCTTCTTATCACCGCTGTCGCGATGTAGTTGTGATACTTGAGGTTGATTGTCACTTTCGCCCATTCGGGACGGTGGCTGTGGAGCCATTCCCTGCAGTCGGTGAGCATCTTGCGCTGGCTCACGCACTCGTTCCATTGCAAAGGGGGGTATATAGTCGCGAAGGCTCCGTCGCTGTCGGTTATCATGAAGTAGGGTCTTACCATGTCAATAGTCTTTGTTTACTTCCCAATGTGCTCTTTTGTTTTCGAACTCCATCAGCACCTCGGTGACTTCTTTAAAGTCCATGCCTTCATCAATGATGATAAATTGGTGTGATATGCCGTTTAACCGGTAAAGGTCGTTGAGGTACCCTTCCTCATCGCAAAGCTCATAATCCTTGCACAGATATATCTCTGCGTCTTTAGGGAATTTCTTAAGCCCTTTTATTGCTTCTGCTACTGTCATTGTGGTTCTGGTTAAAAAAGGCTGGATGACGAGACAATTAACTTCATTTTACTAACTACGGATTAATACTAAAAAATTTAGACATCCAGCCTTTCGGTTATTCAAATCATAAAATCTTGGCACGTCACTGCGAAATTAGTCTCGAAGTTCTCTATGCCATGGAAACAAGGGTACCGCTTACACATCGAGCAGTCTACACCCTCTCGGTGGATCGGGTTGTGCTGCTGGTGGTCGCTGTGGCTTTTACGTCGTCGGTAGTCTCGGCTACTGACACGCTTCACAATGATATAGTCCTCGTCATTATAGCCCGTCTTCATAAGCGTGTATTGAGTCCTCGACGGTGACGAGGTCCCTGTATGGGTTAAAAAGTTCCTGTTGAGCTCTCAGCCGTTCTTCCTCTCGGTCGTTCATGTAGACTGCGAGGGTTATGATGAAGGCGAGGAAGGTCACCGACACAAGCACAAGCATGAACAAATCGGTGTCAATTTTTTTCTTCATTCCTCGCCTCCTTTCCAATTCTTTCCAATTCTTTCCAGTCTGGAAAGAACTGGTGGTTCTGGCAAATGCATCCAGTGGGTGCCAATCAAATCTTTGTCCACACCATAGAGCACCCAATAATGCTCGCCAGTGCTGTTGTCACGTTCATACCTGCCCACAGCAATACTACCATCTTTGAGAGCCACAATAACATCATCACTGTACTCCCATACGTTGTCATCAGGATTAATTTTCGGCAGTTCATCCTTCACCGAAATCCAATGCGGAGCAAGCATCTCGTAAGCGAAGTTCAGCGCAACCACGTCATCGGTGGTGCATTTTCCACGAAATTCGCAGAACTGGTCAACAAGTTCCTTCTGTGTCATCACTGCCTCCCTTCTTTATCTGTCCAATCGCAAGCCCGGCAAAAATGCCGACAACGTAACATATGACTGCGATTATGATTGTCTCCGTTATGCCCATATCACTCTCCTTTCATGTGGCTGACAATCTCCTCCAGCTTGTCAGCATCCTCGCGATTGAAGATGAACTCGTCAAAGTCTCCGTAACGGCTGCTATGGCCAAAGATGTATTTAACACCATGCCACAGGCGTCTCCAAAATGGCATTTTGCAGAGGTGGACGCTCATGTACACCACATCCTCATCGGTAAAGTAACGGAACACCAGCTGATGCTCCACGTTTTCACACTCGCAGATTAAAATCTCGTTTGTCATGTTCTCTGTCATATTCTCAATGTTTAATGGATTAGTCAAATGAAAAGGCGGTCGAACTATTAACCGTTTTTTACTAATACTTGTTTATTACTATTTTTGTGACCGCCTTTCTCATCAGACTGGACAAGGTGGGTACCACTCCTCGAGTTCCCTCTCGTGATACCACAGCTCGCCAATCTTGTAAATGGGTAGCTTGTTGATGTTGATGCCTAAACACTCAATGGTCGCTTCACGGCCGTCAAGCATGACAACATCACCAACTTTGTACTTGTGACTCATTTCCTCAAGTTCTTGAAGAACATCACAAGCAGGTAGACAAGACCCCCCACCCAGGTGACGAATGATCCGAGCACCATAGCAAGAAGCAGGGCGAGTGTCTTGGGGTTCATTCTGCCCTCATCCTTCAGGTCAGAGTAGATGGATGAGAACAGCAGCAGGTTGATAACCATACCTGCAACATAGAGTCCGATAAAGAGTACCATAGTCAATCAGTTTATAAAGTGAACAATCAGTCCAATCACACCGGCAATGGCAAAACCGACGAGGACAAGAACCAGGCAGCATGCCACGGCACGTTGCTCGCCCATGGGGTTGACAGTATCAGGTCTCCCGTCAAATGTGTAGTCAGTCCTCTCTTCCATACCTGTTGACTTCGTTACGCATAACATCAATGGTGACGTCAGCCTGAGCCTTCGCCTTGATGGCAATCTGCTTAGGTGATGCCTTCAGTTTCCCGAGGACGACCGAGCGTCGGTCTTGGAGGACAAGCAGTCGCACCAGTTCCCAACGGCGGCGCTCCCACATCCTCTCCTCTAATGTCTCGTTATCTATCACAGGACGAGGTGTGCCAATCAACGGCTCGTCCTTAACTCTTCTCTTTTTGAAAATTCCCATAATATTCAGTCTTTTGATTTTCTTTTGTTGTCATCTTTCAAGTACCAGGGAAGGTCTTGGCTGTCCCTGAATTTTTTAAGCGCAGCCTTCTGCGCTTTTGATCTCTGCTCTTTCTCCTCGGGAGTGAGTCTCTTCTTGGTGAGGTATGTGCGTTTCCTCTCAAGACCCATTCTCATGGTAAGCAGATTTATCGAGTTGGCTGTGCAGTCATAGTCCTTCGCAATGGAGGCAGGCCCTTCGCCGCTCTTGTAACGCTCGGCGATGTCCTTCTTCTGCTCGTCAGTCCACGTCCTGCGTTGCTTGGTTGTAGTCCTGTGTGTGAGAACCTGTGGTTTGGGTTTAGGTTCAGCCTTCGGTTTAACGACTGGCTTCACCTCGACACGGAAAACGTCAAGCAATGCGCTGAACTCATCAATGTCCTTGAACTCCCAGCTGGCGGTCTCGATGGAGAACTTGCCATCATGGAACTGGACACGCAACTTGTCGTTGCCTCTGGAATAGAATATCTCTTCCACGGTTATATCGTTTGGTAGTGCTGTTGTCTTCATCTCAGTTGTAGTTGATTTGTCTCTGCCTTGATAATGCCCTTATTACTTCCTTTATGGCTTCAACCCTTCCGTGTAGGGAGTCGATATAGTCCTCAATCTCTTGAGCGTTAGAAGCCACATAATAACCTTTGGATGTGGAAACCAATCCAGCTATGAGGTCATTGGCACGAATATGGTTGATTATCTTCCTCAACCTGGGACCGTCGAGCTTGTAGCCCTTCTCACGCATCTTCTTGATGATCGTCGAGCCGGCAATACTGTTGTTCTTGCCTAACTTGGTACTCAACCCCCAACGAACGAGAGGGAGCAGGGTGTCCCTCTCGTAGTCCGTTAGTGGTTGGGTTTGTTCTTCAAAACCCTGTATCATTAGAATGCGAGTTTTTTGCCATCGGTGTCATAGCCGAGGGCGAGCAGTTTCTCTTTGATTTTCTCTTGCTTCTTGGCGAGCTTGGTGGCATATTCAGCCTCAATCTCCTCAACCTGGTCTTTCGCCCACTCTTGTAGGAGTAGTGATTGACACTGCTGAAGGTCTGTGCTCCAAGTGACATCAGAACCACCAAGCACCTCTCTCATGAAGTCACGCATGATTTGGTTGGACTTTTCCTTGTTCTCAAGCACATAGTCCATAAGGCTCTTCTTGTGGTCATATCCGACAACTCCGCACAGGTCACGGAACTTGTGGGAGCAGCGACGGAGTATCAGTATCATGAAGATTAGCGCCTCGTTAGCGGTAAGCGCATCATTGGACAGCTCACTGGGGTTCATCTCGTTGAGGACACTCCTTAACCTGTTGGACTTGTTCTCGTTGCTCTTGCGCCTGTTCTCTTGGAGATTGCTGATTAGCTGCATGGCTGTCGCTTGGTCAGAGTTCTCTCCTTCCGCCTCTCTCTTCCACGCAAAGTAGCGAGTAGTTATCTCGGTGCCTCTCCAACCAGCATCTACGAGAAGGCAACGATACACCTCGTTGTTGGCGAGTTTCTCCTTCAGCCTCTCATCATCCTCACTGTAGTTGGAGTAACGCTCAAAGATTTCCTCTTTCTTGACTATCTTGTAACCCTGTGCCTTGATTGCGTCAAGTGTTGGCTGGTAGTCTTTGGCTCTCTCAATTGACCAGGGTGACTGCTCTTGTGTCACAACTACCGTTTTGCCAGTCTCGAGGCTCTCACCTTCCTTGACAAGCACGTCGGCATTGTCCTTCACGATTTGCATGAGCCATGAGGCGCGTTTGGCGTTCCATCTTGTGCGGTTGGTGCAAGATGCGTTGTGAGGTTTCATCTCGTAGAACAGGCAACCCACATTGGCATCGTTGAACGGACATTTTTCGCAGGTGGTGTTGCAAGATCCCTCGAAGGTGTGGTGCCAGTCAGCTCGCTCAATGTGCATGAACAACTCATCGGTGAAGCTCTCGGCATCGTCCATTGTGATGGGGTCGGTGTCGTCGCCAATCTCCTCCTCTTCATACTCATCATAGAATTTCTTCTGGTCTGCCTCGGTGAGTTTGGCTATGTGCATGGCAGCACCGATGTTCATCCAGCCTTTAGTTACCCATTTCTTGAGCTCAGGCAGAAGGTTGTCAAGTTTGATGCGCTCTGCGATGAAACGCTTGGACTTGCCGAAGCGAAGCGCAATCTCATCAACACTCTTGCCGTTCTTGTGGAGTTGCCCGAAAGCGAATGCCTCCTCAATGGGGTCAACGTCCTTGCGCTGGAGGTTCTCGGTAATCATTGCATCGAGGGCATCCTCGTCGCTCATCTCCCTCACGATGCAGGGAATTGTGTTGGTGAACTTGGGCACATTCTCAAGGTTCAGCTTGAATGCTCGGTAGCGACGCTCACCGCAGACAATCTCGAAGTGACCAAGTGGGTCTTTGTCGTTTGCCTCAATGGGCCTCACGGTAATCGGTTGCAGCAACCCATGTTGTAGGATATTGTCTGCAAGTTCCTGGAGAGCCTCCTTGTCGAAGGTCTTCCTCGGGTTCATTGGCGAAGGCTCTATGCTCGCCAGCGGAATGTTCTTAATCTGTTCCATTCTCTTTGAATTTAAAGTTTGACATTTTATTTACTTAGGGTCGTTTTCTTCTTCCTCGACCCATTTCCATTGCAGTAACTTGTAAGGATCGTGGCCGTTCTCGACTGCTATCTCGTATGCCAGTTCCCTGTCGGCGGTGTGAGTCTCAATCGTCCTCATTATCCACTCGCCCTTTTCGTTCTTTGTCCCGAATGTTAGTACCCACATATCAGTTGTATTTTTAAGTTTCTACTGTAAAATTAATACTGAAACAACAAAGTTGGTTCTGATTTTCGCCCTTTTTGAGCCTGACCAACGTAGTTTAACGTGTTGTATCTTAATCTTTTGGCGAATTAACGTTTATGAACTTTGCAGCTTCAAGGATGTCATCCGTCTCAGGATAACCGTGCCTTCGGCAGAATTCTCGCAGAGATATGGCGTTCTTGGCAGCCTCCTCACGTTCCCGCTTCTCGTCCTCGTTCTTCTTGAGCTCATACTCATAAGCCCGCTCCCTCATGAACTGGCTGAGGGCATCCATTATGCGCATCGGGTCGACGGCACCGAAGAACATTCCGTAACGGCCGGTCTTCATACGGTAGAAGAACAGCAGAAGCTCGCTGACCTTGAGGTAGCCGTATTCCTGGGTAATCACATTGGCGAGGCTCACAGCCTGTGACTCGTCCATCTTCTTCACTCCAGTGAACTCGCACAAGTCGAAGATCTGCGGAAGCATCCACATGGCTGGCATGTTCTCTCCGTAGGCATGACGGAGAACAGTTAGCGTCGGTGCGCTCTCGCTGAAGAACGCCTTTGCCGGGTATTTCGCAGCGAAACGCTGGGTGGTGGGGTTCATCTGCTTGAGGAACTGCTCACGCTCCCCGTACTTTTGCAGCACGAGCATCGTCTTCTGCCGCAAGGCGGGCGACAGCTGACATGTAGGCTGCAGCCCTCTGCTCTCTACCGGCACCATTTGTCTGTTGCCAATCACTTGTCCTATTGTTTCCATTGTTCTGATTTTTTAGTGGGAAAAGTCCAGCCCAGTTGTTAGCCATTGACTGCTCAACGATAGCCATCGCAACACTCGGGTCGTTGCCCGAAAGTTTGACGAGCTTGTTGTAACAGGTCTTCAACGATAAGTCGCTCTTGTAAGACTCATGTCGCTGATGTTTATACTCCAACCAAACAGCAAAGACATTCTCAAACTCAGGAGAAACAAAAATCCTTTTTGCATCTACTTTAGTAGATGTTTTTATATTCTTTTCTTCTTTATTCTTTAGTTGTTGTTGGTTTGCGTGTTGGTCAGCGTGTTGGTTTGCTTGTTGGTTAGTGTGTTGTTTTGCTTGTTGCTTGCCCTTTTTACCCTCTTGGTAATAGTCAAATTTACAGATAGTTATAATAGTGAATTTGTTTGTTGTTTTGCGTGTTATTTCGTGTGTGTTTTCCATGTTGGCCAGCATGCGTCTTGCTTGTTGCACCGAAATATCGAGGTCTTTCGCTATCCTTGCAAGGCTTGTGACAAGCTGTCCACGTTTCACTTCAATTCCCCGCCAAAACTTGTCCTCACTGTTAGCTTTAAGGAGTAGATACATCCACCCCTTGAGCATCACATCATCCGTGAAATACTCCCAGTCAAGAAGTTTTCTTGACAGCTTAATCCAGCCTTCCATAATCACGTCTCCTTAATGCGGATGCCGTGCACATGGAGCATCAGCTTGCGACGCAGAACGTAGTCGGCCTCCTTCCTGGTTATATCACTCTTGACATCCTCGACAACCAGCTGACCGTTCTCTATGTATACGAAGTCAGCTGTGTAGACTGCGTTCTTCTCGATGCACACCTGTTTGTAGACTGGCTCCACATACGAATGAGGTGTTATCCTCATCGTGTGGTAGCCTTTCTCCTTGCAGTACTCGGCAGCTGCCTTCTTGGTGTCAAAGACTATCCCGTCATGTACCGAGGTGTATACGAGCCATTTCTTCACGTTCTTGTCACGCACATGGATCGTCTCGTAGTGTGCAGGGATAATCTCGTACTCAACCTGTCGCTGGAGGTCGGAAATTGCACCACCCTTCTCAAGCATCTGGAGCTCAAGCCAGCGGTCATACTCCTTCTTGGAGTCATATTTCTCAACTGTAGCGAAGTCAATGTTGTTCTGCTCGCAGTAATATTTCGCATCGTGCTCGGTGCGGAAGCGGTGCTGAGTGCCAGGCACGACGTATACTTTAGTGTTTCCAAACTTGAACCTTTTCATTTTCTCATGAATGTATTAGTTAATATTTTGTCTCCATTGCGAACGACCCATTTACCGTTCACTCCTGGGTCTATGTACAAGTCCTCGACCTTGCCGAACTTCCTGTAGCTGCCGCATAGGTCTATAACCCATCCGTCCTTACCCTCATAGGGCCTGATGGCACGACCAATCATCTGGTAGTATAGTGCCAGCGACATGGTGGGACGTGCAAGGATGACGGTATCAAGGGCAGGGAAGTCGAAACCAGTGGTGAGGACACCGACATTGGCGACAACCTCGGTGTCTCCCTTCTTGAACCTCTCAAGAATTGCCTCACGTTCCTTCTTCGGTGTGGTTCCCGAAACAACCTCGCAGAAGCCCATCAAGTCCTCGGCAAGTCGTTCGGCATCCTCAACGAAGCGAGTGAAGACAAGTATACCGTTGCGCCTACCTCCGTCCTTCGGCCTCATCACACGCTTTATCACGTTGAGGGCGTAAGTGTAGAACCCTACCCTCTCGAACTCCCTGAAGAGCGACTTGTCATCGTAATCCGCACCGGTGGAGTTGAGCTTCACGTTGTCGAGGTCTATGCCGTTGAGGTCGAAATACCTCAATTTCGCAAGATAGCCACGTTCCAAGAGAGTTTTTATCTGACAATAGTAGATTACTTGGTCAAATACTCTCGGGCGCGTACGAGTAAGGAATTTGAGGATAGAGCCATATTTCTTCCACTTGCTGTTGACGGTAGTCGGGTCTATTGTCTGCGACAGCCGGTAAGGAGTGGCGGTCAAACCTATCACCTTGCGCCCCCCGACAGCCTCAATGAACTCTTTGTACTGTCCGCTGATGGAATTCACATAGTGGCACTCGTCAATGATGATCTTCTTGAAGATGTCGAACGAGTGGAGGTGTCCCATCACACTGCCTATCATCGCGAATGTCACACGGCAGATGGTCTTGACACCCATACTGGCGCTGTAGACTCCGTAACGGAAGCCGTAGGACGCATACTTGGCGACATTCTGCTCGCATATCTCCTTGTTGGGTTGGAGAACCAGGAGTGGTCCGTCAATCTTGGAGGCGATGTCGGCAATGACAAGACTCTTGCCAGCTCCTGTCGGGAGGATGAGCAGACCGTTATGGTCGCCATTATCGTTGAAGAACTTCACAGCAGCATCGCTTGCCTGTTGCTGATAGTCTCTTAATTGGTACTGCATAGTAGAACAAAAGACCGCCGCCAGCGAGAACGGCGGTCATCCCAAAAACGATGAAACAGTCACTATTCGGCGGCTCGCTCTGCCGATAAGAGTTTAGCTATGGCATGCCGTGTGATTTCCACGGCGGCATCATAGTAGTCGTTGCACTCTTGGCGACGTGGGGCGAACGATTGCATCTCAATGTCACGCTGTGCGCCCAGCTCACGTCTGAGTTCCATGTACGCGCTCTTGAGGTTGTGGAGGTCAACATGGAGTCTCGTGAGCAACTCAGCCTTCTTGACCTTGATGTTGTGTCGCTCGTTCATCAGCAGGCGAATGCGCTCGTCATGTTCCTCGACCTCCTTGATCGTGTCGGCGAGACGTCTCCTGTCCTTCTCCAGTCCAACCTCAACACCATACTCGCAGTACTTCTTGTCAAGCTCTGTCTTGACGGCGTTGAAAGCATCAACAAGTTCAAGTTTCTTGGCCTCATAGTCAAGTTCGTTCTTCTGCTTGTACTTGTTGTACTCGTTAATTCTCTCGGTCTTCTCTCTGCTGAGGGCGTGAGATGCTGCCGTGCGCTCACTGTTGAGTCTTGCGTTGATTGTGCGAAGCTCGGCAAGGGTCTCATCCCCTCTTAACTTAAATTCTTCCATTGTACTATATTTAAAATGTTTGACAATATGCCCGATTGTCCGCCCGGACTCAGCGGTGATTTTTTTTAAAAACATGCACTATCTTCACAGACGGCACATGTCGGCCTTCTTTAGTGTGTATATGAAAAAGAATAGATCGGTAGTGGACAGGCAGGAGTCGAACCTGCGCACGGCTTTTGAAACAAACCTAAGAAACTAAAAACTTTTATCAACTAAAACTAAAACAAATTTAAAAATAAACATTATGAGCCCGCCGTGGTTCCGAACACTGCCCTTTCTTCCCCCGCGCCTCACGGCGAGAGGGTACATGCAATACACATTTTATTTATGAACAATTATCCTCTGCCAGTTCCTACCGCAATAACTTTAGATCCGTCACCTAAAGCCATAACCATGCTCGGCTTGGCAAAGCAATTATGAAAGAAACTCTTACTACTATGAGTATATTTCCTGGAAGTCTCTGTACTTGTCATCGTCAGGCAACGGAACCGTTGCACCGTGCTCTGTCGCCATGTACGATTGTATCTTGTTCATGAAGTCGGTCATCTGTTTCTTGTTGAGCTTGCTGGTCTCAACCCATTTGTCGACGACCTCACCGTTGGGCAACACCACCGGATATGAGAACATAGAGCAGAACAAGTCATGCACGTTGTTCTTGTTCCAGTGGTCATCGCCGTAGGTTTTGTTGAAGAAGTTCGCAATGTCGGCACACCACACATAGAACAGCGCGTTCTGGTTGAGTGTGCGAGGCTGCTTCTTCTTCCATTGCTCCTTGGTCTCGATGGTCACCACATAGTCACCATTCGGGAGCCATGCACAGCACTGGTCGAGGGTGCGCTTGTCACCGACCTTGCCGTCTTCCTTGTGGATATGGATAACCATCAGAAGGGAACGTCTTCGGTGGTATTGTCGTTACCACTCCAGTTCTGTGGGTTCTGCTGAAATCGCACCTGATTCTCGAAGGGCACGGCAGGGTTGCTTGCCTCCTTCTTGCTCAGCATCTCGAAGTTGTCAACGATAATCTCGGTGACGTATTTCTCGGTGTTGTCGCGGGCCGTATACTTGCGCGTCCTCAACTTGCCCTCAACGTAGAGTTTCATGCCCTTGCCGACATATTTCTCTACTGTATCGGCTTGTCTGCCGAATACTACACACGAATGCCACTCGGTGCGTTCTGGAACTTGGGTGCCGTCTTGACGCGTGAACCCTTTGTCAGTTGTTGCAAGGTTGAAAGTGGCGAACTTACCACTCTGACCGTCTCTTATCTCGGGTGCCTGACCTACATTGCCGAGGAGTATAACTTTGTTTACGCTCATTTCGCTGAAATTTTAAATGATCCTTTTCTGGTTGTTTGTTTTGAATACTTCTTATATAATTCGGGATAAGCCTTCTTGAAGGACGTGGAGTCGAAGGTGGTAGTGGTTGACTCCTTACTGATAGATGCGGTGAACTCGTCACATTCCCACTTGGTGACACTGTTCTGCTCCATGAGCTCACGCAACCGCTCCTTCATCTCCTTTGCCTTTTTCTCTGCTATGAGCAAGTCGGCAATAGCTCTGGTGATTTCCTGTGGAACGGTGAGGCTCGATGAGGTCTCGACAACCTTATTGACCAGCTGCGTAGTGTCAAACACTTGCATCGTCTCGTTGAGGTACACGAAGCCGAAATCGGTGAGAGTGACTTGAGTGTCAAGCAAGCACTTGACTTGCTCATCAGGTTGGCGCTCTATCGTCCAACGTTCACCATCTCCTTTACGAAGCCACACACCAATCAACCCTTTTACCTTGAGTCCAGTCTGACGCTCAAACATAAACGCATAACAGCTCAACTGCCATGAGAGGTATTCTTTTAACCCTCTCGCATTACCGGGATAGTAGTCGAGGTTGTTGGTCTTGTAATCTACAAGGTAAATACCATCTTCCTCATCAGCCCACACACTGTCAATCTGCGAGGCGAACATGCCGTAGTCAACGGTGAACTCGGTGGCGATGGTGCGACACTTGTAAGGTTTCAGTCCTTTGTAGGTGTCAAGCTCCGCAGTAACATCCTGAGCAGGGAGCATCCCAGCTGTGGGATGAGGCTTCTCGGGGAACTCGGTGCACTCAATACCCATATCATCATACATCTGTATGGCCTTGTGGACACATGAGCCATAGTAACCAGCCTTCGGGATCTGAACATTTAAAACGAAATCATTTGCGCCAGGATAGACTCCCAACTGCAACACTTGATGAATGAGAGAGGTAATCCCAGACAACCGCTGCTCGCCACGGTGGTAGCGGTGAGTCTCCTCATCAAACACTACCACCGACCGCTTTAAGTCTTCTTTCTTTATCATGACACGAATTATTTTTGTGGTTTTGGATAGACAGCTGCCATCTCTTGGACAGCCTTCATGAAATCACTTGTGGCATCACAGGGAACCTGTTTGCTCCATTTGCGCCACATTGCCTCGAACTCGTCACGGCTCTTGACTGCTCGCATCTCAGCGCAAGCATCAACAACCTTTGCCTCAAGGTCGCTCTTGGCTTGCTTCGCCTCCTCGTCGGGTAGGTCTTCGCCAGCGTAAATGTACAACCCAAGCCCGAACATAGCAATGTTCTTGGCGAGGCAACGCATGATTGCCTTATTCACATCGAACATGGTCGCTGCATCAACAGCCTTGTCACCATACTTGGTTTTGTAGGTGTAAGCCGTGGCTTTCATCGCTTTGTTGTTACCGTTCATCACAGGCAACCACATGGAGATTGTCTCTCCGTTGATGGTGACCGAAGTCTCGACCATGATACCGAGTTGGTCATCGTTGAGGTAGGGTTTGTCGCCCCAGTGGCGAACCTCGTAGCTGGCATCGGGGTAATGCTGCTTGACTTGTCCCCATGCCCACACCCATGAGAGGTAGGACAGGTACTTTTCGCTGCCGTCGGGGTTCTTCTCGTTGGTTTTCTTCTTCTCAACGTGCTCATTCACGTTGATTGCATTCAGTGTCTCGAAGACACTTTTCTTAGTGACTTTTTCCATGTTTTTGGGAATTTAAATAGTTTGACAAATAGTTTAATATAACGTTGTAAAATTAATCATTTTCAGCGAAATAGAAAAATTATTTTTTATGTTATAAAACACTTTTCTTAAAGTAAAACTTTAACTATCCTCACGGACGGTTAAAGTCACAAAAATCAATTGTACTTAATGAAAGCGTGTTAACGATGATGCAAGTGGCCACACCAGGAGTCGAACCTGATTTCGTCCTCAAAGTCATATGGAACCCCTCCCACTCATCCGAGCCGTGGAAGACGGCGTGACCATGAGCGCACTGCCTTCACAGGTGGTGCGCTTAAACAAAAATGAAAAAAATTTACCTTAACTTAGCGTTTGGCATTATTGATCGTCCCCGTCTTCGTCGTGGCAATACTTGAAGATGAGGCTAATTATAAACAATGCTCCAGCGCTCCAAAGAGCATACTCAAAGAACACTCGCTTTGGTGCGTCCTCACTGGGGATAAGCAGAATGCTGAAGAACAGCACTGCGACGATAATGGAATAAAGTACTTCCATGATTTTTGGAATTTTGACTGTTTGACATTTTTGCGTTTTAGATTTTCCTGCAATGTCGGAGGACATCCCCGGCATTGACTTGCCATTTTCCGTTCTGTGACGGTGAGTCCTTCGTGAACGCGACCTTGCCAGCCTCCATGAGGCGACGCAGCTTCTCACGTCCACCAACTATCTCCTCAGCGACTCGCTTGCCGAAGGTCTTGCCGCTCATCACGGCGAGGATGTTGTCGCACAGGCGAGCTTTGATGGCATCGTCGCTCATCGCACCACTCGCTTGTAGATCGTCACGGCAGGAGAACCACCGGTGACCACAACGTTTACCTTGTCGCCCTCGCTGTAGTGCGCCATCTCAAGCGCATCCTCATCAGAGAGGTTCTCTGCCGTCCTGATGGCCTCTGCCCTGGGGCAATTGGCGACCAATACGGTGAGTCGCTTGCTCGTGTTCTTGACCTCTACCCTCATGACACCCTTGTGACGGTTGCGATTTTGTTGTCCATGTTGGTGGTGACGCTCCATCGGGCACCGTTGGCACGCTCAACGATGAGGCGTGAACCAGTCAAGGTGCGAAGGTAGTCGGTCTTCTCGAGAGGGAAGTCGAGGCTTGACCCGACCTCCAGTGTACGCAGCTGCTCAATGATGGGCACCTGCTCAGTAGTTACATTTACGTCCATAATTACATTATTAAAATATGAGTAGCCGTGGGTGGTGACAGACCACAAACTAATCGCCATTGGGCTCACGGCTTCCAAAGAATTTATGGTAGAAAAATCGAATGTTCATACACCGACAGGTCATTTATGCCGCCTGTCATCGGCACCCTGATTGGCGGTCAGGGAATTCCGCTCACATGAATTCATTCTGTCTCGGGATCTCTCCTTATTGACGGTTCAGCTCTCCGTTCCTCTACCTCACGGTGGGGGACGTGTCACGGCTTGGAACTACTATCATGCTCGCTCATCGCTATTGACTTGCCACCGTACCATGTCGGTGGTAGTTTCAGCGGATAATCAACGATGTCAAGGAACTCTGCTGTTTCCCTTCCGGGAACTTTGGTTCCGTCCGAGGTGTCGCTCAACTCGCTATGGGCACTGGCCGACGGAAACGAAAAATGGAAATAGAAACTGATTAGTTGAAATAGACGGTTACAGTCACGTCAATGGGGCTGGGGAACGAATTCCCGATATACCACATAGCCTCATGAGAGGTTGCCACCTTGTCAATCTCACGGAGGTCAAACATGGTGAAACCTTCTCGTGTTATCTTTAGAGTCTTGTCATCCTTGAGGACGAGTTTGGTGCGTTCGTACTCCCACTTGTTCCACTCGTTTCTCTGGAGGCATTCCTTCACATCATTCACCAAGGCGAGCATTCTCTCGTCGGTGGTCTCAATTTTTTTTGTCTCAATGTTTTGCATAGCTCAAAAATTTAGTTTAAATTTGTCGTTGTTGATTTGATGATGCAAATATATATCCGTTTGGCTAATTTTGCAAGCCATTTGGATATAAATATTAGATATTTAAGGAATATTAACAAACAAACCCTTTTTTGGGTCAAAAATCAATTGGAACCATGATAGAGAGAATTAAAAAATTTATAGCCTCCACAGGCTTGACAGACGCCGCCTTCGCCAAGAAGATAGGCGTGCAGCAGATGACGCTATGGCGCCAGCTGAACGGAATGAGGAAGATGAGCCTCGAGACCGTCGGCGCCATCACGAGCGCCTACCCCGAGCTCAACTGCAACTGGTTGCTCAGAGGCGAGGGAGAAATGTTCTTCGGGACAAAGGAGAAGGAGAAGCGACTCGACAACCTCATCGACGTGATCTCCATGCAGCAGGAGACTATCCGCAACCTACAAGAGAAAATCAAACAACTTCAAATTCAATAACTATGAAAAAAGTAATCACATTCATTCTGGCGCTTTTGCCACTTGCGCTTTGTGCGCAGGTGAGGGTAGTATCAGCACCAAAACAAGAGGCTCCTGTCGTTAAGTACGACAGTTTGAACAACGTCCCAGGTTCTCAAATTACAGGGATGGTCGGACAGGAATTGTTCTTACCTCCCCTTCCTGACCACTTGAAGAAATATGGCTATCAAGATCTACACAGAAAAGCAGACAGTTATATAGGCAGCATTCCGTTTGATGAGATAGCAGGTCACACATTCAAGATTGTAAGCGTGGAAAGAGACGGAGACATCGGTCGCTATTACAAAATAAAACTTGAAGATACTCAGACAGGGACTAATTATTTCTACACATATAATACTGTACTATCTTCTTGGGAATTCATAACGCTTGGATACAAGGCGAAATATGAGGAACTAAACAAAGGCAAGAGTTTCGTTGCTTTGTGTTATTCGCTCGGCAAAGACTTAAATACCGGTCAATATGTATCAGGACAGATTAGGGGGTCTGTTTGGGTTTTCCAAGAAATAATAGCCAGTCAAGATAATGGCGAGATAGGTTATCTATACTCCAACGACAAAGGACAGTCGGTTGTAGTTGATGAGCGCAGCCTCAAGGACATGAGACCAAAGGCTGAAATAGACAACCTTAGAAAGAAATACGGCTCACGCATGTGCGACACAGCCTTAGAGGGCACAGTAAAAATAGGCATGCCAGCCGACTTGGTTATTATCGCCAAAGGACACCCCAAAAGAGTAAACAGCGCAAGCTACGGATCACAATGGGTTTATGGCGAGTATGGCGACGACTGCATCTACTTCGAGAACGGAAAAGTAACAGGCTGGAATTGACTTTTGTTTCCGATTTATTGTCGGGACTCTAAACGTAGTAAAAACACCCTTTTATAAAACACTAATAATCACACACTTAAAAATAAAATAAGCAAAAATGATACAAAAATCGGTTATAACACAAGTATTTAGTATTAAAATACTCTAAACCACGAACTATTAGGCATTTAAATGGTAAATATAAGTGCCGACAAACCCAAATTTGGCACTCAATTATTGTCCAAAAATTGTCGAAAACCGCATTTTTGTTTCCGTTTTGTTGTCCAAAAAACACAAGATTATTTATGGCAAATTTAACTTTAACAATCCTCCCCGCAAAGGTTCTCAAGGGAGGCAGACACAAGGTGCGCATCGCAGTGGCGCACAACAGCCAAACTCGTTACATTCTCACCGATGTAGTAATCGACTCAACAAAGGAGTTCAAGAACGGTCAAGTCGTGAAACGTAGCGACGCAGCATACCTCAACACAAAGTTGAGGAAGAAACTCGTCGAGGTGCAGCAGGCAATAGATGACATTCCATACATAGAGGGGCTGTCTTGCCCCGAACTCATAGACGCAATATCATCTCAGCACAAGAAGAAAATACACACCCTACGCTCTGCCTTCGACGAGATGATGGATGTCTCCTCGGCAAAGGAGAGTTCAAAAGTGCATTACCGTGCAACGTTCAGCTCAATAAGCAGGTTCATCCCAGAGTCTACAAGGGTGAGGAACATAACCCCTGTGATGCTGAAACGGTACATTAAGAAACGCAACGACATCGCACGAGGTCAGGTGCGCTTCCATATAGCACTGATTGCGATGATCCTCAACCACTGCCAACGCAACGGATACACAGACTACACTGTGCTCCCGACCTCCAACATCATGGAGCCAGTAGTTGTGGTTAGGCAGAACTGGCTCACCCCCGATGAGGTGCGCTTTATCCGGGACAACAGAGGCCCACTCAAGTCACACGCGAAGTTCCATGACTTTTTCATGCTCTCCTACTATCTCGGGGGCATCAACCTTATAGACCTCGCTAAAATCAACTTCAACGAGTGTCGCAACACCATAAAATATATAAGGACAAAGACCGAGCGAAAGGCGAAGGTAAACCCTTTCGTTGAGTTCATGATACCAGACGAGGCGAAACCCATAATTGAACGGCGCAAGGGGAAGGACGGAAGGCTCATCATCGCAAAGGCTGCACCAAACGACCTGTGCCATTGCATAGAGGCTTCTGTGCATCGCTATCGTGATTTCTACAATATGCCTCAGCTTACGTTCTACAGCGCACGCAAATCCTTCGCCCAGCATGCCTTCAACCTCGGCATCTCGGAGTCGGTCATAGACTACATTCTCGGTCATTCGCTGGGGTCGAACAAGAACACAATGCTCTACTCCTACATCAAGGTCACACCCGAGATGGCCACCGAGGCAATAAGAAAAGTCTGCGACTTTATAGCAAGCGAGAGAAATTTTTAGTACCTTTGCAACGCATTTACATTCTTCTTGGAATTTAAATGTTTGACATTTTTGCGTTTCGAGGCTGTGAAGCTACGGAACGCTTTCTTTTTGCCGAACTATTCCTCCGCTAATCGGTATTATTAGATGTAACGCGTCCTGTGCTGTTGGTTTTGCGTTATGCCCATGTGTCCCGCATGGGCTTTTTTATGCAGTAAGTCCCCACTCTCACGAGCGAGGACTCAATCATGAAGAAACAATTACTTTACTTCCGGTGCTTATTAACAACTATTTATCTATGAGAATGAATTCCACGTTTTCAATGGTTTCGTTTGGATTGAGAGATGTCACGTCAATCTTTCGGTCCTTGACTTTGTTGGTCTTCCACAGGAAGCCCAAGAACCTTTTATATTTGACGGTCTCGACTATTTTCAGCTTACTGCGAGTCTGAAGATCGCCGACGAGGGTGTCGGCATCTATATACCCATGAAGCGAGTACCAGGGTTTCTCAATGTCGATGGCCTTCACCTTCACTGGCTCTACCTGGACCACATTATTATATATGGTGTCTCGGTAGATTTCCTTCTCCTTGAGCACTGTGTACAAGGTGTCGCGAGTGTGGGTATTGACGGTGACCACTCGCTCAACATCTCTGCCGTTCGTTTTCAGGCTCTCTATGAGCTTGAGGTCGTCAGCCCTATATCTCTTCAGTTCATCAATCGTCAGGCGAATGCCAGCCATTTCTGCTGCATTCAGACCATCTTTTGTCTGATAATGCCGAACAGAGTCAAGCAATGCGCCTTTCGTCTGCGTCAGGCTCTCGTTCTTAGCCTTCAGTTTGGCGAGGCTGCACTGCTGGAAGCCTACTACTCCAGCAACAGCAAGGATGGCAATGGCGATTATCAGATACTTCTTCATTTCAGACGCTCTTTGAATTTTTCCCACTCTTTGCTGTTGTTCTTGCTGGCATTGTTCCAGCCGACAACACCGGGACAAACCTTACCGCTGATGTCATAATGGCGCACCACTCGTTCAAGTGGAATATTGAACTTTTTCATCAGGATCTTCGTCAATTTGACTGCATTGCTTAATGTTGCCTCGGTGAAATACCAGCCCTCATGGTTAACCTTCGAGTGGTCATAACCTGCCTTTAAGTTGCTACACATCTCAATAGAGATAGTGTTGGCGTTCGTGGCTATGCGGTAGAGTCTTCCGCCTCCACTATAAGGATTCTTGCGGTCTCCAACGCTCCAGCACTTATAGTTCTTCAAATCGGGATTAAATTGAACGATGTCACGGTCATCGCACCCAAAATCTGCGCTTGCTCGTTTGCTCTTCTCCCACGAGTTCTTCATGTTCTTCGCACGACCAGGGGCTGACGATGCACCCGCCGTGTAATGGATGGCAAGATACTTTATAGAGCGATTGGGTGCTTTAGTGATGCAACAGCTCAGTGGAGCATAAACCACTGAAGGGTCTACGCATTTCGAGTTGGTGGTAGTCGTCTCCTGAACTCCAAGAGCTGCCCATGTCTTGGGGCCGACTATTCCGTCTGCGTCCAAACCGTGAGCCTTCTGCCATGCTACAAGAGCATCGTGCGTCTTTTGGCCAAAGTCCGAATCGACAACAAGATTATATCCCTCCTTGTTAAGAAGTTTCTGTAACTTCTTCACTTCATCTCCTGTGCTACCTCTCTTAATTGTCTTCATTTACTCTCGTTATTTGTGATTTCTTTTTTTAGATCGTCAAGTTCAACATCGAAATGACGCTCTGTCTTGTCAATCGTAATCTTCTGCAACAGTTTCCAAAATCTTGACTCGTTGGCATCACGGCATGATGCCTCGTTCTCCAAGATACTCCAAAACTGCTCGAAGCAGATTACACCGGTAACGATGTAACTCAAGGGTATGGTGACGTGGATGAACACCCAGTGCTCGCAGAGGAAGGCAAGCAGAATGAGCATCAACCTCTTTGGAATTGTGTTTGTGACAACCTTCCCGAAGGCAAAAGACGTGAACCTTGCTGGTCGCTGGGCCTTGTCGGGATACATCTTGCGGACTCGCTTGTCAAGCTGGTATGCAGTCCAAGCATCACACACGATGAAGATAATTGCCACGATGATGAGGGGAAACGTTGGTCGGAATTCTCCGACAAGCCAGCCTACCCATCCCCCAAGGGCAACAAAAACCGCTTTCCAAAAACCAATAAACTTATCCATAGTTGTATATTTTTAGTGCTATTATTAACCTACGAAATTACTTATATATTAGAGTGATACGACAAATTATAAAATTCTTACATCCACAAAAAAGGTAGTTTCGTGGGTTAAAACTCTAACAGGGTGCATTTTATGATTTTAAATTATTTTATTCTCGTTATATTTGCCGCAAAAACCCAAAAAATATGGAACTCAACGAACTTCTTAACGAGATTACCAAGAAGCTGCAAGGTCACGTTGCAGTAGTGCAGATATTTGTGGACGGCGAGGTGCACGTTAGACGTGTCGGTGACGCAAACAGGCTCATCGACAACCCTTCGCTTATACCACCGTCCTCTACCCTCTCCTTCCTGGAATGGATGCGTCAGCAGATAGAAGATGCCAACGTTACCAACGGCACAAAGTCCAATCATCGCAACTGCCTCAAGCATCTCGCTGCCTTCAGAGAGACCATCACCTTTGCCGACCTTGACTATCGCCTCGTGTGCGCCTTTGACCGCTACCTTCGTGCGCTGAAACTATCGGTGAATACCATAGCCAAGCTCATGAAGGTGTGGCATAGGTACATCAACATCGCAATAAGCGAAGATTTACTCATTGCCGACCCATTTCGCAAATACACTATCCATAGAGAGCGAACTCACAAGAACACGTTATCGGAACGTGAGCTCAAACGTGTGGAGAAGAACGTGGACACTTTGCCCGACAATGAGCGCAATGTTGTGCGTGCCTTCCTGTTCTCGTGCTACACTGGGTTGAGGTATTCCGACCTATGCAGAGTAAAGGGCAGCGACGTTCGCTCACAGGGCAAGCAGAAGTGGCTTATCTTGAAGACGCAGAAGACAGGTGCCGAGGTTCACGTTCCGTTGTCGGTTTCGTTCGGTGGCAAAGGTGTGTCTATGGTTGAGAACCAGGGGACACTCTTTCACTTGCCGAACAATGCTCGCTGCAACGTATTGCTCAAGCGAGCGATGAAGAAACTGCATGTGCGTAAACGGCTGTCGATGCACTGCGGTCGTGTGACATGCGCAACGATTTGTCTATTGCGTGGTGTGCCGTTGTCCACCATTCAGCACGTTCTCGGGCACAAGTCAATCAACACCACTGCATCGGTGTATGCTCAAGTCCTCGACAACACAATATCGAGGACGATGCGCCGTGCATGGAGGGCGTAGTGCCATCGGTACTGCATTCTTTGCCAAAACCAATATCCAGTCGTTCAAAGAGTTTACCCATTTCGTCAACGTACAGGTGGTTTCACCCAATGCCTTCATGAACTCAACACTCGAAGAAATTGAGTTCCCAAATGTCACCAACATCGCATACAACGCGTTCAGGGGTTCACATGTTGTAGAAGCCACTATACCGGCAACAGTCACCCAATTAGGTGAGCATTGTTTCAATTGCACCACAATGACGAGACTGACTATACTCCCCACAACACCTCCAACTTTGTACTTGCCACTAAGCAATGCAACAGCCTTGTTTTATGTGCCAGCGTCAAGTTTGGAGGCCTACAAGAGTGCGGATAAGTGGTCCACATTGGCAAGCAGAATTTATGCTATACCTGATTAGGCCACTGGCTCAACGGCAGTATCCTTGATGCAAGGGCGCTCCAGCCACTAACGGTCTTCCATGCGTCCACTAATGCGTCAGGCACATAGATGTAGCCTGTGAATGTGCCCATATTTTGGCCAGTTGGAGGCGCTGCAGTTGCATTCGGGAACACAAGGTTGGCAGTTGTACCAGTAAATAACATGTAGCCTCTCAAGTTGGAGAATGTCGCTGCCGTGAAAATAATATCTGTCAAGGTCTTAATATTGGCGAAACCTGTTTCGGAATTTATACTGCCTGCTGAAACTATGATTTGGTCTTGTGCATAGAAATTACAAGACTTAAACATATTGTTTCTAATTGTCGTTATACCTGTCGGCAAGTTGATCTTGATTTGCTTGGCTGCAAAGCCGCTGTTTCCAGTAGTGCCAACACTGCCGATTGTTGTCACGCTCGTAAAGTGCTCGAATTCGGGAAATACGAGTGGGGAGATGTCTCTAAAGTACGAGTCAATCCCGATGGTATTCCATCGGGACAATATTCAAGGGCAACACAGAGATAACGGCTTTCAAGGAGCTGGTACATTTTACCCGAGTTACATCACTCGCAAGTCAGGCATTTGCTGTGTGCTCAAACCTCAAGAGCTTGCACATGCCGAACAGCATAACAACTATGGCTTATGGCATCTGCCGAGCCTGCTCTTCGTTAGAGGATGTCGTTATCTCTACTGCAATAACTGAAATCACACAGGCCGCATTCAACGCTTGTGCAATAAAGCACCTTGTTTTGCACGAGGGGCTTGTTAATATAAGAACTGATTATGCTTTCGGTAATTGCACCCAGTTGTTAGACGTGACATTCCCATCAACGATAACAGGTATAGGCACAGACACCTTCCGAGGTTGCACGGCTCTCACCGAGATGATCTTCAATGGCACAACACCACCAACACTTGGTGGTGGCTACAACATTCTTGGCCCAACATCAGCCACTTGGCCTATCTATGTCCCCGACTCTGCTGTAGATGCCTATAAGGCTGCTTCGAGCTGGGCAAACTACAAGAACAGAGTCAAGGGCATCAGCGAAAGACCGAGTTAATCATCAATTGCGAAGATGTTGTTTGCACGGCTCTTCCATCCCGAAGCGTTCTTATATGTGTCGAGACTCTCTGCTGGCACATATATGTTGAACGTGCCCATGCTTGCGAACGAGCTGTTATTGACAAGTGTCGGAGGTGTAGTCGCTCGCACAGTCAGAGACTGCATTGCACTTGCGCCATAGCACCAGTCGCCGATTGAAGTCATTGTTGCTGGAAGATCCATAGAAACCAATGATGCAGTAGAACGGAACGAACTTTGACCCAACGAAGTGATATTGCTTGGCACGGTCATGCGTTGGAGAGAAGATGAACGGAACGCATTCGCTGGCATTGACGTCATTTTCGTGAAGTATCTTATCTCGTCGAAGGTGGTTATTTGAGTATTATTTTGGAAGGTAGTACCGATGGAACTAACTGCAGCACATTGTGCCTCAGTGATACCGTCACCGACCTTAACCTTGTCATAGGCACCAGCACCCGAGGCAGCCGTCTCCGTGATGTTGTAACCGCCTGTGCCGTTCTTGTTCTCGACATAGTTGCCGTCAACCAAATCCCAACCGCCTGTGCCTGCCACAGCGGTTGCAACGATGTTGTAACCACCAGTACCACCAGCGTTAGGCTGATATTCCCAATGCCAGTCGCCCCAGTTGGTGGCACAGATTTGCATGACTGCATCATCCTCGAAGCGTACATAGTAGGTCTCGCAGTTTATTGTCAAGCTATTGCCGAAGAACGCACGAAGTGTGTCGGCAGTGTCTTGATACATCGGAGTGGTAACGTTGATTGTGCCCTGCAGCAATGCGTGAGCATCAGAGTTAGAGATAATTTCGTTCTCGGGGTCGTAAATCAAGCGACCGTAGCCTGTGCCGGTATCGGGGTCGTAAGCCTGTGCGAGGTTCACGAGCAACTCCATCTCGGCTCCAGTCATCTCGATGGCACCCTCCCACATCAAGGTCACATAGTGCAGGTTGTTGTTCGCAGTGTTCATCACGATACGCAGCATCTCAATAGGATTGATCTGTGCGCAGTTGTTGATATAAAGACCCGTCATTGAGGCTCGTGCAGACGCGTTGAGAGTGATGTTCTCCATCTCAAGCATAGGCAGGGTGTGCATGAACAACGTGATGAGCTGGTCGCTGAACTCCACCTCTTCAACCTTAGAACCTACAGGAAGCATGATGCTCGGTGCACTTGAGCCACCGAAGTACACTGTCCTCAATCTTGGGCAACGGCTCAATGATACAGCGTTTCGCAACGTAGTAACGTTACGGCAGTCAACTGTCTCGATGGCGTTTCCAGCGATGTTCAATGTGCCGGCATTGAAGTGCACGCTTGAGGCAGTAGCATCACCCACCTTCACACGGCGCAGCCTCTTGCCAGCGATGCTCATGGTAGCACCCACGGTGGAGTCACCACCACGAGTGGTCAGCTGTAGACCACACAAGTCACCGAGGTCGGTGTACCAGTCAACACCCTTGATGTAGAACGTGGTCGTACCATCGGACGTTGCCTGGACGGTGCAAGCCGTGCCAGCTGGAGTTCTTGAGCCTCGCACATTGGTACCACCTCCCGAGTTACCAGTCGGGTACATCTCGATGGCAGGTTTCAAGGCAAAGTTGAACGCGCTCGCTGGAGTGAACTCAAGACGGCCGTAGCCATCATCGCCAGCACCTGTGAACGCACCGATGCCGTATTTGCTGAACAATGCTACAAGGTGATGCTCCGTCCATTGCTTCTCGGCATTGAGCTGTGTGCCGTTTGCCTGGCGCAATGGTGGAACGTTATTGTAGACAGCAGTCGGGTCAAGTTCCCACACGTCAACATAACTCCAGTCACCGTCACTATTATATGCCGTGCAGGGGAAATACTCTGCCGAGTCATTCCAAAAGTAGTAGTTGAACATGTTGATTACCGACTGATGGATATTCGCACCGGCAATGTTTTTCGCTACGGCGAGAGAAACAAGCTGCTCTACCATAGTGTTGAGCATGTCCTTGACACCGTTGTAGTACCCATCTTGCGAGGTGATGATAGCCCAGAATGCAGATGAAGAACCTTGGAAGATGTCCACACCATCTTGAGTCACGTCACCGACCTCTACGGAAGGACTCTTCGTCTGTTGGCCGTTGTTGTCGGTCATCAAGATTGTATCCATGTCGTCCTGGCACCATATCCATCTACCACCTTGAGCAAGTGTCTGCCACTTCATCGGATAGGTGTTCTTTGCATGGTTATCACTACAAGCAATCAGCTCACAGAACGCCTCATGGTAGCAAGCACCATTGATTGACCAGTAGTTCGGGCCTTCTGCCTTGAACTTCGCCATACGAGCGGCGAGAAGCTGTGCAGTAGTAGGACTCGATACACCACCGAGGTAGTCCTCGAGGTAGTCAAGCATATCGTGTGACGATAGCACCTCATACTGACCTGTAGAAGTACGGTAGTAGATGAGGTTGTAACTGCTATCGTAGAGTTGCAGAACCTCGTTCTTGCGGTTGCCGAGCACGTCGCTTGCTGCTCTCCATGTCGCTGGGTCAGCGTTGAGCTGTGCAAGTGTCTTGCCGACATCGGTAAGACTGCGAAGGTAAGGCGAGCAGAAGTACACAATCTCGTAGGCTGGTTTCCACTCTTGTTCAAGAAGAGCAAGGATGTTGGCAGCGTCCTCTGCCTTGTCGGTCTTGAACCTACAAGCGTCAACGTCCCATGCTTCCTCGCCACCGAACTTCAATGTTTCTTCGGTGTAGTCATACACTGCGTCCACCCATGGGTGCAAGAAACGAGTGCCGAGAGGCGCATGGTTGGGACCTTCCACGCAGAGCAAGTTGGGATAGGTCTCATAGTCATAACCACGAGTGCCAGCATCGTTTTTGTCTGGACCACTGGTGTAAAGACCGATGAACTCGTAGGTACCGTCCTCGAACTTCTGGAAGCCGAAGAAGGGATATTGGTAGATTGACACACGCACGTTGCTGTTGGGCAATGAGGACTTGAGTCCACAGGCCTCAAACAACTCATCGTACATGTTACATGCACCCATCTTGTGACCTTGCATTGATGATGCTACGTTCTTTTTGGCGACAATCCTCGACACTTTTGGGTGCAATCCCTTACCGGCTATATAGCCCGAGCCAGCGTCGGTCGTGCCGTCGGCATAGTGGAAGATTGCTGCGCTCTTGAGTTTCCATCTCAAGTTCCAGCGGTAGTAACGCATTGATGTCGTACCTTGACCATCAATGGGTGCGTTCTCGATCCAAGTATTCCAAGTGGGGTGGTCAGCGTATTCAAACCACACAGTAGAGTTACCACCAGTCGAATGAGTCAGCGAAGGAATATCAGTATCACCCACCATCTTGATGACCATCGTGTTGAAGCCAGCAGCCTTGCAGAGGTCGTAAGAGATTTGGCCACCGTCAAGGATGTTGTTGTCATGGCGAACACCACTGCGAGTGTAGTCAAGACCGTCGATGATTGAGTTCAAGAAGTTTTGCAATACCGCATCAGCCTCAAGCACTTTGTTGTAGACACGCATTGAGTAGAGGCAAACGTCTGCACTCTCTTGACCAATCACTAACGAGCCAGCACCGAAAGAACCTTCACCGCTGTACTCAAAGACTGCTTGCTGAATGCCGTTGATGTAGATACGGCACAAGTTACGGCCAGTGCTCTTATAGAGTCGCTGGAACACAACAACCATGTGCAGCACCTTGTCCTCGTTCAGCTGTACGGTCTGTGGAGTAATCTGTCGGTCGGTTGACGATAGCACTGTGATGCGAGTGGGGAAGACAATCACACCGTTGGTGGTGTCTTCGTCATAAGTTGCCTCGCTCATCATGCTGATGATTGGTGTGTCGTAGTCTGCGATGTCGCTCACACGGAACTTCATCTCTACCGATACGTCACCAGTAGCTGAACGAGTGAGAGGCTTGAGGTCGGTAATTGTGCACGAAGAACCAGCCTTGATGACCAGGGCACGGTTAGCGTCGCTGTCCTGATACCAACCATCGGTTGACCAGCTCATGTTCTCCCAAACGGCATCGTAAGTGCCGACAACGGCATCTGGAGCGATGTTGAGGATGTCCTCACGGTCGCCCGAACCATTGGAACGAGTGGCTGCGTTCATGTAGAACACTGCACCCTCGGTTGCAGCATAACTATTGGAGTTGTCAATAGGCAAGTCAAGTTCTGCCGTGTTGTCGGCAACCTCTAACTCGATGTGCATAGAGAAGCCTGTAGTAACCTCGCTGTCGAGCTCAAGCGACGTGGTGTAAGTGACTTTCGTCTGCGAAGTAACTGCCTCTTCCTCATCCTCTGCGATAACGAAGGTCTGCGTGCCATCGTTGGCGGTGATGTTGATAGTGACCTCGGTAGCGTTATATGTTGCGTAACGGAACAATCCTTGAGTAGAGTAGTTGACGGCTGTGTCAAGTGCTTCGTTGATACATACCAACGACACTTGGTTGACATCGCCACTCTCCACGCACATGATGTTGTACTTGAAGTGGGGTGTCTCTACTCCGTCACCACTAATCCATATCTCTACGGTGTGGATGCCAGTCTCACCGGGGAACTTGTCGGTCATATTGAACGAATATGGCGTGGTGATGTAGTTAGATCCCGAAGCGAACACTTGGGTGTAGGTCTGTTCGTCATCATCATCAACACGAACCCACAGAGTCTTCTGCAAGTTACCACTAAAGTAGAGTCCGTTGATGGCGTAGTCTTGACCTTCAATGAAGGCAACGTTCCAATTGAACTTGCTTGTCAAGGTCAACGAGGTCACGTTAGCGGTGAAGGTGGTGGACTTGCTTTGTCCCGAGTCAACACCTTGCACAGTAATCTTCACACGGTTGGCACCGATGGCGAGATATGGGCGCACGTTCTGATAGATTGTGCCGCCACTCAAGCAGGTGCCACTCGCACGCTCAACGAACGAGCCTCCACCGTTATCGACTAACAGACTCCAAGTGTAGTCCTCGGGGAAGTCTTCCATCTCTCCACCGAGAGTACCAGCCTTAGTGCTTGGCGACACGTCCACATAGGCTGTCGTCTCATCCTTCAGCACATAGAAAGAGGACGGAGTAGTGCTCGCCAATGTGATGGCGTACACCGTACCCGACAAAGGAACCGAGCCGAGTTGTGTGCCACCTTCGCTGTCGTAGAACACGATAGCTCCGTTCTCGTAGGTTATCCAGCCCACCTTCTCATCGGTGGTGCTTATAAGGTTAGTGAGTTGCTCCTTGATGAACTCCTCTACTCTTGATTTTTTATACCCATCCCAACTGGTCTGCATGTTGGGGATTTTCTCGTCAATAACTGTTGCCATATTGTTGTTGTATTACCATTGTTCGTCATTACGCCACACGTCGTTGTCATACCAAGCATCGGTGAGCTTGCTCCATACGAGGCGAGCTCCCTTATACACTTGATAGATGGCTCGCTGACCACGAGCAATCCAAGTGACCTTGTCTGTGCCTTTGTATATCATTCTTCGTAGATGTAGTATTTGGTGTCGGGATCAATCGTGCCAGCATCTACCAATTCCTGGTACTCCTCCATAGTGCAGTAAACCTCCTTCATGTTCTCAATGATGAGGTCGAGGGCAGCAGATACGGTATAGGCCGAGGCATACGCAGGGTCATTGGTGTTGTGGTATCCCACATTCAGCGCACCAGTCTCACCGGTGATGCTCGTGATAGAGCCCTCGGCGGTAGTCAATCGGGTGTCGAGGTTTGTCACGTCTGCCGAAAGCCCCGAGAGGTCAGAAACACTGCTCTCCAAAGCGGTCACACGGTTCTCCACAGAGGTGACGCTGGTTGTTGTCGCAAAACCCTTGACGGTGTTGGGGCTCAATGTCACCGAACCGTTGGAGAGAGTCAAGGTGCACTCAACCTGACACGAGTCATAATTGTGGTACCATATGAAGATTGAGCTTTCAAGCGGGTTGTAGGTGGCGTTCAAAATCAAACCACTTGTGCCGTCATAGATGACCTTGTGAGCTTGAACTGCAGCCACGAACTCGTTGAACCTCGCCTCTGTCCTCAGCGAGGAACTCCAAATCCAACTTGCGTTGTAACCGTTCAGCTTGCCAGCGATAGCCGTGTTCACATCGGTCTCAAAGTCCTCGATGATACTCTCGGTCTCGCTCATCACGTTGCTGTAGAGGTAGGAATAGGCTATCCTTCTACCTCCGTGTATCTCGAAGTAGTCATTGTCCGTCAGCTGAGTCGCCTCGGTGAGCTGCATGATCGTGCGCCCATTGGTCTTCAAAGCGGCAATAACAGCCTGTACTATCTCTTGTTTTTCTTCGGGTGTCATAGTGTCATATCTCAAGTATTATTACATTAGAGTTCTCGGTGCTGTCAATCCTGTCAAGAGTATCGTTAACTCTGCGGATGGCGACTTGGTTCTCGTCCTCATAGTCAGCATCAATGCGCACAGTCTTGCGCAACTGCTGTGTGAACACGAAGGAGTCAAGTCCTTCTATCAAGGTCTCTATGTTCGGCACACCACTGCCGTCACGCACATAGCGCTCTGCGTTGATATACACGAACTGGCAAGTTAGCAAACGGTTGAGCAAGGCACCGAACCACACAGGCACACCGATGCTGTTGCCCATCGTGAAGGTCTTGGTGATGTAGTCGCTCGCATACAGCTCAACGACATCCTGATATTGGGTTGTGAACTGCTCGTTGTCCACTCCGAACTCCCAACCCGAGTCTTTGAAACCGCCAGGGACACGGAAGTCGAAGAAGTAACGCACTCCGTCAATGACAAATGCCACGTCATCCCTCTGCTTGTTGTCCTTGTTGGCATACTGCAACAGGGTTGTCCTTGAAAGGATACCCTCATCGCTCGTGATGCGGAACACCTCACTCGTTTTGTCAGCGATGGTGAGGTAGTAGAAACCGTCAGACAGACCGCAGTAGACGTGGAAGAACACTATCGTGTCGTCGTTTATCTCCCACTCGTTCCACTCAATGGTGCCGATGGCGGTGTCGGTGCACGCATCGTAGAGCGTTGCCGTGGGTGCGGTATCCTCGGCATCGGCAACGACCTGTATCATTATCTGGTCGGTGGGCGCGAACACTTGCGTGTATCGGCTGTGAAGACCGTCGGAGGCGTTGCTCCCAGCGAAATTCAGCGGTGTAAATGGACTTAACTTCATATCTCGGTGATTTCTTTAACTATCAAATTATACTTCACTCCGTTGCGCTTGCCGTAACGACACTCGGCCTCTTGAATGAAACCAGTATAGCGGTAACCCTGCCAATCCAGCTGCACCAACGCGTTGAGGTTGCCCGGCATCACCATATCATCGGTCTCGAACTCAATCTCTCCAGCGGTGAAAAGGTTGTCGCCTTCTTCAACCGTGACATCGGTCAACTGGTTATCACCATCGCTGGCAGTCATGGAGAATGTCACCTCATCGCCGTTGCCCATGGCAGCGAGATAGGCGGCATTGCGCTCCATACACAACTCTGGGTTGAACACGTCGTTGTCGTCAGGCTCATAGCGTGGGCCGTAGCCTTGTGGCGTGGTGTAGTGAACGAAGAACACATCCTCATCGGCCTTGTCGTCGGTGGAGCTGTTGTTGCTCTTGCGTGCCGTGAACTCTATACCATACGAGTCTGCACGATACTTGCTCGTGAGAGCATATTTCTTGTCGGTGAGGTTGTAGGAAGTATCGTAGTAGTTCATGAAGTTCTTCTCGTACCTACCGTCAATCTCGCTGTAGTCCTTCTTGGCGAAACCTATCTCAATGGTTGAGTAGATGATATTGTCAACGGCAGAGTAGTTGAACTCGTTCAGACTCACAATCTCCTTCGACACAATGTCGGGGAAGACAGTGGAGCGGTGCATGAAGTGCACGCAGTTCCCCTCAATGGCGTAGGTGTAACCGAAGACACACTCCATCCAGTCGCAGAACTGCTGGAAGGTGGAGTATATCTTGCCTGTGCCTATCTGTCTCAGGCTCTCACCGGCAATGAGAGCAGTAGAGGCGATTAACCCTTCATCATCTGCGTCAATAGTGACGGTCGCAGTAGGGCAGATGCTCTGCACAAGGCGAGTGGCGAATACAGCAGGTGGTATGCCTCGTGCACCGAAAGCGTTCTCAACAGGGTCGCTCCAATCTGCCTTTATGTAGAAGTCTTCCTGGTCTTTGACGAGGAACATCTTACCAGTGAGGCACAACATGATGTCGGTGCCACGCATGACGAGAGGGTGAGGACTGCCACCTTCGGGCAACACATAAGTGTAGTCGATTAGACGGTCTTGCTTGTACTGACCAGCAACACCCTTGTCAACCCATGAGGTGCCGTTCCACTCATAGATGTGGTTGTCACTCCAGTATGCCGACGAGGTCGGGTCGTTGTTGTTGCCGATAACGGCGAACATTCCGACTCTTGTGCCAGCAGGAAGGTTGGACGCACTCGCCTCCACGATGTCCAACGAACCACCATAGAGCAGGTTATATGTCTGACCATCTATCGTTATATGTGAGACGTCATCGTCCCACAACGTGGCGAGTTTTGTCCTTATGTTGGTGTTACTGTCGCTCTCGACCAAAGTCCACAACTCCATATTGCTGGAGTGCACCTGTCCGTTCCTCTGTTCGCCATACTTGTCTTTGTCAAGCCAACAACGGACTGTGCCCTTAATCTCAAGACTCAGCTTTGCGCCGTACTCGTGGGATAGAATGAAGAACGAGTTCTCGGGCAGTCCGTCATCGCCGTTGCTCTCGTCATACGGCTCAAGATATGCCTTAGATATGATGGCAGACTTGGCATTGACAAGCTGAAGGCATACACTCTTGTCTGCGTTAGTGCCGGGCACGTTCTCGCTTAGAGGGAAACGCCAATAGGCATAACTCTTCAACTCCATGCGAGTGATGGCCACCATGAACGACTCAAAGAAGAAACTCTCGACTGGATACTCGTACTTCTGCGAATTCTTCGCCTTCAGCAATGCCGCCAAAGTGTTGTCAAGCGCATTGATCGTCAACACTCCCTGGTTCTTCTCTATCGTGGAGAAGTCAAGTGCCTCCTCGTACTGCTTCTCCCAGCCCCATGTGTCGGTGAACGTGTGCACTGCCACACTCGCCGAGGCCTTGAAACCGTCGGCAAGGTACAACTCCCACAGAGCATCGGCAATCTCGCCCACGAACTCGAACTCGGTGGAGAACGAGCGCATCACTCCCGAATAGTCCGTGCGCTTGAGCGAGAACGAAATCTCGTCCCAGTTCTTCAGGCACTCGTCGGGAATGTCGACAGTAGTCTGTCCTATGGTCAATGTGTACTTCGTCAACATAGTATGCGAAGTTACACATAAAAAATGCCGCTTTCCCTTTTGCCCAAATTCTTGAACTCAGAGAAAACGGCATGCAAGTATTTAAACGTTTGACATTCAAGTAGAAACAACTTGCTTTTTTCTACCTCTCGTTACTTGACCATTTCGCTGGGACACATCAGCGCATTGCCTGCGATGTAGTCCCATGGGAAGATAGCGTTCTGCGCCTTTGCGATGACGGTGGCGCTGAAGTTCATAGGCAGCACTCCCTTGCCCTCTTCGTTGACAACCATGATGACATTCTCGGTGAGGGGGACAATCTCAATCAACCCCTCGACGAGGCCCTGCAGTTCTTCCAGGGAGAAGTCCCCACCGTTAAGTGGGGTTACTCCCTTGGCAGTGCCGTCGCTCTTGATTAGCAAAGCTGACTGTCTCATGATGCAACGGCGATGAAGTTCTCAACTTTGAATGAACGGAAGGCGTTCTTCTTGGTGTCCCAGTAGCACATGGTGCCGTAGTTCGGCTTCTTGGTGGCGCTCCTCCTTGAGGTAACACCGGCAGGAAGGTTGCAGAGGGTTCCGTAGGCGACTCTCGCAGAGCCGTCAACCTTCTCGTAGAAGAACTTCACGACTCCCTTGCGCATCCCCTTGGCGAGGCGGTAAAGTGTCCATGCTTTGATGACTGCTGCACTCCAAGTGCAATTAGTGTTCTCGAAGATGTGGTGTGCGTAGCTCATGACTCTTACGCGGAAACTTGTAGTGTTCATAAAAAAAGAATTTAAATGTTTGACATATAGTTAATTATTACACTATAAAGTTAGTCATTATTTGACAAAGACGGTTCAGTTTTTGCCGTTTTTTTTCGTCATCCAACGTAATTTAACCTTATTATTCTCAATGACTTATCTAATTAACGTTGACCAACTTTGCCAGCATCACCCTCGCGTCGTGGATGCGTCGCTTCACAGTCCCCAACGGCAAACCCCTCGCAGTGGCTATCTCGTCCAGGGAATAACCCTTCGCGAACTCAATAAGAGAGTCAACGCATACAGATCGTCGGCGCATACGCTTGACGAGGTTCAGCAGGTCATGGACGATGGCGCACTGGTCAGCTGTCGCGCCTCCCTCGCTCTCCCACTCTCCCAGTCGCTGGGTGTTCACGTTCTCCAGTCTCTGCTCCGTGTTCATCCACAGGTTGCGCATGATGGCCCGACACCATGGCAGCAACGGACGGTTCACGTCGTAGGAGTCGCGTGCCTTCAATGCCCTCTCCACCGTGTCGGCGGCAAGGTCGTGGGCACGTTCCTTGTCATGGGGGTAGTAACTGCGCTCCGCAATGGCGATGAGGGCGAAGTACACCTCCACAATCTCCTTCTCAAAGTTCACGGCTCATGAGAAGCATCTCTCGGGCCGAGCGCTTCATCTCTGCTATAAGTTCATCGATACGGTCATAGCGGTCAAGACGGCTATTCACATTCTTAATCTCCTTTTTCATTGCCCGCACCTCTCTGCGCAAGCGCCTAAATTCGTTGTTTTGTTTCATTTTTGTTGTGTTTTTGAGTGATTTTAAGGTGCTGTTGTGGGTGCAAATTTATGGCTTAATAGTGCCAATATGTTGCCCAAAAAGACAAAAAAAAGTGAATTTAGACGGAAATTAGACGTAAAGTTGGCGTTTTTTGGCCTTTTTTTAGCCTTTTATAAGTGCTTGAAATAGGCTGATTTAGGGTGTTTTTTCTCTCAAAATACGCTCTGATTTGTCTCATTTTATATACCTTTTTGCCGTTTTCAACGCAGAAAAAGCGTTTATAGACAAAAAGAAAGGGCACGGAATTTCCGTACCCCCACTCACTAACGCAGTATATATGAATAGGATTAGAATGGAAACATCGGTGGCATCTTCGCCATCTGCTTTGCCCTCACCTCAGCCTGATGGACGAGGTTGGCATAGATGGCGGTGTTCGTGGTCGCTGGATCGATGCTCATGCGTAAGGTTGCCATGACGTAGGCAATCTCCCTGTTCCAGGACTCACGGATGCGAGTCACGTTGTCCTTTGGCTTGTCCTTCTTCTTGTCTTCCTGCGACTCCCTGAACCGCTCAAGGTCATACTTGGCCTCGTTGAGCAACGCTTTACAGCGAGACTTAATCTTCTCGTCCGAAGTGAGAGAACTGGTATCTATGTCCAGCTCTGCAAGGATTTCCACAGCCATTTCGGGGTGTTTCATCTCGCAGAGCATGACGAGGATGCGGGCGCACTTCTCCTTCATCTGGAGTTTTGTCTCGTCCTCGGCATCTATGAGGTCTATCTTCGCCTTGTTGGGCGAGGCGATAGACTTGTAGTCGTACATGAGCTTGGCAGCGAGTTTAATCATCTTCTCCTCGTTGGGCACCTCATGCTTCTCAAGAAGGACTTTCGGGTTGCCACACGACAACTCGATGAAGTCCTTCAGCATTATCTGGTCAAGTCTCTCTATCATGTGCGTGCATTGATGTAGTTACGGAAGTTCTGACGGCGGAATTCTCTGCTTATCGTTCCACGAACGGCACGGAGTTCAGCGGTCACAGCCTTAGTGTTGGTGGCAACACGTCCCTCCAGCGCCTCGTAGTCGTTGACGATGATGGGACCACCGCCGCCTTTGCGCTTGGGCAAGGTCATGAACAACGAACTGCCCATCTGAACGAGGTCAACCTTAGATGCGTCGGGCATGACCTCTGCACCCTTCGGCAGGTCAACGAGGGTAGGACTGTCGGGAGTGATCCAGGCACGTTTGCCGTACATCACGAGCTCGGCACGGTTGGCATCACCGACTATTGCAAGACCACCGGGGTGAGGATGCCCCTTCGTACCTTCGGCATAAGCCTTGATGGGCTGTGCCAATGCGGTAGCGAGCTGAATGGCACCCATAGCACCAACGAACACCGACAATGGAATGTTGGGAGGGAACATGGCAAGGGCTTGCATGATACCGAGAGCGGTGGAAATACCGATTTGAGCGACTTGGTTCGCCTTTTGAGCGATAGCCTTCTTATACTCCCATGCAGCCTTCTTCTTCTCAAGAGCCTCCTGTCGTTTGGCATGAGCCTCTTCTGCGTCACGTTTGCGGATTTCCGACTCCTCGGTGGTGATTGCTCCACGTTCAGCAAGCCATTCAATGTGATTGACCTCCTTATCGTAGCGTTCTTGTTCTGCGTCTATGAGTTCTTCGACTTTGGCGATTTGGTTGTCGAACATGGCATCAGCAAACTCGCCGATGTTGTTCATCGCCTCACCAACTTTCTGAATGCCGTCTTGCCATTTATCAAACATCTTCTCTCTCGCTTCCTTGCGTTTCTCCATCGCATCCTTCTCCGCCTCGACTTCGCGGTCAAGGGTGCCCTCGGTATGATCGAGGATGGCATCATTGAGAGCCTGTTTCGCAGTCGCAAGTCGCTTTGAGAGCTCCTCACGGTCTTCATCCGTCAGTTTCTCTTTCTTGAGTTCTTCCTCAAGGGTTCTTACTGTGGCTTGTGCTATAGCGATAGCGTTTTCCTCGCCTATAGCTGCGACTCTCTCGGCATGCTCCTTCTGGATTTTCTCTATCTCCTCGGCATTGCCTTTGGCGGCATTAAGCTCACCGAGATAGCGCTTCTGCTCTGCATCAAGTCTCAACTCGCCCTGGGCATTGATTTCCGAGATTTCCTGCTCGTGTTTTTTCTGCAGTTCCTCGAGCTCTTTGTGCATAAGTTCCTCCTTATGCTCCTGCCACTTGTCCTCAAGTTCTTTCTTCTCCTTAATGGCATCTGCATCAATGGACTTTTCAATGTCTGCATAGGCCTCATCTATCAGAGCTTTTTCTGTCAGATACTGCTCATCGGTTAACTTCTTTGCCTTCTTGGACTTGTCAAGTTCAGCGAGCAAGGCGTCATAGCGCTTTTTGTTGGCGGCTTTGTCTACCTCAACCTCCTTGTCTATGGCCTCCTTCTTGTCGTTTAGCCATTTATCTGTGAACTCCTCTAAGAGTTCATTCTGCTTGGTCATAGACTCAAGGACATATTCGTTGTCTGCGTTCTTAAGGTCCGTCAAACTCTTCGAGTTGTCTGTTGAGGTAGAACCTCTACGACCACCACTGCCGCCTCGGCTACGGCCACCGCTGCCGCCTCGACTACGACCACCACTGCCACCTCGGCTACGGCCACCGCCTCCACCTCCACCACCAGGGTTGAGGCCGGCATTTCTTAAACCTTTCTCTTCGACCTGCACCTCCTTGTTCTTTTGGTCAACGAGTTTCTTTGCTGCTTCTACTCGTTTGTTGTCAATGTCAAGCAATTCTTGAGCTGTCCTCTTGGAATCTGCGGTCATCTTCGCTGCTCCCGATGCAGTTAGAGTGTAACCGCTGAAATGAGTATCGTAGTCGTCCTTAGTCAGTCCAAGTCGCTTGATGTCCTTCTCATGGACTGTGCCACCAGCCTTATAGTTGGTGTAGTAGCGACCATTGGCACGAGTTCCGTTGATGTCGTTCTCGTACTTGACTTCCAAAGCCTTCTTATATACACTGTAAGCAGCTGCGGCCTCAGCGAGTTTATAAAACCACTTCTCAATTTGTGGCGCGATTTTTTCGAACGCTATGTGCGCAGAGTTGAGGTCGCGAATACCAAGACCTGTGTTGTCAAGCTGTGACTTGTATTCTTGCAAAAACTTCTTCTGCAACTGGATGTCATTACCACACTCTTGCCATTTTGTTTGGAGCATTCTGTAGTTTGCGACTTGATCAGCAACAGAGTCGGCAATCTCTTTCGCCATCTCCCTCTCGGTCTTGGCACGGTATTCAGCCTCATTGCTCAAAGTCTTCAAGGTCTCGGCACGTTCCTTCTCTGCTTCTGCTGAATTCAAGTTCGCTGCTGCCGATGCCTTGTCAGCCTCTGTCGCGTCCTCGGTGGCCGAGGTGTAACCGACAATCAAACCAATAACGGTGAGGATGGCAGTAGCAAGGAGAACGTAAGGGTTAGCTTTGGCGACTGCGTTGAACGCTGCTTGAGCGACAGTCTGCGCTTTAGTCGCACCAGTAGCGGAAACGGTTGCTGCTGCCTCAAGTTTCGCCGCTGCAGCTGCCGCTTTAGACTGGATAATGGCAATGCCTTTCATCAGGTTGGACTGCTTCTGCAAGGTGTTCTGGATAACTTGCAACGCTTGAACGGCTTGCATAGCCTGTTGAACTTTCAACATGCTCTGTTGAAGACTATCCTCACTCATTCCCAACGCACGGCAGGCAGTCTCGGCGACACCCATCGTGGCAGTGAACAACTGTCCTACCTCTATGAGTGAGTCAAACAGACGTGTATCACTCGCACTTGCACTGATTGACTGCTTGACATCAGAAATCACATCCTTATACTTACCAGCCTCCTCAGTCAGTTGGGTAATCTTGTCTCGCATCTGCATGCCCACGTCACTACGTTGTTCCTCATCGGACAACTCGTTGTACTGGATTGTCAGTTGGGCAATCTCTTCAGTCAACTCTCGCAGAGTTCCCTTCATGTTCTGCGCTGCGATGGCATAGTTACCTACGTTGCGCTGATGCTCACCCATGTCGGCGGAGAGGTCTTTCAAGTGAGCGTCGAGGTTCTGTATCTCTGCCTCAAGCTGCTTGCCTCCTTCACTCGCCTTCTGCGCATCAGTCATCTGCTTGTAAGCCATCTTGAGGCGCTCAAGTTTCTGCGACAGCTGCTGATATGAGCCTTGCACCGCATTCGCCTCCTTGTTCTCGGCAGCGAGTATCTTGGTCAACTCCTGAGCGGCAACCTTGGTCTTATCGTAGGCAGCCATCAAAGTGGCACGCTTTTGGATCGCTTGCTCGGCAGTAATCAAACCTTGTTTCTCTTGCTCATTGACCTGCTTCTGCGCCTCCTTGTTGGCCTTCATCTCTGCGGTATACCTCGCCAACAGTTCATAGTTCTGCTGACGTGTGCCGAGTAACGCTTTCGCCAAGTCTTGTGCTTGCTGGTCTTGTTGGAATGCCTCACGCTGCGCCTTGTTGAGGTTCTCTTGTGCTTGCAACTGACGAGAGATGGTGTTGGTAGTGTTCGCCACCACCTGCTGTTGCTGCTGCAACTGCTGTGTCAACTGCTGTGTCGCTTGCTGGGCATCACGCATGACGGTGTTGGTGAGGGTGCGCAACGCATCCACGTCGCCAGTCACCTCCACCGGTATCTTCAATCCCTGGGCAAGCTCTCGGGCACAGTTCTGGAACTGCGTCAAGGTTCCCTCCATCGCCCTGTCGAGCTGTGCCAGCTGGTCCATCGCCTGTTGGGCGACAAGATCGGTAATCAATGTTTCGTTTGGCATATCAATACTGCGTTATGATTTCTATTTCTTGTCCGTTGAACTCTGTCCCCTCGCTGACGAAACGGAACTGACCGTCAGGCGAGCGGTATAACACTTGTGCCTTCCCCAAGAGGACGGCTGCTTTCTTGGCAAGTTCTCGCTGGTGCTCCATGTCCCTTCGCCACTGCTCCTGTATACATCTGCAACTCATAGCGAATTGACCCAACTTTTGAGCCATGGCCACAGGAACGACTCATTGAAGTGACCAACAGCGTTCTCACTCAACTTGAATATCTGCGAGCCGTACTTGCGCTCCACTAATGGGCCACTGTCCCATCCCGACGTGAATATCTCCACTCCGTTGCCAGTGGGTCGCCCAGAGATAGAGGCATGGAACGTACCGACGATGAACAAGTTCGGGATGCTCGCAGGACGTGCAGGCAACCCTAACCTCGAACTTCCTTCAGGCGGTGTGATGCGCTGCTTCCAAGCGATGTATCGCTCGGGGTGGCGGTAGCAGTTCATCCAATGCCCTCTGTCCTCGTCGTAGAACCCGGCATGAGGGTCTTGGAAATAGGGGTCGCTGTCGTAGCTTGGCGACAAGGAGTTGCCCTCACCGTCAATACCCGAGTACAGCTGCTCACGGACAGACACCACCATCTCTTGGGAGTTCTGCCCCATGCAGTCCAGCACCTGTCCCTGGAACCCTTCATTGATGAGCCTAATGCGCTCACGCATCTCAACGATATTCATAGCTTTAAATTAAAAATGGGTGTGCCACACATGGCGACACACCCTGAAAGTACAATAAGAAAACATTTATTTCTTGCCTTTCTTGACGATCCTCGAGTAGACGTCCGCCAGCATCTTCTCTCGGGTCTTCTCGTCGCGGTCTGTCCAGAAGGCGCCGATATGATGTTCGATGAACACCTCCTTCGACATCTTCTTGACTTCCTCGGCGATGAATGTTACTCCCTCGTATCTCATGACGCAACGTATGGCTCAATGCCATAGATGCCGTTGGCCTCAAGAACCGATGCCTTTTTCAAGACAGGGGTAGTCGAACCAGTGGCCATCGTCATAGTGAGATAGTTATTGGCGGAGTCATAGGTGGCAGCTGTAATACCGTCAACAACGGTAGTTGCCTCCTCTGCGATGAGAGCACCATATTTGGCAGTAGCGTCGCCTTTGCCGAAGAACTCGACAACCTTGTAGTTGTTGCCGCTGGTACCGACCTTCTCCAAAGTCACAGGCATCAAGCCATAGACTGCGGTGTTGGCACGGAAGTCCAAAGGAATAACATCAAGGTTAATCATGTACTCCTCAACATCCTCGTAAACGACGTTGACAACAAGACTCTCCTTGTCGCTTGCACCTGGGTGGTCGTTGCCACTTGGGTAAATGGTCACAGGAATACCAGCGAGGGTATCGGTGCCATCGTTCAAGCCGTAGAGGTTGTTCATCTTGTCGATGAGGTACATGTCGAACACTTCCTCAACGTTCTTCAAGATCTCTGCACGGAGATAGTGACGGAACTTGTCGAGGGTGAGGGCATCGTTGCGGGCGCTCATGCCGTTGTAGTAAGTAGGGCCATAGCCTACTTGAGAGGTCTGAGCCTCGCCACCGTTGGGCTCCCAGTTGATGATAGTGGGGAAGCCGTAGGCACGATTGGGCAGGTCGGCATGGCATGCGGCACGGAGATTTGCGAGCGTGTCGTAAGTCAGCTTAACGCCATGCTTCATGAGAATGAGCGACTTGATCTTATCATAGTCGATCTCACACACAGATTTGCCGGTGAAGAATGAGTTGCCGGCACAAGTTCTAATTCTTGCCATATTATTATCTACAAGTTTGATTGTTAACAATTATTTCGAGGCTGCGGATGTCAATAGCATCTATCGGCTCGCTCACCTCCTCGCCATTAGGAGTGAGAGCTCCATAACGGCCGTAATCAAAGTTCTTGCTCATCGTATGGGGAACATACTCTGCAGCGCCATAACCCCAGTCGAAACGGGGGTCTTCCAACAAAACCTCTATCATCTTCTCGTAGATAGGCAACAAAACACGCTTGAACGAGGTCTCCATACGCTTCTCATTAGACCAGTCCTTCTTTGACGAACACGCAATGATGAGGTTGAGCTTGGTCTTGTACTGGTAGTCACCACTGTCAACAGTCACCACGTTGGGGGTCTGCAACGCAATCAAGGGGAACTTGACAGGCATGGAGGCCGAAGCCTTCGAGCGCACGTCAAGCATGTCCTTGATGTACTGGGCAGAACCAAACAAGTAGTTGATGCCGACACCTGTGACTTCCTCTGTCGTGCCGTCCGCTTTGGTCTTGGTGATGGTCACGGACTCTCCGACAGCATCAACCACACTCTTGAATATGTCCTCAATCTGCTGCATCGTCATAGATTGTACTGGTTAATGGGAGTTATCATGTTGACACGATAGAACACTTCATAGACGCTCTCCTGGGCCCACTCAATGAACTGCTTGTTCAACTTCACCATGTCATTCCACACCTTAACCATTCGTTCGCGTGGTGCCTGGTACTCGTTGGCAGACTTGAGGGTCACAAGTCCTGTGATGGTCATGGTCTGATTGGCGTCGCCCACAATCTTGAAGTAGATGTAATGGGCGAACGGCAGACGCAGCTTGGAGCACAGCTCCTCCGCCGACTCGTCAACGTATGGCGCGGGCTCCTCACCCTCCGCAGCATCCTCCAAAGCCTGTTGATAGGCTTCAATGTGTGCGAGGTAGTCAGTAACCACATCAGCCACATCCTTGCCGACCATGTCATTCAGGAACTCGTCCTGATAGCGCTCGATGTAGGCGGTTATCGCCTCATCAACGGCAAAGGCATTGTTGTCGAGGTCGTCAGTTGGCTTTGCGTTCATGATCTGCAAAGGACCAACGTAGAAATATGAGCAATCTATGAGGTTCATATCAGTCAATCTTTACTTTTTGGTCTTCTTGGACGCTTTCTTCGGCGACTTGGTGTCGGCAGGCATAACGTCTTTGCTGTCTTCGACAACCACGTCCTTGCCATCCTCCACTGGAACCGCCTCATCGAAGGGGGTAACGATAAGCTCCCCCTTCGCGATGCGTATTCTGTTCTCACGAAGAACGTTCTCAAGTGCTATACCTTCAATAACGTACTTCATAATCAAGATGCCGCCTTAACGGTAACGTTACAAACATCTTTGTAAGTGGTACCACCCACGGTGATTGATGCGGTGATGACGGTAGAACCGGTTGCCACACCAGTCACAACGCCCTTGTTGGAGACGGTAGCCTTTGCTTCTGCGCTGGAAGCCCAAGTCACCTCACTTCCCTCGGGAAGGACGGTGGCTTTGAGCGTCACAGTCTTGCCAACGGTTACCTCAGCCTCCGAAGGCTCGAGGACCACCATCGCTTTCACATCCTTCAGCTCAACGAAACTAATCTCGCCGAGAGCCTTGCGGATGTGGTTCTCTTGGAGGATCTTCGACATCGAAGCACCCGAGACAGCGTAAATCTTTCCGTTAGCTGCGTCCATGATTAGTCAGCGGTGATAGCGGTTTTAACACTTGCAAGGTCGCCGTATGCGAATGCCCAAGGCATGTAAACTGGGAAGATAATCTCTTCCTGTGCGATAAGCGCAACGTAGTTCTTCAGCTTGGAGTCCACATCCTCTGCCCACTCGAGAGTGAGAGCGGTGTAGTCAATGAGGTTTGCAGCGTTAGCGAAGTCACCAACGAGGTACTTGCCAACTGGGATGCTGTTCATCTCAAGAACTGGAATGCCATTGATGTACTTAACACCGTTGTTGTTGACAACGAGCTCGAGGCTGCGGCCAGTGGTGTCCTTCTCTGCCATAATCTGATTTACGGTGATTGGGTTCAGCACGATGGCAGTTGGGCTGTACTGAGCATAGTTCATCACAGCGAAGATGGTGTTGATGACATCAGCACTGTTAGGATAAGCGATGCTCTTGTATGCGCCGCTGTTGACGGTACCGGTGATGTTGGCAGCTACGAGGCTCGAGCTGTAAGCACCACCCTTGATGAGGATCTGACGGTCGTTCATCTTCACTACAGGCCAAGTCTTGTTGAACGCACTAACACCTGAGTTGGCGATAGTGATGTTCATGCCCTCGATGATGTCGGGCTGTGGGTCTGCGAAAGTGATGATAGTGTCGGCACCGCTGTTGTAAGTAGCAACAGAGTCAACGTCGCCAGCAGAGATGGTAACGACTGCGCTACCGATGATGGTCTCTACAGGTACACTGCCAGTCTGGTTGGCGATACCAAGAAGCTGGTCGCCACTGCCGTCACCGAAGAGGATGTTCCAGTCCTCAGCGAGGTAAACGCGGTCGGGAAGGGTAGCCAACAGATAAGAGCGCAGGAAGATGCGGCTCTTGAGCATGCGCTTGCTCACCTTGAGGTGAGTACCAACGCGTACGGTGTTGGCGGTAACCTCCTTCAGAGAGATGCTGCTCTCGGGGAGCTCGCCATTCTCAGTGACGTAGCGGATGTTGCGGTCAACACTTGCTACCTGACCGAAGGTGTAAGTTGAGAATTGGGGGTCGCCCTGGATGATGTTCAGCACGTCACGCATGTGGAGCTTGGCAGGGTTGTACTTGCTGAAGTAACGGTGATCCTGCTGGCTGATGAGGATAGTGCCGGTGTAGTTGGCAGTGTCGAGGCCGTTAGCGGTGATGCTAACGATGTCCTTCAGGCTGAAGCCCTCGAAAGCGCCAGACTTGCGGGTCTTGCCCTCTACGAAGTCCTGGAACTTCTCGCTGTCAAACATCTCGTTCAGCTTCTCATCGAACTTGCTGATAACTTCCATTGCGCCATTGCCACGCTCTTGAGCCTTAGCAATAACCTCCATGCTCTTCTTGAGCATCTCACGGAGCTCCTCATTGTCTTTTACGACCTGAGCGAACTTGTCGGCATCGTAGCCCTGCAACTTTTCGTTGATGGCTGCGAACTGAGCGTCCATGTCTTCCTTAGTGATGAGGCCTTCGTTAGCCTTGTTAACGACATCACACATCGAACCAAGGATGTTGTCCATGAAGCTCTTCTGCTCGGCGTCCTTGATGTTGTCAAGGTTGTAGCCGAAATCGGATTTCTTTACCTTCATAAGATGAAAAAATTTAAATGGTTAGTGATTGTCGAATGCAGCGTTGAGACCTCCAAAGAAAGTGCTCTTTGCGGCTTTCTCCTCCTGTTCCTCCTCTTCCTCGTCACGAGTGTCGTCTGACGGCTCGTCCTCGGTCTTCTCGGTGGTTGGAGCGGACTGCTCAAGCATGATACTCGAATTGTAAACTCTACAATAGCAGTTAGGACAGTAGGCATACTCGGCGAGATCAGTCAATGACTTGGTCACCATCTCCTCGTTGATGCCTCCGTCGCACTTGCTTAATACTGGTTCGAGAATGGCAAGAACTGCAGCGCGGATTTCGGGCTTCAGCTTGTCCATCTCTTCACGGACAATGCCGTCACGCAACCATCCGAGATAGCGGCTCGCTGTATCCAGCACCTCTTGCTCGAACGTGTGTCGCTCGGCGTCGTCCCACACAAACTCTTGCCCACAATGGGGGCAAGTCACTACGACTGCGCCCTCAAGCGCCTTGTTAAGCATGTCAAGTCTCATTTCGTATTCTTTTAGGCGAGCATCCGAGTAGCGCATCTGAAGCGCACGACGGATGAACTCGATGTTAGCCCGCACGTCGCTCGGGCTGTCGCTCTTGATGCCTACAAGGAAGGTCTGAGGGTTGCTGCCCCATGAGGTCAGCGTAGAGTACTCCCACATCTTCCACTCGAGGACCTTGCGCTTGTCGGTGCTGTCGCGCTTGATCGCCTGGACACCGATGGAGTGTTCCAACGTGCGACCAGCAGCAGCATACAGCTTGTAGTCCTCCAGCGTGTCGCGCCCAATCTGCTTGGAGAGGTTCAGCTGGCCAACCATCACGAGGTTGCCATCCTTCTCCTCACCGCTCAGTGGCACACCGAGTAACTGGGTCGTGTCATGGTTGAGGAACCATTTCATGCGACCGATGTTCTCCTTGAGGGTCTTGTTGAACGAGCCCGGCATTGAGATGTCATTCTGGGAGTCAACAACACCGATACCGTTGACAGCTACGGTCACGATACCTTTCTCTTCATCCAAATCATTCGCCTTCGTCTTGTACAGCAGGCGTTGATATATCTCCTTCATCTTCTTGTTGGGGTTGTTTAGTGTTAGAAAAATTCTTAATTCTCTCTATCTCGTCGGGGGTCATGGCCGTCACGAGCTTGTCGTAAAGGTCATCATCCACCCGTTCATATCCTTGCTGAGACCGCCAGTCATTCATGGTTATCAAGCCGCTCTCGAACTCCGTCTTGCAACGGTCGGTCACGAGCTTGTGAACCTCCTGCTCCTCTCGCCTACCCTCCTGCAGACAATCCACATCAGAGAAGTCGGCGTCGAGGTACAGTCCTTCCACGTCAAGACCCAAGAAATGGGTGAACTCGTTGCAGAAGCGCTTCACCATAGGAATGATGACAGACGAGTACACAGCCTTCTCGGCAGTAGACATGTTCTGGTATGTTGACTGGTCCTTACGCGGTATCAGCACTGGGGGAATGCCGTACACACCAGCTATCGTCACAGCATCCGCCAACGTCTCATCGAACGGCTGGAGGTCACTGATGGAAAGGTTGGTGCGTATGAACGAGAGAGGCGCGTCGCTGATGCCGTAAGGGTACTTGCCATTGTCAAGACCATACATCTCGTTCGTCTGGTCGAGGATGGCTTTCTTCTCATCCTTTGTCAGCGCACGGCTGCCCATCTCGTCATGGGCATTGCTCACAAGCCAGCCAAGACCACCACGCTTGACGTATATGACGTTTCGGGCTTCATACACGGCGATGAGGTTGCTGATGGCCTTCATGCAAGACAGGAGTCTGCTCTTTGCCTTCAGCGGATCGCCAACGAAGAAACCTAACGTATCGTCAGTGTCATGGAAGACTACGCGGGGGTCAATAGGCTTGTGCCAAGTGAAATTCCCATAGTCGTGATAGTAGCACTTGATGACATCCTCAACGTCCGACATTCCGTAGATGTCGCCCATGGGCTGCTGGTACTGTATCTCGACATAGGGTGACTCAAGGCACACGAACTTGTCGCACCACTTGTACAGGATGTCTGCACCAACGAATGCGTCACTCATCGCAGCCTTGATATATGAGTTGCCGGTGACGAGCTTGTAAGCGAAATGTTTCCAAAGAGTCTCATACCAGGTCTCGAAAGCATTAGGTCTAACGAGCATCTGATTGATCTCCTTGTTGCGCCACACTACGCTGTCGTCCTTGAAGCGACGCAGCACATACTTCGCACCTGCGGCACGGCTGGCGATGAAGTTCACCGGCCAATATACCTCGGGCACGGAGTTGAACAGCTGCACGAAGTTGGCATTAGCCACATAAGGCTGTGCCACCTCACGCATTATCTGGTAAACACGCTCTGTGCTTACGGTGCTGGTGATGGGCGCCGACTCAGGAACAGCAGTCGCGCTCTTGGTTCTGAATATCTTCTGGAGTATTCCCATGTGCTTGCCGTCGTTTATAAACAACTCGTTAGCAAAAGTACACACAAAAGAAAACGGTTTCCCAAAACTCTGAAATCTTGAGAAACCATTTCGGCAGATTATTGCGCTATTTTGCGCCTAATTGGCTGATTTAGAAAGCAAAACAACGATTTTAATAATTTTATTCTCGTAGTCACTTAACCAATCTGAGGTTCTGTGTCGTGGCAGGGAAGACATAAGGACATTCGCGCTTGATGATGTGCTTTGCGTGAATGTTAGGAGTGCAGACTGAAACTCCCATGCGAGAGTCATAGTAGAGGAAGGTCAGCTTTTCCCAACGGCTTCTCCTCCATGGCACCTGTGACCTTGTCACCACCTCGTCACCGTGGTGGATGTAGTGACTGCCACGCTTAATCACGAACTCCTTGAATTGCAACCAGAACTTGTCATCACTGTAGAGTTCGGTCACGTCGGTGTCATTGTCATCATCATCGTAGTGCCAGATGTGATAGACTTCGATGTCTTCAAGTTCGCCGACCTCAAGGTGATAGGCATACTCAGTTCCGAAAGCGTGGTCAAAGGAGTCATCCTCAATGTGGACATCGAAGGTGGCCTCAAGGTCAACCATGAAGTTGTCAATCTCAATCTCCATTGCACAGGTCTTCTCGTCCTCGTCCTCGGGATCGAAGCCATAGTTCATAACACCCTCATATAGTCTCTCGTAGAAATCGCTTGGCAGCTTAACTGAATTTTTCATAACTTCTTGAATTTAAATTGTTTGACATTTATTTCTTTACACTGTAAAGTTAATACATTTTTGGCAAAGTCGGTTCATTTTTTCGCCGTTTTTTATCGCCTTAACTTTTGCTAACTCATTGATAATCATCCGTGCTTACACATTCCTCACGATGTATCTCGCCAACCCCGACAACACTGCCGAGGCACCGGCACTCTCATCGGTGGTCTGCTCGTTGTAGTCCAGGACATCGGCAATGAACTGGGCATATTCGTCACCGCCCTCGGGGTTGATGTGGATATGACTGCGCACCCAGTCGCTCATCGCAGCGATCCTCGTGCGCTGGTCGGTGCCCATCTTCACCACGTTGACGTCAATGTCCTTGCGCAGCTCACGCACCATCGGGAAGTAAGCCTGCTGACACTCGGCAATGCACATATCCGTTGGATGCATGAGGACAACCTCTTTAATCTCCTCCTCGCCCTTGACCTCTTTGGTCAGAGCATCGACGAGGTGCCAGTTGTCACCGATGCGCCCCACCTCTGCGAGGACGAGGCGACCGCCGAAGTTAGGCAGGAAGTAGACAATTGTCTGCTCGTACTGGTATGTAGTGACTGGGTTGTAGTACTTCATGTCGCTCTCGTTGTATGTAGAACGTTTTCTTCCCATGCTGAAGTCCGTGTACTGCTGGCGCAGCAAGTCGAACACTCCGTAACGCAGCGTGTCACTGCAATGGCCGTGCGCCTCATACTTCTGCTTCGTCACTGGGTTGGTCACTTTGGTTTTCGCTATCGCTCCGTTCTCGTCCTTCTGCACGGCTTGGTAGTCATCAATGGATGTCTTGCACTTGCTGTCGATGCAGATGGCAACCTTCGGCACTCTTCCATCCCACACGGCATTGATGAACTCGCCAGTAGTGGAGACACTCGGGTTCTTCTTGCCGATGCAGTCCTCGACGGTGAAGCCTTCCTTCTCCAGCTCGTCAATGACGAGGTCAAAGAACGAACGGTTCTTCTCGTCGATAGTGTTCTTCGCCTTGCCCGAGGCATCGCCATGCAGATACACCTTGTCGGTGTAGTTGTACTTGCGTAGCTTGTCGGCTATCACACCAGCCGCTTTCCTGGCACTGTTGTTCGGTGACTCTATCGGCAGCTCATCGAACTGCGTAACTTGCTGAACATCGTCGGGCTTATACTCTTTCTGGAAGAACGTGGCGGTCACATACGGCAGAACGTTGGAGTCCATGCTGACATGGATAGGTAACTCGGGGTTGTAAGGGAATGATCCGCACACCGTACCTGGGTTGAAGGCAGGGAAGAACTCTGCACCGGTGCGTATGTGTCCCCACTCACCGAGGGCATACACCCGATAATAGTCGGGGTCATGTATCCTGTCATGCTCAAAGTTCGCAATGGCTTGGTGGTCGTAGTAGCCATAGCGCCCATCAGGCGAACCCACTACCCAGAAGTTGTTGAGGTAGGTTGACTGAATGACCACTGTGTCGGGTGCGTGTTCCTCGAACTCCCCAGTCTTGGGGTTGAGTATCTGCTTTGCGCTGTTCATCTTCACCGACTTGACCTTGCTCAACGAGGCATCTATCGGCTGGCCTCCCATAAGAACCACTTGAGGGACGTCGTGCCATTGCTCCCTGTCGAACCAATGACGTTTAATCCAATGCTCCTCACTGATGGGGTTGAAGGCTGCTATTATCTGCTGTCCTTCCATACCACGAAGACGCAGACGTATCTGCTTGAAGTCACTCTCGTCATACTCACTGAGCTCATCAAGGAACACTCGCTTGTAGTTTGATATACCCTTAATCTTCTCGGGATCATCCAAACCGCTGAAGTCAATCTTCGCTCCGTTGTTGAACACGATGCTGTTCTGCTTGAAGCGACACTCTTGCGCCATTCCCTTTATTCCGTTGATGGCAGCACGGAAGTCTGCATAGATGGTCTTCTCTATCGAGGCGCCCACCTTGCGCATGATGAGAGTGTTTGTCCTTTCCTCGTGTGTCCTTATCGACAACACCTGTGCTGCGCTGAAGGACTTACCGCTGGACGAGCCACCATAAAGCACGATGAAGCGCACGCTTGGGTCTTGCGTGTACTGCATCAGGTAATAGCCGTTTGGCGACAACAGTCCAGGTCTAACGTTAGCCATTCTGCTCGTCGTTGGGTTCGTAGAGAGTGTCGCCCTTCGGTGTTGTCGGCATATTGCCAGTTATGTTGAGGTTCTTGGTCTCGGTGTAGATGCCTGCCAGCTCCAATAAGAACTTGCCGGCTGTGACATCTCCTTGCTGGGCTTTCCTTCCCATGCCCATGAAGATCGCCATCATGTTGTTGGCATCCTCTGTAGGAAGGTTAAACTCCTCGTACACCTTCACGAGTCCTGGAAGCATGTTAGCATCGAGGAACATGAGAGCATACTCGACCATCTTGTCCTTCATGTTCTCTTGCCACTCCTTGATGCGTCGTTCTTTCTCGGCTTTTGCCTCTGCTCCTTTTCGCCCTGCATTCCGTGCCGCTTCGGAGCCAACAACAGCGAAGCGACCTTTGTTCGCCTCAAACTCGGGAGAATGATTTGTAGTGTTAGCCATAATCTTTCAAATTAAAAAAAACCGCCCCGCCGAAACGAGGCGGTCAAAAACGTCAAACAATCTACTCATCGAACAGGGATGCCACTCCCTGACGGATGGTTTTATAGTGCAAAGGTAGTGAGAAAATGTTCTCATCCACCGATTGCTCGAAATTGTCGTGCGGTCTCACTCGGTTGGAGTAGTGCAGGTCGAGGCGCTCATACTTGGCCACCTCGTCGCAGAACTCACGCACCGTGTTCCGCTCGGGGTTGCGGATGTTCACCAGCTGCCGCTCCTCGCCTATCGACTTCACGAAGCCGTCAAGCACGTCGCTTATGAAGGTGAAATGCCGCACGTTCTTTCCGCCGTTGAAAATCGTGCATGGCCCATTGAGGATATTATACAGCAGAGTCCCCCTTCTCGGGTCAGGACCATACACGTTGTGCAGTCGCACTCCAACGGACTTCGGGCAGTAGGCCATGGCGAACTGCTCGTTGAAATGTTTCGTCATGCCGTACATGGACGTGGTGTTGCAAGGGTTCGCCGTGCTGCTGGAGGCATAGACCAGCCTCACATCGTGTCGGTGGCATGCAAGAGCCACCTTCATGAAGGCCCTCACGTTCTCTCGCTCTATAACGTCGAGTCGGTTGTTGAAGACACTCGTCTCGGCGGCGAGGTGGAAGACCACGTCAATGTCGTCGGTCATGTAACGCTCTATGTCGGCTGCGTCGTCTCCGTTCTCCCTGTCGATGCGCACGACTTGGGAGAAAGTCTCGAGTCTACGGCAGAGCTGCTTTCCGATGAAACCTTCACTGCCGGTAACAATTACTTTCAATACATCTGGGTGCTGCTGGCTCAAAGTTCTTTACTTGACCAGATCGTCAAAGAGTCCCGGCATGCGTGGCTGCAATGCCTCGTGTTCCTCCTTGAAGAACTGTTCCCGTGTCTTTCCCATCTTACGACCCTTTCGGGTGTGGATGTCAAACGTGTACTCAGGAACCTGCAGCGGTTCCCTTCTCGCATCGTCGAGGGCATCAAGCACCCTTCGGTCGGTGAGGCCCAGCTTGTCCACCGCAAGGTTGTTGAGGTGGTCGGCGTCTCGTGACTTGTAGCACTCGCATAGCAGTATTATCGCCTTGCCTATGAAGATGCGACCTTTAGGCTCCTTGCTTCCCTTGTTCACCAGCTCATAGCCGTTGTGCAGTGCGTCAATCTCATGGGTGATGAGTCCCCAGCAGTCCTCGGCGCTTATGGTGTAGAGTCGTTTCCACACATAATTGCCGTATCCCGACTGCCAGAGCTCCACCCCGAAGAAGGCGGCGACAACGACATCATTGCGTCGGATGCTCTTCTGCAATGCGCTGGCGCACTCGTAGAAGTCATAGCCGTTCTTTGTTCTCAGTGTGAAATGTCCCATATTTTTTCTTTAAAGATAATCATTTTTAGCGAGAAAAAGGCTGTTTTTCAACACATT
>Ga0310697_10000496_pt1 | contig 53272 bp, 38 predicted proteins | sample 172DNAGHGlowgp2_FD_203883 | JGI IMG/M metagenome (GOLD analysis project Ga0310697, IMG submission 203883) | Sheep rumen microbial communities from Palmerston North, Manawatu-Wanganui, New Zealand - 1728 DNA GHGlow gp2 (v2) (version 2) | ecosystem: Host-associated > Mammals > Digestive system >...
CCCATCTTCTTCTGGGTCACCCATTCGTCGCAGAGGCCGTCACCGTCACTATCCGGATCATCCCACGGGCAGCCCTTATTGGCCTTCGGACCCGCTTCACCCGGACACATGTCGTAACCCTTACAGAGGTCGGCGAAGTCACCGAGCTTGCCCTTGTCGGTCACCCACGGAGAGCACATACCGTCTTCATCCGGGTCCGGATTGTCTTCCGGGCAGCCCATGTTGGTAGCCGGGCCAGCCTGAGCCGGGCAGCTATCGATACCTTCACAAATACCCTTGAACTTCTTGGTCATCTTCTTCTGGGTCACCCAGCCATCGCAAACGCCGTCCTTATCCGGATCCGGGTCGTCGAGCGGGCAGCCGTCTTCGCCTTCGCCGGCTTCGTTCGGGCATTCGTCGATGCCTTCGCAAATTTCGCTGAATTCGCTTTCGAATCCCTTCTCGGAGACCCAAGCGTCGCAAACGCCATCTTCGTCAGCATCGGGGTTGCCGAGCGGGCAGCCCTTGTTGAGGCGGTGGCCGTAATCATCCGGGCAATCGTCTTCATCATCCGTCACGCCGTCGCCGTCACGGTCCTGAGCCAGCAAGAAGCCGCTCCAGGTAAGACCGCCGTACACGCCGTACTCGGGGTTCACACGGTTCTTGTAGACCATGGCACCAGCCGGGCGGTCGCCATTTTCCAAGACGCGGGTAGCGGTAACGTACTTGTCGCCACCACCGAGGTAGTAAGAACCACCGACATGGATGTCGAGGCCAATCGGCAGGTGGAACACCAGGGCGCCGGTCAGCTGCTTCATGTCGAGACTTTCCTTGACACCCAAGTATTCAAAGTCGTCAATCTGGATATCCCAGTAGTATTCAACGAACACCGAGAGGAAATCCATGAAGTACATATCCAAGGCGGCGCTCATGAACGGGAGCGAGAGGTAATCGCCATTGGTGGAGTAGCGGTAGCCGCCGTTCAACAGAACCACGAGCGGCACGGCATCGATCTTGTCGAAGTCGGCGCTAACAGCGAGGCCCGCCGTAACGGTCGTATTCTTGGAACCGTACGGGAACGCGACACCGTTCTTGGTATTGATGTATTCGGGCTCGTGAATCCACATGCCCTGCTTCTTGTCGTTCGCAGTAGCGATACCGATGCGGGTGAACACGGCGATGTCCATCGGCTGGTCTTCGGGAAGCGGGAAACGAGCCTTCAAGTCGGCACGGAGGTTACCGATATAGCCGTTCTTTGTAGAGGCAATCGGAGCCGGGTCGCACATACCCATAAGGACTTCGTCTTGCGTACAGGCGGTTTCACCGGTAAACTGGTCGTAGTAAACAGGGAGCGTCGCGCCAATGTCGAAGTAGTGCCAAAGGCCAATGCCAAAGCCCACATAGGCACCCATACCCGTAAAGTCGTTTACGGTAGCCTTCTGCGGAACGCCTATCGGCGTGAAATCCATAACGGAGTATCCAGCACCAGTCATTGGATCCGGATACTGGGGATACATGTCATTCCCAAAAGTAGCATCACCAAGCAAAACAAACGCTAGCTTGGAATGTCCCAGCGACTGTGCCGACTGAGTCTTGTTGACACCGACCATGCCATACTTGTTTATGGTCTGTGGATGGCTGGCATACGCGCCCACGGCGAGCGCCAATGCCAAACCCGTTATTACTCGTTTCATAGAGTCTCCTTAGTGAACAGGGTTGTCCCTAAACTATCTAACATAAATATAGTTCTCTTGAACCGCCTGCTTACATTCCAAAAAGTGAAAATGAGACGAAAAACACACTTTTGGAGGCAAAAAACACACTTTTTGGGGCAAAATTGGCATTTGTCAACATTTTTTTACATCTCCGGGCAAATTCGCCTCGAAAATTTCGGGGCATTCCCGGCAAATACTCGTTATTCCGCGACGCCCTATAATAATATGGTCTATTACGGGAATCTGGATGATTTTCCCCGCCGCACAAAGCACCCGCGTGATGCCGTAGTCCTCAGGGCTCGGCTCCGGATTGCCCGAAGGATGGTTGTGCGCGAATATTACCGCCACCGCACGGTCCTCGATGGCGTGCGCAAAAGCCTCACGCGGGTGCACCGGCGTCTGGTTCACGAGTCCCAGCGTGAGTTCATGGACCTTGATGACGTTGTTCGCCGAATCGAGCGACACGAGCACGAAATGCTCCTGGCGTTCGAACTTGAGGTAGGCCAGGCGCTTGGCGAGGTCTTCGGGGCGCTTGACCGGGTTCACCTTGCCGCCCAGAATGTAGCGCGCCGAGAGCTCCAAGCAGGCGAGCACCTGCGTCGCCTTCACCACCCCGAGGCCGCGAATCTTGACGAGGGCCTCGAACGAAGGCAGTTCGCTTGCCCTGGAAAGGTAATCGGACAGGTGGTGCGACAGCTCGAAAACGCCACAGTTCTGCGTGCCGCTCCCGAGGATGAGCGCGAGGAGTTCCTCGTTGCTGAGGGCCTTCGGGCCGTATTTCTGGATTTTTTCGCGTGGAAGTATCGTTTCGTTTTTCGTGTAGTAGGTTTCGTCGTCCATAAGGCTCCTTTTTAGGGTCAATACCTATAAGACGGATTTTTCCCCGGAATCGTGCCGTTTTTCAACCGGGGCCATTCCATCGCAAAAACACACAACTTTCAAAACACAACCAAACAACTTTGAAAGATTTACACCAAAAATCACTTGATTTTAACCACACAAGAAGTCATTTCAAGCAAACTTCAGTAAAAATCAACTCATTTTTGAAATATTCAGTTTCAAAATCACACACTTTAGAGTAAAAACTCAATTATTTTTCAAAAATAAGAAAAATATCTAGCCATAAAAAATAAAAATTCCTATATTTTTCCAAAACAACTACAAAGAACCCCTTCCTTCAAAAGGAAAAATCAATGGCAAACAAAACATTAAACGGCGCCGAAGTGATTATCGAATGCCTCAAGCGCGAAGGCATCGACACTATTTTCGGCTATCCGGGTGGTTCCGCCATCCCGATGTTCGACGCGATCCTCGATTCCAATATTAAAGTAGTCCTTAGCCGCCACGAACAGGGTGCAACCCACATGGCCGACGGCTACGCCCGCCAGACGGGCAAGGTCGGCGTCGCCCTCGTGACTTCCGGTCCGGGTGCCACCAATACCTTTACCGGCATCTACACCGCCCTCATGGACTCCAGCCCCATCGTGGTGCTCGCCGCCCAGACGACCACCCCGAACCTCGGCAAGGACGCCTTCCAGGAATGCGATACGAGCGGCATGACGTTCGCTGCCGTGAAGCACTCCTACCTCGTGAAAGACACGAACGACCTCCCGCGCGTGATGAAGGAAGCCTTCCACATCGCCCGCAGCGGCCGCCCGGGCCCCGTGCTCATCGACCTTCCTAAGGACGTGACCGCAGGCCCCTGCACCGCCCCGTTCACCGACCAGATGGATTTGCCCGGCTACAAGATTCCGACGTACGCCTCTACCGAAAGCGTCGAGAAGGCCGCCGAATTCCTCAAGAATTCCAAGAAGCCGCTGCTGCTCGTGGGCCACGGTGCCATGATCAGCGGGGCCAGCCGCCAGGTGAAGGAACTCGCCGAAAAACTCGGTGCCCCGGTTTGCTGCACCATGCTTGGCCTCGGCGCCTTCCCCGTTGATCACGAGCTTTCGCTCGGCATGCTCGGCATGCACGGCACCGTGTACGCCAACAAGGCCGTGCTCGACTGCGACTTGATTCTCTCCATCGGCAGCCGCTGGGACGACCGCATCACCGGCAAGCTCGAAGTGTTCTGCAAAGACGCCGTGAAGATGCACATCGACATCGACCCCGCCGAAGAAGGCAAGGTGCTGCAGCCCGACGTGTTCATGTGCGGCGACGCCAAGCTCGTTCTGGAACAGCTTTTGCCGATGGTCCACAAGCTCGACACCGCCGAATGGGTCAAGACTTGCCAGACCTGGAAGAAGCGCTTCCCGCTCACCTACCCCAAGCAGGGCGGGCTCCGCATGCAGCACGTGATTGCCACCGCAAGCGAACTCACGCAGGGCAAGGCCATCGTCACGACCGACGTGGGCCAGCACCAGATGTGGGTGGCACAGTTCTTCCACATCAACTACCCGCGCCAGCTGCACTCCAGCGGTGGCGCCGGCACCATGGGTTTCGGCTTCCCCGCCGCCATTGGCGCCGCCTTCGGCAACGAGACCGGTTGGCCGGTGCTCAGCTTCAGCGGTGACGGTGGTTTCCAGATGACGGAAGCGGAACTCGCTACCGCCGCCATCCACAAGCTGCCCATCAAGATTTTCGTGATGGACAACAAGTACCTCGGCATGGTGCGCCAGTGGCAGGAACTCTTCTACGACCACCGCTACTCCAGCGTCGACATGATGGGCAACCCCGACTTCGTGAAGCTCGCCGAAGCCTACGGCATCCCGGGCCTTCGCATCAAGCGCGCCGCCGACGCCGAACGCGTGATTCAGAAGGCGCTCGAATACAAGGACGGCCCGATCCTCATCCATTGCGAATGCGAGAAGGAAGACAACGTGTTCCCGATGATCCCGGCAGGCGCCCCGCTTACCGCCATGCTCACGGAAGCACCCAAGGCCAAACTCGAAAAGCCCACAGGATCGACCTAATAGGAGGACATTACCATGATCGATAAAGGACATTCCATTAGTTTGTTGGTGGCGAACCGCCCGGGCGTGCTCGTGCGTATCGCCCTCGTGTTCTCCCGCCGTGGCTACAACATCGATTCGCTCGTTGTCTCCCCCACGCTCGACCCGAACTTCAGCCGCATGAACATCATCGCCCACGGCAATCCCGAAATCTTGATGCAGATCATCAAGCAGCTCGAGAAACTCGTGGACGTGGTGCAGGCCAAGGACCACACCGGCACGGACGCCGTCGAGAAGGAACTCGCACTCATCAAGGTGCGTTGCACTCCCGACCAGCGTACCGAAATCCTGCAGCTGTGCGACCATTTCCACGCCAACACCGTGGACATGACCGCCACCTCCATGATTATCCAGATTACCGGAAACAGCATGAAGGTCGACACGCTCAAGAGCCTGTTGCAGAAGTTCGAAATCGTCGAATACATCCGCACGGGCAAGGTCATCATGCTCCGCGGCGAAGACAAAACGTAGAACAAAAAGACTTTAAAAAGAAAAGCCTCGGAAACCTTGCGGTTTTCGAGGTTTTCTTTTTGAGGAGTTATCAGACTATCAGTCCGTCGCAGAAACGTCGAAGCCCAGAACGACCTGGCCAAAGTTTTCGGAGCGATTGTCTTCCGTAAACAATACAATTCGGAACGTAATGTACTCTGCGCTAGTCCAGAAGGACATCTTCTCGAAAGCGTTATCGGCATCGAGAGAATGGCCTATGTAATTGTAAATATTGGGAATGTCATCCGGATTACCGGAGCTGCTTGCGTACGCATACAAGTCGAAGTCCTGCGGAATCTTGCCGTAATCAGCGATATCGTTACCACTAGTCAACCACGCGATAGCCGCAGAGAAGGCGTACCTGTTTGCCGGGCGCTTAACGCAAAAACGAATTTCCTTCTTATTGGTCACGTGCGTATAGAGCCTATTCCATTCACCAATCCAGTAGTGAGATTCATGGAAGTACTGGTTGTGGAAGCGGTTAAAGACGACACTCTTGTAGGTAGGAATCTGCTCCGTCACCGGCGTTTCCCCGTGCGGGAACGGCGTATAGATGTAGTTCTTGCCCGAAGAGAGCAATACGGCCTTCACGACCTCCGGGTGCCAACGGTAGAACGGGTTGGCCCTCAAGAGAGCCGCCACCTGAGCCGCCGTATACGTAGCTGCAGCCTCGGTTCCGTCATAATTGGGAGTGGGATCGTACATCTGGCCTGTATACCAGTGGGTGTAGTTCCTCTTATAATCACCATTTATGTAGAATTCGGAGTAGTTGTAGACTTCCGGCTTGTCGGAACCATCCCTATAATTATTGTTGTTGAGGCATTGCCCAATGCCATCGGGACAGTATCTGGACCTGTTCGATGTGTAGTCTGCGATTTTCTTTGTATTGGCGTCAACGGCACCTACCGTAATGGCGTTGGCGGCATGGGCCTGTGCGTTGAGCTCCGCCTCGTGATTCCTGATCCAGTAATCACCGGCAGCCACGACTTCTACGGTACGGTTTTCGTAGATGTAGTTATCCAAGTCCCTCGCTTCGGCGCCATAGAACGCTGCGACATTGTGAGGAACATCGGGGTCGTTTTTCCGGGTATGAAGACCGAGATACACCTGCGGGGTCTTGTAACGGGGATTTTGCGGCAAGCCGTCGGTGATAAAGACGGTCGTGTTCTTGGTCGTCTCCTTCAGAAGGCTGGCAGCCTTTGACGAGCTCACTTCCCTAATAGGATTGGCCACCATGTTCTCGCCGGAATTGTACTTGATATACGATGCGGTCATTCCCGGATTAAGCCTTACCGGGACCGCGCCAATATCCAGATACATACCGACATCGGCACATTCCTGGCATTCGCTGTAACCATTGTCGAACCATCCGATATCCCCTCTCTGGGCCCAGCCGGCATCAAACTCCACATTCCAGAAAGTTTTACTGGCATATCCCGAATTTGGATACTGTTCCGTCATATCATAGTGCGACACGTGGGTGGCATCGTTAGAATTTACCATGCCGCCTGGCGTGTAGTTCTTGACAATGTTGATGGGAATAAAGACTTCATTGGATCCACCAAGATAATCCTGGCCATTGGGGCCACCCAGTTGAGCACTGTAGGCAGACGAAGACGTTCCATTCGTATTGTACCGTTTAAGGTAGAACGTATACGGGGTTCCCCTGCTACCGTAAATGAGCGCCGTGGTATTGAACGCACCTTCTATGGCAGAAAGCCCGTTCACGCCGGTCGGCTGCCGCATCAGGGACTTTTGATCCAGGGTTTTCTTTGCCTTGGCATAGTCTACATTCTTGTAGACCATCGGGGTATTTTTCTTGCTCCCGTTACGGCCAAGAAGGTCATAATTTGTTGCAGCAATAGCCGAAACACAGCCGATTGCCACACACAAGGCTACTTGTTTTTTCATCTCTTTCTCCTGTTATTACAAACAAAGTGTTTAATTAATTTATATTACAAACAAAGTAGACTATCTTACATAAACCCGTTATTTATGCTATCACTCTTTATTGGTTTTTAGAACAAATTATTATAACAACGCAATACAATAGCACACTATTGCACAAACACAACGAAACACAATGACATTAAATGTCATTTTATCGCATTACAAAAAAAAAGCGCCTACGGCGCCATGCTTAAGCCAACGGCCAACGACCAATGACTAACAACTATTTTTAAAAACCGAGGACCGCTTCGGAGATTTCGTTCGCTTCGTCGGAGTAGTCGTCCGCGAAATCGGCGATAAACTCGCCCCAACCTTCGCTTACGCCGCAACCGACGCCCACTTCCATCGAAGACCACTTGAAAATGCCGTACACGCGTTCGAAGCGTTCGAGCAGTTCCGCGAAAAAATCCTCGGGCAGGTCGCCCTCGACAAGCACGGAGCCGTCCATCGCAAGGAGTTCCTCTTCGGGCAACTCCTCAAAACGGCACTCGTATTCGTCGCGCATCACGTCGTCCACGGAATACCAGTCACCGGAATCCTCGCTAGGGAGTTCCGCTTCCGGATAGGCGGCAATAATCTCGTCCCAGATTTGGGAAAGGGCGTCCCTCTCCCCCACAAAGCGCATGAGCATACGGTATTCCATGCTTATAATATACAAAAAGGGAGCCTCCGCATATTACAGCGGTAGATATGAGCAAGCCCAAGGCTTGCGAATATGAGGTAGGAGCCAACGGCATCCTTGTTAAAAGGATGCTGGGGGCGGGGCGAACTCGGTGAGCCCGTCTCGTAAGTGAGCCCGTCTCGTAGAAACACGAAAGGGTAGACACGTTGTGTCTACCCCTTCGTGGAGGTGAGGGGAGTCGAACCCCTGTCCAAAATCACGTCCATGTCCATTCCTACAAGCTTTCCCTTCGTATTTAAGATCTCGTCTTATCCACGCCCAAGAAGGTCGGCGCAGAGTTTGACCAGCCTAGTAAATCTCGAACGCATTCCCCAGGCATGGATGCATCCTATCCCATATTGCGACCGGACGTTCACCCCGATGGGAGCGGAATGAGGCCCGGCGTTGCCGTTAATTAGGCAGCGAGTGCGTAGTTTTCGTCAGCACTTATTTTTTTTCAGACTTTTTAACGAGTGCCCTCGTCTGAGACCTCGGCTTGCAACTAACACTTCAGTAACCCTGTCGAAACCAAAGCACCCCCGATGGTAATCGGGGGGGCTTTGGTTGAGACTCGTCGACTAAATGCGAGCCGGCGAGCATTTAGGCCCTTAAGCTCACGAAGTGAGCGCAAGGCCCGTAGGGCAAAATCAGTGCGAATAGCAATGATTTTGGCAAACCAGAGCACCCCCAAATACTTGAGGTAAAACAAAATATATAAAAATAAAGGAAAAAAAGGAAGATGTGAAAAGCGGAAACTACTTCGCGTTTTTCACACAGCGGACAGAATAGGCCCAATCCTCATTTTCTCTCGTTAACATACTGTTCGGGCTATCGTGATGAAATTCCATAACCCAATCGTAGATGATGTCGCCATCTTCGACAATAAACCAATAACCAACTTCTGTACCTAATGCATAATATTGCCCTGATGATATCCGTCTCCCACCGGGACTCGCCGAAAAACCATACGTGTCGAGACCAGGTCTACCATCTTCGTTCCACCCCACCATGGATCTAAGCTTGTCTCCACCTTTCGTTTGACCATTAAGATCAGGGCCTGTAAGAGCGTATGCTTCATCATAAGATGGCAAATGCCAACCATCGGGACACGCTTTTAACGCAGCCGACCATGTATACATGCGACCATATGTAGCGCAATATTTAGACGAATCATTGTAACAATAGCTGTTGGCACTTTCAAAGTTCAGGTTTTCAGCCATCCATGTGATGTTATCGACTACAATCGTCTTGTAAACCTGCCCATCACGGCTGTCAGTCATCTCTCCGTACGAAATAGCCGAGTTCAGAAATTTCCACGAACTCTTTACGCCAGTACTTGAAGAGGAATAAACCTGACTGCTGCTAGATGATTTTATACTGCTAGAGCTTGATTTTGCACTGCTGGAGCTCGACGGTTTCGGTTCCCCCTCGATGCAGCGGACAGCCATTCCCCACCCTTCCGCTAAATCATACAGACCGATGGAGGCATACGGCAGATTCCATCCTAGATACACTGCATATACCAAGCCAGCGCTATCCGATGCTGTCCACATATTGGTGCACCATCCCAGCGAAGAACCATAGCCGCCGCTAGCCTTGTAGCTTCCCGGGAGCATCGCAAACCCATATTTGTCCGTACCCAAATAACCGTCGTCCCTTGTCCAGCCGGTATCGGCCATGAGCACAACCGCAGAGCTGTCTTCCCCGACAAAGTGAAGCAGTTCCCGCAATTCTTCTATGGTCGGCAGGTGCGTCCCGCTCGGGCATGCCTTCTTGGCGTTATCCCAGTCGTAGAGCGACCCATACTTGTCGCAGTTCTCGGGCTTGCCGGAATGGCAATAGCTCGTCACGTCGTCGCCCTTGTAGTTGACGTTTTCCGCGAACCACGTCTGCGAACCGATCGTCACCATGCGGTACGTTTTGCCGTCACGCGTATCCACGAAAGTCTTGCTGTCGTGCGTCTTGGAGCTGCTCGATTTCACCGACGAAGAGGATTCGGGAGTCTTGCTGGAAGACGACCCCGACGTACTGCTCGAGGATGATTTTGGAGTCTCGCCGGAAGAGGAGCCTCCCGAAGACGAAACATTCCCAGACGAAGACGAGGCTTTCTCGGACGAAGAAGACGCCTTGTCCGAAGAAGAAGTCTCCCCCGACGAAGCTTTATCTGAAGAAGAAACGTCTTTCGCAGACGAGGAGGACTCCTTTACAGAAGAAGAGGATTCGTCATCCTCACCGGGATTATCGAATTCGCTCGAAGGAATCCACTTTCCGGAGAAACATATGTAATCTTCGTCCTTGTTCTCAACAAAGATGACTTCGCCCTTCCGGTCGTCGGTGCACTTGCCCAACTCGTAAATGGACTCGACTTCCTTTTCCTTGGACGAATTTTTGAACGAGACGGAATCGTCTTCGTCCGAACAAGAAACTAGCAAGGCCGTCAGGAAACAGCCGGTCAAGATTTTACGCATAGGAGACTCCTTGTCCTTGAAATATATATTAAAAGCCGGGCAAGGTGCAATACCCCGGGCCTAATCCTGCGGTTTGTACGCCTTGCTGTGGGTAATCTCGATGAGCATCGCGAACATCACGCCCACACGCAACGAAGATACACGGTAATCGAGTTTTTCGTCGGGATACGACTTTTTCATGGACGTGTAGTCGACACTGACTTCCAGCACGAATCCCTTGGGCAGCACGGCGCCCACACCGCAATTGGCAAAGAAGTTTACCGGACTGTTCCACCAGTATTCGTCACCGGTCAGCGGGACAAGGTAGCCACCCCTCAAGGATAAGTACGGTGAGATAAAATTGTCCCTGTCGATACGGCCGAACGAAAGAACGCCCCACAGGGGCAGCGAAGCCGGAGTCGCCTCCGAGCCGTCATCCTCCTGCGAAGTCCTGAATCCGAGACCGAAACCGGACCGCATCGGCACAAATTCCGACGAGAACAGGGCCTCGACGCCGGCCTCGATGACAAATTCTGTCTCCCACTCCTGTTCCGAAGAAACGGACTTGGAATCCTTCGATATGGTGACATCGGCCGGAAAAAAGAGCTGAGCCGACGGTTTTATGTCAAAAGCATGCGAAAAACCGAACAAGCACAAACTTGCCAGCAAAATAGGCGTTTTTTTCAAGAACAAATGAAATCCCTCTCCCTTTTCACGCATAAAATAACAAAGAAAACCAATAAAATCAACCCCCCTATCGCTTTTTGGAAAAACAGAATATATATTGTATGCACAATACCGGCCTAATTCGCGGTATTTGGGGAGAAGATTGAGGTGCGTGTTTTTATAGGGATTATACTCTGTTTTCTGACGTTGGCTACGGAAGCCTTCGCACAAATTACCATCCAGGGAGTAGAGGGTTCTTTCAACGTTTCCATCGGCGACACACTCATGTTGTCGAACAAGAAGTACCTCAAAGTCGGGGAACACTTTGTCCGATGGGAGATTGTCTCCGGCTCAGGAAAATTCTTTGACGCTACCGAAATCGCGACAGCCGACAGCACCGGTTTTATTCCGTCATCCAGTTCAGCCGTTCTGAGATTGGTGGCCGACACGCTTCCCATCTACAAGATAACCGACAAATCTACCGTATTCTACTACGACTCGAACAGCACCAAAATTCCCAACGGGAATTATGGCATCAGGATGTACTTCAATTCCGGGGAAAGCCGCAACTATGTATTGAATTATAAATTCAACCAGCGGTCTTTCGGAATAGGAAACTACACAACGGACTCCACCTTCACCTCTATAGCCCCCCGTCTCGACGGCGCCTCCGTCAGCGGCAAGCACTACTTCACGACCGAGCCCAACTCCAAAAGCTACATCTTCTTCTTCATCAGTATCAACAAGAACTATTACCAGGTAATGCATGATTCCACGGTCATTTCAGTACAGCCCGTCTATACCATAGAAGCCTCGGCATCAGGCAACGGCACCGCAGAAATAGATTCATCAGGCACCAAGGTCACGTCGTACAGCAGATTTACCAAGGGAGAATCCCGCTCCATCTACGCAACGGCGGAGAACGACAACAAATTTGACCACTGGGAAGTCACCTCGGGCAGCTGCACTATCACCGACACCAAAAAAGCGTCGACAAAAGTCAAGAGCGGAGAGGGAGACTGTAAGATTAGGGCCGTTTTCAAAGAAGGAATAATCTACACCATTACCAATGTCCCGACCGAATACGATTTCCTAGAGAACTCGTATGCACCCAAGGTCACCAACGGGTATGTAGGAGTCAGGTTCACGTTCAAGGCCCCAAGCGACGGCGACTACTCCATCATTGTATCCAATTCGCGCGCGGAGGATTCCATCTTCTACCTCCGATACACGGACACCGATTACAAGACACTCTCCGCAGCAGTAAAGTTCCTCGGCACCTACGCCGATACCAGGACACTCACAAAGGATCAGGTTGTCTCTGTCATCATCTACAGGCCACGCGCAAAATCCCACACATTCTACATCAACTACTCGCTGCAGTCATACAAGCTTTCACTCAATGCGGGCGCCAACGGCAAGGTCTTACCGGATAGCGGGTACGCGAAGGCTTTCTCCGGCACAAAGTACTCCATCACCGCCGAAGCCGACAGCGGATACCGCTTCTCCGACTGGAAAATCGTATCCGGAACCCCGGTCATCGACAACAGCGAATCCCCATTTACGTACGTGACGATTTCCGGCAACAGCGAGCTGACAGCCAATTTCAAGCCCAGCTCCATCTACAAGCTCAATTCGACAAAGCAGACGTTCAACTTCCAGAAAAACTACTACCACGAATCAAGCCGTTCCGCCATACGGTTCACCTGGACCCCGCCCGACACCGCCTATTATCTGCTCCGTTTCGAGACCATCGACAGCATGGGCGTTTTCATCAACAACTACGCGGAAGACAGCCTGTTCGCCACAATCGTAGATTCCACCAAGCTACTTACCTCGAAAACAATCCTTTTCAAGGGGAACCCGAATACGCCCTATTACTGGAGTGTCCGTGACACCTCCATGTCCATTCCAAACACGTCTTTCAAGCTCTGGGTTTCGACTCCGTACGTGCTGAACGTAAGCGGCACGAAGGGCGGTTCCGTGAACCCGTCCGGGGCAACCTATACCCGGCCCAATGACAAGATTATCCTGACGGCCTGGACTCACGGCGGTTACGTATTCGATTCCTGGGAAGTCACCGGAAGCAATTCGACCATCGCGAACAAGAACGAAGCCAGGACATCCATTGTCCAGAAAGATTCCATCTGCAGCGTCAAGGCGATATTCGTGGAAGACGATTCCGCGACGGCCCAGCTGAGCATCTCGAATCTCGACTTGACGAACTACCCCGAAATCTGCGCGCACGTTACGGTCACGGACCTTCACAGCGGCCACACCTTCTACGGGCTTGGCGCCGAAGACCTCGCCGTGACCCAAGACGGACGCACCATGCGTTCCCAGGTCACAAGCATCAATACCGTCAGCGGAATCTCGGTCGTCATCGTCGTTGACGAAAGCGGTTCCATGACAACCAACGACCGCATCGGAAAAGCAAAAGAATCCATAAAGAATTTCATCGACGATATGAGTCCCTACGACAGGACGGCCATCGTCGGGTTCCATGGCAAAGACTCCACGACGGTCCACCAGAGAATGACTTCGAACAAGTCGCTCCTCTACAATGCTGTAGACGAACTCAATGCCAGCGGTAACACCAACCTCGTTACAGGAACCCAGGTCGGGATCGAACAAATCGTGAACGAAACCAACCCGACCATGGTCATCGTGTTCTCTGACGGCGACAACGACGCAAGCGACAACCTGAAAGTAGACGCCACCATAGCCCTCGCAAAGAGCAAGAAGACGACCATCCATACCATCGGCCTCGAGACTTCAACGAGGAATCCTCTTGAAAAGCTTGCCAAAGAAACGGGAGGCATATTCACCTTCGCCAGCGACGCAAGCGAACTGGCCGGCATCTACGCAGCCATGCGCGACAACACGCTCTCGCAATATGTGGTATGCTACCAGGCGCCCACCTCGCTCGAAGACGGCGAATCGCACGAAGTCGTCGTGGGCATGATGTTCCAAGATTCCCTCGTAAGCGATACGGTAAAGTGGGACGAAGGCTTCTTGCCGCCGACAATCACCCTCACCGACAGCACATGGAGCCTTATCGAGAACTCGCAAGAAGCGAATACGGCGCTCACGGTAAGCGCATACATCAGGAGTGGCCTGAAAATCACTTCGGCCAAGCTCTACATGAAACAATCCGGCACGGATTACGCCTCGTTCACCAGCTACTCCATGACGCACGTCCGTGACAGCCTGTGGGAATACACCATCCCCGAGAACCTCGTAATTCCGCCGGGAATAGACTTCTACATCATCGCGACGGACTCTCTAGGGCAAACCGGCAAGACGCCCAAGATCCTTACGCCCGGCATGGAGCCCTACACCATATTCATCGAGAACGACATCCCCGACATAGCGGTATTCTCCGTGGCGTGCGAAGATACTTCGACAAACATCAAGACGTTCGCCTTCCGCATAAGCGACAGCGACGGCATTGAGAAGGCTACGCTGTACTACAGGAACCCGCAATCCATCTTCTTCCAAGACGTTCCTCTCGCCTATTCAATCCAGAACGACACCTGGGTTGCAGAAATTCCTGCACCGACAAGCGTATACTCGCATATTGACTACTACCTGCGCGTCACCGACTTGTGGGGCGCGGCCGTACGCACACCGAGGAGCGGGTATTCCATTACCGACGCCTGCGAAATCAAGACAAGCACCCCTCCGGAAGATTCCGTCATCACCGGCACGGACACCATCCCCGAAGACACCGTCGAATTCACATGGCGTGACTCCATCGAATATTCCCTCATCGCGGACTCGGCCGAGATACTAGACAAGGATCTCGACGGCAAGGCCGACTTCGTGCGCATCCATTTCAAGGAAGAGCGTGACGACAACGTGGAAAGCATCGATTCCGTATTCTGGAATTCGAACCGCGGCGAAAGGCGCTATGTACCGATTGGCACCACCGCAAAGAACCGGGACGACGGAAAATGGATAGAAGGCTACCTCAACAGCCCGTACAAATACGGCCTCACCGCCGCCGACCCGAAGAGAATCCCGTTCCTGAGCTTCTCGACAATCCATTCCGACAAGACGGAATACGTCAAACTAACCGACCGCATCGGCGCCGTTCCCGTGAAAGCAATCAAGCGTCACAGCAAAGTGGACCTCGAAAAATACATGGATCCCGCATCGGAACCGCCCATGGATTCCCTGATTATCATCATGTCGGAGCCCATCACCAAAACCGGTGGCGACGATGCATGGGACAGCCTTTTCTTCTATTCGAAATCGTGCGAAGACACCGCTTTGCAACCGCTGAACATAAAGGATGAGCCCAAGATTAGCGAAAACGGACTGCAATGGACCATCCCCCTCGACGACCATACGCTCAAGGTTGGCTACTGCCTGACCACCAACCCGAAGGCCCCATACCAGGACTCGGTGGGCAACAGCATGGGACGCGGCGGCATCACGGTGGAGGGAATGGACGGTTCCATCTACCTCACCGAAATCAAGCCTCTGCAGACCATCAGCGGCATCGGGCAAACTCCGGAATGGATTCCCCCGAATGGCTCCAGATGGGAAGACCTTCCGGACTCGCTCTCCGCCATCAGCGTAAGGACGCTCCTCCCCTACACGGCCGAAATCTACATCTTTGACGCCATCTCCGTATACGCAACTCATTTCGAGCAGAAGTTCGGATTCGACGGGGAGATGAACGACCCCGAGCGCGACGACCCGAAGGACCATTCCAAGCTAGGGTTCCTGTACTGGAATCAACGCGCCAAGAACGGGCGCAAGGTCGGTTCCGGAGTGTACATCTGGAAGATCCTCTTCACGTTCGAAGACGGACACAAGGAAACGATTATCGTCAAGACCGGTATTAAGCGGTAGGAAGACGGCCCATGGAACTGCTCGCGGAGCTGTTTGTAGGACGGCCCGCGAGATAGCTCGCAGGACCGGCCTGGTTCTGCTGACGTTCCGGCAAATGCTTCCAGTAACGCACGGGCAGGCATCGCCTGAGGAGCCGCGGATTCAGGCGCTCCTTGATGGCCATCGTATCGTAATAGGACTTCCACATGCGTGTGAACTCGTCGGGAGGCGTATTCTGGGCGATAGTGCGGCTAAGCGTATCGGGATCGGCGAATTCCAGGTACTCCGTGTTGTGGCCGTCGTAAAACACCCCGTAACAGCGCATCACATCGACAATAGCCCAGCGCCCCGACGGGAACCGCCCGCGAAAATGCCCGACAATCATCTCGAGGATGTCGTACTTCGGCTCGATTTCGGCAACATACAGGCCGTCGGGCGCCTTGTTGAAACGCACCATCCCGAGCATGCCGCCGGATTCGTGACGCACGGCGCGCGCCAGCAGCACCAGCGGGAGCATCTCCCTGCTCGCGGGATTGCGGTTGAAGCCGGGCTCGTCACCGGCAAACAGCTTGCGCAAGTAGGCAAAAATCTTCATCTCCACGCCGCGTTCCTCGGAGCGGAAAGCCGTCTCGAGCAGGTCCAATATGTCGGAGCCCGCCATGTTGACTATAGCGCGACGGAGCCTGCGGGCGGATTCCGCGACGGTCTCTACATGAAACGGCTGCAAGAACAAGTCGAAGGTTGCCGACGATTCCCTATCGTACGGCCGCTCGGGCAAAAAATCGCCGACGTCGAGGCGCTGGCGGTAAATCTCGAATACCGCGCTCAAGAAGCCGTCGAAAGAAGAATCATATGAGATGAGGAGAGACATGCGCAAATGTGAGGTGTGAGGTGTGAAATGTGAAGTGAGAAATGTGAGATGTGGGATGTGGGGTGTGGGGTGTGGGGTGTGGGATTAGCCCGCGGAGCGAAGCTGCGAAGGGGCCGGGAGCGCATGAATCGCCGGAGCCGGGAGCGCAGGGGTATCCAACTGCCCGAAAAAGTCGAGCTGGGCCGGTTTCGGGCGGGCAATCAGCATCGGGCGCAGCATCTCGGGGTAAAGCCTGCGCAAGTTCGCGGGGATGTCGGGATTATAGATGAAGTATTTCGCGCGCTTGAGAACGACGCCCATCTTCTTGAGCTGTTCCATGCGGATTGTGCAGTAGCGGCGCCCGCTCACAATCAGCTGCGCCGACTTGACGCCGATTCCCGGCACACGCAAAATCATCTCGTAGTCGGCGGTCTGCAAATCTATCGGGAAAAACTCCGGATGACGCAACGCCCACATGGCCTTCGGATCCAAATCCGGGTCAAGATTCGGGTTCGACTCGTCGAGGATTTCCTCGTGCCCGAAGTTGTAGAATCGCATAAGCCAGTCGGCCTGGTAAAGGCGGTGCTCGCGCAACAGCGGCGGCTTGGTGGTGAGCGCGGGCAGGCGCTTGTCGGCATTGACAGGGACGTAACCGGAAAAATAGACGCGTTTCATCTGCTGCTTATGGTAAAGCCCCGCCGAAAGGCGCAAGATTTGCAAGTCGCTCTCCCCCGACGCCCCCACGATCATCTGCGTGCTCTGCCCCGCCGGCAAGAACTTGGGCGCCGAACGCAAACGCCTGTCGGCATGGTACTCGAGCTTGCGCTCGGCCAAGAAATTCATGGGACTGTAGATGGACTTGTAATTCTTTTCGGGAGCGAGATACTGCAACTGCCTATCGGAAGGAATCTCGATATTCACGCTGCTGCGGTCGGCATAGAGGCCCGCCTCGTAGAGCAAGCGCGGACTCGCCCCGGGAATCGCCTTCAGATGGATGTAACCGCCAAAGCGGTGGACCGTGCGCAGCTCCTTCGCCACGTAAACAAGCTTTTCCATGGTGGCATCGGGGCTCCCGACAACGGCAGAACTGAGGAACAGCCCCTCGATGTAGTTGCGGCGGTAGAATTCGAGCGTGAGGTCGATGAGTTCCTTGGGCGTAAACGTCGCGCGCGGGACGTCGTTGCTGCGGCGGTTGATGCAGTAGGCGCAATCGTACTTGCAAGCGTTGCTGAACAGCACCTTCAAAAGCGAGATGCAGCGGCCGTCGGCCGACCAGGTGTGGCAAATACCGGCACTGCAGCCGCTACCGAGCCCGCCCTTGGGAGCACCGCGGCTAGACCCGCTTGAAGAGCACGACACGTCGTACTTGGCCGCGTCGCCCAAAATATTGAGCTTTGTCCTTAAATCCATTTATCAGTCTGCCTCTTTGTGCACTAATATAACATTTGGTGCACAGAAAAGCAAGTGATTTTTTGAACCCTAGAAAAAAAAATTCAAAAATGTCTTGACAGAATCCTAAAAAATAGTATATATTTGTGCAGTAAACAAATGTTTATTACCTTTCGAGGTCCTGATGATCGAACGTATTCGCGGTATTCTCGTAGAAAAGTCCCCCACTTTCGTGGTGGTAGACGTGAACGGCGTAGGCTACGGCGTGAACATTTCTGCCTATACGGCAGGCAAATTGCCCGAGGAAGGCGCCGAGGTTTTGCTCTACACGAGCCTCGTGGTGCGCGAAGATTCCATGACATTGTTCGGCTTTGCCGACAAGACCGAGAAGGATACGTTCCTGATGCTTCTGGACGTGAACGGCGTAGGCCCGAAGCTTGCGCAGAGAATTCTGAGTGGCGTCTCCCCCGCCGACCTTTTGAACATGGTCGCGAGCGACAACAAGAGCGCCCTCGGCAAAATCAAGGGACTCGGCAAAAAGACTTGCGAACAGATGGTGCTTTCGCTCAAGGACAAGGCGGGAGCCATGCTGCAGGCGCTCGGCGACGTGGAAGGCTCGGGCATTACCGGCATGGGAACGCTCACCGGCGCCAAGATGGAAGCGGTACTGGCCCTGCATACGCTCGGCGTCAAGGACCCCGCGGCCGAAAAGGCGGTTGTCAAGGCGGCCGAAATTCTCGGCGATTCCGCAGACGCCGCATCGCTTATTCCGGAAGCACTGAAGTACCTGTAAGGAGAAATGCATGGACGATCAGCGAATCATTTCTCCCGAAAAGAGGCATGGCGAAGGCGACGATATTGAACGTTCGCTCAGGCCGCCAAGCCTTGCGGAATTTACAGGCCAAGAAGACTTGAAGGAAAGCCTTTCCATCGCCATCGAGGCCGCCAAGCATCGCGGCGACGCGCTAGACCATTGCCTGTTTTCCGGGCCTCCCGGGCTCGGCAAGACAACTCTGGCCGGGATTATCGCGAAGGAGATGGGCGTAAACATCCACATTACGAGCGGGCCCGTTCTCGAGAAGGCGAGCGACTTGGCCGGGCTCCTTACGAGCCTGCAAGAGAACGACATCCTCTTTATCGACGAGATTCACCGCCTGAACCGCGTGGTGGAAGAATACCTCTACCCCGCCATGGAAGATTTCAGGCTCGACATCATGCTGGATTCGGGCCCCGCCGCCCGCAGCGTGAACTTGCCGCTCAAGCACTTTACGCTTGTAGGGGCCACTACCCGCAGCGGACTCCTGACTAGCCCGCTACGCGACCGATTCGGCCTGCAGTACAGGCTGGAACTCTACAGCGACAAGGACATCGAGAAGATTCTGATGCGCTCGGCCCGCATTCTGGGCGTCGAGATTTCCGAAGAGGCCGCGCGCCTGCTCGGCGGGCGCTGTCGCGGTACGCCCCGCGTGGCGAACCGCGTGCTCCGTCGATGCCGCGACGTAGCGCAGGTTCGCGGTACAGGCGCCATCGACGTGAATTCCACCGCCAAGACTCTCGAGATGCTCGGCATCGACGGAGAGGGCCTCGACCCGACGGACCGCAAGATTCTCGCCATGATGATCGACAAGTTCGACGGTGGCCCCGTCGGTCTCGGCACCATCAGCGCCGCCCTCGGCGAGGAGCCGGACACTCTCGAAGAAGTTTACGAGCCGTACCTGATACGCAAGGGGCTCCTCGCGAGGACGCCTCGCGGCCGCACTGCGACGCAAAGCGCCTATCGCATGTTCCATAAGGAACCGCCCCAAAAAGTCACCGGCACTCCCAGTGACCAGATTGAACTTTTCTAGACGTGTCTAGAGCTATTTAGCGGTATTCCGGCGCAATCGTCATCACGAGATTGACGCCGTGCAGCCCGTGGAAACCAAACTGCAGGCGGAACCAGAACATGTCCGGCTTGCGCACACGCACACCGAAGCCCCAGGAATTGTAATAACGGCTGAACGACCAGTCGTCTATTTCCGGCGCATGCAAACCATACTCGTCAAAGATGACGCCATCGACAAAGCGGTCCACCGGCCAGCGGTATTCCATGCTGAAGCCCATCACATGGTAGCCGGCGAAGGCGTTGCCGTAACCGCGCAACGGGAAGCGCGCATTCACTTCGGGGAACGCGTTGAACGGGGCCTCGCCCTTTTCCATTTCAAAAACATCTATCATGCGGAACTGGAACGCAAGCACACGGCGCTCAAGCAAGGTATTCTTCACGTTGGACGGGTGCCACGGACGCAGCGCATCGTCCCAGTTGAAATCCGAATAGAAACGCCTACTTTCGCGGGCCTCGGCAGGAGTCATGTGGAACTTGCCCGAATGGCCAAGCAAGATGTATTTCTGATAAACTAACTCGGTACGGATAAAGTCGTGATTCCCCGCATCGTCCTGGGCGAATTTGCGTTCCGCGATTCCTTCCTCGTTGAATATTTCGTACGTGACGCCGCTATACGGCTTAACGAAAACGTAACGCCCGCTCAAACTGAGGCGGCTCCCCCGCGTAGGCGCAAAGGCGTAATCCAAATTATCAAAAAGCAACGCAAGTTCGACAGGGAACTGGAACTCGTTCTGGTAAAGGCCTCTCGACTCTATCGGGAACTTGTCGTCGACAAGGAGGCTGTCCGAAACCTTCTCGGGCAAACTCGCGTCGTTATAGCGGATTATGAAATTTCCTTCCACGTTCCAGTGACGGTTCTTGTCCAACGGCGAGCCCAAGCGCCAGCTCAGGTTTATCGAGGAGTCCGGCTGGATGAACTTGTCCTTGGTTCCCGGGATGATAAAGAAGCCGTCGCGGTCCCAATACTGCTGGTAGCGGAAGGCGGTATAGAGCGGCAAATCGCCGATTCCCTGCTTCGAGTATCGGGCCGACACATACCAGTCGCCATTCGCAAAGAACTGCGATTCCAGCACCACGTAGTCCTTGGGCAGCACGATACTACGGTGGCGGTACGTCACGCCGAGCATGGTAGCCGTTCCCGGCTTCAAGTTCATCACCGGGTACAAAAGGATATTGCGGCGCTCGCCGAAGGTGATGAGGTCCACCGACTTTTCGATGACGCCGTTGTCCACCGCGTAGTGGATGGGCTGCGCGACCGGGTAGACCGCCACGTTGAATACCGGCTGGAGGATATGGATGAAGGGCCAAGCCAGAAAGTCCTTCCAGTTGATTCCGGAATCTTCCGTCGCACTGGAATCCGCGCTAACCGCAGGCTGCTCTTTTTTCAGAGAATCGGCAAAAACCTCTTCGGCATTCGCCACCGAAAAAGAGAAAAACAGAGCGAGCAAAAAAATTGCGACCGGTTTCATTGATTTCTAGCCTACGGGACCTAATTTACAATTTAATATAATGTTATATTGTTTTCGATGTTTTCCTTTGCAACGAAAATCGTCAAAAAACTGGCGCTATACCCGCAGCCCATTTTAGCGGCGAGCATTATTCTCGCCATCTTGTGCATTGTCCCCGTCAGCAATCTGCGCTGGGAGTTGCAGCTGCAAGACACGATTTCGTCGGGCGCAGCCAACAACGTAGACTACCACGAAATCGAGGACGCCTTTGGCGGACTGGGTAGTCTCACGGTCGTCCTGAAATCTCCCGACAGCCTGCTCAGCTACAACACGGCGCGCGACCTCGCCCGCCACCTGCAGAACGACTCCCTGGTCCATTTCCTGGAATACGAAACCGACATCGACTTCTACAAGAAGCACAGCCTGCTCTACATCCAGCCCGACGACCTGGACACCATCACCCAGAGGCTCGACGAACTCAAGCGCAAAATAACACTCAAGAACAACCCGCTGTTTGTAGACCTGAACGACACGAGCGCCAATGCCACAACCCCGGAAACCCGGGATTCCAGCGTATCGGTTGCGGAGGTCGCGGATTCAAGCGCGGCAAGCGAAGCGGACTCCGGCAAGATTTTCGACCTGAACGACATGGAGGAAAAGTACCTCAAGATCCTCCTGCGTAGCCATGCAAGCGACGACGGCAAAATCCACGTGGTCGACATCTACCCCAAAAAGCCTCTCTCCGACCTCGCGGCATCTAGGGCCCTGCTCTCCAAGGTGAGCGACTTCTTCGAAAACCGCAATGACGTCGAAGTCTTCTACACGGGCAAGGTCTACAACACGGTGCTCACGGGAAGGGCGCTTCTCCCCGAAGCCAAGTTCGCCGGGAAAATCACGGCACTGTTCATCCTCCTGCTGTTCATCATCCATTTCTACAGGCAACCGCAGCTCATCCTCGTCTCTGCACTGCCGGCGAGCCTCCCCATCCTCTACACGCTCGCCCTCGCAAGCGTCATCTACGGGCGCATCAACCTGTTCACGCTGCTGCTCGCGCTATTCTTGCCCGGACAGGCATGCCAAATCATCACGCACGTGCTGAACCGCTACTTTATCGAGCGCAACAACAACCTCGGTCCGCAACTCAGCATCGAAAGCGCGGTTCTCGGTATTGGTCCTTCTACGGCGGCGAGCGCATGCATCATGTCGGGCCTGTTCCTCGCGCTCTATATTGTACCGGTGAGCGGTCTCCAGGAACTCGGCGTCCTCGGCGCCATCGGAAGCCTTCTCAACTGGGGGCTCAGTATTTTGCTCACCACGGCCCTGCTGCAGCTGTTCCAGCGCAAAAAGCCCTTCACCGTGAACGCGTTCCGCTTCCAGCGCGAATACAAGTTCAAGTTGCTTTCGTACAGGGCGAACAAGATTTTCATCGCCATCGTCTCTGCCATAAGCCTTGTCGGGTTCTTCTACGGCGGCAAGGACTTGCGGTTCTTCTACGACTTCAAGCAGACCGAAATCGTGCACGAGGCAAGCGCTGTCGACACCTTGCTCGAGCAGACGGGATTCCCGCACTACGACCCGATTATCGTCATGTTGCCGAACCAGGCCGCAGGCGACGACTTGTACAGGAACTTCCAGGAACTCCAGAAGAAAAAGAAAATCCCGAACATCGACAGGATATACACGCTGGCGCAGTTCTCGCCCAAAAAACAAGTCGAGACAAAGCGCAAGCTCGAGAACATTCAGAAAATCCTGAATCCCCGCTTTTTGCAGGAGCTCGATTCCGCCGACCTGCACTACGCCACCAAGCTTACCGAGAGCCTCTACCGCCTTGACTTCGACGAGAACGAGACTCCCGAGGACATCCGCCTCAAGTTCAGCGACAACAAGGGCAATGCGGGAGTATTCGCCTTCATATTCCCGAACATCAATCCCGACGACGGCCTGGAATGCCGCCACCTGCAAAACGACCTGAAAAAATTCGAGGGCATCGAGAACGGAACGTTCAAGATTACGGGCACCCCCGTATTGCGCGCCACCTTCCTCGACAAGATTCTCAAGAACATCGACAAGTCGCTCGCCGTCGGTGGCGTGTTCATCTGGTTCTTCTTGCTGCTGTACTACAATCGCTTCAGCCGCGCCATCTTTACGCTATTGCCGTCGGTATTCGCGATGGGATGGCTCGTATTCCTGCTGCGCATTTTTGGCATCGAGATTTCGGCATACAGCTCTCTTGCCTTCCCCATCCTTTTCGCCTTCAGCGTCGACGGCTCGCTACAGCTGTGGACGGCCTACTACGAAAAGCAGGGCGGCACCGCGCTCAACATTCTACAGCGCAAGTTCTTCACTGTCGGCATAAGCCAGATGGCTTCGCTTATCGGTACCTACGGCCTGCTGATTTCTTCGCATCCGGGCCTCCGGAGCATCGGGCAAATATGCTTGCTCGGACTCGTGTGCATTTCCGTTTCCCAATTTACCATCTTCCCGCTGATCGCAGGCTCCCTCGACAGCTACCGCCTGCATAGGCAAAAGAAATCAAAATGACCCTCCCGCTTTCTTCCAGAACCCAGAACATTGCCGCCTCCCTGACAGTCACCATCGACACGCTTGCCAAGCAGATGATTGCCGAAGGCAAGGACGTTGTAAGCCTTGGCGCAGGCGAGCCGGATTTCCCGACACCGGAACCCATACGCGAAGCGGCCTGCCGCGCCATTGCCGAAGGAAAGACGCGCTACACGGCACCCGTCGGAATTCTCGACGTCCGCAAGGCCGTATGCGAAAAACTAAAGAGCGAGAACGGGCTCCAATACGCGCCCGAACAGATTGTCATGACTAGCGGCGCGAAGCACGCCGTGTTCAATGCGCTTGCGGCCATTATCAACCCCGGCGACGAAGTCATTATCCCGTCGCCCTACTGGGTCACCTACCCCGAACTCGTCAAGTGGCTCGGTGGCACTCCCGTAATCGTGAAGGGCGGCCGCGAACAGGATTTCAAGATTACCGCCGAACAGTTGCGCAGCGCCTGTACCGCGCGCACCAAGGCCGTGCTAATCAACAACCCATGCAACCCGACCGGCTCGGTATACGGACGCGACGAGCTCTCCGCCATCGCCAAGGTCATCGTTGAAAAGGACATTTACTGCGTTTCCGACGAAGTGTACGAATACTTTGTCTACGACAACGAATTCACGAGCATCGCAAGCTTTGACGGGATGATTGAACGCACCGTCGTCGTAAACGGGTTCTCGAAATCCTACTGCATGACGGGCTGGAGAATCGGCTACGACGCGGCTCCCGCCCCCATCGCGAAAATCATCGGCAAAATCCAGGGACAGGCGGTGCACCACCCGTGCAACGTGGCCCAGTACGCCGCCCTCGCCGCGCTCAAGATGGGCCGCGAATCCACAGGCTTCATGAAGGAAGCCTTCCAGAAGCGCCGCGACTACATGCTCAAGCGCACCTCCGCCATACTCCCGACTCCGGCCAAGGCCCCCGAAGGAGCCTTCTACCTGTTTGCGCCCGTGAGCGAGTTCTACGGCAAAAAGACCCCCGACGGAAAGACCGTCAAGGATTCCGTGGAGCTCTGCCAGTACATTCTCGAAAGCGAAGGCCTCGCTATTGTTCCCGGCGCCGCATTCGGCGACGATTCCTGCGTCAGGTTCTCGTACGCAGCGGACAACGAGACGCTCGCGAAGGCATGCGACCGCTTTGAGGCGGCCCTCAAGAAACTCAAGTAGCCCGGAATTCCCGTACCGATGTTCCACGTAATCACTCCAGACGCAAGCAAGCCTTTTACCATAGGCCGCAAGGAAACAAGCGACCTGCGGTTCGGCGACTTGTTCGTCTCGAGGGAGCACGCCGTCATCGAGAAGCGTGGCGAAGGGTGGTTCCTGAGGAGCCTGACCCAGAACAGCGTCACCAAGGTGAACGACAACGACGTCACCGAAACTCAGCTCAAAGACGGCGACATCATCGTCATCGGCGTGCGCAGGCTCCGCGCGACACTCAACGGGAACGAACTCTCGCTGTTGATTCTCGACCAGAAAGAAGACGTCAACAGCATCAGCCTTTCTGGCGACTGGACCGTATTCGAGATTCCTGGAGCCGGGAACGCAAAAGCGAGACTCGATGACGGGCAGGCCGAAATTTTGTGCGGAAAGGATGTTTCGCAAAAAAAGGTCTCGGTGAAGGCCGGAGAAACGGTCCGCATCGAACAAGGCGAAATTGCTTTCAACGAAAACAGGCTGCTCGTATCCAAGGGAGCGTGCGGCTTTGACGTGCACGTACGCGACCTTGATGTATTCGCCGGCAAAAGACGCCTGCTGCACGATGTGAACTTTGAACTCCCCGCCGGAGAAATTCTCGCCATCATCGGGCGTTCCGGCCAGGGCAAATCCACACTGTTGCACCTGCTGGAAGGCATCCACACGAAGGGGGCCGAAAGCGAAGTGTATATTGGCGGCATGGACTACCGCAAAAAGGACATCCGCGAACGCATCGCCTTCATGGCACAAGACCCCGCCCTACGCAAGGACTTGACCGTCGAGGAGACTATTTTGCACGGCGCCCGGACTTCCATGGACAAGCGCGAGTTCGCCGCAACCGCTCGCGAGCGGTTGAAAAGTTTCATGGAACTTTTCGGGCTGAGCGACCGCAAGGATCACCGCGTGCAGACGCTCAGCGGCGGCGAACTCCGCCGAACCGCTCTCGCCGCGGAACTCATGTCGAACCCGGGCCTCATCGTATTGGACGAACCGCTCAGCGGGCTCGACCCCTACAACTCCCGCATCCTCTGTTCGCACCTCAAGCAGTTGGCGTTCATCGGGCACACCATCATCCTCACCACACACAGCTACGAGGCGCTCGACATTGCGAACAAGGTTCTCGTGCTGCACAAGGGCGGCCAGGGCTTTTACGGGAGCCCACAAGAAGCCTACCGCTATTTCCGCACCACCGACCCCGAAGCCATCCTTTCCGGACTCGACGACGAAACGGCCGTCCGCTGGAAAAATTCCGGCGAATCCATGAGCATAGGCAACGGCAAGCATTACAGCGACGTCGTGTTCCGCAAGGTCCACCGCAAGGAAGCGTTCTTCTACAGCATCATGCTTTCGCTAAAGCAGTGGTTTCGCGACCGCGGCAAGGTAGCAGCCCTTTTCCTGCAGCCTGTCGTCATCGGTTTCCTCTTCTCGCAAATCTTCAGTTCACTAAGTTCGCTCTGGACCGTCGCCTTCGCGCTCATCCTTTGCGCGAACTGGTTCGCCCTTTCCCTTTCCATCCGCGAAATCGTGCAGGAGAAGGACATCCTCCGCAATGAATTCCGCAAGGGGCTCCATATCGCGCCCGTCCTCTCGGGGAAAATCCTGCTTTCTTCCGTTGCCGCCTTTTTGCAGACCGTAACAGTGTACGCCTTCGTTGCCTTCAGGACATCGCTCCACCCGAACCTGGCCGCGCTTGCCGCCCTGTTCGCCTGCACGGTCCTCCCCGCAGTCGGCATCGGCCTGCTCGTAAGTTCCCTCAGCCGCAACTCGGGCCAGGCGAACGCATTCCTCCCGCTGCTCATCATCCCGCAGGTGGCACTTGCCGGCGCACTAGTCCCGCTCGACCAGATGCAGCAAATCGGCAAGGCGCTTTCGACCGTCATCTGGTCCCGCTACAACCAGAAAGGGCTGCTTGACCTGCTGCTGGAACGCCATGGCGACGCCATGGACTACATCTGCGCGCTCGCCCTCGCGGTAGGTTTTTATATTTTCACTGCAATCATATTGTTCCGTTCGAAAAAAGCACGATGACTTCCCAAATCGATAAATTTCCACGTCCCTTCAACGATAACTACGACCTAATCGGCACCTTGGGCAAGGGCGGCATGGGCTATGTGTTCAAGGCCCTCGACAAAAAGCTCAAGCGCGAAGTCGCCTTCAAGATTCTAGACGCAGCCGCCGATGACGAAGCTATCCAGAGGTTCTACCTGGAAGCCCAGGCCATGAAGGAACTCGATCACCAGAACATCGTACACGTGTTCGACTTCGGTAAACAAGACAATCAGCTTTTCATCGCGATGACCTACGTTCAGGGTTACTCGCTCTCCGACGTTCTGCAGCGCAAGAGCAAGCTCCCGTTCGAGGCCATTGAAGTCATCATCAGGCAAATCGCCCGCGGCCTGCTTTACGCCCACAGCAAGGGCATTGTCCACCGTGACGTGAAGCCCTCGAACATCATGCTCACCCGCGACAACCGCGTGTACGTGATGGATTTCGGCATCTCGTACATCCAAGAGATGGAAAAGGACAGGCTCACGAGAACCGGCATGACGATGGGGACTCCCGAATACATGAGCCCGGAACAGTGCCATGGCGACGAAGTGACGCTCCAGTCCGACATTTACAGCATGGGCGTGATTTTGTACGAAATGACATGCGGACGTCTGCCGTTCAACGGCAACCGCCCCGTGGAAATTGCGCTCAAGCATGTGCAAGAGGCTCCTCCCGACCCCAAGCAGTTCCGCCCCGACATGCCCGCCGGACTTTCGGAACTCATCCTCAAGTGCCTCAAGAAAAAGTTGAACGAGCGATTCCACGACATGCAGGAATTCCTCGACGCCTGCGACCAGGTGTTCCCGCCGCGCGACACGCACAGCGCCCGCCGCATTACCGCGATGAAGAGGCACTCGCTGTTCCGCCACGGCACCACGTCCATAGCCGAAGCGGCGACAAAGATTCCCTCGCACGTGCGCGTCATCCGCCGCAGGCTTACCGCGCTCGCCATCTCGATTTTCCCGCTGATTATCCTCCTCATGATACTCCTGATGCTCACGCACAAGCCCGAAAGCACGGTGCGCGAGATTGAATGGGACGAGGCACTCGGCAATCACGAGACTACTGCCATGGAGGCCGACGCCTCGGACGGCTACCCGATAGACAACCTTACCGACGGCGACCTCAAGACCGCATGGCTCAACACCATGCCGCCCAAGCCGCAGAATCCGGTACTCACGCTCTACTTCAAGAAGAGTACGCTCATCACGCACATAGGCCTTGCCGTCGGCTACCAGAAATCCGTCGACGACGCCCTGGGCGACCGCTTCCGCATTTTCAAGAAGCCCAAGCAGCTCACGCTCGAAACGAAGGACGGATTCAAGCAGAGAATCACGCTCGACAACATCAAGGGAATGCAGTACCCCAGAATCCAGGCCATGGAAACCTCGGAAATCAAGATTTACCTCGACGAGATTTACGAAGCCGAGAACAAGGACTTCGCGATTTCCGAAATCCGCCTCCTGGGTATGGAACTTTAAGCCAAGCTAGATACCCCGCAAGGGAAGACTTTCACTATTACGGACATGCGACCTGGTCGCGTGTCCTTTTTTTATAAAGGAGTCGACATGGACCAAGCAAGAAGTAAGCAGAAGAACCGCACGAAGGGAAACTTCATCGAGACGCAGGCAGTGGCGTTTCTCAAGCGCCTCGGCTACGAGATTCTCGCGCGCAACTACGCGTTCCGGGGTGGCGAACTCGATATCGTCGCGCGCGAAGGCGAAACTATCGTCTTCGTGGAAGTCAAATCCGTATGGAACAACCAGCAGGGCAACCCGGCGGCTCGCGTGAACCGCGAAAAGCAGCGGAAAATCTGGCAGACCGCATGTCACTTCCTGGGGACGCAACCGCAATTCGCCCCGCGCGGCTTTGACCAGCCGAGCCGTTTCGACGTGCTTACTGCACGCGTCTACCAGCGCCCCCTGCAGTTCAGCCACTTCAAGAACGCCTTCGAGGGGACTCAAGTCATACCGCAATGCTAAAATCCGGGCCGAACGCGAAAACCTTTTTTATATTTCGCGCATGCGATTCGAAGTTCATCCAGATAATCCGCAAGCGCGCATCGTCAAGCTCGCCGCCGCGGCTCTCGAAGACGACGCCCTGGTGCTCTACCCGACCGAGTCGGGATACGCCATCGGGTGCAACGCCGAATCCCCGAAGGCCATCCACAAGCTCTACGCGCTCAAGAAGCCGATGAAGAAGTTCTTCATGGCGCTCATCGTGCCGAGCATCCGCGCCGCAACCGATTACGCACGAGTTGACAATTTCGCGTTCAACATCATGAAGCCACGCGTTCCCGGCCCCTACACGTTCATTTTGCCCGCCGACCCGCATATCGCCCGCAGGCTCGACGTCAAGCGCCCCGAAATAGGCATCCGCATGCCTACGCATCCGTTCTTCAAGGAACTTTTCCAGCATTTCGACAAGCCCATCCTGAGCACGGCTGCAAAGCTCAGCGAAGAAGACATCTACGACGTCGATGATTTGTGGAACACGTTCCAGCATTCCGTCGACATGATGGTTGATTGCGGCAACATCGAGATTAACCCGACGAACATCGTGAGCCTCATCGGCGGCAAGATCGACGTTATCCGCGGTGAACTCGTATAGTCGCGCTTCGTCCTAGAAGAACACCCACACGGCAAGCCAGAGCACCATCAGGCAGAATTCCATCTCGCGGCTGATGCGCGAAAGGAACGTACTGCCAAGCGCAAGCCCCGCGATAGCCGCGATGCGCGTCCATGCGACATCGAAACCGCGGTAATAGAGCGCAATCCCGCCGAACAGTTCAATCCACAGCCACAGCACTTGCGCTAGCACTAGGTAGCGCCTGCGGTATAGCGGGAGCGACGTAGTCGAAAAACAAAGGCACAGCGCCAACATGCGGAACGGGTAATGTTCCAGCGAAGGATCCGTAACAAGCGAATCGGCAGCGCCAAAATAGGTAAACACACCGAACAGCAGCAGGAATCCGGCAAGCAGCGCACCGTTGCGGTACGGCGAAGACTTTTCGCGCCAAAGGAAGAGAGCGCAACCTAGAGCCAACAGGCACGCGAACGCGTTAAGGAGTGGAGTCATTTGCCACCTCCTGTTTGCCGGCAGCCGAAGCTGCAACCGCGGAATCACGCACCGCAAGCGAACGCATGTAATTCACAAGCGCGCGGGCTTCGTCGTAAGTCAAGCGCCCCGCATAGGGGTTCATGTTGCCTCGCCCGTTCAGCACGACATTCACAAGCGAGTCCACCCCGAGAGAATCTACGCGCTGCAAGTCAAGCTTTTGCGGCACCGGGTAGAATTCCCGCACGAACTTCTCGTTGAACTTTCCATCGGTTCCATGGCACGTGGCACAGCGGGCATTCCAGGCCGCCCCGACAAGGTCTAAGTCGCCAAACTCCGATGCCGACTTCCGGACATCGGCACTCCCTTCGGAAGAACCGCCCGCATAGAACGTTCCCGCACACGCCCCCGCCAATACAAGCAATGCGGCGGCAACAATCTTTTCTAGCCGGTGCAGCGCAAAGACTTTCTGGACAAAGTAAGCACGTGCATACAAGACGATTACCGCCACCAGGGCTATCAAAGGATACAGCAGCGGAACCACATGCGCAAGCGAGAATTCCACATTCTCGAACGGAAGCCGTTCTATCGCCCAGAACATAAAGGCAATCGTCACCGCGAACCCAACCAAAAGCGGCAAGCGCAAAACGTAGTATTCCTCGGAAGACCAGGGATGCACATAGAATCCCTTCTTCGATTTTTCGACACCGTGCACCACCGGGGAATCCCTGAGTTCAGCCTCCTCGACTTCCGCCATGTCGCTTCCGTCGACTTCGCCAAAGTACGAGCCGTCCACTTCCATAAAGCGCTTCAAGGAATACTGAATTCCCCAAAACAGGAGCACGAACGCGCCGGCAGAAAAAGCGAGCAGTCCCCAATCCACCCAGCCAAGCGAAGATGAAGCCGGCGAACCGAATTCAGGCGAAACAAGGAATTGCCTCTCGAGGAAAAGCCCAAGCAGAATGCTCGACGAAATCGCCACGCGCCCCCACTTGTTCTCGCGAATGGCGGAGACCATGCGGAACTGCGGGAGAACGCCCGCAAAGACAAAGGCCGACGTGCAGAACGAACCCTTGAGCATGTAGTCCCAAATCCAGATGGCGCAAAGAATCCACGAGCAGATTAGCTGGAGGCGTTCCAAAAGGCGTACGCGGTAACCCTCGGTACACAAGAGCAAGTTCACCAGCGCAAGGCCCGAGAATATGGCGCCCGCGATAAAGTACACCGGGAAAAAGGCGCCGCGCCACTCCGGCACGAACGTCGCCGCGAAATCGAGACTCACCACCGTATGCACCCAGAGCACCAGCGGGAACAAGAGCCACGCCATGGGCTTGCGGAACATGTCAAGCGCCGGGTAGCTGCGCGCCTTGAGGTGGGTCGCAAAGAACAACAGCGAAAGCACCGCATAAACCGCGATGCAGCAGAAATCCCACACCAAGGGCGAGCGCACGTTCGCGATGTTGCCGCGAGCATCCAGAAGCGGCGCCACCATGTAGAAATTCTCGATAACGCCCAGATGCATGAGCGGGAAAACCGCCGCAATCGCAAGGCTCACGAGCGTCGAAAGTTCCGCAATCAGGGCCGTACGCCTGTCAAGCCGGATATCGAGCGCCAGGAACACCGCCGAAAGGAGCGTCCCCGCATGCGCAAGCCCAATCCAGAACACGAAAAGGCTTATCGGCGTACCCCAGAAGGTATGGGCATCCGTCATCCACGACGACGGCCCCTGAAACACCGAATACCCCAGGGCGCACGCCCCGGGCAAAAACAGCGCAAGGCCCGCGATCATCAACGCACGGAACATCAGCGCCTCCCCCGCATAAACACGACAGACGGATCGAGGTCGGCAAGTTCACGCGGCGCATACAAGACTCGCGCCTTTGTCAGCTGAACAAGCGGGGACTTTTCGTCGAGCCAGTTTCCAAAGATGATGGCATTTTTGGGGCATGCCTCGGCACAGGCCGTCTTTACGCCACGTCCACGCCATTCCTCGGCAGTTCCCGCGCCGCCATTCGCAAGCAGTACCTTGAACTTGAGGCGGTCATCTTGGAGGCGGTGCAGGCAAAGGCTGCATTTTTCCATGACGCCCTTGTCGCGGAGCGGTACTTCCTTGTTGAACTGACGGGCAAGCCCAAGCTTGCGGGCATCATTAAAATTGAACTTGCGGGCCTGTACGGGGCAGTTAGCGCCACAGAATCGGCTACCGGTGCAACGCTTGTACATCATGGCGCTCAGGCCGTCGGGCGTATGGTTCGCGGCCCCCGTCGGGCAAACACGTTCGCACGGGGCCTTGCCACAATGGGCACACATGAGAGGCGCGCCACCGCGCATTTCCACCCAGTGCATAAACCGTCCGCGCCCGGCATCTTCGGCGGGTACAAGCGGCACATTGTTCTCGACATTGCATGCCAAAATGCACTTGCCGCATCCGTTACAGAGGTCCAAATCTATCGCCATGCCGAAGCGGTTCACCGAAGACGCTCCCGGGATATCCAACATTCCGGGCATAGGAACGCGCACCAGGTCGAGATGCTTTTTCGAAAGAGACATCGCGAGTTTTACCTCGTCCTCGAATTGACCGAGGGAAGGCTCCGCGGCAAGCGCATCCAGCGAGACCTTGCGGCAGCCGAAAAGCAGGCCCATCATGGCAACCAGCGAGCAGCTCTTGATGAATTCGCGACGATCCATACTCATAAGATACCTATGCCCCTCAGCGGTGGCAAGCGGCGCAGTACGAGGCCGCCGGTTTGAAGCCTTTTTCCTTGAACGTTTCGCCCCTGTGACACTTGAGGCATGTCTGCATGTCAAATTTTTCGCCACCGTAGCGGTTCTTCATGTATCCTTCGCCATGGCAATCACTGCACGCGACTCCCGCCGCGTAATGGACGCCGTGATGGAACACCACGTGTTCCGGCAAAAAGCGCTTGTGCGCCCACGGTTGTTCATCGGCTTTCGCAAGCACGGAATCAAGCGTCTCGATTCCCGGCTTTTCGGTAAGCGGGAGCCTGTGGCAGTCCATGCAGTCCGCCTTCGAAGGCATAAAAGCGTTGGCGCGGGCATTCGCACCCGAATGGCAGGCTGCACAGTCCATGCCGATGGAATCACCATGGAGGGCGTGGTCAAAGGGAATCTCGCCCGCGGCACGTTCGGGAACGCGCGGCTCCCCCATCAAGAAATCCGCCAAGAAAAAGGAGAATACGACGGCAAAACAAATCGCCGACCATTTAAAAATTCTTGTATTCTTTCCCTTCTCTTTTCTCACATTCTCTCGTCTTTCGTCTGTAGGCGCGTAGCGCCGTTCTCTCGTCTACTTTGGCCGTCCCGGGTCATCGGGATTCTTTAGGATATACAGGAGCCATGCCGTCATCATTTTCGCCTGCTCTTCGGTAAGCGGCGTTATTTCCATGGCGGGCCACTCGTCGGGGTGTTGCGGAGTCGGATGCATCAGGTATAGAACCATGCCTTCCGGATTCTCGGCATAGTGTTCCACATTGTCTTTCATGGGCGGGGCGGCGAACTTGCGCGCCCAGCGGTGGCATCCCTTGCATTCGTTGTTGAAGTACTCGCGCGCCTCTTTCTTGAGTTCGGGCGTGACCGGAGGAAGCATAAACGCATCCACCGCCAAAAGTGCACACACCGAAACAAAGACTATGACCGCTACCCGCAGTTTCAAAACAAAATCCCTTATTATTTCTATTTTTAATATATAATTTTTTACAAAAGTTTAAGAGACACCGATGAAAAAAGTCATATTTAGCTTACTGTTTTTGGTGAGCTTTGCAGCGGCAAATACTTGTACCGAAGCTGTTTTTAAATACACTAACGGAAGTTTGGAAATTATCACAGACGAAGCCTATCACGACTCGTCGTACTTTTTAGAAAACTACACCCATACGAACGAATGGTCACACAAGCTGTATTACACTAACGGAAAAATCGACAGCTTAGTTATGGACCCGATGGAAGAAGGAGAAGCCATCAGCGTTATTCATTACTATTGGAATTCTGACAAAAAAATCCCTAACAATGGTTCAGCAATCGTCACTTTCCAAGAAACATCAGGCGATACAATAATACTTAATGAAAAATTCTATTCCGACGGCGTTCCTGGAATTTCCTATACGGTAAAGGTAACGGACTCATACTCTTCCACATTGGGTCCCGAATCCAATTCCTTTACAGAACTTTATTTCTCGAACGACACTTTATTCGAGAAACGTATAAATGACTATGGAACAGATAATCCTAGACCAGAGATCCGTTTTACCATTGGCGATTCGACAAACGACTTTAAGTGTTATGAATACGAGATACGTGACGGGAAGGCAGATCTTAACGAAACTATAGAATACGTCAAGACAGACAACGGATTTAAGATTAAATATCTAGACGAATCTTCTGCAGGATATTATTTGCGAGAATTCTTCTTTGTTAATTCTAGCGCCACCACAGCTATCCGCAAGCAGCGTTCGGCAGTAAAGATTTCGCCGAAGGCTAGGTACTTCGATTTGCTTGGTAGGTATAAGTATACTCGATAAAGGAGATGCCCGCTTGCGCGGGCATGACAGATTATAGAATGGGCATTATTGAAATCATCATTATCGCGATTGTAGAAGCGATGGACTGCTTTGCCGTCTCAATCGCCACAGGTCTTTCAAAAAAAGGAATCCCGTACAGCCGAGCCATGCTCCAGGCGGTAAGTTTCGGTGTTTTCCAGGGCGGCATGACGCTGCTCGGGTATTTTCTCGGGAGTTTCGCCGAACGCTGGTTCAATTCCGTAGGTACGCCTATCGCCTGTACCATCCTCTGCATTCTGGGCGGGCGCATGATTTGGGGCGCCATCCGTGGTGACGCTGGCGAAGAAGAAGGCGAACAGATTGCCGCGAAGAACTTGACGATTGCCAACATTTTGCTGCTTTCGGTTGCGACAAGTATTGACGCATTCGCTGTCGGAATTTCGTTTGCATTCTTGAATGCGAACATGGTTCTTGCCACCAGCGCCATTGCGCTTGCAAGCTTTATCATGGGCGTTATCGGCTACGAAATCGGCCGTCACGCCGCCAAGCGTTTCAAGACCAAGATTCCAGAGGTTATCGCAGGCATAATCCTGATTGCGATTGGAATTAAAATGTTGCTCTAGATCCTGCTCCTACGAACCTAACTCAACTAAGGCTACAAGTAGCCAAGTTTCGTATATCGACTTCGCTTCGCGACGCTCAGGATGACACTTCCACTTGCTATATTAGCAAGTATGGACCAGAAAGACATTGACCGCACCCGGTATTTCGAGCTAAAGAAGCAACTGGAAGAAGCAAGCCGCCTTTACTACAAGGAAGGCGTCTCCCCCATGAGCGACCAGGATTTCGACTTTGGCCTCAAGGAGATGGAAGCGCTTGAAGCCAAGTACCCGGAACTGCGCGGCAAGGATTCCCTGACGCAGCGGGTCGGCAGTGACTTGACGAACGACTTTGCGAAAGTCGCACATGCGGTTCCGATGCTCAGTATCGCGAACGTGTACAGCGCCGAAGAAATGGCGGAGTTTGTAAGGGCGGCTGAAGAAGGGATTGCGAGCTTAGACGAGAGAGATACTTCCCAGTCGTCAAAAAAATGGATCTGCGAGAGGAAAATCGACGGTGTCTCTCTTTCTATCGTGTACGAGAACGGACGCTTGAAACAGGCGGCCACCCGCGGCGATGGCGCCCAGGGCGACGACGTGACATTGAACGCTCTCACGATTGCAGACATTCCCGAATATTTCGACGCCAAGAAACTGAAGATTGACCCGTCGGAAATCCCGCAGGGCACTTTCGAAGTCCGCGGCGAAGTCTACATGGAACGCGAGGCCTTCGAACGTCTGAACGAACAGTTCATCTTGGAAGGCAAGAAGATTTTCCAGAACCCGCGCAATACGGTCTCGGGTTCGCTCAAGCTCAAGAGCGTTGCCGAATGCAAGACGCGCCCGATGCGCTTTTTTGCCTACCACATTCCGCAAAGCAACAACAAGACTCACGAAGAGAACCTGCTGCAGCTCAAGAAGCTCGGCTTCCACACGAACGATTACTGGACCGCGGACAACACCGAAGAAATCATGAAGATTTCGGAACAGATTGGCGCAAGCCGCGACAGCCTTCCCTTCGAAATTGACGGCATGGTCGTGAAGCTCAACGACCTCGCCATGCAGCGCGCACTGGGTACCACAAGCAAGAGCCCGCGCTGGGCCATCGCCTACAAGTTCAAGGCAGAACGCGCCTACACGCCGCTGCTTTCCGTAGAATTCCAGGTGGGCCGCACCGGTGCCGTGACGCCCGTGGCGAACCTTGCACCCGTGCGCCTCGCAGGCACCACCGTCAAGCGCGCCACCCTCCACAACTTCGACGAAGTCGCCCGACTCGACCTCCACTTCGGCGACACCGTCGGCGTCGAGAAGGGCGGCGAAATCATCCCGAAGATTACCGACGTCAAAAAAGAAATGCGCCCGGCAGGCGCGCTCCCCGTGACCGCCCCTGCGAACTGCCCGGTTTGCGGCGAGCCGCTCGCCCACATCGACGGCGAAGTGATTCTCCGCTGCGAAAACATGCACTGTGCGGCGCAGGTGCAATGCCTGTTCGAACATTTCGTGAGCCGCGAGGCCATGAACATCGAGAACCTCGGCCCCGCCCTTATCGCCAGCCTGATTGCCACGGGCAAGATTAAGAGAATCCCGGACCTGTACCGCCTCACCATCGAAGACCTCGAATCGCAGGAACGCATGGCCAAGAAGAGCGCGAAGAACGTGTTCGACGCCATCGCCGCATCAAAGGAAAGGAGCCTCGAGAACCTATTGCACGGTCTCGGCATCCGCTTCGTGGGCCGCACCAGCGCCAGGAATCTCGCCAAGCATTTCCGCACGCTCGAAAAAATCCGCACGGCAACCGTCGAAGATTTGCAGAACGTGAACGACGTGGGTGAACGCATCGGAAAGTCCGTCTACGACTTTTTCCACACAGAACGCTACACGCAAGAAATCGAAGAACTCATCGCTCTCGGTTGCCCCACCGAATTCAAGGGCGTCGTGAAGACGCTATTCCAGGGACAGACCGCGGTCATCACCGGAACGTTGCCGAGCATGGAACGCGAAGAAGCCCGCAAGCTCATCGAAGAGAACGGCGGCAAGGTATCGGGCTCCGTCAGCAAGAAGACAAGTTGGGTCTTGGCCGGCGAAGCAGCCGGTTCCAAGCTTACGAAGGCGAACGAGCTCGGCATTCCCGTACACGACGAGGCATGGCTTTTGGAGCAGATTGCCGCGGCAGATTCCGGCGACGAAAGTGATAGCGTCGAGAACGGCGAAACAGTCGCGGGCACCCCTGCCAGCGACAAACCAGCCGACGCTAACGGCCAATTAAGCTTGTTCTAAGGCGCGGCCCCTTGAGCCGGGGCGCTTGCCTCGGGCGCTGCGGATTCTTGAGCAGGCGCAGCGCTTGCAGCCCCCGCATCGGACGCAGGAGCGGGCTCTTGTGCAGGAGCGGGCTTGACCATCTTCACATCGGGCATCGCATTCTTGACGCACCTCACGGAGAAGGCCGCATTTTCGAAGTCTTCCGCACGCGTAAAGACGTCCCTGCTGTTAATCAAGTTCCAGTAACCCGCGCCAACGTCGTTACCGCCGCTCGCTTCCCAGAAGTAGACGCTTGTACCGAGTTCCACGAACTCGCCGTCGCTATAGCGTGCACCCGCAGGAATCGCCCGGAATCCCGAAGCTTCCGAAATAGGCGCACCGCCCCTCACCCAGCCTTCACGCATCTTGAGGGCGGCAGCAACATTACCCTTCTTCATCTTGGTAACGTCTTCAACGAGCTTGTCCCAATCCTTTTGAGAAGGCATATGCCACCCTGCCGGGCAAACGCCCTGATGTTCGACGGTAATACCGCCCTCCACCGGGTTTACAAGGAAGTCTTCGGGCAATCTCATCGCCACGTGCCACGGGTAGAGTCTTCCATAACTGCGGCAACGGATATCCTTGTTCTCGTAGCAGAAGCTCCCCGGAACAGCAAAACGCAGGTTCTCGGCCATCCAGCGCACACCGCCGATTTCAACCGTCTTGTAGCGGTTTTCATCGCGGGAATCGTACAGCGCCGTACTGTCGTAAATTTCGTCAACGCCGGGCGGGTCCATCAGGCAGCGCACCGGGAAGGCGACCGCCTTGCCCAAGCTATCGCGGAACAGGTCGTCGCTATCGTAACGCAGCGACCAGAAGAACGCCGTCGCGGAATCCTTTTCCGCCGTGCTCCAGAATCCCGTCAGGGAATCCTTCCCGCTCACGGTATCCGAAAGCATCACGCCGTACGGGAACGCGTTGAAGCCGAAGCCGTTCTCGCCGGGCATGGAATTTTCCGTCTCGGGCCATACGTCGCGCGCCTTAAGGTTCGTACCCACGCCCACCGCGTCGTCAATGTCCTTGATGTAGGCGTTCAGCCTATCAAAATCGTAAATGCTCGGGATATGCCAACCCACGGGGCATACGCCGCGGTGCACGCGCTTCACGGAATCCTGCCCGAGCTTTGCGGCATAACCTTCCGAAAGTTTCATCGCCGCAGGCCACGTATAGTAACGTCCGTACTTCTGGCAGTTCTCTTCCTTGCGCTCGTAGCAGAAGCTGCCCGGCACGTCCACGTCGAGGTTCTTGGCCATCCACACCTGGTCGCCAATATGGATTGTCAAGATTTCCTTGTCCTTGACCTTCACGACTTCCGGGACAACCACAGGAGGCGGCGGAGGCGGTTCCTTGATTTCGTACAGCCTGTCTTCTACGCAGCGGACCGAAGCACCTTCGTCCTTGCCGGCCATGAGTTTGTCAAGCGTCCTCATGTCGTACATGAGGCTCCAGTAGTAGGCTCCGCCAGCGTCTATCTCCATCGTCGACCAGAACTGGACACTGCGCCCCAAATCCATAAAGCCGCTATACGGGTTCTTAAGGCCTGCAGGGAGCGCGTTGAAGCCGAACTCGTCCGACCCAGCCGGTACGCGGAGTTCACGTTCCCACAGTTCCGACGACTTCAGGCTTACGCCAACGCCGTCGCTACGCCCCATCTTGCCGACATAGTACTTCAGCTTGAACCAGTCCTTGTTGGTCGGGACATGCCAGCCCTTGGGGCAAATATCGTGGTACTTGCCCTTCACCTTGCTAAAATCAAACTTCGTGATGGAATGGGTATTGTAGTAGTCGACCATCCTCATGGCCATGGCCCAATCGTAAAGCCTACCGTACCGCGAGCAATTGTCGTCGCGATTCTCGTAGCACCAGCTACCCTTCATATTAAAGCGCAAGTTCTCGGCAAACCAACGCTGGGCGCCAATCTGCACCGTCTTGTAGACCCTGTTGTCACGGGGGTCCTTGAAATCGGGCATCTGATCGATGGCGAAGGATTCCAGCGCCATCCACAACAAAATAATGAGTCCAGTCTTTTTCACCCCAATAAAATATATCTTTTTACAAAAAAAAGGAACCCACGTTGTCGTGAGTTCCTTTTTTTATACCCCCAAGCGGACTCGAACCGCTGTTGCGGGAATGAGAATCCCGAGTCCTGGGCCACTAGACGATAGGGGCATTTTGCGTCGTCCCCGAAAGGACAGCGCAAATATAGTAAAAAATTAGTCCTTGTAGAAGAGGTCCAGATTATTTTCTACAGGAGTGCCCCTTTCGATGTTGCCGATAAAGTCATTGAAGACAGTCATCGAAGCGAAGCGGCTCGTGTTGGCAAGATCGTCCTTGACAGCCGAAGCGACAGCTTCTTCTTCAGGAGCCTTCTTCGCATTGACCTTCACCATCACGGCACCCTGTTCCGTCTCGACGACGGGGCCCCATTCACCGACCTTCTGACCGTTCATGACCTTGGCGACGTTCGGGTTAGAGTAGCCGAAGCCCGGAATGAATCCATCCACGGAGGCGCTCTTGGTTTCGATGGTCACCTTGTCGATAGCGGCAGCGGCCACGGCGGCGGAGTCTTCCGGATTGGCCGGGACGTAGGCCTTCACCTTGGCGGCGACGGAGTTCAGGTAGTTGCCAGCAGCGTTCGCAGCCTTCTTCGCGGCGAGATTCTTCTTGATGGAATCGTAGTAGAGGCTGATTTCACGGTCACCGGCCTTCACGTCACCCACCTTGGTACCGACGAACACCCACTTGTTGTTCTTGAGCACCGGAGTAGCGGCACCGTATTCTTCGGGGAGGTTCTCGTTCGGCCAGGCGAACGAAGCAAGACCCTTGAGGTAACCGAGGGCAGCAATGTTGTCGTTGCGGCCAATCCATTCGGATTCCTTGACTTCGAGGTTGCGTTCCTTGGCGGCGACATCGAAAGCCTTGCCGTTGTCAACGTCGGAGCGAATGCCGGCGAGGATGTTTTCGAGGCTGTCCACCGTCTCGGAGGAAGCGTTCACGACGAGGAGGATGTGGCCGACCTTGGCAGTCACAGCACCGGTAGAATCGGTCGTCTTGCCGTAGCTCTTGATGATGTGGTAGCCGAAGCGGGACTTGACCGGTTCGGAGATGGCACCGGAATCGAGAGCGAGAGCAGCCTTTTCGAATTCAGGAACGTACACGCCCGTACCGGCAGGCTGTTCCAAGAGACCGCCGTTTTCGGCGCTACCCGGATCTTCGGAAGAAATGCGGGCCATGTCTTCGAAGTTTGCCGTAGAAGACGTATCGGAAAGCTGGTAGAAGAGCGTCATCGCATATTCACGGATGCGGGCGTCGTCACCTTCGGTAGCTTCGACCGGGAGAACGACGTACTGGAACTTGGCCATGTCCTTCTCGACAAAGAAGCTGTCCTGGTGGGCGTTGAAGTAGCCCTTGACCATCGCATCGTCAATGGCGTCGTCGGCCACGGCGAAGTCGGAAGCGGACACGTAGGCGATATCAAAGTCGAAATCGGTGAGGCGGCGTTCCACGTTCCACTTGGCTTCGAGGGAAGTCGGGTGGACGGAAGCAGCGACGAGGGCCTGGAGCTGACGGGCCGGAATCTGGCTAGACTTGAGTTCTTCTTCGAGGTTGAGCATCATGGTCCAGCGGAAGGCTTCGGGCGTTTCGAGCCAGGCGTCGTATTCGGCCTTGTTGAAGGTAGTGTCGACAAGGAACTTCGGGAGGCTCGCGATGTAGGCCTGGCTGCGCTGCATCAGGTCTTCCTGGGAAGTGGCCTGCTGCTGGATGGCGTAGAGGCGAGCCTGGGCTTCTTGCACGAGGCGGCCGCGGACGACATCGGGATTGCGCTTGAACTCGTTCTTGAGTTCGGCAACCGAGGTTGCCAGTCCGGCCTTCTCGAACTGCTCGTTCATGAGCAGCTGGCGAACGAAGCTCTTGAAAATTTCGGAACGGAGCTGAGTGTACTGCTCGTCTTCAAGGTGCTGGCCCTTGTACTGGTTCTGCACGACCATCTTGACGCGGGAATCAAATTCGGCGTAAGAAATCTTGCGGTCGTTCACGATACCCATCGGGTAGCTCTGGGCAGTCTTCGGTACACGGTCCATTGCCAAGAGGCCCACGACAATGCCTGCCGCGAAAATGACGATAACCCACTTAGCTTTTTCATTAATCCACGTTAACATAGAGATGGCTCCATTAAAATAGTCGGGTCAAAGGTAGTAAAAAATATGTACCCTGAATTAAAATTTCGTAAAATATAGCCGTAGAGGCCTATTTTTTCTATTTATTGTATATCGCCCAAGGCGAATTACGCATAAAAATTATCGGAGTTTCAAAATGTACGACATCCTGGTTCTCGGCGCCGGCATTTCCGGATTGAGCGCGGCACTGCACGCGGCGGAGAAAGGCCTTTCCGTAGTCATCCTCACCAAGGGAGCCAAGCCCGACGGATCATCCAACTACGCCCAGGGCGGCATTGCCACCGTTACCGAAAAGACAGACAAGTTCGAATTCCATATTGCCGACACTCTCGAAGCGGGAGCCGGGCTCTGCAAAAAGGAGCCGGTCCGAATCCTTACCAAGAGCGGCCCCTCCACCATCAAGCAGCTCGTCAAGTGGGGCGTCCAGTTCACGCCCTCGCCCGTCGACCACTCGCAATTCGACCTGCACCTCGAAGGCGGCCACAGCCACCACCGCATTCTGCACGCGGCCGACCTCACCGGCAAAGAGATTATGAGGGCGCTCCTTTGCGAGCTTCACAAACAAAAGAACATCGACTACCTCGAGAACTGCTACATCAAGGACCTCATCGTGGAAGGCACCGGCAAGGCCAAGCGCTGCGTAGGCGCCAAGATTATCCACCAGAAGTCCGGAGACGTCGAAAGCATCTTCGCGAAGGCCACCATCCTTTCTACGGGCGGCGCCGGACGCATCTGGCAGTACACGGTGTGCCCGCCCGACAGCTGCGGTGACGGCATGGCGATTGCGGCCCGCGCAGGCGCTGCACTGCAAGACATCGAGTTCATGCAGTTCCACCCCACAAGCCTTTACGCCCCGCAACTCAAGAAGCCCTTCCTCATCTCCGAAGCCGTGCGCGGCTTTGGCGGCATTCTCAAGAACTACAAGGGCGAAGAATTCATGAACCAGGTCCACCCGCTCCATTCGCTTGCGCCCCGCGACATCGTGGCACGCGCCATCCACAGCGAAATGCAGCGCCTCGGCAAGCCGAACATGTTCATCGACCTCTCGGGCCGCACGCCCAAAGACATCAAGAGCCACTTCCCGAACATCTACGCGAAGTGTCTCGACGCCGGCATCGACATCACCAAGGAATGGATCCCCGTGGTGCCCGCGGCACATTACATGTGCGGAGGCGTACTGGTCGACACATGGTCCCGCACCGAAATCAAGGGCCTGTACGCCTGCGGCGAAGTCGCCGCGACGGGCGTCCACGGGGCGAACCGCCTCGCCTCGAACTCCCTGCTGGAAAGCGTCGTGTTCGCACTGCGTGCCGTCGAGGACATCACCACGAGCGGAATCTTGAAGACTAAGCTGAACGCCAAAAAGCCAAGCAAAAAAGAACGCGTCTCGTTCACCAAAGCCGCCTACTGGAAAAAACGCAAAAAGGCCCTGCAAGACATGATGTGGACTTACTGCGGCATTGTCCGCACCACCGCCGGCCTGAACCAGGGCCTCAAGGTCATCGAAGGGTTCGAGTCCGACGTCGCCACCGCCATCAAGAACAAGGAAACGGAGAATCTCCACTTCATCGAGTTCCAGAACGCGCTACAGGTTTCCAAGATGATCCTGCTCGCAGCCCTGCGCCGCAAGGAATCGCGCGGTCTCCACTACATTCTTGACTACCCGAATCTCGACCCCAAGACAAAGCACCACACGATTTATCTGGAGTAATTAGTGGCCGACAAAAAGCAAACGAAAGATTCCCTGCCCAAAAAGATTGGCGTATACAAGCCGACGCAATTCCTCGGCCACGGCGCCATGGGTAACGTCTACCTCTGCCACGACGAATCGCTCAACCGCATGGTCGTCGTGAAGCAGATGGTCCCCTCGCTGTACGACCAGGGTTCCTTCGTCGAAAGGTTCGAGCGCGAAGCGAAGATTCTCGCGAAGCTCAACCACCCCGTCATCGTCCACCCCTACGCCCTGTGGCAAGAGACCAACGGGCAGTATTCGCTCGCCATGGAGTTCGTCTACGGCAAGAGCCTGCGACTCCTCCTGGACAAGTGCCCACGTCCACCGCTCTGGGTCGTCATGGAATTCCTGTTCCAGATTTCGTCGGGCCTTGCGGAAGCGCACCGCTACGGCGTAACGCACCGCGACGTGAAACCCGCGAACATCATGCTCGACAAAGACGGCCGCGTGAGGCTTCTGGACTTCGGTGTCGCGCACGACGACAGGGACCAGGAACTCACCGAAGATTTCGCACAGCTCGGCACGGCCTCGTACATGAGCCCCGAGCAGGTCCGCGACTCCAAGAACATCACTCCCGCCTCCGACGTTTACAGCATCGGCATCATCGCCTGCGAAATGCTCCTCGGCGAGAATCCGTTCCGCGGCGAAAGCCTCGCCGAGACGTTCAACAACATCCAGAAAAAGAAGATTTCGGCCAAGGCCTTCGACACCTCCATTCCCAAGGAAATCGTAAACTTCCTTTTAGGTTTGCTGCGCAAGGACCCGCGCAAGCGCCCCATGGCAAACGATATCGCGGAATTCTTCTCGAAAATGATGCACCGCTATCCCAGGGACCTGCGCCCCTACATCGTGGAATGGGCCAACGCCGCCCTGAACGGGACCGAGTCTTCCATAGAGCCCGTCCCCTACCGCGACAAGAAAAAGCTATCTTTTAAGGCAGGACTTATTGTCGGAGCCATCGTCACTTTGGCCATATCCATAGCAGTCCATTATATTTAAAATGAAAAAGAATGATGAAGGTGTATTAGGATGACATGGATTGATATCGTCTGTCTCGCTTGTATCGTCTTATTCACTCTGCTCGGCTTGTGGAAAGGGATGCTCAAGAGCATCTTCAGGCTGTGCGCCTGGGCGGGCGGCATTTTCGGTGCCTACGTCGCTCAAGGACTCCTCGCCAACACCATCGCCACGAACCTCGAACTGAGCCCGTTCTCGGTGAGGCTCGTCTGCATCTGCATCGGGTTCCTGGTGCCGTTCCTCGCGTTCCTGTTCATGGGACGTCTCGCGAACAAGGCTGTCGCGGGTACCGCCGTGAGCAAGCTCAACCGCGGTCTCGGGGCATTCCTCGGCGCCATCAAGGCCTATGTCGTTTGCTTCGTATTCCTGAGCATCCTGCACATCCTTCCTGTCACGGGCTCGTTCAAGGACTCCCGCGACAATTCCGGCTCTTATTCACTGTACAAGTGGAATCTCGAAGTAATGGGATTCTCTTCCGAAGAAGTTGACCTTGTCGGGATGGCCGAGAAAAAGGCTACCGAACTGAGCAAGGAAATTACGGACAAGGCCGTTGAAAAGGCCAAGGAAGAAGCGACCCAGGCCGCCGAAGCCATCAAGGATTCTATTGACAAGGCCGCCAAGGCCGCAGCGGACAGCGCCACGGAAGCCACGAAGAAAGCCCTCAAGAAGGCTCGCAAAAAGGCAAAGCGCGTCGTTGACGAAGAAGGCGACGAAATCGAGTACGAGAACGAGCGCGATATTCCGATAGACGAATAAACGCGAAACTCAAGAATTTGCAAGCCGCTTGGCACAAGCCCGGGCGGCTTCTTTTATTTCTTCTTCGCCATCAACGTGGCGGCCACGCATCACGAACTTTCCGTTGCAAATAACCGAATCAATGCAGCTGCTGTCGGCGGCGTACACCCAGTTGCTCACCAGGTCGTGGCAGGGAGTCATGCGTTCGTCGTCCAGGCGCACCAGCAAGCAGTCGGCAAGCGCCCCCTCGCGGATTTCGCCAGCGTCGGCAATCCCGTAGGCGCGCGCGGTGTTCACCGTCGCCATATCCAGCACCTCGCGCGCAGGGAGCGTTTCCGCACCGCCCTGCACCTTGGCGAGCAGGGCCGCAAGTTTCATTTCTTCGTGCATGTCCAAGTTGTTATTCGAAGAAGCCCCATCGGTACCCATCGCCACCTTCGCACCGGCATTCAACAGGCGGTCGATAGGAGGAATCCCGCTGGCCAGTTTCAAGTTCGAGCACGGGTTCAACACGGCGGTAGTACCAGAATCCACAAGCGCCTTCATGTCGTCGTCCGAAAGATGGACGCAATGCGCCGCAACGAGTGTTTCGCCAAGCATTCCGGCACGGTCCAAAAGGCGCACCGGGCTGCATCCGTACTGCTTTTCGCAGTCCTTCAGTTCCTGCAGAGTCTCGGACAAGTGAATATGGACGCCATAGCCTTCGGCACGCGCAAATTCCGCACAGCGCTTCAGCATGTTCTCGCCCACCGTGTACACGGAATGCGGAGCCACGGCAAGGCGCACGCGCTCCGACTCGCCCGTATGGGCGGCCAGGAATTCAAAATTCTTCTCGATGGCTTCCGGCGACATGAGCGATTCGGCAAACGTCACGCCCACCGAGGCGCGGATTCCCATCTCCTCCACCACCTTGATGGTCCTTTCGCGGTGCCAGTACATGTCCGCAAAGAACACCGTCCCGGACTTGATCATCTCCAGCACGGCAAGGCGGCACGCAATCTCGATATCGTCACCGCAAAGCTTCGCCTCGAACGGCCAGATGTATTCTTGCAGCCACTTCTGGAGCGGCATATCGTCGGCATACCCGCGCAACAGAGTCATGGCGGCATGCGTGTGCCCGTTGTAGAATGCAGGCAGAACGGCAAAGCGGCTGCAGTCCACCATCTCGGCGCCATCTAGGTCTTGCGGGGCAAGGCTTTCGCAAATGCGGGCAAAGCGGTTGCCCTCTATCAGGATGTCCTTTTGCCGGATCTCGGCGTTTTTTCCCTGCAATGTTACCGATTTTAGCGCAATTTTAGCCATCTTCGTCCGTTTTCTAAAAAAAATTCAGGTAAAATACGTTTTTTGATATATAATATAAGTATGAATTTCGATCGACTAGAGACCTTACCCATCTCCAGGAACGAATTTTCGCAGCTGGAGCTTTTCAAGAACGTCCAATTCGAGAAACTGGCCGGCTTCTTGCTCCGTTGCTCGGTCAAGTCGTTCGAAAAAGGCGAAAAGCTGCTCGATCCCGAAAGCACCAAGCGAGCCGTATACATCATTATCGAAGGCTCCATCGAAGTGCTCATGAAATCCGAGAGCGGCGGAAGTTTCACCCAGACCATTACGCGGGGCCACTGCGTCGGCGAGATGTCCATCTTCGACAGTTACCCGCCCAGCGCAACCATCACCGCGAAAGAGACGTGCCGTGTCCTTGTAATCCCGGCCGACACGACGCTCGCCATGCTCCGCGCCTCACACGAACTCTGCCTCAACTTTCTACAAATGCTGAGCCACAGGCTGCGCACCGACAACAGGATTGTCTGCGACGAGCAGTACCATATCCGCTGCATCGAGGAGAACGCGAAAATCGACCCGATGACCGGGCTGCACAACCGCCGATGGCTCGAAGAGATGTACACGCGCGAAATGAACCGCAGCAACCGCGGGAACTTCAAGCTGACCGCCTTCATGATCGACATCGACCATTTCAAGCAAGTCAACGATACCTACGGCCACCTCGCGGGCGACAGGATTCTAATCGCCGTCGCACAGTCACTTGTCCGCAGCCTGCGCCCATCCGACATGCCCGTGCGCTTCGGCGGCGAGGAATTCTCGGTATTCCTCCCGGGAACCACCGAAGAGAACGCAAAAGTCATCGCGGAACGCATCCGCAGGAACGTGGAGAACATGAGCATCACGCTCCACGACGAGAGCATCATCCAGGTGACCGTGAGCATCGGGTTCGCGGAGCGCATCGAGAACGATACCGTCGCATCGCTTATCGACCGCGCGGACAAGGCGCTTTATCACGCCAAGGAAAATGGCCGGAACAGAATCTGCCGGCTGAATTCCAACGACGAATTTTCACTGATGTAGAGTTTAATTCGCGGACTTTTATCGATTTTCCAGCAGTTTCTGAACGGACTGCGCGTAGGCCTGCAAACTCGGGTCGCGGGCACCCATCAACAAGATGGTGTCGCCGGGCTGGGCGCATTCGACCATCTTCTTCGCGCACTCGTCGCGATTCTCGATGTAGACGGCCTCGCAGCCCTTCAGCAAGAGGTCGTCGGCCAAATCGCCAGCGCTAATGTCGCGCGTGACGGTTCCGCCCGCATAGTAAATCTCGCTGAAGAACATCACGTCATTTTCGCGGTCGAAGTCGAAATCCTTCGGGCGGAGCGTCTTCGCGATGAATTCCACGAGGTCCTTGCGCAAGAAGCGCGTGGGTCCGAAGCCGTGCGGCTGGAACCAGGCAATCACGCGGCCTTCGGTAAAGTCCTGCGCACTCCTGATGCTTGCAGCAATCTTTGCCGGGTTATGCGCGAAGTCGTCGACGAGAGTCACGCCATTGAACGTACCCAGAATCTGGTGGCGGCGGAAAACGCCCGGGAATGTCGCGAGGGCGTCGGCACAGGTGTGGAGCGACACTCCGGCGCGAAGCGCGGCGGCGGTCGCCGCCAGGGCGTTTTCCATGTTGTGCTTGCCCGGGAGCGGCACCTCGAAATTCACGAGTTCGGCCTTGTGGCGCACGCGGAACTTGATGTGCGTTCCGGCGGTCTTGAAGTCCGTGCCCTGCACGCCCACGTAGTTCTCGAACCCGAAATCGAATTCACGGCCCGCGCTGAACTTCTTTGCCAGCGGGTGCGCGTCGTTCACGATAAGAATCTTGCCGTTGTCCAAAATGTTGTGGCTGAACTTGAGGAAGATTTCCTGCAGTTCGCTCATTTCCTTGTGGTCCTTGTCGACATTCAGAATCAGGCCGATTTCCGGCTCGTAGCGCACGAGCGTTCCGTCGCTCTCGTCGGCTTCGACCACGAGCCACTCGCCCTTGCCACTCACCGCGTTGCCAATCTTGCCTTCCTTCTGCAAGTTCACGAGGCCGGCACCCGTCATCACGGAGGGCTGGAGTCCGGCGTATTCCAGAATGTGGTAAATCATCGCGGTCACGGTGCTTTTACCGCTCGTACCGCTCACGGCAATCGTCTTCGCTTCCTTAGAAATCTTCGCGAGCATCTCGCTCCTGTGCATCACCGGAACGCCGAGTTCCTTCGCGCGCTTCAAGTCGGGATTCGTATCCTCGATGGCGGTACTCACCACCACGGCAGAGAGGCCCGCGACAACGCCCGAGCCGTCCTGCGCAAAGCACTTGATTCCGCAATCCTCGAGCTGACTCATCACGAGCGGCTTTTCGCACTTGCCCGAGAGGAATTCACCGAACTGACGGTCGGACCCGCTCACCGCGACGCCCTTGCCCGCCAAATACTGCGCGATGGCACTCATGCCCACGCCAGCAACACCGATAAAGAAGTATGAATTAGTCATTGGCAAACTCTTTCGTCTCTCGTCTGTAGCCACGCAGTGGCGTTCTCTCGTCTAATCTAGCAAATCCGGGTCGATGGTCGGCTCGTAACCGGGTTCCACGAAGTCCTCGGGAGCAATCCCGCGCTTGCGCGCCGCCTTCAACTGCTTGATGAGCTTGCGTTCGGCAGCCTTCGCCTTGCGCTGCGCGGCCGTCGCCGCCTTCTCGGCATGGCGCTGGGCACGAGTCTTGCGTTCCTTCAGTTCCGGGAACACGCATTCGTCGAACCTGTCGAGCGAGCTCTCGTCAATTTCTTCTTCAAAGCCTTCGTCAAAGCGGATATCCGCATCAAAGTCATGGAAGCCCTCTTCTTCGTCGAACACCGGGGCATCTGCCGGGCATTCCTTCTTCAAAAGCTTGAGCACCTTCGCAAAAGGCTCTTCCAGCGGGACCTTGAACTTCATCTTCTTGCCCGTGCGCGGGTGGATGAGCTCGATTTTCACGGCCTGCAACAGCTGGGCCGGCGCCAGTTCCAACATCTTCGCTGCGACTTCCTTCATCAGGGGCGGAACGCGGTTCAAGCTCTCTTCGCGGCCATCGTACAGCGGGTCGCCCACCACCGGATGGCCCGTATAGCGGGTATGCACGCGAATCTGGTGCGTACGGCCTGATTCCAGCTGCAGTTCGAGCAAAGTTGCAATTGCAAAGAATTCCTTCGCCACGTAATGCGTACGGCTTTCCTTGCCGCCCTTCACCACCGCCATCTTGAGGCGGTTCTTGGGATTGCGTCCAATGGGAGCGTCAATACAGCCTTCCAAGTCGCGCGGGCATCCCCACACAAGCGCGTTGTAGGTGCGGTGCAGCGTACGCGTTTCAAGCTGGTGCGCCAAATGCCTGTGGGCGGCATCGTTCTTGGCCACCACCATGAGGCCCGGCGTATCCTTATCCAGGCGATGCACGATTCCCGGGCGAAGCGGGCCGTTCACTGCCGAAAGATTGTCCTTGAAATGGTGCAAAAGTCCTGCGGCAAGCGTACCCTTGCTCACACCGCTACCCGGATGCACCACCAGGTTGCGCGGCTTGTTCAGCACCACTATATCGTCGTCTTCGTACACGATGTCGAGCGGAATCTCTTCGGGTTCGAGCGTACTCGCTTCCTTCTCGATAAGCTTTTCCACGACAACGACCATGCCCGTTTCCACGCGGAAATTCTTGGAAGCCGGGGCACCGCCCACCTTCACCTCGCCCGCGGCAATCAACTTCTGCACATCGGTGCGCGAAACGTTATCCATAACGCCGACAAGGAACTTGTCTATGCGTTCACCGTTATGTTCTTCTTTGACGAGATAATTCATTCTTCAGGTCGCGGCGTCGCCTTTTTGAGATTTTCTTTTTCTTCCTTGATCTGCTTGTGAACCTTCTTCAGAATCACAGGCGACAAGATTACCACCGCCACGCCCACGGTCACAAAGGAATCGGCCACGTTGAACGTCGGGAAGCGGGTCATGATAAAGTCCGGGAAGTCACAGTCGATAAAGTCCACCACCATCTGGAGGCGCATGCGGTCGATAAAGTTGCCCACGGCACCGCCGAGAATCATCACCACACCAAGGCGGCTCATCCAGTCGCGCTTGTCGATAGACTTGTAGAACCACAGCAGCACAACGGTCGCAATAACCGAAATCAGCAAAAAGAAAAGCCACGGCGGCAAGAACGGCGCCAAGTCCTGCGGGCGGCTGCTGAACGCGGCGCCCTTGTTGAACACGAGCCCGAAGCGCACCAGGCTCCCGATGACGTCGATATACTCATGGTTCGGGGCACCCGTCTCGTTGGTAAAGCGTGCGACGGCCCAAAGCTTGGTCAACTGGTCCGCGACAATGCTGAAAAGGATAAGTCCCAGATGGAAAGGCCACTTGTTATAAAACTTCATTCAAAACCGTGCGGTTAAACGCCCGCCTCCTTTTTCAGTTTAGCATACGCCGATTCAATCCAGCTATCCGAATAGAAATGCAGCGAGGTCGACTTGATAATGCGCTTGACCGTATCGCGCGTAATTTTCATCTTCTTGTCCGATGCGAACAGGCCAGAACCATCCCCGATGAGCTTCATGTTCTCGGCGGCCATGAACAGCGGCCACAGGCAGAACAGACGCGTGCGCATCTTGAGCCCGGGAATCAGTTTTGTGTAGGCGATGGCATCGTCCAGGTGCCCCCACGCCTTCTTCACGAGTTCTTCCATCACCGCGGCCCTGCGCCTGTCGAAGTCGGCGCGGAACTTTTCCGAAGCCTCGTCCGTACCCGTGGCAGGCACGTCGAACATCTCGTACGAATGCGCGAATCCGTGACGGCGGCAAATCTCCTCGGGCACAAAGCATACCCGGCGCGAGGAATCCTCCACGCAGTCCTTCACGATGTTCGCCACCTGGAGAGCCAAGCCGAAACTCACGTCGAGTTTCTGCATTTCCGCCTTGCGGGCGTCTCCGATCAGGCACGTATCGGCGGCAAAGAGGTTCGTCAAAAGCTTGCCCACGATTCCCGCCACGTAGTAGCAGTATTCGTCCAGGTCGGCAACGCTTTCTAGGGTAAACCATCCCGAACTGAGGGCGGCTTCCTGCCGAAGCGCAAACTTCGCCATGCCATGGCACATCTCGATAGTCACCGCACGGACCGGGGCAGCATACTTTTCGGGAAGTTCCTTCAACAGGGGGACCACCACGTGCGTGTGCAGGCACAAGTTCATGTAGGGATGGTCCGATTTGCGCCAGCTTTCTGGGAGCGCCGCTTCGAAAGCCATCACGGCATCTTCCCGGAGTTCCGCCGTCTTGAAGATCTCGGCAAAAAGTCCCAGCACGGTTTCCTTTTCCGAAGCCTTCATGTCCGGATCATCCTCGACCGTATCGGCGATACGCAGGTACAGATAGGCAAGAAGGATACTCCTGTGGAGCTTCCCCTTGAGTACGTTGATGTTCAGCGCAAAAGTCCTGGAAACCTGCAATAGAATATCTTCGGCGTACTTCCACGCCGCACGCCCATCCAGGACGTTTTCACCAATACCTATGGAATCAAGGATATTCGCCATCTAGTACATGGTCTCCGCGTAAATGTCCGGCGGAACCTTTTTCGTTTTCGCCATCGCATTCACGTATTTCCAAAGCCTGCGGTGAGTTTCCGCATTGCGCAATTTCCTGGTAAAGCTCCAGACAGTCCTGTTGTGGACATCCACCTCGTTCTGGAACGCACCTTTCCTTTCGGTCTCGTAGCGCACGCGACGATATTCATAGAAATAGGCGGACTGATAAATGGCGGTCCCTTTCTTCACGGCGGCACGGTACAGGACCAGGGCGAACACCAGGAAAACAAGGGCGGAAGCAAACCCGTAAAGCGGGTCCCCATACTGCAAGGCATCCATCGTCCAGGCGACACTGCATGCCGTATGGATTGCCACCAGCAGGGAGAAGACAAAACATTTCAGGCGCGTTCTCGGGAAAAAAGACTTGTTTTTCTGAGCGAAATCAGGCAAAACAGCCCATTTATTTCCTTTTCTCACCATTTTTTTCAAATAAAGGGGTGTTGCGTAACGATAAAACCAAAGGAAGAGCGCAATCCAAGACAGGACCGGCATCCATACAACATATCCATACCAATTCAGGGATTCCATAATACCCCAAATTTAGCAAAAATCTGCATTTATAAAAAAACGGGGGCCTGGAGCACCGCCAAAGCGGGCCGCACGGTGTAACCTTTTGTTTACAACGGTTTAATTTACACTTTATTTCATCAAACTTATCAACATCCAGGCCGTGATTTATTAAATTTATCCTGCTATTGTTAATAGATTTATTGTAATTGTATTTCTTCGGGGAACCTATGCAAGTCGAATGGGAAAGATGCTTGAACTATTTGCGCGGGATGCTGTCCGATTCCGTCTATAAGACCTATTTTGCCGGAACCAAGCTCAGCAGTCAGACCATCGGCCGCGCCGTCATCTCCGTTCCCCCTGGACTTGACCTGACCGTCTACGCCGCCTACAAGGAACTTATCCGCATGGCGTGGCGCGAAACCACGCACAGCGACACCCCCATGGAATTCGAGTTCCAGCTGCAAGAGTCTGTTGCTCAACAAGTTACGACCACTTCCGAGAACTCGTTCAAGGATTTTGCGAAGCCGAGCGTACCGCTTTCCAGCAGCTTCCGTTTCGAGAATTTCGTGCCCGGTGACAAGGCTCAGCTTGCATTCAATGCAGCGCTGGCAGTCGCCCGCAATCCCGACGGCAC
>Ga0310697_10000497_pt1 | contig 53259 bp, 35 predicted proteins | sample 172DNAGHGlowgp2_FD_203883 | JGI IMG/M metagenome (GOLD analysis project Ga0310697, IMG submission 203883) | Sheep rumen microbial communities from Palmerston North, Manawatu-Wanganui, New Zealand - 1728 DNA GHGlow gp2 (v2) (version 2) | ecosystem: Host-associated > Mammals > Digestive system >...
GGAAATCGCCGTTTTTCATGAATATCATGCGCTGAGTCGGTTCCACGTAACGGTTATCACGCTCTTCAATGAGGGTGGACAGTTTCTTACCGGTTTGCAGATCGTATCGAATCAGTTTGGCGTGGTTTTGTTCGCGGTTGAGGTGCGAAATGTAGATGTATTTTTCGTCGGGGGAGAAAGTGACGTTGGTCAGGAACTCGCCGTCAGCTTTGTCGGTTTGGATATAATGGTAAACAGGAGCACCTTTCTCAGCGGATTTGGCCACGTCGAAGATACCGAGGGTCACCACGTGGGAGGTGCGACCGGCCATCGGGTATTTGATGTTCTCGACCGTTGCGATGGGCGTGCCTGTGTTCACGAGCGGGTAATCCTCCACCATGCTCTCGTCCATGCGGTAGAAAGCGATGAAGTTGCCGTTCGGGGAGATGTACTGTCCCTCGTTGATGCCCCACTCACTGCGGTGCACGGACTCGCCGAAAACGATGTTCTTGCCTGTGTCGGGACAGAGCAGCACCGGCTTGTAGCCATTCCGCGCACTCTCCACAAACACGCCTTTGTCGTTTTTGATGACGAACACCTTGTTCTTGACATCTTGGTCGATCACATCGTCCCAATCGACTTTGTCGAACTCAGTGGTAGTGATTTTGCCTTTCACCACATTGACAGTTTTGTGGTCGCGCGGGAAGTAGAGGGTGTTGGCATCCAGCCATTCGTAGCCGTAGGGACTGGAGATTTCGTGTGCTTTTTGCGATGCGGCGGCAAGAAATGTGGTCTCCTTGCCGCTTTTGGCGTTCACCAGCATAATGTTCTGGTCGTCGTCGATGTAGGAATATTGGTCCGCACCAGGTTGCCACGCGATGCCACGGATGTTGTCGATGACATAGCGTTTGGTGAAATCGATGGTCTGGCCGAAAACGGGAGTTATCAGGACCAGGAAAGCGATACTTAAGAGGAAGCTTATTTTCTTCATGTTCAGTTGTTTATTAATCCCAAATTATTTTACAATCGTAATTTCCTGCATCAGGTTCTGGGCGTTGGCCATCTTGTCGATGATGAAGAGCAGGTAGCGCATGTCCATGCAGATCGTGCGTTGCACCTGCTGCTCGAAGGAGATGTCACCGCTCATGGCCTCCCAGTTGCCGTCGAAGGCCAGACCGATGAGATTGCCGTTCGCGTCAATGACAGGGCTGCCGGAGTTGCCGCCCGTGATGTCGTTGGTGGTGATGAAATTGACCACTAAGTCGCCGTTTTTGTCGGCGTATTGGCCGTAGTCGTGGTTCTCCCACAGTTTGATAAGGTCTTTGGGTACGTCAAACTCCCAGTCGCCGGGTTTGTACTTGGCCATCACGCCGTCGAGAGTGGTGATATAGCTGTAGGTCACGGCGTCGCGCGGTTCGCAGTCCTGCACGCTGCCGTAAGTGAGACGCATGGTGAAGTTGGCGTCGGGATAGAAGTTGCGGTCTTTTTGCATCTCCATCAATCCCTGCATGTAGAGGCGGTCGGCGCGATCTTTGCTTACGGTTTCGGCCTGGTCACTCAAAGCCCAGTAGGTTTCCAGAATATTGTACATTAACGCGAAAATGGGGTCTTTGCTCAGCGATTTGGGATTGTCGAGCCAAGCGTTCACCTTGTTCTCGTCCACGAAGATGGTTTTGGCGAAGGCGTTGTCCACAAATGCGGTAAAGTCGCCATGCGATTTGTCACCCACTTTCTTGATGATGGAGGGCAGTTGGTCTGGATTAACATCTTTATAATATAGATTCAGCAGGGCGATGGTGACATCGCGGTCGAGGGCCTTGTTGTAGTCTTTGAAGAAATCCTTTACGGAGGCTTTCATGCCTTGCGCGAGCTTTTTAATCTGATCGGGAGTGGCGGCTTTTTTCTCTATCGCGGCGTTCAACTGTCTGAAACGCAGGGCAAACGTCACGGCCTCACCGCCGCGCCAGCCAGCTTCGCGGTTGTAAATCAGGGCTTGGGTGTATTGGTTCTGGTGGTTCCAATAGTTGTCGAATTCATCGAAGATGCCTCTGTATTTGGCGGCCCGCTCCACGCTGCCAATCATCCAGTCGCGGAAGTCCTGTTCCTGCGCCAGACGTTTCTCCACCACCTTGTTCTGCTTCAGTTGCTTCACCTGGCCGATGTAGTATTTCCAGTAGTTGCTGACGCTGGCTTGCTTTGAGGCGTATTGGATGAAGACGGCGGGATCGGCGTCCATGTGTTTGCGGTATTGTTCCAGTTTGGTGGTGCGGCAGGAGACGATGGCAGGCCCTTCCAAGTCGATGATATTCTTCACAGCACCGGAAGAGGAGTATCGGTCAGTGGAACCAGGGTATCCCAAAATCATGGTGTAATCACCTGGCTGAACGCCCTTTAAGGAAATCGGCAGATAGTGTTTCGATTTCATCGGGATGTTGTTCTTGCTGTATTCGGCGGGAGAACCGTCGGGGGCGGTATAGACGCGGAAGATGCAGAAGTCTCCTTTGTGGCGAGGCCAGGTCCAGTTGTCGGTGTCGGCGCCGTACTTGCCGATGCCCCACGGCGGGCAGGCCACGAGACGCACGTCCTTGTATTCGTCGTAAACGAACAGGATGTATTGGTTGCCATGGTAGAACGGCACAATTTCGACCCGCACGTCGCGTTTGCCTTTCTTCTCGATACGCAGTTTTTTGCTGTTTTCCGCAATTTTCGCGTCACGCTCTTTCTCGGACATTTTGTCGGTCACACCGTTAAGCACGGAAGTTGTAACATCTTCAATGTAAGTCAGAAAGAGCACAGAAAGCCCTTCGTTGGGAAGTTCCTCGGCCTTGCTGCGGGCCCAGAAGCCGTCCTGCAGGTAATCGTGCTCCACAGAGGCATGGGCTTGCACGTAGGAGAGGCCGCAGTGGTGGTTGGTGAGGAGCAGACCTTCGGGGGAAATTAACTCGCCGGTGCAGCCGCCGCCGAACTGCACGATGGCATCCTTGAGGCTGGGCTGGTTGAAACTGAAGATTTGCTCAGCCGTCAATTTACATCCAAGTCGCTGCATGTCAGCGAGATTCTGTCCGTTGATGGAGTACGGCAGCCACATGCCTTCGTCGGCGCGGGCGCACAGGAAAAGCATCATCAATGCGATGCACAAAAGGTTGGTTTTCTTTGTCATAAGGCTCGTGAAATTGAAAGCGCAAAGGTAGCAAAATTTTCGTTTGTCCGTGTCTGTAATTTGTCTATCTTTGCGGCGTTTTAGGAGCTGCGGCTCTCTTGCCGGAAAAGAACTGCCACGAATGGCGGCACTCCTACAGGCAGACAGAATAACATTATGTAGAAACTAAATATAAAAGAATGAAAACATTACGACAGGAATTTTTGGCTCATGTGGGGCAAACGTCGCCGGAACCGTTGCTTATCGAGGTGGCGCGCGCGGAAGGGGTGTTCTTTTACACACCGGAAGGCAAACGTTACTATGACCTTGTCTCCGGTGTTTCTGTGAACAACGTGGGCCACGCAAACCCGAAAGTGGTCGCCGCTGTGCAACAGCAAGCGTCTGATTACATGCACATTATGGTCTATGGCGAGATGATAGAGCGGCCGCAGGTGCAGTATGCGCGACTGCTTGCCGAATGCCTTCCCGAACACTTGGATAGCGTCTATTTCGTCAACTCGGGCAGCGAGGCGGTGGAAGGGGCGCTGAAGCTGGCGAAACGCTATACCGGCCGGCACAAGATGATGTCGATGCACTGCGCCTACCACGGCTCCAACCACGGCTCCCTCAGCATGATGGCCTCCCCCGAAGGCGACACTTGGAAGGCACCCTTCCAACCGTTGCTCCCCAATGTGGAGTACCTCTGGTTCAATAACTTCGATGACCTCAGCCGCATTGACGACGAAACTGCCTGCGTGCTGGTGGAACCCGTGCAGGGTGAAGCGGGCGTTATCCCCCCTGCCGACGGCTACCTCCATGCCCTCCGCCAACGTTGCGACGAGACAGGTACCATGTTGATATTCGACGAGATACAGACCGGCATGGGTCGTACCGGCAGCCTCTTCGCGATGCAGAAATACGGAGTTACGCCCGACATCGTTTGTCTTGCCAAAGCCTTCGGCGGCGGTATGCCCCTCGGCGCGTTTGTCTCCTCGAAAGCAATCATGGACTCCTTGCAAAGCAACCCTGTGTTGGGCCATATCACCACCTTTGGCGGGCATCCCGTCTGTTGCGCCGCCGGTCTCGCCGCCTTGAACTACATCCTTGACAACCAGTTGGTTGACGATGTGGAGAGAAAGGGAAAACGCTACGAGGATGCCTTGAAAAATGCCCCGCACGTCTTGGAAATCCGCCGCAGCGGTTTGTTGATGGCCGTGGAGCTCGGCACCTCCGAAAAGATGTTCCAGATGATGGCCCTCTTCAAAGAACACGGCATCATGAGCGACTGGTTCCTCTTCTGCGATACAGCCTTCCGCATTTCTCCACCCTTGACGATTTCGGATGAGGAGATTGACGATTCCTGTAGGATTATTCTCGATTGTTTGAAGAAGATTAGTTACAAATAATGTTGAGACGCAATGTATTACGTCTCTACGAAACCTATAAGCCTTACCCATAACCCATGACCACCACTCAACAGACCGACCTTCTCCAAACGCCCATCGAGTTCCTGAAAGGGGTGGGCGAGAAGCGGGGTGCCGTGCTCCGAAAGGAATTCAATATCCAGACGTTCAATGATTTACTGTACTACTTTCCCTACCGGCACATTGACAAATCGCATGTCTACCATGTGAGCGACATTGTGAACGATGGCGGGTATATCCTGCTGCGAGGTAAGATACACGACGTGCGCATTGTCGGGCAGATGCGGGCAATGCGTCTCACGGCGATGTTCACCGACGAAACGGGCAGCATCGAGTTAGTCTGGTTCAACGGCATCCGCTGGGTTAGTGACGTTCTGCGGTCACGGCAAGAGTTCGTCATCTTCGGAAAACCCACGCTCTTCAATGGGAAATGGAACATCACTCATCCGGAACTCATTGACCCCAATCAGCAGGAAAGTTCCCCGATATCGCTGCGGTTCCAACCGATGTACAACACTTCGGAAACCGCCAAGAAGAAGTCGCTGGACTCCAAGGCGGTGGCCAAGCTGACCGCCAATCTCCTGACGCAGGTCAAGGACATCATTCCCGAAACCATGCCTCGCGAGATGGTCGAGGAGTTGCACCTGATGACACTTCGCGACGCGCTGGTCAATATCCACTATCCCGAGGACAATCAGAAACTGTCACAGGCCACCCTGCGCTTGAAGTTCGACGAACTCTTCTTTACGCAGCTCAAGATGCTGAAGCTCAAGTTGATCAACACCAACAGATTCGAGGGATTTGTCTTCGAGAAGGTGGGGTACTGTTTCAACACCTTTTACAAAGAGTGCCTGCCCTTTGATTTGACCAATGCGCAGAAACGGGTGTTGCGTGAGATTCGCGGCGATGTGGGCAGCGGTCACCAGATGAACCGGCTGCTGCAAGGCGATGTGGGCAGCGGCAAGACTATTATCGCGTTGTTCAGCATGTTGTTGGCCATTGACAACGGTTTTCAGGCATGCATGATGGCCCCGACGGAAATTCTGGCCACCCAACATTACGAGAAGATGAACAAGCAACTGGAACCTCTGGGTCTGCGGGTAGAGTTTCTATCAGGCTCCACCAAGGCTGCCCAACGTAGGCGGATTCTCGCGGATTTGAGGGACGGACAGGTGAATATCCTCATCGGCACACACGCGCTGATTGAGGACAACGTGGTTTTCAGTAAGTTAGGGTTGGTGGTTATCGACGAACAGCACCGTTTTGGCGTGGAACAACGGGCGAAATTGTGGCGCAAAAGCGGTCCTGTCCCGCCTCACATTTTGGTGATGACGGCCACGCCTATCCCGCGCACCTTGGCCATGACGCTTTACGGTGACCTCGATGTCTCTGTTATTGACGAGTTGCCGGCGGGCCGAAAGCCCATTGTCACGCAACATTTCTACGAAAAAGATCGGCTCAAGGTCTTCGGTTTCATGCAGCAGCAGATTGCCGGGGGACGGCAGGTTTATGTCGTCTACCCGCTGATTCAGGAATCCGAAGCGATGGATTTGCTGGATTTGCAAGCAGGTTACGAGGCTATCGAACGTAGTTTTCCACCACCGACCTATAGCATCGGGGTGGTGCACGGCCGGATGAAAGCCGAGGAAAAGGACTTCATTATGGACCATTTCAAGAAGAACGAGATCCAGATTCTGCTCTCCACCACTGTGATCGAGGTGGGCATTGACGTGCCAAACGCCACGGTGATGGTGATTGAGAATGCTGAGCGGTTCGGCCTTTCGCAACTGCACCAGCTTCGCGGGCGCGTAGGTCGGGGCGGCAACCAGTCCTACTGCATCCTGATGTCCAAGTATGAGCTCTCCAACGAGGGACGCAAACGTTTGGACGCTATGGTGGAGACCAACGACGGTTTCGAAATCGCCAACTTCGACCTGCAGTTGCGCGGTCCAGGCGACATCCAGGGCACCCGGCAGAGCGGCATGTTGGATTTCAAGATCGCCGACCTCACCAAGGACGAGAAGTTAGTGGCCTACACCCGCAACTATGCCCAGCAGATTCTCGAAAAGGATCCGGATTTGTCTCTGCCTGAACACGAACGCCTCGCTGAGACGTTGGAGAAGATGATGCAACGCGATACAAACTGGAGTGTAATTAGTTAACAGTCAATAGTTAACAGCCTAAGGCCAATGCCCAAAGTCAAAGGTCAAATTTTTTGTACTTTTGCGCTTTCATTAAAACCACTAATTATGAAAAGACAATCTCTGTTGATTATCCTCTTAATGTGTGCCGTAGCGGCCGTATCTTTCGCGCAAGCTCCTCGGCCCACCCCGGCCCCTCCTCCTCCCGGGAAGATGTCTTCCACATATATCAAGGATCCGGGCTTTGGCGGTCCCGTCAATTTCGGTGTCACCTTCGCGCCGACCATTTCGTGGATGTATCCGCACACAGAAGGTTACGAGCGAGACGGTGTCATCATGGGGATGCGCTATGGCGTGAATCTCAACGTCAACCTGACCCCGAGAAAGAACTTCTACTTCTCCACCGGTCTGTTCGCGGATCATTGCGGTGGCAAGATGAAGTTTTTGGACAACGTGCCTATTGGTTCTTTGGCTATCGCCGACAGCACGCTCACACGGAGGACCTACCGGACCATCTATCTCACTGTGCCGACGATGATTACGATGAAAACCAATTCCATCAACAATTTTTACATAACAGGCAATTTAGGCTTGCTGCATAGTTTTAATTTATATTCCACAAACACCGATAGTTATCTCTTTGACGATGACCTTTGGTCGCGTGAGAAACAGACCTCGGTGGAGACCGCCTTCATGAAAGAGTCTTTCATAGCGGGTGTCGGATTCGAGTATTCGGTGACACCGACTATGCGCGCAGGCCTGATGGTCAACTATGTGCAGTCGTTCAACAACTATTTCAAGGGCAAGGGCAAGGCGCAGAATAGCCTCAGCAAACTTGACCAGCGCGCCAACCTTGGTTGTGTGGAGATTGCCTTGAACATCAACTTTTTCTAATCTTTGACCTTGGCCTTTGACTTTTAAGAGAGAAAAACAATATGAAGAACATAAAAATCCGACTCATTCTCATGAACTTCCTCCAATTTGCTGTCTGGGGAGCGTATCTCACCTGCATGGGCACCTATTTGCATACGCACGGACTGGGTCGGCAGATTGGCATTTTCTATTCGATACAGGGCATTGTCTCCATCTTTATGCCCGCGATCATGGGTATTATTGCCGATAGATGGATTCAGGCACAGAAAGTGTTGGCTATCTGTCATTTGATTTCTGGTGCGGCGATGGTATGTGCAGGTCTCTATGGGCTTGGGACGGGAGATGCGGTGCAGTTCGGACCGCTGTTCACGCTCTATACCATCGGTGTGGCGTTTTATATGCCCACCATAGCGCTCTCCAACTCGGTGGCTTACTACGCATTGGAGGAGGCCGGGCTTGATCGCGTGAAGAATTTCCCGCCGATTCGCGTGTTCGGCACCATCGGTTTCATCATCTCCATGTGGTGTGTCGATCTGCTGGGTTTCCAGTCGGCGGCGTCGCAGTTCGTGATGAGTGGCGGCATCGGGATTGTGTTGGGCCTCTATGCGTTCACATTGCCCGCATGCAACAGTAACAAAGACGGGAAGGTCACATCGGTGGTGGATATGTTCGGCTTGCGTGCGTTCACGCTTTTCAAACAGAGAAGGATGGCGGTTTTCTTCATCTTTTCTGTTTTTTTGGGCGTTTCATTGCAGATTACGAATGGTTTCGCAAACCCGTTCCTGCATAGCTTCGGCCATCTTCCCGAATATGCGGACACTTTTGGGGTGAAGCACGCCAACATGCTGATTTCCCTTTCGCAAATTTCTGAAACGCTGTGTATCTTGTTGATTCCCTTCTGCTTGAAACGATTTGGCATTAAGAAGGTGATGCTGATTGCGATGTTTGCCTGGGTACTGCGTTTTGCATTCTTCGGTTGGGGCAATCCTGGTCCTGGTGTCTGGCTGTTCATCCTTTCCTGTATTGTTTATGGTGTCGCTTTCGATTTCTTCAATATCAGCGGATCTTTATTTGTTGATCAACAGACTGATGCCTCTATCCGCTCCTCGGCGCAAGGGCTGTTTATGCTGATGACCAACGGAATTGGTGCCACTATCGGTACTTTTGGTGCCCAATCGGTACTTAACTATTTTGTTTTCAATCCATTAAAACACGGAGCAGAGCCGACAGCCATCATGCAGGGTTGGTCGAACGCATGGTTTGTGTTTGCCAGCTATGCACTGGTAGTCGCTGTGGCGTTCTTCTTCGCGTTCAAGGAAGGGAAGGAAACGGCCTCTTCCGAATCATAATTTCATAATTATTACCGATAATCCCCTTCGTAGAGACGCACGGTCGCGCGTCTCTACGTTTATTTTACTCGAATCTTTTGTCCTTCGATAATCCGATCTGCATTTTTTAGATTGTTGAGCTTCAAGATTTTATCGACCGTAGTGTTGTATTTCAGGGATATGCGGTAGAGATTCTCGCCGGCCGCGACCGTGTGATAGACGGCCTCGGTATCCGCTGTGGGCTGTACGGGCTCGGTTGTCGGTTGCGGTTTGGGAGCGGGTTGGTTCTCAGACTGTTGGGTGGTTACTCCTGAATTTTCCGGAGACGTGGCATCCAAATCAGTTGTTCCTTCGTGTACGGGCGTTTTCACCTCCTGCTTGGGCTTCTCTTCCGGCTGTTGGTTCTGTTCGGGCTTGTTTTCCACAGCGGTAGTCTTCGGTTTCGGATCATTGGGCTTCCAAGAACCTACTTCGTTGAGCGGCAGAATGTTAAAGTCGCGCGACATCAAGGCCATATTGTTTTGCAGCACGTCCTCTTCGTCGAAATCGATGACTGTTTCCGGATCGAAGTATTCGTTCATGAAACGGATTTCAAAATGCAGTACGCACTCTTTCGTGTTTCCCGTGGTGCCAGTCTGGCCGATCACCTGTCCGGCTTTGACAATCTGGTTGGGTTGCACGCACAGCTTGTCGAGGTGGGCGTAGACGGTTTCGAGACCGTTGTAGTGGCGTACCACCACGAGGGTTCCATAGTCGCCGTAATCGCAAGCCATACGCACCACGCCGTCGAAGCAACTTTTTACCAGCGTCTGCGGTTCCGTCTTGAGGTCGATGCCTGGATGGAAGTCGCCGTTTTTCTGTTCTCCGTAGGTTGTGCGGATTTTGTCGAATTGGCACGGCATGACAAACGGGTTATTGGCATCCTGCACGAGCATCAGCATGAGGCGGTCGTTGGAGAACGGAATCTCCAACAATTTGCTGCGCAGATGGTTCGTATCCCAGTAACGTTGGTAAAGACCGTACGATGGGATTTCGTAAGACTCTGATATGGAGGGGTATGCGGCTATCTGACGCTGAACTTCCTGTGCAACGCGCTGCGAATCGGCCAGTGCGATATTTTGGGAATAAGCGGTCACATCAAGACTCTGCGCCGTCAGCGTGTAGGCGAAAAACGTCAGAATCAATAAGGGTAACTTTTTCATTGTTAAGGTTTTAGTTTTTCAATTATCCGGGTGGAGGAAAAACCTTCCACGAAAGGTATGGTGGTTACGGTGCCACCGTTTTGCATTACGAAATCCGCGCCCACAATGTTGTCGAGAGTGTAGTCGCCGCCCTTGACCAGTACGTCGGGTCGCACGACTTTGATGAGTTCCTCGGGTGTATCCTCTTCGAACAGTGTGACGTAATCGACGCAGGCCAGTGCTGCCAACACAAAGGCACGTTCGTTTTCGCCGTTGATGGGTCGCGTTGGGCCTTTCAACCGTCGGACGGAATTATCACTGTTCAAGCCGATTACGAGAATGTCACCCAACTCTTTGGCTTGCAGTAAGTAGTGCACATGCCCATAGTGCAACACGTCGAAACATCCGTTGGTAAAGACGATTTTATGTCCATCCTGTTTAAAGTCGTTCCGCTCGAAATAATCGCGAGGCACTATCTTTTCTTCAATGTTTAATATATCCGAAATCATTGTTCGTCGGGTTTGATGGCGGAATCGCGGCGTTGGTGCAGCGGGGTGATGGCGAGGGCGAGGAGGCCGAGTATCAGGGTGACGGCCGTTTGGAGAATCCAGCCGATCCAGCCTGCGGCGAGCCCTTCGGTGTAGGAGATGCCATAGAGCATGACAATGCCGGCGGTGATGAGTGGGTAGGAACCGAGGCCGCCTTGGGAAATCATGAAGGCGATGGTGCCAAACACCAGTACCGTGAATGCCGCGCCCGCACCGATGTGTTGCAAGTAGGGGAGGGCGTGGAAGAACAAGTACACCCCGAAGAAGTAGCAGATCCACATTGCGACGGTCCAGAAGACAAAGTGCCACGGATTGGGCAGGTCCTTGATGGAAATGAATCCGTGCCAGATTCCTTTGAAGAAGTCGGCCACCTTGACCAACGCAGGACGCTTGCGCCACCAGTTGCGGGTGATGCGAATCAGTACAATTAGTAGAATAATAGCGGCCAATATGATGTAAATCAAGTAGTTGCCAACGTAACTAAGCCCTTTCTGCGCGAACCACTCCTGCATGGTTGTCCCTGTGCTCTGGTCCACGACAAGCTGAGAAAGCAGGCCGTTGTTAAGCAAGAGTGCGACGACAAGCAAGGCGAGCCAGCAGACCACATCAACGGCACGTTCCAGAATGACAGTGCCGAGCGATTTGTCGAAGGGGACTTTCTCGTAACGTTGCAGGAAGGTGCAACGGAGAATCTCGCCGAGGCGGGGCAGGGCGAGGTTGGCAATGTAGCAGACCATGACGGAGTAGAACATCATGGAGAAGCGAGGTCGGTAACCCACCGGCTCAAGTAACAATCGCGCACGTGCCGCTCGGATGAGGTCGGCCGCCACAATGGCCACCACCGACAATCCGATGAAGAACCATCCGCGAGGGGTGTTCACCAGCGACATTGAGGAGATGATCATATGGATGTCATCTTTGCTTAAATTTCTGACAGACAACCAAATAAAAAACACGCCCAAACCTACGAAAAGGATGGTCTTGAGGATGTCTTTCAGAATTTTCTTCCGTTTTTCCATATTCATCAGGTCTTTCAAAATCAAGCTGCAAAAATAAACAAAAAAAGCGTACTTTTGCGCCTTTAAAATCCAACGATTATGACATCCAACGAAATACGCACTGCCTTCTTGGATTTCTTCAAGTCCAAAGGCCATCACATCGTGCCTTCCGCGCCGATGGTGATTAAAAATGACCCGACATTGATGTTCACCAATGCCGGTATGAACCAGTTCAAGGACATTTTCCTTGGCAACACTGCCCCTGAGTCCCCGCGTGTGGCTGACTCGCAGAAATGTCTCCGCGTCTCGGGTAAGCACAACGATCTTGAAGAGGTTGGTCGCGACACCTACCACCACACCATGTTCGAGATGCTCGGCAACTGGTCGTTCGGTGACTATTTTAAAAAGGAAGCCATCGCCTTCGCGTGGGAGTTCCTCACAGAGGTGATGAAACTCGACAAGGATCGCCTCTATGCCACCGTGTTTGCGGGCGACGAGGAAGACGGCACCGCTTTCGACCAGGAGGCATACGACTTCTGGAAGACGTATCTTCCGGAAGACCGCATTTTGGGCGGCAACCGCAAGAACAACTTCTGGGAGATGGGCGATACTGGTCCGTGCGGTCCATGCTCGGAGGTGCACATTGACCTGCGCGATGACAGCGAACGCGCCAAAGTTCCCGGCGCTGAACTTGTCAATGAGGACAATCCCCTCGTCATCGAAATCTGGAACCTCGTGTTCATGCAGTATAACCGTGTGGCCTCTGGCGAGTTACGTCCGTTGACTGCCAAACACGTCGACACGGGCATGGGCTTCGAGCGCCTCTGCATGGCCGTGCAGGGCAAGAAGTCGAACTACGACACCGACATTTTCCAGCCGATTATCCAAAAGATTGCGGCCAATGCTGGTGTGCGCTACGGCGAGAAGCACGACGTTGACGTGGCGTTGCGTGTGGTGGCCGACCACCTGCGTGCCGTCACGTTTGCCATCGCTGACGGGCAACTTCCTTCCAACACCGGTGCCGGCTACGTCATTCGCCGTATCTTGCGCCGCGCCATCCGTTACGGTTTTACCTTCCTCGGTTTCAAGGAACCGTTCATGAACGCACTCGTCACCGACCTTGTGGCGCAGATGGGGCACCAATTCCCGGAGATCAAGGCGCAGCAGACACTCATCGAGAACGTTATCCGTGAAGAGGAGACCTCCTTCCTCAAGACCCTTGATTCCGGCATCGTCAAATTTGAGAACTACGTGAAGCGGATGCAGGACGGCAAGGTCATTGACGGCGATTTCGCGTTCGAGCTGTTCGATACCTACGGCTTCCCCATCGACTTGACCCGCCTCATGGCTTCTGAGAAGGGACTCACCGTCGATATGGAGGGTTTTGAGGAAGGCCTTCGCAAGCAGAAGGAACGTTCCCGCGCTGCCACGTCGGTCTCCGCCGGCGACTGGACGGAACTTCTGCCGCAGGAAAACCCCACCGTTTTTGTGGGATACAAAGAGAATGAATGCACCTGTAGGATTTTGAAATACAGACAGGTAACAGCTAAGAACAAGACCTACTTCCAGATTGTGCTTGACAAGACCCCGTTCTACGCGGAGTCGGGTGGTCAGATGGGTGACACCGGTGTGCTGACCAACGGCACGGAGACGGTGGAGATTTATAACACTACCAAGGAGAACAATCTCGTTATCCATCACGCCAACAAGATTCCGAACGATGTGACGGCCGATTTCACCGCCCGCATCGATGTGGAAAAACGGCAGCGGACAGCCAACAACCACTCGGCTACGCACCTGCTTGACCACGCGTTGCGCACCGTGTTGGGCAAACATGTGGAGCAGAAGGGCTCGATGGTGGCCTCCGACCGGTTACGTTTCGACTTCTCGCACTTTGCCAAGGTGACGGACGAGGAGTTGCGCAAGACCGAGCGGATGGTGAACGCCTTGATACGTGAGAATCTGCCGTTGCAAGAGTTTGTGGACGTTCCTATTGAGGAAGCCCGTGCTCGCGGTGCCATCGCCCTGTTCGGCGAGAAATATGGTGCGACCGTGCGTGTCATCCAGTTCGGCGATGCCGTGGAGCTTTGTGGTGGTACGCATACCTCCGCTACCGGTAATATCGGGCTGTTCAAGATTGTGTCCGAGGGTGCGGTGGCCGCCGGCGTGCGCCGTATCGAAGCTGTGACCGGCGAGGCTGCCGAGCAACTCGTCTATGCCGACCAGGATACTATCGCGCAGCTCAAGGCCATGCTGAACGCCCCCGATTTGGCGCAAGCGGTGAAGCGGCTGCAGGACGAGGGTGCGGCGTTGCGCAAGAAGATGGAGGACATCGACCGGCAGATGGCGATAGAGTTTGGCAAGTCGCTGGTTGACAACGCTGAGGAGGTCAACGGTGTTCAGGTCATGTCGCAGGTGACGGATTTCTCCGCCGACATGATCCGCCAGATTGCGTACCAGCTGAAGGATACCGACAACCGGGTGATCGTGCTGGGCAGCGTGCATGCGGGCAAGCCGAACCTGGTGGTTGCCTTGAGTGCGAACTTGACCGACCGTCTTGATGCGCCGACGCTCGTGCGTGCCGCAGGCAAGCTTATCCAGGGTGGTGGCGGCGGACAGCCGACGCTCTCCATGGCGGGCGGCAAGAATCCCGCCGGCGTCCCCGACGCGGTTGCCGAGGCCTTGCGGCTGGCGAAGGAGAAATTGTCATAACCGCGTACAATCGCCCATTTTCAGAAAAAAGACGGCGGCCAATCGGTCGCCGTCTTCATGTTCCTCAGAACGGTAAGTCGTCCGCGAAGTTCTCCTCGGGAACCTTGGGCTCCGGCGGGGCGGGTTGTGGCGGCGGGGGCGTCGGGATGACGGCGGTCTGGTTAGGCACCTGCGTCACGGTCGGGCTGCCGGCCTCCTTTGGCGACAAGAACAGGAATGTGTTGGCTTCCACCTCTGTGAAGTAGTGTTTCACGCCGTTCTGGTCGTCCCAGTTGCGGGTTCGCAAACGGCCCTCCACGTAGATCTGCCGGCCTTTGCGAAGATACTTCTCCGCCAGGTCCGCCAAGTTGCCCCACATCACAATGTTGTGCCACTCGGTCATTTCCACACGGTTCCCGTCCATGTCCTTGCGGTACTCGGACGTTGCCAGCGAGAAACTCGCTTTCTTGCTGCCGTTCTCAAATGTTCTGATTTCCGGGTCTTTTCCTAAATGACCCACTAAGATTACTTTGTTAATACCTGACATAATATTAAGTTTTAAGTTCACGGCAAAAATACAACCAGAAAAAGCGTTTTAAATACCTTTTCCGGAAAAGTTATCAAGTGTTAATTGTTGATAAATGTTTATTACGTTAATTGTCAATTGATTGACATGCGTTCTCGGGCCCTTTTTTTTTCGTCGGGGGTTGGGATGTGAACGTGAAGACGCAAAAATCTGCGTCTCTACCCTCGTCTTACGCCGGTTTGTATCCCGATTCTTTCAGCAGTTTTTGGCTGTCGGTCATGTTCATGAGGTCTTTCAGCGTGGTGCCGGGGTGCGTTTTCATGTAACTTTGCACAATCTGGAAACCGATGAAGACCCCGAGGCGACCGGGGGAGTCGTTGCCGAAATCGCGCGTGAACGGTGTCTCGTCGATCAGCCGTCGCGCCAGGTCGTCGCTCTTGTCGTACACCATGTTCTTCTCAATCATCCTGTGCCAGATGGCGGATTCGTGCGACAAGGCCCACTTGTATTGACTCTTGCTGTAGCCGAGAATGTCCTGAGGGTCGGTGGTGGGGAACATCGTCTGCGTGAAGAGCATCTTCTTGCCAGCATCCACCATGTTGTCCAACACCGTAACCAAAGTCTTGTCGGGCAGATGCTTGTAAACCAGTGCTTTGGAGAAACAGTCGGTGGCCATGTACTTTTTGTCGCAGCGCGCGGCGATATAGTTCGGCATCCCAGCTTGACTGTAGAATTTGCAATCCTTGCCAAGGTACATGTCCAGGCAGATGAAAATGGTGTTCTGGTAGCCGAAAACCTGTGGCATCTGGAAGTCGATGCCGGACACCAAGGTGCAGAAATCCGGAATCTGCTCGCCGGGGAAATGCGTCAGGTAGAGGGTCAGCGCGGGGCTGATTTCTTTCTTGAAGTCCGACATGTCTCCGTATTTCGCTTCTGTCTCCTTGTAGATGTCCCGGATTACAGGGTCGTTGATGAACCCCTTGATGGATTCGAGCATCTCCTGGTTGTTCCATGCGCCGTTGGCGATGATGTTTTCGGGATATTTCCCGTACATCGCCGCGAATGCCGCCGCCATGTTCTTCTGGTCGATGTTGAACAGATCCTGTTCGTAGCGCAACATTTTGATGTCAATGCTTTTGGCCGTCTTGGCCTGTTCCTCGGTCAGCGCGGGCTTGGCAACGTCCACAGGTTTCTGCTTTTTCCAGCATCCGGTTTCGAATATGCAAAGTATCAAGAAGATACAGAGGATTCTTACAGTACGGTTTCTCATAATGTTTTATCTTTTTTTGAAATGGCAAAAGTACACTTTTTAGCGGTTCAAAGTTTTTTCTATGGTCAAAAGCTTAATACCTAATGTCTAAAAAATGTATCTTTGCGGTCTGAATCCAAATGAAGTGTTTCATCTATTAAAATATTGTATATGGCAAGAGTACTTATTATCGGAGCGGGCGGCGTAGGTTCCGTCGTGGCTCACAAATGTGCCTCCGTGCCGGAGGTTTTCACTGAAATCATGCTGGCCTCGCGCACGAAGGCCAAATGCGACGCCATCGCTGCGCAGATTGGCGGCAACCGCATCCAAACCGCCCAGGTCGATGCTGACAACGTGGAGGAGACCATCCGTCTGCTTGAAAGCTACAAGCCTGATTTACTGATCAATGTGGCGCTTCCCTACCAGGATCTGCCGCTGATGGATGCCTGTCTGGCCACGAAAACCAACTATATGGACACGGCCAACTACGAGCCTCGCGACAAGGCGAAATTCGAGTACAGCTGGCAGTGGGCCTACCATGATCGTTTCAAAGAGGCCGGCATCATGGCTCTCCTCGGCTGCGGCTTCGACCCCGGCATGACCAGCATCTATACCGCGTATGCCGCCAAGCACTACTTCGATGAAATGCACTATCTCGACATCGTGGATTGCAACGCCGGCGACCACGGCAAGGCTTTTGCCACTAACTTCAATCCCGAGATTAACATTCGCGAGATTACCCAGCGCGGCAAGTACTGGGAGAACGGCCAATGGGTGGAGATTGACCCGATGTCGATCCATCGTCCTGTTGCGTATCCCAATATTGGCGACAGAGAATCTTATCTGCTTTACCATGAGGAACTTGAATCTCTCGTAAAGAGTTATCCGACCATCAAGCGCGCCCGTTTTTGGATGACCTTCGGACAGAAATACATCACCGTGTTGAATGTGCTGCAGGAAATTGGCATGACCAGCATCAAGCCTATCAACTACAAGGGCATGGAGATTGTGCCGTTGCAGTTCCTGAAGGCTGTCTTGCCGGAGCCCTCCTCTCTCGGCGAAGGTTACCATGGCCAGACCTCCATCGGTTGTCAGATCAAGGGTGTCAAGGACGGCAAGGAGCGCACTTACTATGTGTGGAACAATTGCGACCATGCCGAGTGTTTCAAGGAAGTTGGCGCACAGGCTGTCTCCTACACCACGGGCGTTCCCGCAATGTTGGGCGCAAAGATGATTCTTACCGGCACGTGGCAAGGCAAAGGTGTCTTCAATGTCGAACAATTCGATCCCGATCCGTTCATGAAGGAGATTGGAGGCTACGGTCTGCCCTGGAACGAGCAAATCGACCAACCGCTGCCCGTCTACGCGCATGAATAGCCAATGGTCAAAGTTGAAATGTACAACGAATACAAAAAAAATATATTTTTGCCACCGTTACATAAAAAACCCAAAGTTATGGAAAAGAGTTCTAAAATCTTGCTGGCTATCGCTGGCATCGCCCTCATCGCGTTGGGCATCGTCTGTTTCTGCTATCCTGTGCAAACCTTGGAAGGCAGCGCTTGGTTGTTAGGATGTCTTATCCTCTTTTCAGGCCTTTTCACCTTGTTGTTCACATTCAAAACGCAAAAGTTCCTTCCGAACAGCGGTACCCGAATGTTGTCGTCGCTGCTGCAGATCTTCATTGGTATCTTCTTCCTTTGCAACAATTGGGCCGTTACAGCTTCGTTGCCGTTCGTGTTCGCCTTCTGGATTATGATTGAAGGTATCACGCTTTTTATCGAGTCCTTCGATTTCAAGAAATTCGGATTCGCGAATTGGTGGGCCATCATGATTCTCGGTATCGTTGTTGCCGTGTTGGGCGTTCTCGGTTTACGCAATCCCACGGCCTCGGCCGGCACCCTTGTCGCCGTGATTGGTATCGGTCTCATCCTTGCCGGTGTCTCTTACATTGTTGCCCTCTTCGGTATCAACAAGTTCGAGAAGAACGTCAAAGATTTTCAGAACCAGGTCAAGAGTCAGTTAAACGGTAATGCCCCTGCTGCCGAATAATCTGTAGATATGTCACACAGAGGTGTCCTTGCCTATTTAAAATAGTAGAGACGCACGGTCGTGCGTCTCTACGTGTTTTAAAGGGTATCCGTTTTGTAGGGAATTCGCTGTGGTGCGTTTCTACAAACCTAACGGAATTTTCCAGACAATATGTTGGGTGTCAATATAATAGAGAACATCTTTGCCGATATGGAAATCCAAGATTTCCGGCATTTCCAATGCGATGGGCTGTAGGCTTATCGGGGCGGTGGATGAGGGCAGATTGTAGCGCCAAAGCTGGCCGTCGCGTAGGTAGACGATACGGTCTTTCATCAGCTGCATCCGTTCTATGCCGGGAATCGGAATTTCCCGCTCGAAGGTGCCGAAGAAGTCGAAAAGGCAGATGCCGTGGATGGTATCCAGCAGGGCGATGCGGTGTTCTGGCACCACCTGCATGTCTGTGGCGTGAAACTCGCCCGGAAAGGTGATGTGCGACTGGGATTGTATGTTCAGGCTGAGGTCGGTGAGGATCAGATTTTGGTTGACTTCGTCGTACAGCACCATTTTGTTGGAGCTGCCCATGGCCGCCAACGAGACGGTCATCAGCGACTTGTCGAAGAGGTTCAGCAGAATTCCAACAGGGGCTAATTCGTTGTTGAGCAGCATGATGGAACCGCTCTCCCGGTAGAATACGAGAATCTTGGAGGCTATCCCCGCATCCACAGTCGTGATGTTGCCCGCCGTCTGTTCGCTGTAGTTGCGCAACAACCGTCCGTCCAAGCTGTAACTCTCTAATTGATTGTCGTTGGTGAGGTAGACAACCCCTTGAATGTCAGTGGTTACGCGCTCGTAAGGTTTCTCCGTGAAAAAAAGTCGCTCCTGCGCTTGGAGGCTCAGGGCGACTGTTAACGTTATGATGATGAGGAGGATGTTCTGTTTCAAGATTCAAGATTCAGGATTCGGGATTCAGGATTCAGGTTTCAGGTTTAGAATTTGCATCCGATGGTGGCCACCACGCTGTGGGTCTTGGATGCGTAGTTGCAGGGGGTACCGTATGTGTCGTACAACCAGTAGGAATCCTTGCACAAGCGCAGCACGTAGGCGAGGTCGAAGAACATGACTTTGCCTTTGAAGCCCAGACCGGCGGAGATGAAGTGCGTGGTGTTGTTGTAGGGAGTTTCCGTCAGCTTGTAGGGAGAAGTTCTCAACCGGTAGCCGGCGCGGAGGGCGAACCCTTGCGTGATGTTGACTTCGGCACCCACACGCATGCTGTGCGCTGCCCCGTATTTGGTTTTAATCGCCTCATTTTCTACAATATAGTCGTAGTTGTCGGCATACATCGAGGCCATACCGTAGTTCTGGAACTCGTACTCGGCGGCAATGAACGCGCGTTTGGCGATGAGGAACGATGCATCCACGTTGAACTTCAGCGGGGTGGTCAGGGAGAAGACGTTGGAGTTTTCGTAGCTGTAATCCAGATTCGTGGCCCCGTTGTTAATCGGTTGAGCGAATTGCGTGGCGAGCTCGCGGGAGAAGTAGTCCCGAATCTTCCAGTAGTAGGTAGGGGTGTGGAAAGATGCGCCAATACGCACGAAATCAACAGGTTGATAGATGACACCGAGTTTCAGGTTAACACCGGTGCCGGAATTCCGTTGGGAAGTGTAGAGCGTGTAGCTTTTAATGTTGAAGAGATCGTCCGCGTCGGCGGGAGTCTCTTTGTAGGTCGTGTTCTCCCTGAAGTCGAGGAACGGGAATCCGAGTGTCGCGCCGATGTAGAGTTTGTCATTGTAGTTGCCGCCGACGGAGAACAGCATTTCGTTGATGCCTCCGCTTCGCACTACGAGAGCCGATTGGTCGACGTTGTATCCGCTATAAAAGCCTTGGTAGTGGCTGTTGTCACCCCACAGCGTGTCGATGAGAAAGCCGTACCAAGCCAGCGAGGCGTCGCCGGTAAGGTTTCCATAGTAGGTGCCGTCGGCTTGAGCAGCAATGGCATCGCCTATTGTGCTGTTAATCTGTGTGTTGGCGCGAAACGTCTGGTTGAAGTCCGTAATGCGGTTATAGCCGAATCCGAACTGCCACTTTTTCCAGCCGTTGCTGCGGTTGATGTCGTGAGCCATCACGAAGCCGGCCTGCGGAACGGTGTATTTGAACTTCTGTGCGGAGCTTTTGTCTCCGTTGTACCAGGTGTCGGTGTAGCCGAAGTTTAGCTGCATCGGGGAGACCGTCATTTCATAGCGTTTGTAGAGGCCGATGGAGGCCGGGTTGGTGCTCAGCGCGGAGAAGTCGCCGCCGGTGGCACCGAATGCGCCGCCCGCGCCCATGAAGCGCGCCGTGCCCCAGTAGTCGGCCTGCGAGAAGGTGAGCGCCTCGTAGTCGCCCTGGGCGCGCACCGCACCGCAAAGGGCCATAATCACGATGATGATTGTTGCGATTCTTTTCATTTTTTTTCTTTTTTGTCCCAGGGCTCACTGCGTTCACCCTGGGTTGACATACTTCAGGCCTTCGGCCCTTTTGGATTTTTGTTTGCTTGTCCCAGGGCTCACTGCGTTCACCCTGGGTTGACATACTTCAGGCCTTCGGCCCTTTTGGATTATTATAGTCTCAAGTCCTATCTTCTGCCACCGCTGTGACCGCCACTGGAATGTCCACCACCACCGGAATAACCGCCGCCGCTGCGACCGCCGCCACCGTAAGAACCTGAGCTGCTGCGGGATGAACCGCTACTATAGCTCGAACGGCTGCTGCTGGTAGAGGAGGAACGGCTCGGGCTGCTGTAGCTGGATCGGCTGCTGCTGGTAGAGGATGAGGAGGGACGGTTGCTGGATGAGGGTGAACTGTAGTTTGAACGGCTGCTGCTGGATGAGGAGGGACGGCTGCTCGAAGGGCTGGAAGAAGGCGGGCGGTTGTAAGAACCGCTGTTGCTTGAGGGGGAGCTGCTCGGGCGGGCCGTGCTTGACGAGCTAGGACGAGAATTGTAATTTCCTGAAGGATAGGATCTTGATGAAGCTGGACGGGTTGTGGTTGTGGGATGGCCACCGGAGGTGGTGGCAGGACGTGTGTTCACGCTGGAGGGCGTCACCACGGTGCGCGTCACCGTTCTGGTGGGTTGCGACGAAGCGGATGCAGCGGGCTGGGTTACGGTTGTGGTACTGCCTGTGGTTGCCGGACGTGTTGTCGTGGGAGTGGCTGATGTCGTGGCTGACGGACGAGTGACCGTCGTAGTAGTCGTTGTCGTGGCCGACGGACGAGTAGCAGTCGGAGTGGCAGGCGAGGCGGGTGTGGTGGATGTGGCGGGCGAGGCCGGCTTGACATCGGTTTTATAAGTATCGTTTGTTCTGTTTGATACAGAGCTGTTTACAGGTTTCTCTGGCATGCGATTGTTTGTGGGTTGGGTGTTGCCGTTGACCGGTTTGATCGAGCTGGCGGGGTTGTCTGAGACTCCCGGCTTTTCGATTTTGGCGTTGCTAACCCGTGCGCTTTGGTTAGTGGAGCCGACGTTGTGGTTGGCACTGCCCGCACCCGTAGTGCCGGAGACGATATTGTCGTAGCGTTGGTTGAAGGCCACCGGCGAGGTGGTCACCGAGTAGTGGTTGTTGGTTTCAGTATTGCCTTGGCCGAAACCGGGGTTGCCTCTGCCGTTGGGCAACTCGCCTCTGTCACCGTTGCCCACAGACGGGCCGATGTTGTTGCGGTGACCATAATAGTAGGCGTGGTTCGGGTCACGGTGGTTGTGGTAGTAGTTGATGGGCTCGTAGCCGTGATGGTGCGGGTGATACCAAGGATTACAGCATGCGCAGGGATAGTACGGGCCGTACCAACCCCAGCCATAGCGGAAACCGTAATCATACCAGTAGGGTGAATAGTAGTAGGGGCGGTAGTAATAATTTGGCCACCACCAGTTATAACCCATGTAAATGCTTATGCCCCAGCTGGCTGGATAATAATCATACCAGTACATGTTAGTGAAGTAGGGGTCGTAGTAACCAAACCCCAGAGAAACATCGGTGTGAAATCTGCGGAGTCGGGAACTGTAACTATAATCGTAGTAATCGTCGGGATTGTAGCCGTAACTGCCGGCGGCCGCTCCAGTCGTCGAATCGGCTACCTCCGTATAGTTCGTGATGACCGGCTCCGAACTGCCCGGGTAGTAGGTCAGCGTGCGAAGCAGGTTGCCGTTCTCATCCGTTTCGTAAATGATGGAATCGGCCACCAACGTGGTGCCATCCGGGGCGGTAGGGGCGGGCGTTTGCGCGGCATTTGGGGCCGCCTTCTGCACGGCTTTTTCGCTCGTGGACGTGTATATGTCATCGTAATAGGCGAAATTTGCAGTAGAACAGGCTGCTAATAAGCCTGTTATGACGCTTAAAACGATTAAAATTTGTTTCTTCATAATGTCCTCCTTATCTCTTATTTTTTTATTTTTGCACCTTAATTTTCAAATAGACGGCAAAAGTACTAAAAAGTTAATTTATATCAGTTTTTATGGCAAAAAATTTTTGTACAAGAGCAGAGAATTATTCGCAGTGGTACAACGACATTGTGAAGAAAGCGGATTTGGCGGAGAACTCTTCAGTGCGCGGATGTATGGTGATTAAGCCCTACGGCTACGCGATTTGGGAGAAAATGCAGCGCCAGTTGGACCAAATGTTTAAAGATACAGGCCATTCCAATGCCTATTTCCCGATTTTCATCCCGAAATCGTTCTTTAGCCGCGAGGCCAGCCATGTGGAGGGCTTCGCCAAGGAGTGCGCGGTTGTCACCCACTACCGCCTCAAGAACGATCCCGACGGCGGTGGCGTGGTGGTGGATCCCGATGCGAAACTCGAGGAAGAGCTCATCGTGCGACCCACTTCCGAGACCATCATCTGGGATACTTATAAAAACTGGATCCAATCCTACCGCGACCTGCCCATCCTTTGCAACCAGTGGGCCAATGTTGTGCGTTGGGAGATGCGCACCCGCCTCTTCCTCCGCACTGCCGAATTCCTCTGGCAGGAGGGTCACACCGCCCACGCCACTCGCGAGGAAGCTCTCGAAGAAACCGACAAAATGATCCACGTGTATGCGGATTTTGCGGAGAAACACATGGCCATCCCCGTCATTATGGGTGTGAAATCCCCGAACGAGCGTTTCGGCGGAGCCATCGACACCTTCTGCATCGAGGCACTTATGCAGGACGGCAAGGCATTGCAGGCCGGCACTTCCCACTTCCTCGGCCAGAACTTCGCCAAGGCCTTCGACGTGAAGTTCCTCAATCAGCAGAACGAGCAGGAATACGTGTGGGCCACCTCCTGGGGGGTCTCCACTCGACTCATCGGCGCCCTCATCATGACCCACTCCGATGACAACGGCCTCGTGTTGCCGCCGGTACTCGCACCCATCCAAGTGGTCATCGTGCCGATTTACAAGAGCGATGAACAGCGTCAACAGATTGCAGCAAAGGCAGATACGATCGTGCAGCAACTCAAAGCCATCGGCATCTCCGTGAAGTTCGACGATGACGACACCAAACGTTCAGGCTGGAAGTTCAACGAATACGAACTTAAGGGCGTGCCCGTGCGTGTGGCTATCGGACCGAAAGATTTGGAAAACAACGAAGCCGAGGTCGCCCGTCGCGATACCTTGGAGAAATACAATATTTCCTTCGATTCGCTCGTTGAGCATATTCAGAAACTCCTCGACGAAATCCAACAGAACCTCTACAACAAAGCCCTGAAATTCAGGGAAGAACATACCTACAAAGCCGACACTTGGGACGAGTTCGTCGATCTGCTTGACAACAAGCCCGGCTTCGTCTATGCTCATTGGGACGGCACCCCCGAAACCGAGGAGAAGATCAAGGACCTCTGCAAGGCGACTATCCGTTGCATCCCCTTCAACAACCCGAAGGAAGAAGGCAAGTGCATCCTCACCGGCAAGCCCTCGCACGAGAGAGTGTTGTTTGCTCGTGCGTATTAGCAGTTAGTAGTTAGCAGTTAGTAGTTAGTAGTTATTCTCAATGGAACAAACCGATAAATACGCCGAAGCTTTGGCAGCATTCCGGCATCTGTTAGAAATTATGGATGAGTTGCGCGAGAAGTGCCCGTGGGACCGTGCGCAGACCTTCGAGTCGCTGCGCAACCTCACTGTGGAGGAAACCTTCGAGCTTGCCGATGCCATTATGGACAAGGACTATCCCGATATGTGCAAGGAGCTCGGCGACCTGCAACTGCACATCGTTTTCTACGCCAAAGTGGCTTCCGAGATGGGCCTCTTCAATGTTACAGATGTTCTTAACAAGCTTTGTGATAAGCTGATACGTCGTCACCCACATATCTATGGCGAAGTCAAGGCCGACTCTGCGGACCAGGTGCACGACAACTGGGAGAAGATCAAGCTGCAGACCGAGGGCAACCGATCCGTGCTGGGCGGCATCCCTTCCGGTATGCCCGCCATCACCAAAGCCTACCGCATCCAGGACAAGTGCGCCGGTGTCGGCTTCGACTGGGACAACCGAGACCAGGTTTGGGATAAAGTGCAGGAGGAACTATCGGAGCTACAAGTCGAGGTGCGCAACGACAACCAGGAGGCGATGGAGGATGAGTTCGGTGATGTTCTCTTCGCCCTCGTCAACTACGCCCGTTTCCTCAACATCCACCCCGAAGACGCCCTCGAAAAGGCCAATCGCAAGTTCATGCACCGTTTCCAACTCCTCGAACAGATGGTGAAGGAAGACGGTCGAGTCCTCACCGACATGTCCCTGCCGGAGATGGACGAATATTGGGAACGCGCAAAACAGTTAGTAGTTAGCAGTTAGCAGTGGCAGCCCCAATTCCCTTTCTTTTTTAGAAGGGGTGCCCGAAGGGCGGGGTAGTAATATTAAAGATAATTCCTTGAGCAGCCTCGAAGAGGCAAAACGCGCGAAGCGCAATTAACCCCACACAAGGCGAAGCCGCAGTGTGAGGTTTGAAACGATCCTAAACTCACCACGATGTCCCATAAAATAACAATAGTATATATAATATTAATGTTTATCATCGCTCCGATGACTACTACCGCTCAGAGGCCATCCAAGGCTGCCGCGCTGTGCGAGAAGGCGGGGCAGGCGATGAACAGCCAGGACTTTGACAAGGCGATGAGCTATCTCAATCAAGCGCAGGCCAAAGACCCTAACTACCCGGATCTCTACATCATGAAAGGCGATATCTACAACTTCCGCCTCCAGTCCGATTCGGCTATGCGCTGCTACCAGCGTGCCATCGACTTGATCGGCGATCCGGACCCGATGCTCTATTTCATCGCCGGCAACGAGGGTGCGAAGTGTGGCGCTTACGAGTACGCGCTGAGGACTCTGCAAATTTTCCTGCAAAAAGGACTGCAGTATTCCGACGTGCTCCCCGAAGCGCAACGGACCATCGCCAACTGCCAGTTCGCCATAGAGGCTGTGAAGCATCCGCGCAGTTTCGAGCTGGTGAACCTCGGCAGCGGTATCAATTCCGAGTGGGACGAGTATTTGGCGGCCATCACCGCCGATGACGAGCAGATTGTGTTCACCGTCAAGCGTCCGCGAGACAACAGCACTGTCTGCGCATTCTGCCTCAACGAGGAGGATTTGTACGCGAGCCGCAAGGTTGGAGGAGACTGGCAACCCCGCAAGCCGCTCGCCGCACCTGTAAAGACTGGGTACAACGAAGGCGCACAGTGTCTTTCGCCCGACGGCAAGTATCTGCTCTATACGATGTGTGATGCCGACTATGGCGTGGGCAGCTGTGACCTCTACTGGGTCAAGCGCATGGGCGAGAGATGGTCGCGGCCCCGCAACTTCGGCGCACCCGTGAACACACAGGCCTGGGAAAGCCAGCCTACCATGGGTGCCGACGGCATGACCGTCTATTTCGCCTCCAACCGTCCCGGCGGATTCGGAGGCATGGACATTTGGAAGACCACGATGACTGCCGAGGGCGAGTTTTCCATTCCCGAGAATCTTGGCTCCGCAGTCAACACCCCGGGCGATGATGCCGCGCCATTCATCCACAGCGATGGCCGCACCCTCTACTTTGCCTCCAATGGCCGCATTGGCATGGGTGGTTACGACCTCTACTACACGACCTTGCAGGCTGACGGTAGCTGGAGCGAGCCGCAGAACATGGGCTATCCCATCAACTCGCCCGCCGATGAAATCAACATCTTCATCAACGCGGCCGGTACGATGGCCTACATCTCCTCCGACAAGGATGGCGGCTACGGCGGCCTTGACCTCTACAGCTTCGTCCTCGATGACGGCTTGCGTCCTAACCCTGTCACCTACATCAAGGGTCATGTGCGCGACGCCTTCTCCGGCGATCCGCTGTCGGCGCGCATTGAGATGATCGACCTCCACACCAAGCAGCTGCTTACCGCCACCACCTCTGATCCGCAGACCGGCGGCTATTTGGCCTGTATCCACACCGGCGGCAACGTGCTGCTCAACGTTTCCCATCCCGACTATCCCTTCTACTCCGAGAACTTCCAGGTGGAACGCTCCTATACCGAGCTGGAGCCCTACCTCAAGGACATTAACTTGCAGCCCACCGACGTGGGTACGGTCGTCACCTTGCGCAATGTCTTCTTCGACTTCGACAAGGCTGAGCTGAAACCCGAGTCGTTTGTTGAGCTCGACAAGTTGGCCGCCTACCTGCGCACGAACACTATCCGCATTGAAATTGGCGGCCATACCGATGACCAAGGCAGCGACGACTACAACGACCGTCTCTCTGAGAACCGGGCCAAGGCCGTCTATGACTACCTCGTCTCGAAGGGCATCCCCGCCGACCGTCTCCAGTACAAGGGTTACGGCAAGCGCGTGCCCGTGGCCAGCAACGACACCGACGACGGCCGCGCCGCCAACCGCCGCACCGAATTCAAGATTGTCCGATGAGAGACGTAAGACTTGAGACTTTTTTGGCCTGAGGGGAACCTCGGGCCTTTCTTCTATATGATATATACAATATATGTTATTAAGTTTCAGGATTCAGGATTCAAGCCCCAAGTTCCACTCTTGTAACCATTCCATCCCTCATTTCGTATAAAACAGTAGCTGAGAAAGCCAGAAGAGAGAGGGGATCGTGAGGTTGACAGGGCTGTTAATAGTGTGTTGATAAATTCTGATAACTAATCCAGATGTTGTAATTTACTGAATATAAGAGTATTAGACAATTTTTCAAAAAAAACGAAAAAAAATACCGCGAAAAGGCAAACAATGAAAAAAAAATGTATTTTTGCAGGTTAAAAATTATGTATAATGTAAAGTAATGTATAGTGTTGACTTAAAGGCAGAAAAACGAATCCAAAGAGAGAAAAATAAATAATATAAATTACAAATTAAACAAAAACGGTATGAAAAAACTATTATCAATTTGCTTTTTAAGCATTCTGCTGGGGCTCTTGAGCTTCAGCACGCAGGCGCAAAGCAATGGTAGCAGCTGTGCAAGCGGGTTCTGGGTTGAGAACCTGCAACCGACCACAATCCACGAGATTGCGAATTTGCCGGCTGACATGCCCAACACGGGCGATCTGCCATTGACCCACACGTTGGGTCAGCTTTGGTACGGCTCTACCGGCCAGTATCTGGGCAACGCCCATCCGGGTCAGACGGAGTTGTACGAACTCCATTTCTGCAACACGTGCGGACTGGATCCCAAGACAAAGTTGTCCATTGATTGGTTAGTCATCCGCGACGGTGACACCATCAACGACCACTTGTCTGACTACATGGAGTTCAGCATCTTCACGTTTTACAACCAGCTGAACCAGTATGGCGAATGCCAGTCCATCGGTTGGTTGGGTGGCCAGGTGAACGACGGATTCGGTTACTGCGAACCGGTGAATCCGAACGGCTACACCCTGTATGACTCCATCCACGGACTGAACACTGGTTGCCATACCCCGACGAACTACCCCGGCGCTCTGCAGGCGACGCAGGGCACTCCCTATGGTGTTTTGACCCAGCTCGGCCAGGTTGTCCCCGCCATGGGTCCCTACCACATTTACACTGAAGCTCTTGATTACTTCTACCTCGACTTCTTTACACAGACCCGCAATATTGTCCAAATCAAATGGAAACAGGTCGGTGACTACAAACTCGTCATGCGCATTCGTGAGCGCGTTGGCGGTACTCCCTATATGAACCTTAACTGGAATCAGAATGAGACTACCGACTTTATCGGCGGTCATCAGTCCTGCTGCGGCAATATCATCGCCGAGGATGTAATCAGCTTCCCTGTATTCGGTGCTGTTCAGCCTGCCGTCTGTCAACAAGAGACCTGGCCGTTCGGTCTTCCCTTGTATACTTTCAACTCGGATCTTTCCGATCGTAGCTATGACACCAACATTGTTTTCGGACAGTATGTTGGATTCGGTAACAATAATGAAGAATGCAAATATTTCCAGACCGACAGCATTTACTATGTCAACTTCTTCGTGCGCCATACCCCTGTTATCGTGGTGAAGGACACGAACCTCTGCCGTTGTGAGACTCCCGATGTGATGGCTTCCATTACGGTTGATACCGTTGGCCTCCACGACACCCAATGCTCCTATAAGATCCAATGGATGCACAGTGACGCTAAATGGTATGATGAGCAAGGCTATTACACCAAGTATCCGGATAGCTATTCCACTCCTCCGGCCTCTTGGAACGGCGATACCACCTATACTTATATTGTCCGTCAGATTAACACTTACGACGACACGTTGGATTGCGTAGGCCCGCAGGCCCAGTTCACCGTGACACTCAAGGAAATGCTCGCTCCCGTGATCACCTCTCCGGCGGCGGACACTCTCGAGTTCTGTATTGAGGCGATTGACGCGACCACTTCGCTGAATCTCGCCGCACGGGCACAGGACGATTGCGGTACCACCATCCATTGGTACACGAAGCTGAGATCCTCCTTCTACTATAATTCTTTGTCCATCGGTAACACATTCACCAGTTACATAGACAAGAACTCTAACCTTGAAGGTGCGACTCCGCAAGTGTTCCTGGCTAACTACCTGCCTTCTGTCAACAAGGACACCACGCTCTATTTCTTCGCGACGTCCTACAACGAGGGTCAGGGCTGTGAATCCCGTAAGTTCGACTATTTTGTGGTGCTCATCCACCAAACGCCCGAATTGACGCCCCATATTACCAAAACGGTTTATTGCCAGCATGACAATGTGGAGATGCGCGCTTCTATCGGCAACAACCCGCAGGACACGGATCCGAATTACACCTTCGTGTGGACTGGCGTGACCAACGTGGACCATCAGCACCCAGCCGCTGCTCCGGCTAACTTGGCAAACGAGGTCGAGATTTCTGGTCCTACGAAAGCCAATAACGCCAGAATGCCGTTCTACGCTTATTATAATAGAAATTACAGCCAGCAGATTTACACGACAGCGGAAGTTCCTACAGGTGTCATTACCAAAATGGCCTTCAACTATGCTTCTTCTTCCGCACTTACAAATAAGTCTTCTAATGTGGAGATTTATTTGACAACTACAGACAAGAATGTTTTCAATTCCAAGGCTGACTTCGTCACGACTGATCTTGTGCTTGTTTATACTGGCGGTCTGAACGCTTCCCAGGGTTGGAATGAGATTAACTTCAATCAACCTTATAATTATACCGGTGAAAAGAATCTGGTGCTCGTAGTGAAAGATAATTCTAATTGGAGTCAGTCAGGCCGTTATTTTACTTGTTCAACGACGAGTGACAACAAAGCACTGTTGATTACGACTGATGGTAACCTCCCGGCTGATCCTACTACATACACGGGTTCCGTTAACCCTTACAAATATCGTAACGATGTCAAGTTCACGGTTGTTCCGGCAGGTGCTTATACCACTTCTGATACTTATCAGTATGCTTACAACCAACTTGATACCACGGGCCACCAGTGTGGTGATACCCTCCGCAGCAGTGTCTACGTTGTTGACGGCAATGGTTGTACGTCACAGCCTGTCAACTTTGTCTATGTCATGAACGACACTATCGCTCCGACAGTCACCGGCGCCATCGCGACCACTCGCGTGAACGCCTGTAAGCTCGATGCAACGAATACCTTCCATTACAACAGCATCGCTGATCTTCCTGCTTCTATTACGATTAAGGATGACGCTGTTGTTCCTGGTGACAACTGTGGTTTCCCGGATCTCACGATGACTTATTCATCTACTTACAAAGATGGCGACTGCGAAGACACCCTCACCTACAACTATGTTGTTACTGACTGGTGTGGTCATACCGCCACTTTCTCCCATACGTTCATCTCCCACGATTCTGTCTCTCCTGAGTTCCGCACGGCTACCGGTGCTTTCCCGTATGTGCGTCTCACTCCTAAGGAGGCTGGCAACTGCACGTTCAACTCTCCCGACAGCATGGACTTCGTCAACGCCGTCGCTCCGTTTGTCTATGACAACTGTACCGACAGCGCTTACCTGATGAGCACGCTGACTTTCAATTGGGAGAATACCAACGAGTCTCCGATTGGCAAGACCAATATTTTCTTAGAGAAGAACCACCTCACTGTCGAGGCTTCTATCACCGACAGCTGCGGTAACACTACCAAACAACTGGTTATCTACATCGACCGTCCTGACAAAATCAAAGTCATGCCTGGCGGTATCACCGCGAACGCCAATATCTGTTTCAACGACACGGTGCACATGACTTTCGATCCTTCTTACATTAAGGACGATACTATTATGGGACCGTTTGTTCCTTACACCTACAGCTGGAGTGAGAAGAACGGCAAGACTGGTGTCCATTTCGACGACAACACCGCTCTTACGACGAACATTACGTTCGACGAGCCCGGTGACTATGTGTTCGTGATGACTGTTACCGATCGCAACGGCTGCTCTGCCGAGTCCGAACCCATCAATGTTAATGTCCGCGCCCTCCCGAATGTGGTTATCAATCACATTGTGCTGAATGGTCAGACTGAGCCTTACTGCCCGACTTACGGTAACCTTACCGTTGAGGCTGAAATCGTGAACCCCGTTGCTGGTCAGACAGTTGCCCGCGACGCCTATGTGTGGTCTGGCGAAAGCGTGAACATCCATTCCGACTCTGCCCGTACTTGGGTTACGATTGTCCCCGAATGGTGCGATACTCTCTATTATCCGATGGTTACTGTTACTGACGATCGTGGTTGTGTGAACTCTGTGATCGATACCGTCAATGTTGCTTCTTCCGGCCCGCAATTCGTCGGAACTATCGCTGACACCACTGTTGAGAAACAGATGGGTTGCAAATTCTATATCCCCAACTTCAAGGATCTCGTTGACGCCAACCTCGTCCAAGACGACTGCTATACCTTCTCTCAAATTAAGTATTCTGACGCTTACGGTACGGTTGAGCGCCCTGCTTGGTATACTCAAAGCCCGGCTGCCGGTACTGAGTTGGAAGAGAACACCAAGGTCGTGACCATCACCGTCAAGAACCCCTGCGGCAAGACGAACACGCTTACCGTGAATGTCCTCAAGCCCACGGATGTTTTGACCGTTTCTATCGCCCCGACTATTGACTCTGTCTGCCAAGAGGATGTTGCCTTGACAGGTGTCACTTATACGGCTTCTGTTACGAACGAGCTTCCCGCTGGTTCTGAGACCTACAATTGGGAACTCATTGTGAAGCCTGCCGGCTCCACCGCTACGATTCCGACCAGCCATACTTCTGCCGATCTTAACGTGATGCAGGCTCTTGAAGCTGGTTTGTATCAATACAAAGTTAATGTTGAAGACGGCCTCGGTTGTACTACTTCTGCCACTGCTGAACTCTATGTCAAGTTCCAGGGTGCCGACCCGATCGTCCGCACTTGGCCGAACACTCTCTGCGATCGTTACAATGGTGCTTTGGCTGTTGACACTGCCCCGACCGGATATGCTTATATTCTGGAAGACCTTTATTACCATACCTCTACTACCAAGATTTCCGATGTTCCTGCTCATCAGCAGACCCAGTGGAATACCATTGTTTTCGACTCTTTGCGTCCCGGTGATTACAAGTTGACTGTCATCACCAACGAGGGTTGTGAGAGAGCTCATCAGCCTTATACCATTCTGGATGCCAGTGCTGCTCCTTCAGCCCCGACTTACACGAAGAATGATGTTACGACTTGTGACAATAACAATGGTGAGATTCATGTCAATGGCCTCGCTGGTTTCACGTACGCTCTCTATCGTTTTGATGCTATGAGCACCCCGCATAACCTCGGTGAGCTTATTGGCGAAGGCGTTGATTTCACTGCCCTTTCAACAGGTAGTTATGTGATTGCTGCTATGCAGACTTCTACCCATTGTCCGAGCTTCGCTCTTGTTGAACTTCTTGACAATGCCCCGAGACCTCAGTTCAATCTCAGCGTTACCCATGCCAATAACTACTGTCCGAATCCTGCTGGCACCTATAATGGTGTGATTAAGATCACCTCCAACGATGCCGGTAACCTCTATACCGTTTACACGATTGACGGTGTGGATACGACTTACGTTATCACCGACGGCACTCTTGCCCAGGCCAATAATAAACTTACTGGTTTGAACAATGGTGTTACTTATTATGTTGAGGCTTACAACTCCAATACGCACTGTGCTACTACAGCTGCCAAGACTTCCACTGTCAATCGCGAACCTGTTACTGTTACGCTCAACGCTAATCCTACTGCTAATAATTTCTGTGTCAATCCTGCTGACACTGCCAATGGTACGGTCAAAATCTCTACTTTGAGCGATTTCGTTGATTATAACCTCCTCCTTGGCACCGATACCGTTGCCAAGAAAGCTGATTATACTACGAACGGTTGGACTGCTTTGGCTCATGGTGTCTACAACATCAAGGCTACGGATAAATACTTCTGTCCTGCAAGCAAGACGGGTATTCAGGTCAAGCACGATACGGTTAATCCCTACATTGTCGCTACGCCTACGATGAATCCTTCTTGTGTCAAGAACCTTGGTGAGATTAAGCTGGAGGTTAAAAACGCCAATGCTAACTATCCTACCACGGCTGACAACAAGATGAATCAGTCTAAATACGGAAATGCCCATATCGCTAACTATCATATTGAGATGGGTACTTTCGAGCAGGATTCTACCACTACGCTCGCAACAGTTACGTTCAAGAACCTGGCTACGGGTACTTACTCATACGTTGGCACGACCAACTATAACTGTAAGGTTATCGGTACTGTTACGATTGACGAGTACCAACTCCCGACCATGCTTCTCGACTCCACGCCGAACCACATGTGTCATTCTACGTTTGAGAAACCCGGTGACGGTACTATCAAGATTCGCCGCCCGATCGTTGGCGATCCCACTGGCAACCATTTCTTCGAATACAAGTTCTTCGATGCAGCTGGTAATGAGATGACCGTTCCTTACGATCTCCCGCTCACAAAGACCAAATACTGGTTGGCTGCTGGTTATTATCACGTTCTCGCTATTGATACGGTCTCTGGCTGTACGGTTGATGGTTATATCACTGTTGAGGATAGCCTCTACAATGTTGACTTCGACTATACGACTACGCCTAACTACATCTGTGGTACTTCTGCAGTTGGCAACGGCACCATCACGGTGACCAACCCCACCAGCACGAATCCGGATGCTAACCTCGGTGTCTTCGTCTACAGCATGGATGGTACGAATTACCAAACCAATCCGACTTTCACTGGCCTGAAAGATGGTGTCTACACGCTCTATGTTAAAGATACCACCTATCAGTGTGAGAAGATTAAGAACAATGTCATTGTCAACGCTACTGACAGCTGTGCTCCGGTTATCACGATTTGTGACAACAATAACGTTTGTGGTGACCAATTCGACTACTGCTACGATGCCGCCGGTATCCAACTCTGCGGTACTGTCAATGACACCTGCAACCCGACCAACATTTACACATACGGCTGGTATGCTCCTTGCGCCAATCCTCACGCCTCTAACACGGCTTGCATTGATGTCCAGACCAACCACTATGTTGTGAACGGCTGCGACTATATCTTCACGGCTACCAATACCGCTACCGGCTGCACCTACAGCAAGACGGTGAATGTGGCTATCCATCCGAATCCGACGCTTTACTTCACCATTAACGGTAATCCTGCCGCTACGGATCACACCAACTCTTTCTGTGAGGATGAGGAACTGCATATTGCCGTTCATCCCGCCAACCCGACCGAAGTTGTGCTTGACACCACTTCTATTGAGTGGACTCAGCCCGCATTTATCGTTGGTACTGGTTTCGCCGACTTCTACATCAAGGGTGACACTATCAATCCCGACAACATCACCTTCTGTGTTCGTGCGAACAGCAAGTTCGGTTGTCCTTCCATCATCTACTCTTTGCCTGTGACCTTCAAGCGTATCGCTCATGTGAACGTTCCGATCGTTGCTTGCGAGAGCTGCCAGATTCAGGAGCCGAGCGGAAGCTATACCACGATTACGAAACCCGCTACAGCTACTTATCCTTATACCACTACGGAAATCAGAACTTACACCAGTGTGCTGACCGGTTGTGACAGTGTTGTGACCTATAACATCACCTTAAATGGTGCTCCTCAGTTCACGGCTACCCCGACTATTGTCCCGTTCTGCGAGGATGAGAACAAGACGCTTGCCGACTTCGAACTTCCCAACGATGTGAACTGGAATGGTTCCACGGGTAGTGAATACTGGATGGCTGCTCCTATTTCCGGGACTTACGAGGTGGTCGCTTCTACGCAGGCTCTTACCTACGACTATGTCAATAATCATACCATCAAGCGTGTTGCCGAAAACAGCTGTGGTACTGTTGAGGAAATCCTGAATCTGAACGGTAATGTCAGCAAAAAACCCGCTGTGGTTGCTCTGCCGACTGTGAATCCGTATTGTGCCGGTTCTCCTTACAACTTCACGGCTACGGTTACCTCTTATGGTACGCAAGGTGGTGCTAAATTGTTCGCCGACGGTGTTCAGATTGGTGACGAGAAGACCTTTAACGGTGCAAGCCAGGTCGTTGATTTCGGTACTATTACGGTTTCCTCTGCCCTCGATGGCAAGAACCTCACTCTGAAGGTTTACAATAAGAATGGTCTGTGCGACACGGTCACCGTTGACAGTGTGCTGCATGTCTATTCCACGAATTTCCCGACTGTCACCAACAATGCTACTCCGTACTGCGTGGGTGATCAGATCGAGCCCGATGACTTTGAAGGTATCCCCGCTGGTTATACCGACGTGACGTTTTGGAAGAAGGGTACGCCGGATCAGGAAATTTCTTTGCCTTACACGTTAACTAATTCCAATATTGGAACTATGGAAATTTATGTCAAGGCTAACGCTTCCATCTGTTTCACCGGACTTACCTCCAATACAGTGACTGTTACGGTGAAAGGCAAGCCGGTTGTGAATCATCATGCTGATATTAATCAGTGCGCTACCTCCTTCACGGCTCTGCCTGACATGTCGATCACTTGGAATGAGTCTTATGATGCTGCTGTTTGCGATTCAGGTTGGCTCTTGAAGGGTGCTTCTGGCGCTTACGCTGCTGCTACATTTGATCAGATTAAGGCAGCTGCCACCTGTCCGAATGTTGCTCATGTTGGTTACTATGCGAAGGGTTTTTGCGGTTCTGATACTGCGAAATTCGATATCACGCTTGCTACGCTTCCGTCAGTTTCTCTCGCAATTGGTACCCAGTGCCCGGGTGCTATTGTTTGGGATTCTCTGACCACCAATACCAAGAGTTACAATTGCAGTCCTGATTCAAGTAATTCTGACACTTGGTATTTCACCAAAGGATCTAATACATGGAATTCTTTTGACTTCTCCACTCTTACCTTTGCTGCTGTTAAAACCGCTGGCTATGATGGAGGTACCTTAACACATTCTGTTACGAATTCCTGCGGTACTTCTACGGCTTCTGTTACCATCAATGTGTTGACCAACGCGTATACGGATGCTACTTACCAGCCTTCTTGTGACGGCGATACCCTCGGTGCTTTCGTTGCCACGGCTCCCGTTTGGACTGGTACAGCTTCTGTCGGCAATACTGGTAAATGGCAGATTAAGATTGGTTCTACTACAACTGATGCTACACTTGCCACCGTTATCAATTATGCTGATAACCCGCAGGTTGCTTACACTTGGACGACCCAGTGTGGTGATGTTGTGACCACCCCGTTCACCGCTCTTACCATTAACCAGAAGCCTGAACTTACTATGAAGTCTGTTGCTGCTGTTTGCGATGGTCAGTCGATTGATCCTGCTTCCTCTATTGACCATGTTACCTATTACGGTAATGAAGATAAGTATGATACTGCTTATACGGTTGATGGTGTTGCTATTACTTCCTCGACCCCGCTTACGTATGCTTACAACGGCAAGTATCTCGTTGTCGCGCTGAATGACAATGGTCAGGCTTGCGGCATTGAGAAGGATTCTGTGATTATCACGGTCAACCCGCTGCCGAATCCTACCATCACTGGTCCGGCCAAGGTTTGTGCTGATCAACCTCTGACTTCCCCGTTCGTTGCCTCTGCTGGTTATATCAATTACGTCTTTGATGTTGACGGTGGTGCTACTTCGAGCATTGCTGTTCCTACGTCTCCTTCCACCAGCAATACCTTCAATCCGACCTTCTCTCTCAGCACTCCGCTCAGCGTTGCCTTCGATACCATCTATGTCACCGTTGAGGATCCCACTACCCACTGTGTTGGCACTTCCTCCACGCCTGCCATTATCCGTGTCACCAACGCTCCTGAGTTCATCTTCATTGACTCTACGAATACTGAGACTCACACCTTCTCTACTTTGACTGGTGGCGATGGTCTTGCCTATACTTGGATGGTTAATGTTGATTGCTATCCGGATGACAAGCTCGTTTATGTGGAGTACGACATCTATTACAACGATGTGTTGATCCCGAATGCTAACATTGGTGATTACCTCAATACTCAGCATACGGCTGCAACGCCTGGTCACCCGGCTAAGGATTATGTCACGAAGAACTTCTACGAATGGTGTGCTACGGATGGTACTTCACGTTCCGATGAAATTCTTTACAACTACTCTATGGCCAATCCGTCAGTCGGTGTAAGTGGAAACCACTTCCCGTATTCCAACTTGGGTCTGGGTACTGGTCACAACTATCTCGATGACCTCTGGCTTAGCTTCTTGGCTGATCGTCCTGTTAAGAAGACCTTTGTCCCGTTCCTCACCAATGGTGACTACAAGGTTGTGTATCGCTTGATGGCTACTGCCAACAACCAGCAGCTCAACGAGTACTACTCACCCTCTTGCGCTCCTATTACTGATCTGCTCCCGATTGGTGGTCATAGTGCTCTCGCTTCTGGCTATGCTCAGACGTTACTTGCCATCGACTCCATCACCATCCATGTTGGTGGTCCGAACTTGGCTCCGTCTACCAGTACGACTGACGAAGAGACTGTTGCTCCTGAGATGGCTCCTGTCATCACTGACGTTGAGACTGTTGCTCCTGACATGGAAGTTTGGCCGAACCCGGCTCCTGCCGTCGAGACCACTCTTAAGGCTCGTGTCCACAACTTGAGCGGCAATGCCACTGTCACGCTGACTAACCTTTCTGGTAAGCAAGTCTACTCTGGTGAGATCTTCATTGACAATGATAACTTCTACTTCGAGTTCAATATCAATGCTCTGTCCGTCGGTTCTTATATCATGACCGTCCGTACTGACACTGATGTTATCACGAAGAAAGTGATTATCTCTCGTCTTGCGAAGTAATCATACCAAATAATGATACGAAGGAGTTGTGCGCACACCGCGTGCAACTCCTTTTTTTTAGTCGGTGAATTGTGAATTGTGATTTGTGATTGTGACTTGTGAATTGTTGCTTGTGAATTGTGAATTGCGACTTGTGATTTGGGAATTGCTAATTAGGAAGAATGCTTGGTAATTCAATGACAAAATCATCTTTTTTTAAACGATATTCAGGTAGGTTAGCAGTTGTGTTCCTGCTGAATGTGGTGTATGTTTTGTTGACGGTTTTTGTCTTTGTGATGATCGAGCCGTTCGTGAAGCTCTTGTTCAGAGGAACGTTAGAAGGGTTGAGTCCTGTTTCCGCGTTCGTGATGCAAAGGGTAGGCTCTGTTTTGCCGTTGGACACCTTGTCCAGGTCGATGGTGGTGGTAATTGTCTTTGCCGCGTTGCTTTTTTTCCTGCGTAACTTGGCTACTTATAGTTCGCAGTGGGTGATGGCGCATGTGCGCAGCGATTTCCTTTATCGTCTTCGCAATCGCCTTTACGACAAGATGATTTCGCTGCCGTTGGGTTATTTCACCAAGCAGAGTCGCGGAGATGCAGTCACACGTGCGGTAAATGATACACAGGAGGTGGAATATACGGTGCTGACCTCTATTCAAAAGTTTCTCACTGACCCTGTGGCGTTGCTTTGCTATCTTACTTTTCTCTTCTATATTGACTACCAGCTTTCTCTTTGGGCGGTACTGTTGATGCCGGCGGCTTTTCTCATCATCGGTTTTCTGTCGCATCTGTTGAAACGCTCGTCAAAAACCTATCGGGAACGTTTGGGTGTCTTGCTTGCCCATGTCGAAGAGACTTTGTCGGGTCTTCGTGTGATTTACGGTTTCAACGCGCAGGAACGGGCATATCAGGTGTTCAGCCGTCTCAATAAAGATTTCCATGCCAATCAGAAGAAGGTTTACCGTCAAACCTATTTGGCCAATCCGTTGAGCGAGTTTCTCGGGGTTGCATCCGTCATGGTCGTGCTTGTTATCGGCGGCACGTTGGTGCTTTCGGAACGTTCCTCGTTGACGGCGGAACTGTTCATCACCTATATTGCACTCTTCACACAGATCATTACGCCGGTCTCTAATTTGTCGTCAGCCATTGCCGATTACCGTCGAGGAGAGGCCGCAATGGATCGTATTCAGGAGTTCCTTGCCATTGCCGACACGGTGGAAGACAAGGCGGATGCACGCCCTGTGGACCGGTTCGAGAAAGAGATTCGGCTTGAGGATGTCTCGTTCGCGTATGCGGATACCGATGTGGACGTGCTGCACCATATCGCGCTGACTATCCCGAAAGGGAAGACGGTTGCGCTTGTGGGCCAGTCTGGGGCCGGAAAGACGACTCTTGCCGACCTCCTAATGCGTTTCTACGATGTCACAGGCGGTCAAATCCTCATGGATGGTGTACCAGTAAACCAGTACAAGGTTACGGATTACCGACGGTTGTTCGCGCTTGTCTCGCAGGATGTGATGCTCTTTAACGATACGCTTTTCCAGAATATAACCCTCGGTTGTGAGGCCACGATGGCGGAGGTGGAGGCGGCTGCGAAGGCGGCCAACATCTATGACTTTGTGATGTCTCTGCCTGACGGTTTCAACCATAATGTGGGCGACCGGGGCGTTGCGTTATCGGGCGGTCAGCGTCAGCGGGTGAGCATTGCTCGGGCTGTCTTGCGCAAGGCCCCGATTTTGGTTCTTGACGAGGCCACCTCGGCGATGGACACGGAGTCGGAACGGTTCGTGCAGGAGGCCGTGGAAGCGCTGTCGAAACAGAGCACTGTGGTAGTCATCGCTCATCGGCTGTCCACCATCCGCCACGCCGATTGCATCTGCGTCCTCGACGGCGGACGCCTGATGGAAATGGGTACACACGAGGAACTGATGGAACGGAAAGGAGCGTATTATCAGTTAGTAGTTAGCAGTTAGTAGTTAGTAGTTAGCAGTTGAAGATCCTGTTCCGTTTTAATCCCTATTATTAGCACAACCATTCAACAACAACCATAAATAACCAATAACCATTACAATGGCAAAACATAAATTAGAACGTTTCGCGGAGAACGCGACATTTGAGAATCTTTTCCAGCATACGGAATTCGACAGGGTAGGGAAGGAGTTCCCTTTGCGAGGGCGTTGGCGGGAGGATTACTTCCATAACGACCGGCCAATCGTCTTGGAGTTGGGTTGCGGCAAGGGCGAGTACACCGTGGCGATGGCCAAGCGGTCTCCGGGGCGCAATTACATTGGCATAGACCGGAAGGGGGCGCGGCTTTGGCGTGGATGCAAGGACGCGATAGAGCAGGGTTTGTCGAACGTAGCCTTCCTGCGCATTACCATCGACCACATCGGCTGTTATTTTGCGCCGGGCGAGGTTGACGAGATATGGGTCACCTTCCCCGACCCGCAGGAGAAGAAGGAGCGCAAACGGCTCGTTGGTCCTCACTTTGTCAACGACTGGTACCGGCCGATCTTCCCTGAACGCGGCGGCATCCTGCATTTGAAGTCGGACAGCGACTTCCTGTACGAGTATTTGCTGGAGACAGCCCAAGAACAGCACTGGGAGATTTTGGAGAACATTCCAAACGTCTACGCAGGCGGCTCGGACCCTTTGTTGACCGAAGTGCAGACCTTTTACGAAAAGATGTGGTTAGCAGAGGGGAAGACGATTCACTATGTGAAGTTAGCAGTTAGAAGTTAGCAGTTAGTAGTTAGTAGTTATTGGGGTAGTACTTTCGTTTGTCGTGAACAGCAAACGTTAAACGTTAAACCGTAAACGTTAAACAGTAAACGGTAAACCCATAACCCATATATAATCCCAAAAAAAATGTATTTTTGCAGTCGGAAAATTAATAACAAACGATAAAAATAAACAATATGAAAGAAACCGTTTACAGAGCGAAACATGAGGCGTTAGGCGCCAAAATGGAAGAGTTTGCCGGCTTTTACATGCCGATTCAGTACGACAGCATCACCAACGAGCACCTGCAGGTGAGAAACAAAGTGGGCGTGTTCGACGTTTCCCACATGGGTGAGTTCACCGTGAAGGGCCCCAAGGCTTTGGCTTTGCTGCAACACATCACTACCAACGATGTGGCTGCCTTGTTCCCGGGCAAGGTGCAATACAGCTGCTTCCCGAACGGCAAGGGCGGTATCGTAGACGACCTGCTCGTCTATAACCTCCACGATGAGGATTATCTGTTGGTTGTTAACGCCGCCAACATCGACAAAGACTGGGCATGGGTGGTTGAGCAGAACAAGGCTTTCGGTGCCGAGATTGAGAACATCTCCGACAGCATCTCCCAACTGGCTGTGCAGGGTCCTCTGGCACTCAAGGCTATGCAGAAACTGACCAGCGCGAACGTGATAGACATGGAGTACTACACCAACCAAATCATCACATTCGCCGGTATCGACAACATCCTCTTCTCCACGACCGGTTACACGGGCAGTGGCGGATGCGAAATCTACTTTAAGAACGAGGATGCGATGAAGATTTGGGACGCCGTGTTCGAGGCCGGTGCTGAGTTCGACATCAAACCCATCGGTTTGGGCGCTCGCGACACCTTGCGTTTGGAGATGGGCTTCTGCCTGTATGGTCACGAGATTGACGACACAATTTCCCCGATCGAGGCCGGTCTGGGCTGGATCACGAAGTTCGTGGACGGCAAGGATTTCATCGACCGCAAATACATGGAAGACCTCAAGGCCAACGGCGTGACCCGCAAAATTGCCGGTTTCGAACTGATTGACCGTGGTATTCCGAGAAACGGCTATGAGGTGTGCGACGCTGAGGGCAACGTCATCGGCGAAGTGCGTTCTGGCACTTTCGGCCCGTCCGTGAACAAGGGCATCGGTACGGCTCTCATCAAGAAAGAGTTTGCGAAGTCTGGCACGGAGATCTTCATCAAGGTGAGAAACCGTCTGCTGAAGGCCGTCACCGTGAAGATGCCGTTCTATAAACCCGAATAGTTGTTGCGGAAATTTGTGGAAAATGCGCAAAAGTGCGGAAATCTATGAGGTTTCCGCACTTTTTTGTGAATAGTGAATAGTGAATGGTGAATATGTCAATTTGTGGGAAGCGTACGATTTGATTTGGGGATTATGCGAGGATGAAGCAGGAGCACGAGAAGGAGTCGCCGGGCCTGAGTTCGGAGTTCTCGCTTACCACCACCATGAAATTCCCTATGAACGGCCATGGTGTAAACCGTAGAGACGCGCCATGGTGTAAACCGTAGAGATGCGCCATGGTGTAAACCGTAGAGACGCGCCATGGCACGTCTCTACAGACAAGGGCGTATGCGATACATCTGGGAGTATTCGATAACCCCCTACGGTTGGGGATATTTCCGACGCACATTCTCCGCGAGGAAATTGGCCACCTGGTCGGTGGTGAAGCCCGAGACATTGATGACCATGTCGTAGTTGCGGGCGTCGTAGCGGGAGGTCTCGGCGAAGGTTTGGGTGTAGTTCTCGCGGGCTTTGTCGGTGCGTTCCATGATTTTGCGGGCTTCTGTTTCGTCCACGCCCTGTTTCTCCATCAGCCGTTTCACGCGGCATTCGGGTTTGGCGATGAGGAGCAGCCGCATGGCGTCGGGGTTGTCCTTGAATATGTGGAAGCCGGTGCGCCCCACGATGATGCAGGATTCCTGCTCGGCGAGCTCCTTCAGAATCCTTGCTTCCTCGTAATAGAGTTGTCTCGAGTCGACTTCGAAAGATTCGTAGGCGATGGCGGCCGTGGTGCCGAATTGCCTGTAGAACCGGCAGAAGTCGGCCCACCAGCCTGGTTTGGTAGCCTTGATTCTTTCAATTTCCTCTTCGGAGAGTTCGAATTTTTCGCGGATGGAGGCGAGGATTTCCTTGCCGTAGACTTTCACGCCGAGCAGTTCGCCCAGCTTGGTGGCGATTTCTTTGCCGCCAGATCCCGACTCGCGGTTGATGGTGATGACGAATTTCTGGTCTGCCATATCTTTTTTTGTTATTTTCAAATGAGTGGGCAAAAATACAATTTTTTGGGAGACAGAAGGGGGTGGAGTTTCAGGTTTCAAGTTTCAGGTGTCTGAATCCTGAATCCTGAATCTTGAATCCTGAATCCTGAAAAAAATGTTACTTTTGCGCCCTGAAATAACAATTAGTATGGATAAATACGGAAAGCTCTACTTGATCCCCACTCCCATTGCGGAGGGCGCGTTTGATACTTTTTTCCCGTCGGTGAACGCGGATGCGATCAACGAGACGGACTATTACATCGTCGAGGCGTTGCGGACGGCGCGGCGTTTCCTGCGGTATGCGGGCATCAAGAAGCCCATCGACGAGCTCACCTTCTTCGAACTGAACGAGCACACGCAGGGAGTGGAGCTGAACGACTACCTGCGGCCGTGCCTGGAGGGTAAGAACGTGGGGGTGATGTCGGAGGCGGGGGTGCCATGTGTGGCCGATCCCGGGCACAAGGCGGTGGAGAAGGCCCACCAGTTGGGCATCGAGGTAGTGCCGTTGATTGGTCCCAGTTCGCTGATTCTCGCCCTGATGGGTAGCGGCATGAACGGACAGAACTTCGTGTTTCACGGGTATCTGCCTGCGGAACAGTATGATAGGGAGAAAAAGCTGGTGGAGATAGAGGCGGTGGCGGTGAAGACTGGGCAGACGCAAATGTTCATTGAAACACCTTACCGCAACAACCGGATGACGGCTTCCATCAGCAAGGTGCTGCAGCCTGCCACGAGGGTCTGCATCGCCGCGAATTTGACGGCCGAAAATGCGCTGTTGAAGACCCAATCGGTGTCGAAATGGCGGAAACATTTCGAGAAAGAAGAGAATCAGTTGGGGAAAGTTCCTTGCATATATCTGATTAACAGATAAATAAAAAAAATGCAAAACGTGTCGGCGATAACGAAAAAAGTGTATTTTTGCACCGTCATTTTCGGATGACACGTTCATTGGAAAATGTGCTGCCATGGTGGTGGAATGGTAGACACGAGGGACTTAAAATCCCTTGCCCGCAAGGGCGTGTGGGTTCAAGTCCCACCCGTGGTACGACAAGCGGAAGTAGCTCAGTTGGTAGAGCACGACCTTGCCAAGGTCGGGGTCGCGAGTTCGAGTCTCGTTTTCCGCTCTTTGTAGAGACGTTGCACGCAACGTCTCTACGTGTTTTAAACCATCCGGACGGCGCTCAGGAAACAGGGATTGTGGGTTCCGGCAATTCCCTTCCCCTGCAGAACCGACGCGCAATCTGCCTGTCGTCGCCCATGTAGACATATCGCTCCAAACGCTCCAGTAGCGAATAGCCGTTGTGGTTGAGTTCGCGGTCGTCGATGACGAGTGCGTCGAATTCGTAGCCGGGCTCGAAACTTCCCACCTTGCCGAAGAAACTGCCGCCACACTTCGTGGCCATCCAGAATGCTTCCGAGAGGGCGAGGAACCGGCGGTCGTGATTCCGTTGGTAGTGCAGCTTGCTCATCTGGATCGCATAGACCATCACCCGGAAGATGCTGAGGTCGTGGCCGCCGCTTATGTCGCTGCCGAGACCTACCCGCACGCCCTCGTCGAGGAACTGCCGGACGGGCGCAATGCCCGTGGTCACGTTGAGGTTCGAGGTGGGACAGTGGGCCACCATTACCCCGCGCTGTTTCATCAGCTCCAGCTCCTCACCTTCGGTAAACACGCAGTGGGCCATCACGGTGGGTGTCTGTCCGAAGAGACCGTAGCGGTCGTAAGCATCTCCGTAACAGGAACTTCCGGGTTCCAAGGTCTGCACTAAGGCGATCTCGTCCCTGTTTTCGGAAAGGTGCGACTGCACAGGCAGTTGGTGTTTAGCCGCCAGCTCACCGCAGGCACGGAGCATTTCCGGCGTACATGACGGTATGAATCGGGGCGTGACGATCGGGCGCACCAGTGCGTCAGGTTCGTTAAATTCCGCCATCAAGGATTCGTATCCTTGCACCAGCTCCTCCACCGATTCCATAAGCCCTTCGGGGCAGTTGCGGTTCATGCCCACCTTGCCCACTAACGCCCCCAGCCCTGCCTCCCGGAAGAGCCGCATCAGCATACGGGTGCTTTCGGTATGGATGGAGGCAAACGTGCACGTGCGCATGGTGCCGACGCGCCAAAGGTCGCGGACAAACCGGCGGTACATCCGCTCGGCATAGTCCAGGTCGGCAAACTTCATCTCCTCGGGGAAGGTGTAGCTGTTGAGCCACGGCAGCAATTCCAGATCCATGGCGATGCCTTGGTTGCGATACTGCGGGGCGTGTACGTGCAGGTCGTTCATGGCGGGGATGAGCAGGCAGTCGCCGAAATCGATGATTTCGGTGTTGCTACGCTGGGAAGCATCGGCTCCTAAGGATTCCGGATTTGTCGCTACCCCGGTCACGACACCCTCGGCATCCACGGAGATATAGCCGTTCTCCAGCACTTCGAAACGGTTTTGCTCCTTCGTATAGAGTATGTGGGCTTTGTATAATTTCCTCATAATCCTGTTGTTTCCCTTGTTTGGGGAATAGGATGCAAAGATACGTTTTTTCTGTCACGCGTCTGGATATTTTTGTATTTTTGCCATTTTAAAACATAAAAGATATGCAAACACGAATCGCGATTATCGGTTACGGCAACATCGGAAAGGCCGTGGAACAGGCGGTTTTGGCTGCCGAAGACATACAACTCGTTGGCATTTACCATCATAACGACAATTTAGACAACATTGACGCGGATGTGGCGGCGTTGTGCACGCCTACCCGCGAGGTGCCCGCCTTTGCGGAGAAACTGCTCAAACGCGGCATCTGCACGGTCGATAGCTTCGACATCCACGGGCAGATTTACGACCTGCGCAAACAGCTCACCCCCATCGCGAAGGAGCACCAGGCGGTGAGCGTCATCGCCGCCGGCTGGGATCCCGGTTCCGACTCCATGGTCCGCGCTCTCCTCACCGCCATCGCCCCGAAAGGTATCACCTACACTAACTTCGGTCCCGGTCGAAGCATGGGTCACACAGTGGCCGCCAAAGCCATCCCCGGCGTGAAGAACGCCCTCTCCATGACCATTCCGTTAGGCACGGGCATCCATCGCCGCATGGTCTATATCGAGTTGGAAGACGGCGCCGACTTCGCCACCGTGGAGAAATTGTTGCTCGCGGACGACTACTTCGCCCACGACGAGACCCACGTGATCCCCGTTCCGTCGGTGGATGCGCTCAACAACGTGGCCCACGGCGTGCATCTGGTGCGCGACGGCGTGAGCGGCGAAACCCATAACCAGCGTTTCGAGTTCAACATGACCATTAACAACCCTGCGCTCACTGGCCAGGTGCTGGTCGCCGTCGCCCGCGCGGCTGTGCGCATGAAGTCCGAACAACGTTTCGGCACCTTCACGATGATCGAGATTCCCCCGATCTATATGCTGCCGGGGGACGAGGAGACGTTGATACGGACTTTGGTGTAATATATTGGTTTCAAGATTCAGGTTTCAGGTTTCAAGTAGAATCGCACCTGAAACTGAAACTTGAAACTTGAAACCTGAAACCAAATTGTATCTTCTCTGACATAAAACAATATCCGATGCCTTTCCGTGTCGCCATAATATCGTTGTTCTGTTGCCTGTGCTGTACAGGCTTGTCGGCCCAGACGTTCTCGCTGCGGCAGATAAACGATACGTGCAGCGTGTTGATGCTGACCACGGATTCCATGTCGGACGAGTGGCTGCTGCCCCATCCTGTCTATCAGTTCCGCACCGGCGACGTGGACGGCGACGGCGTGGAGGAGGCCTTGGTGGGCGTGGTGAAGTCCACCAGATTTTATCCTGAAAAGGGAAACCGGCTGTTTGTCTTCAAGAACCGCGACGGAAGGGTCCGCCCGCTGTGGATGGGATCGCGATTGGGCGAAGAAATCGTGGATTTTCGCGTGTCGGATGGCAAATTAGTCAGCATCGAACGATGCCGGAACGGACAATACAACCTGGACGAATGGGAATGGTCGAGGTTCGGGCCCCGTTTTTCGCGATATATCCTGACAAACGCAACACTGGAAGAAGTCAATCAAACATTCAATCAATATGAAAAGAATACTGGTCACAGCCATGCTGTCGATTCTCATCCTCATGGGATGGAGCCAACAAACTGAGAAGAAACACTACATCCTTCCCGGTAACGGAAAGATCGATGTGGAGATGCTGAATAAGAAGATAGACCTCAATATGGATATCTCCAACCTCAGCATCAACGAGTTGCGGGTGCTGCGCAATTCGTTCTACGCCAAACAGGGATATGCGTTCACGATGTCCGATCTGCGCTCGGTGTTCGATCAGACCACGTGGTACTGGGACACCATGATGGGTAGATGGGAACTTGAAGAATTTGGAGAATACGAAGGAAAAAAGGTGCCGGAGTATCAGTTCACCAAGGAGGAAGAGGCCTTCATGGCCAAGCTCAAAGCCCGGGAGGAGGAACTCAAGAAGCGCAACTTCGCCGACGGCAAGCCGGTGATGGACAACCTCATCAACCGCTTCCAGTTGGAGAATCCCGACCCGAAGCTCACGGACATGCTCGCGAAACAGGGCTTCGCCATTGTGCCCGACTCCTACGACCAGCTGTTCCAGGTGTATGAGAACAACGACTACCACGACTTCCCCAGCTTCGTCACCACCGACCTCTATTTGCAGCTCTACCACATGTATTTCGACTGCATGTTGCGCAGGGCCGAGGAGGGCAAGCTGTTCGATGCGTTGCAGGATTTCTGTCGCAAGGGCTATCGCGAATGTACGAACTCCATCGCCAAACCTGTCAATGCACAGGAGAAGGAACTCGCCGAACACAGCCAGGCCTATTTCGCCATCGCACTGCGGCTGCTCGACCCCAAGGAAAATTGCGCCGTGGCTCCGCAATACCAGAAAATGGTGGAGGATGAGGTGGCGAAATGCATTTCCGCGAGCACAGCTTTCTCGCCTTTCATGGAATATACGAAGGTGATGTTCCCTTACGCCTTGTTCCAACCCCGCGGGCATTACACCCGCACGGAGCGGCTGCAACACTATTTCCGCGGCATGATGTGGGTGCAGACGGCCGCCTTCGACACCGACAAGCCCAATATGATGCGCAGGGCCGCTTTCTTAGCCAAGACCATCTGCGGGAACGCCGAACTGAATGCCGCCTTCAAGACCATTTTCGATCCCATGACGTTCATCATGGGCCAACCCGACAATATCACCCTGATGCAGGTATATGAAATACTGCAACGGCACGACTATGCCAAGCTGATTGGAAACGACAAGGCGTTGCAGAAATTCGTCGCGGAAGTGGATGTTTTGGCCGAGAAACAGACGCGCATCCGTCCGAAATTCGAATATTCGGGCCATAACAAGGTCAACCTGATGCCCCAACGCTACCAACCCGATGCGGAGGTGCTGCAGGAGATGTACGACTGGAAGAGCGACGTGTCGCAGCGTTTCTGTCCGAAAGGTATCGATTTCTTTGCCGCGGGAGGCAGTCCGCTCGCCCTCCAGTTGGACAAGGAGGGGGAGACCTGGAGCGAGTTCGACGCGAATATGAGCCGTATGCAAAATCGGATGGGCGAAATCGATTGGAAGGAGAACATCGCCGTGCGCTGGCAGCAGGTGCTCCTCGAACTTTCCAAAGGCCGCCATCCGTCGAATGCCCCCTATTTCATGACCGGTACGGCATGGGGAAAGAAGGACCTGAACGCAGCGCTGGCCTCCTACGCCGAGCTGAAACACGATGCCATCCTCTATGCCAAGCAGCCCTTCGCGGCTGAATGCGGCGATGGCGGGCCTGATGCCCCCATCGTGAGAGCATACGTGGAACCGAATATCGACTTCTGGACGGCGGTGATCGACCTGCTGAGCACTACGAAAGAGGCCTTCGGCGCTTTCGGAATCATGACGGACAAGATGCTCTCGCTGACCGAAGACATGGCCGAAGAGGCGCAATTTTTCCTGAACTGCAGCAAAAAAGAGCTTGCCGGCAAAACGCTGAGCGAGCAGGAGTATCGTCAGTTGGAAATCGTGGGTGCAATGTTCGAGAACATGACGCTGAATATGATGCAAAACGAGGACGAATATTTTAAATGGGAAGATATTGAGAGTGCCGACCGCAAAGTGGCGCTGGTGGTCGATCTCTACACGGCCAACGGTGACAATGTTCCTGTGGAGAAAAAAGCCGTGCTTTATAATGCGGTGGGTCCCGCCGATGTCATCTATGTCGTTGTGGAGATTGGTGGTTACCTCTACCTCACACGCGGCGCGGTCTTCTCCTATCGGGAGTTCCACGATGCCTACAGCGCCCCCCGTCACACCGACGAGGAGTGGCAAGAGATGTTGAAGACCAAACCCCGCCTCGGCGTCCCCAAATGGATGGAGAGCATCATCGCCCCCGTCAAGGTGCAGAAGGATGACGATTTGATTTATTACAGTACGGGGTGCTGAACGTAGTTTCAGGTTTCAGGTCTCAAGTTTCAAGTTGGACAACCTGAAACCTGAAACTTGAAACTTAGATAATGCTGGTTTATAACGGTTTCTTGAGTCTAATACTGACGCTACTACTCTCCCTTCAGGGTGGTCAAATGCAACCGGCCTGTTCTCCGGGAGGGGACACGCTCACGATTGCCTTCACGGGCGACATCCTCCTCGACCGGGGCGTGCGTCGGCAGATAGAAAGCCACGGCATAGAGAGCATCTTCGACGCGAGGGCGGATTCCCTGTTCCGCAATTCCGACCTTGTGGTGGGGAATCTGGAATGCCCGGCCACTACGCTTAAAACGCCGATGATGAAGAAGTTCGTGTTCCGTGCCGAGCCGGAGTGGTTGGAAGCTTTGCGTGCCCACGGCTTCACCCATCTCAATTTAGCCAACAACCATTCGGTGGACCAAGGTCGGCGCGGATTGGTCGATACGTGGCACAACGTGGAGCGATACGGCATGACGGCCGTCGGGGTGGGCAACACGATGGCGGAGGCCGCGCAGCCCGTCCTGTTGGCGGAGCATCCCCGGCGGGTCTGGCTGATTGCCTCGCTGCAAATGCCGTTGGAGCATTTCCCGTATCTTCCCGAAGCGCCCTCCGTCAATCAGGAATCCATCGACTCCCTGGTGGTCCGCATCCGTGCGTTGCGCGCAGAGGACAGCACCGCCGTCATTCTGGTGTCGTTGCATTGGGGACAAGAACACACCTTGGAGCCGACCCCGATGCAGCGCAGTGCCGCCCACCGCCTGATCGATGCCGGTGCCGATGCCCTGATCTGCCACCACACCCACACCCTGCAGACCATCGAGTCCTATCGCGGCAAGTACATCTACTACAGTCTCGGCAACTTCATCTTCGACCAAGACCGGGACATCAACCGCCGCACGTGTGTCCCGCAGGTGAAGGTTACGCGGGACAGCGTATGGGTGAGGGACAACCTTAATTAGTTAGTAGTTAGTAGTTGGTAGTTAGCAGCGGCTTAGGAGTTGCGGCATTCCTGCCGCAAAAAGTTGCCAGGAATGGCAAAGCTCCTATCGGACCACCCGCCACTCTCCGGGTTGGAGGTCTCCCAGGCTGAGGCCTCCGATTTGGACGCGGATGAGCCGCAGGGTGGGGAAGCCGACCGCTGCGGTCATATGGCGCACTTGGCGGTTTTTGCCCTCGGTGAGGGTGAGGCGCACCCAGCTGGTGGGGATGTTGGCGCGATAGCGGATGGGCGGCACGCGCTCCCAGAGGTTCTCCAGCGGCAGCGCCTTCTCGGCCTTGCAGGGACGGGTGCGGTACCCTTTGATGACGACCCCTTTCCGCAGCTTTTGCAGTGCCTCGTCGGTGATTTCGCCATCCACTTGCGCGAGATAGGTGCGGGGATGGGCGTTCTTCGGATCCAGCAACCGTTTCACCAGCCGTCCGTCGTCGGTCAGCAGCAGGGCGCCCTCGCTGTCGTGGTCCAGCCGTCCCGCAGCATAGACGCCGGGCGGGAACCCGAACCCGTCGAGGGCGGGATGTCCCGCTTCGGGGGTGAACTGGCTCAGCACGCCGTAGGGTTTGTTGAATAGAATGACCATGATGGTTCTTTTTGGATTCGGTCAGATAGAGGTATGGTTATTGGGCCGAATTCACAAGCCGCTGTCCCAACTCGTAAACGTTTTGCAGGTCGATGGGGAAATGTTCGTCGCGCATGGCGCTTTCCAGCAGCAAAGCCGTATTCTTGTTTTTACGCGGACCGCCGTTGACAAACAGCGCTTTAACAGTCTTTTTCTCCATGAACAAAGGGGTCTTAATGATGGGACAAAGATACAAAAAAAGGCAACGCCACACATTGCCTTTTCTTTCGCGGAGAGAGAGGGATTCGAATGGTCCATTGCAGGTTGATTTTGCAGTGGAAAGTATTCATTTAATTGTGTTGCAAATGGGTGAATACCAGTAAAATATGTACATTCGGTTAAATGGACACGAAGTGTATTGGTTAGCATGATAATGCCTTTTTATTATTACGGTGAAATTTTTCGGAGTGGGAATTGCACTGGAGTGTTATCAAAATATTTTTTGTATTTTTGCTGTCGGAATTATTTGAGATAAAACCGACAAAATATAATAAAAAATATGTTGGAATCTATTGATGATAAAATACTTAAATCTGTGATGAAACGCGGCAGAGGTGTCGTGTTTTCAATCGAAGAGTACGCCCATTATGGGGATCCGGATGCCGTACAGAAAGCGTTGAGCCGAATGGCACGGAAAGGAGTGCTGCTGCGTGTATGCCACGGTATCTATTGCTATCCCAAAATCGACAAAGAACTGGGATTGGGGCAGCTGTTTCCCTCCTACGAAGATATTGCACAAGTAATCGCCAAGCGAGACAAAGTCAGGATTTTCCCTGCAGGCGCGTTGGCGCAGAATATGTTGGGGTTATCTACGCAGGTGCCGATGAATGTGGTGTATCTTACCGACGGCAGCAACCGTAAGGTGAATGTCAAAAACGGGCGGGGTATTCTGTTTCGCCACGTTTCGCCCAAGAAACTGGCATTCAACGACAAGCTGGCTATGTTGATCACCACAGCCTTGAGAGATTTGGAGTCAAACAATGTGACCGACGAACATAAGAAAAAACTGAAAACGGTGCTGGAACAACGTCCCGAACCGTTTTCGACACACGATATGAAACTGATGCCTCTTTGGATTAGGAACTTAATAACGGAACTTTATGAACAATTACATACTACTCACTGACGCACAGAAACAAATTGTACTGACACAATGCAAAAACAAATTGGGATTACCTGAACAGGCCGTTGAAAAGGACTATTGGGTGACGGTTATGCTGCAACTGATCTTTGATTCCGAATTGAGAGATCACATCATTTTCAAGGGTGGTACTTCGCTAAGTAAAAACGGTAATCTGATAGAGCGTTTTTCAGAAGACATTGATTTGTCAGTGAACTACGAATATTTCGGCCTGACTGACGAGCCGACCAAAAAACAGTTGAAAAAGCTGCGCAAGGCCTCTTCGATGTTTGTTCGTGAGGCTCTCGTCAATACTCTTGCAAGCCAAATAGAACGATATGGGTTGAAGGACCACCTGTCCATCACGGTTGAACCGGATGGCGAAGGTGACAGCACCTATCCCGAACCTCGGCATATTTACATTCATTACCAATCGGTTCTGCCCATGTTTCTTGACTACATCAAGCCCTCAATAACACTAGAAGTGGGTGCGCGATCGCTTATGGAGCCACGCGTGGAAATTCCAGTGAAAACGATCATTCAGGAGGCACTGCCGCAAATCAACACAGATGTGGTTCCTGTGAATATCATTACAGCTGCACCGCAAAAGACATTCTTGGAAAAGGCTTTTCTGCTTCACGAACTCTTCTCTGTTGAACACGATACGCTTCCCGCCAAACGTCGTTCAAGACATTTGTATGACCTCGATCGGATGATGGACAGGAATTTTGCTATTGATGCGGTCTGCGACGATGCCCTTTGGGAACAAATCCAACACCACAGAGAGCGGTTCACCTCGATGCTTGGTGTGGACTATTCCGGTGACATCCGAAAACGCATCTGTTTAGTTCCGCCAGAGAAACACATTGACGATTGGAAAAAGGACTATCAGTATATGTGCGATTCGATGATCTATGGAGAGAAACCGACCTTTTCGGAGCTGATAGAAAGCATAAGGGAGTTGGAAAAGAGGTTCAGGGAGAGAAGCTAATATACCCCCGTGCATTTTCTGTGCATTATTTCTGGCATAAAAAAATCTCATAAGTCTGTTTTACAATGACTTATGAGACTATATCTGCGGAGAGAGAGGGATTGTGTCCTTCCCTGCGAACCATTCAGTAATCCAACGAGTTACTCTAACCGCGACCTCACTTGGTCTCATTTTTCGACCACTTGTCTTTCATTTTATCTTATGCTATATCCC